>Ga0075118_10002384_pt1 | contig 11976 bp, 12 predicted proteins | sample AntAceMetag02UKE_FD_69794 | JGI IMG/M metagenome (GOLD analysis project Ga0075118, IMG submission 69794) | Saline lake microbial communities from Ace Lake, Antarctica - Antarctic Ace Lake Metagenome 02UKE | ecosystem: Environmental > Aquatic > Non-marine Saline and Alkaline > Saline | place...
GAGGACCTTGGTGACCAGAGGGAGTGCTGCAAGCGCTTCCTCGGACTCTCTGGACTGGTCAACAATGACCGCCGCCTCGACACGGCCCCCGGAGTGTTTCGCCACTTCGTGGAGCATGTGCTTAACCCAGAAAAGGTCGCCGTAGTGGCAGGACACCACGGTGTAGGTGCGGTGGTCACTCTCACTCATAGACCACACCCGCGCGCGTCATCTCTTCGAGCGCACTTTCTTTGGTGACCGGCGACACTGCTGCAACCAGGTCGGAGAAGACCCGAACCTCGAGACCCTCGCCTCTCGCGTCAAGAGCACTGGCCCGTACGCAGTGGTCTGTCGCAAGACCGACCACGTCCACGGTGGTCACCGCGTGAGAGGAAAGAATCTCTGCCACCGTTTTCCCGTCGTCTGTGACGCCTTCAAACATCGAATAGGCGGGGGTCCCTTGGCCTTTCTTCACGTGGTGGGAAATGTGTTCCACGTCAAGGCCCGGGTGATACTGCGCCCCCTCGGTACCTGCCACACAATGCTCAGGCCAGGTGCTCACAAAATCAGGTTCAGATCCTGCGGGTGCAAAATGGCCGCCATTATCGCTGTGTGCCTCATGCCAATCTCTCGAGGCAACAATAACCGCGTAATCCTTGCCCCTGAAAGAAAGGAAATCGGTCACCCCTTGCGCAACCGCGGTGCCTCCTGTGACACCGAGTGCTCCCCCTTCACAAAAGTCGTTTTGGACGTCAACAATCAACAATCCGCGCATGAGACACCACCTTTCCTGTTCCTGCGTTTCTTAGAAGTCTGCCAGGTTCGCACCACACGAGTACACGCCTGAGACCACCGTTTCGAGGGCAGTGCGCGCATCATCGCCCACATCACCATGCGCAAAAAAAGCAAAAACAAGATCTGTGCCATCCGCAGTCTGGACAAAACCGGCCAAGGATCGCGTGCCAGCGATACTGCCCGTCTTGGCCTGAACCCTCTGCTGAGCAACGGCGTTGTCGCCCGCGAACCGGCTACCCAATGAGCCATCTACCCCCGCTATCGGAAGCGCCTCTGTGATGAGGCCGAGGCTTCCCTCGCTACGGAACGCCTCAACCAAAATGCCCCCCACATACTGAGCACTCACCTGGTTAAGAGCAGAAAGCCCGGAACCATCCCGGATGGACACCCCCGTCTCGGTGACTCCGTAAGGAGCAAGCGCCCTCACGAGCGCTTCGCCCAGGGTTGTCGATGACCCCTCAAACCCCCCCTCCAGTGACACCTGCCTGGCCAACATTTCCGCCAGGGTGTTGTCGCTCTCTTTCAACATATATGTCACGAGCTCCACTATTGGCCGAGATTCCACCCTCGCCAACACGGCGCCGTGGGGGTCGGATGCGCCATAGGTGATGGTGACAGTGCGCGAGGTATTCCCCGCTACTTTAAGGGCTTGGACAAAACTTTCTGCCGCTTTCTTCGTGGGGTTGCTACTCCGGGGGCTGAGCGCAATACCGGGGTCCTGGCGATCCCCATCCACTTGTAAAGCGGTAATGCGCGACACAAAACCACTGGAACGCGCGCTGGTGGCCCACGAGGAATCCCAGGAATCCTCCGGATCCCATACCGTGGCGTCGACAACGAGTTCAGAAATGGCCACCTTCTCCCCCTCGGCGAGGCCCTCACTGAGCGCAGCAATTGTGTGAGTTGCCAAATCACTCAGCCGCGGGGCGCCGACATACACGCCCTCACTGTCAGAATCGAGGGCGCTGAGGGTCGCATCTCCCCCGCCGACGAGGGCAATCGTGCCTGGATTTTCCGTAGATCGCACTTGGGTAGACACTGTGGCATCAGGACCGAGAACGCTCAGTGCGGCCGCGGCAGTCACGATTTTGAGCACGCTTGCGGGCGCAACCCCTAGCGCGCCCTCTCGGTTAAACACGGTCGCCCCGCTCCAAGGGTCCATCACCACGCCCTGAAACTCCCCCAAACTCACGTCTTCGACGAGGTCCTGAAGGGAGCAGGTAGGAAAGCGCAGTCCAGCCAGAGGTGTCGAAGGCGCGGGCCTGACCGCCGAGAACTCTGTGGCGGCCGCAGGCTCAGGGACAACCGCCGAGACCACCTCCTTCACCCCGGGGCTCACAAAACCCAGTGTTCCCGCTCCCACCACTGCTGCCACACCCAAGACCGCAGCAACACCCATCGCCACAGCACGGGGCATCGATACAGAGAAAGAAGCCATCGCCTTCAGACTATCCAGCGTCTCTTAGTTTTTTCGGCCGTACAGGTCGCCCAAAATTTCGTGCGCCCAAGCGGAGACGTCATGGGTGACCACTTCTGAGCGCAAACGCGCCATTCGTCGAGCGATGTCTTTCTTACCCATGCGGAGCGACTCCTGCATAGCCTGCGCGATAGCGGAAATGTCATACGGGTCAACCAAGAGTGCTTCTGGCATATGTTCGGCAGCTCCGGCGTGAACACTGAGGATGAGAACACCGTTGTCTTCTGCCCGACACGCAACGAATTCTTTGGCCACCAAGTTCATTCCATCGGCCAGAGAGCTCACCACCATCACATCGGCTGCCACGAAGAGCGCCAGCATGTCCTCTCGGGCAAGATTTTCGCGCAGATAAATAACGGCATCCCTGCCACTGGTAGAGAGGTAGGTGTGATTGATGTGACCAACCAGGCCATCAATTTCTTCGCTGAGTGCTTGGTAGCTCGCAACGTTTTCCCTGCTGGGGCTCGCCGCCTGCACGAAGACAACATCATCGGCGGTGACGGTGCCAGAGGCAAGGAGCTCCTCGTAGGCCTTCAGCCTGTGCGGAATACCTTTGGTGTAATCGAGGCGATCTACGCCCAAAAAGACGGTGCCAGGCTCGCCCCAGCTCTGGCGAAAAGCGTCGGCCTTCGCGGTGACCTTGGCCTCCGAGGCAGCAACAACAACTGCGGGAGTATCTATCGAAATCGGATACACGCCCACGTGCGGTTGGTGGGGTGACCCCGTCACCAGACTGGCTCTCCCCGCTGCGTCGAGAAAATTCTCCCGATCTATTTCGCGCTGGAATCCAATCAGGTCTGACGCCCACAACCCTTCAACGATTTCTTGGGCATGATTCAGCGTCGACAAGTGTCCGCTGGGAGGAAACGGGATGTGGTGAAAGTACCCAATCCTCGCATCAGCGCGACGCCTGCGAAGGAGAGCGGGGAGCAGCATGAGTTGATAGTCCTGCACAAAAACAGTGCCCCCAGGAGCAAGCAGGGCGGAAACGCGATCGGCGAACATCGTGTTGACCTCCAGATAGGCGTCCCACCATGCGGGAGAAAAATCTGGTGTAACCCCCACATCATGAAAAAGGGGCCACAGCGTCGAATTGCTAAAACCTTCATAGTGCTCTTCAACCAGCGCGTGAGACAGCGAAACAGGGTGAAGGACAAAGCCCTCCAGCTCCACGGCATCCTCGCCACTGAGGTCGGTTCCATCCCACCCAACCCAGGCTGCCCCGGCGCCCGATAACGCGGGGGCAAGTGCTGCCACGAGGCCTCCGGGAGACAACACGGGGGTCTTAGCTCCCGTCTTCTCCGCTCGAAAAGTGATGGGCAATCTGTTGGAGACGACAATGAGCTCAGAGAGCGCAAACGACGTCGAGCGGGACACGTATCCGAGGTTATCAGCCAGGCTCTAGGCGCTCACTCTGCCCGTGATGCCTCTGTCAAGATGCTCGCGAAATCTGAGTGCGTGCCTCACCTATTTTTGCTCGCGAAACACTCTTTGTGACCGCATCCGTTTTCGCTGCCGCGAGGGTGATGAGGCGGCTCTGAATAGCGGTGATTTTCCTTGTCAACTCAGCCGGGTTTGTGTCCCCAAATAACGCCTACAGCAAATGGATCGGGAACCGGCGCAAACTCGACGAACTCATCAAAGCCATGGGCCAAACCTCCCGCGACGTCGAACAGCTACTACGCACCCGAACCGCCGCCAAGGCCCATTCCTGACCGCTCAAAAGTGGGGGGGCTATATTGCCTCCGAGAAGTGCGGAACGAGAGTTATAAGTTGGAGGAAAGTGGCGTCGCGCCCGTAGCGACCACTTCCAAGAGTCCTGGGTTCTTCGGCGTTCGGACCACACCTGGTCCCACGGTGTCCGAATTCGACAGCATTGAATTTACGAGGAGCGGTCTCGCGTATGACACATCCTCTGGCGGCCCCCTAGAGTCAGATACTTGGGGAGACATAGCGCGCAATCGCGCGGTCGAGAAATAACCGCACACGCGCCGACCAAAGGCGCATCACGAATAACGTGCCAAAGTCCATCGTCGGTACGCCGCTCGTTTATGACTAAAATTTTCTTCGAGACGGCGCTCTTCCTGTCGGGTACGCCGGCACGTAGACTTCCCGCGCTGTCGAAGTCTGGCCCGTCGAACATATTGCCAAGGCCATTATTCTTGCGGAGTCTGGCGACTAAATCACTCGCATCATTCATGCCTCGATTGCACAATCCAAGCTGACAACCGAGAGTCTGCGCAGAGCCCTCCATCAACCCCGACGTCCGGCGGAGCGACCACGGTAGGATCCAGAGGTGCGATTGCAACGTTCCGTTTACTTGTACGTTGACGGTTTTGCTCTTTATAAAGCGATGCTTCAAAATCAGTTCCCCGAATACAAATGGCTCGATCTAGAGGCGCTTGCCGGGCGACTTTTCCCACACCGGCAGGTCGTCGGGGTGAAGTACTTCACCGCGCCACTGAAGCCAATGACGAATGATCCGGGAATCGGGGTGCGTCAGCAAACTTATTGGCGTGCCCTGCGGACGACGGGCGTTGAGATTATCGAGGGGAAGTTCCAGTTCAATAAACAGTACCTACCGAAGCATCCAGAAGAACTGGACGCTTCCGGCCGTGTTGTGACTGTCCGGGTGAAGCGACCGGAGGAGAAGGGCACGGATGTAGCGCTCGCCTCCCACCTGCTGGTGGACGCGCTGGAGGACATTGCGGACTCTTATGCCTTGGTTACCAATGACTCGGATCTAGTGCCGGCGGTACGTATGCTCAGCGATCGCGCCCGTTCGATCTCTCTAGTTTCTGTCATGGGCGAGAAGTACAACAAAGCGTTCGATGCCGCTGGGATCAACTCCGTCCGCCAGATACGACGTGGCACCTTGGCGGCATGCCAGTTCCCTGGTCGGCTCGAAGACGAGCAGGGGCGAATGATTTCCAAACCGCCAACCTGGCGCTAAAAGAAGCAGGCCCCCGATTGCTCGGGGGCCGCGCCCGGTAGTCGAAACATCCGGGTGGTTACAAGATGAGTGTAGCGCCAATCCCGTCTCGGGTCGAATGGATGGACGTTACCGTGTGTCATCGAACCTGGCAGCGGTCGGCGACAGGGGTTGATATCGATAGACCCACTCATTCCAGCTTCGGCCGATCGATGACTCAATCCTGTGACGTCAATCCATATATTGCGACCATGGCATCTAGTCGCCCAATCCTCCACAGTTCCGTAGCGAATAAGAAATTGGGAACAAAGTCGGAGGCTGGAGGACTTTCATCCACGCTGGCCCGCTCCTTATTCGCGGCCTGAGATGTCGCAGACATTGGCAGAGCAGGCGAGATGATGGATGCATGATTAGCGACGAGCTTTACAGTGAGCGCCAAGACGGCCCCACTGCGCGCAATCGCGATGAGTTGCCAGAGAGCACGAGGAAGGCGCTGGTCGGGCTTATTGGTATTCGCATCAAAGGCAACTGGTTCGCGCATGTGTTTCCCGAGAACTGCGACGACGGACACGGGGTCGCAGGGACGGACACCAATGCTCTGCTTTTGAACATGTCGGGCATGCTTCCGGAGGTCGAATCCTTGGCCTACACGGAAGATTTTTCGGACGCAACTATCTTCGACCTCCTCGAGTATTTTGCGGCGTTGATTGCCAAGCCAATTCAGCTTAGCCACCACGACTTCATGACGCATTGGGAACTCGGATTCGACGAAAAGGCGGGGAGGGACGAGTTCCTGGCGTCTGTGAACAGGCTGCTCGAGCGTGGCGGGACCCGGTACGAGATGTTGCCGACAATGAAGGTGACACACATCGGCTCCCCGGAGGCGGAGCGCGTCATCGCCAAGCTCAGACCCGCCTCTGGTGATACCACCCTGGACGAGCTGTTGGTCTCGGCGCGCACCAAGTTTTCGTCTCGCCGGCGGAATGATCGCGCCGCAGCCCTCGAGAAACTTTGGGATGGTTTCGAAAGGCTGAAGACATTGGGACCGGGCAGTAAGAAGCAGGCAATTGTCACCCTCCTCGGGCAGATCTCAGAGCCAGAGTGGCGTGCTGAGATCAACGATGAGATGATCGCTCTGACCAGGCTGGGTAACAAGTTCCATATTCGTCACTTCGAGACGGACCGAGCGCCGGTCCCTGATGACGCCGTCGATTACCTCTTTACTCGACTGGGTGCTCTCATCGTCCACCTACTGGCGGTGACCGGTGGACTTAGTGAGTAGCGTGGCCTCTCGCCTCGCCCGGTGAGGTCAATAGAGTTTCTGGCGAACCAAGCAAGAGCAAGGTGGAGCTTGATGGAGTAAGGAAAGTTTGAACCTCATACCTCGGTGCGGCACAGTGACAGGTTCCTAATTCAGCCTGAACTATAGAGCGGGGGGAGCGGGGGCTCTCAGAGTTTCCCGGCTATCGAGCACATTTCGATCACTGGGTCGGACTGTGGAACGGTGGTAAAGGACTTGATTACGCGAGCTAAGGACGTCGCAGCGGCAGAGCTCGCATCGATGAGCGGTCGATTGGCGCATGTGAGCGGCGCCTCGGCGGCGGCGGACAATGTAGCTAGGTCGTCACTGCGAAATCGAGCCAACGAGGTGGTTGCCGCCGCCTGGCTGCACAACATTGGCTACGGTCCGCGCGTGCGGGACTCAGGATTTCATCCGCTCGATGGTGCGGTCTTCCTCTGCATGCAGGGCTTTCCCGACGTCGTAACGTCACTCGTCGCGTTCCATAGCGGTGCCGCTGAAGAAGAGAACGAACGGTGATTGACCGAGTTGCTGAATCCGTTCATGCACCCGGCAACAGACCCGTTGGACATTTTCACTTACGCGGACATGAGAACCGGCCCATCTGGAGAGCCGGTGACAGTCGAGGCTCGCACCGCGGAGATCGTCGGTCGCTACTCTTAGAGCAATCCGGTTTACGGGGCAGTCAGCCATACGGCGCCGGCACTCAAAGCTGCCGTTGGTCGGGTTGCTGATCAGCTCGAATCAGCACCCCGTCACCCAGGCAGGGCGGCGCCCACCGATCAAAAAAGTGCTGAACTCGAGGCCGCATAGGCGGATCCATCGGGTGAATGGTGAGGTCGCCCTCGGACAACCAGGCAATGTCGGTACTTTCCCCGTCAGACTTAAGCTCGCCGCCGAGGAGTTTGTTGGTGAAGCAGAGCGAGAACTATTGGCGCACTTCTCCGTCGTCGGAGGCCATGACATGGTGCGGGTTTGTGGAGACCCCGGCCAAACCGTCGACCTCGACGTCAAGTCCGGTCTCCTCCCTTCCTTCGCGACCAGCACCTTGTTCGATCGACTCGCCACGCTCCATCCCTCCGCCTGGCAGGGCCCACAGCGCATTGTCTTTGCGCTAGACCAGAACGATGCGTCCCTGGTCATCACAGACGATCGCAGTGGTCGAAGAGAGAACACTGTTTGCCTTCGGGGCGGTCAGGTCTTCGAAGTAGTCGATGCGAGCCACTTAGTACTCCCCTTCGCTTGAGTAACGTGCGGGCCGGGCTCGAGCCCAGACCTTTTCGAATGAGGCCTCGTACTTGTTCCAGCGTTCGGCGTCGTCTTCCCCGCGAGGGAGCACGGTCGGATTGTGACTCGCGGGGGATCCTTAGATGGGGAGGTTCGCGATGAGGGTGTCGTCGGCTCGAAATATCGACGCATATATCGGAGTGCCGTGTACACGAACTTCTACGCCATCCATGTCGGCTACCGCTGCCAGGCAATCAAAGGTGAGTGCGCAACGACCCGAGAGACTCGTTCCGATACTCTCTTTTACGCCCCTTTGGTGAACTGCGTTCGAGCCGGGATCCCCCGCGATGAAACGGATGTGGACGCCGCGGGCGACAGCGTCGGTGATGAGCCGATTGAACCCGGCATCGATCACTTCCCGCCAAAGGTCACGGGAAGGAATATGAAAAAGACCGCCGTCACCAGGCAAACTTCGCTTCGGTATGGTTCGGTGCTGACTCAAGCACACACAACTGTGATGTCTAGCGACATCGTGTGACACCGATCTGACCGGAAAACCCCCCATATTTTCTTGCCGTGTTTATTGGAACGCCAACTGATAGCTTTCGTCGTCGCGGTGAACAGGTTTAACCGCACCCGCACCAACGAATACAGTTCATTGAGGAGTTCTGTTCAACCACCGTGTCATAGCGGTAATGGAATGCATGGCGGCGGACCACGTCACCATTTTTTTGCTCAACATGGGCGTTATCGTTTGATTTATATGGCCTGGAGCGGGTGAAGAAAATATTGCGGTCTCCCGCCCACCTAATGAGTGCATGGTTGATGAACTCACCCCCGTTGTCGGTGTCTAACCCGACAAGGGGGAACGGTAACCGGTTTTCGGTGGGTCATCGCCTCGATGACCCACCGGTGGGCACCGTTCTTCATCGCCATGTTCTCCGTCCACCCGGTGAACACGTCCGTGACGCTCAAGGTGTGAACAAACTCGCCCCGCAAGCTTGCCCCGCAGTGCAACACCAGGTCTGCTTCAACAAACCCTGGTGCTTGTTCATGTTCATCACCGGCTTTGGACGAAGCGCATTCTCCCCTTTAGAGTGGAGCAATGCGTCAGTTTCTTTTCAGCAGCGCCATCGTGAGTTCTCTTGCCACGGGGGTGAGCCTTCTGCGAAGAACGCTCCTCGGGCCCCTGAGCTGGAAGGTGTGGTTGCTGTGGGCGAGCTGGGCTATTTCCTTAGTCCTCGCAGTAGCCTCCGTTATGGAGCGAAAAAAGTCCTAGGGTGTGGGGCCGGCTGCGGGACTTGAACCCGCAACCTTCCGATTACAAGTCGGATGCGCTACCAATTGCGCCAAGCCGGCGTTTCCCGCAACGGGTGCAGGGGCTCCAGACTACCGAACGAGCGGTTTACTCGCTCTCCTCCTGAGATGCTACGAAGCTTGCGAGATCTCCGTGAACCTCAGGCTGGAACTCTTTACCGTTGACCAGAACAGTGGGGGTTCCCCTAATGAGGGCAACTTCACTGTTCTTAACGGGGACGGGTCCTGTGCTCATAGCGCGAGCTGTGGCCTCACCCACCCAGTTGGCGAATGTTTCGTCCTCAATGCATTGGGTGAATCCCTCGAGGTCATTCACGCCACTGGCGCGCGCGATTTCTCCTAGCTCGCTATTGGTGAGTTCGTAGCGCGCCGGGGATCGAGGCTGGTTGGCAAAAAGATATTCGTTGAAATCGAAAAAAGCATCGGGGGACTTGTCCGCTACGCAGGCGGCGGCGTTTGCTGCTCGCGTCGCGAAACGCGTTCCTGCGGTTTGAGCGTCGCGGAAAGACAGAGGGTGATATTCCACGGTGGCCGATCCATTTTCTAGCCATGTCCTCAGAACAGGGCTATATGTTTCCTCAAACCGCGCGCATGCAGGACACGTGTAGTCCACGAAAATGTGGATGGCAGGGACGCCATCGGCATTCAGTTCTGAGGCAACAGGAGTTTGATCCGCAGCTAAAGCAGCAGTCCGGACAGTTTTGACTCCCGCGCCGATTTTGATGCCATCACTCAACATGTTCTCCGGGCCGGGACCGGGGGGGCGCAATGACGTCAAGATGAGAAAGACCACCAGTGCGAGAACACCCAAAACCGCGGCGACGACGCCCACTTGCGTACGGACCCTATTTCGCCTCGAGCGCTCGTTCTGGGCCGTGCGCATCTCTCGGGCTTTATCCCGAGCATTCTGGCGCCTATCGTTTTTTGTGGGTCGTGATTCTGCGGGATTCATTGCGTTGTCTTCCTTGGTGAAACTCCCGTGAGGGGAATGGATGAGCTGTCACACGATGGCGACAGAGGCTTTCTCGGAACGTGCTTTGGGCCGTTCGTCAATAGACAATGGTATCCCAGCAACACGTCCCCCGGCTAGTTGCCGACCTTGGGGAGCATCGTGACGTGAGGTACTACGGTTGCCCGAGCCAAAAATAGGGCCCTGCGATAGGTTTTATCTATGGGCCACACAATCGGACACACATCAACCTAGCCAGAACCGACGCGCCCGGCAGCAGCACATTGTGGCCACGTAGCCATGCCGCGCCCGCTCGAACTGTCCGCTCGAACAACCGGGTCGGACCCTCGTCCGGCGTCCACGGTCATGAACCATTTTTACGGGCGTTCCGCAGAAGTGCGGAACGCCCGTAAAAGAGACAGACCCCGGGGTGGAACTCAGTTGGCGTGATCGTGTCGTTTGTGATGATGTCTTCCGAAGGTAGAGAGCGAGCGCGTCGCGGATGACTTCGCTGCGCTTGCGATGTTCCTCTTCCGCGCGCGCCGTGAGAAGTGCGTCGAGGTCGCGCGGGAGGCGGACCTGGCGCACGGGGGAATGCCCCGGCGCCATGGTGCCGTCGACACTCGGCCGGCCCATCGCTCGGTCCACGGCTTCGCTGGAACCGTAGAGCTCTTCCATGAGTTTGCGGCCGTCTTCGTTAATCGTGGCGTCACCCACGGTCGCGTCCTCGGGGATGCCGTCAAGGCTTTCTGCCCAGTCAGCGGCGCGTGCGTAGCGTTATTCTTGGGCCTTGCTCAGTTTCCTGTTCATGTGCCCAGCCTCCTGTGTGCTTCGTTGAGGATTTTCGGTCTCACGGGCATGACGTGAAAAACGTTTGCCACCGTCGTGGACTGCCGTTCGAGTAGCACTTCGAGCAACTGCCCGTCTCTGCATGCTCATCCCACGCCTCTGGAACCTGCTGAACAGCTACGCTCCCACGAACACTCTCCTCAACAAACTACGGGGGAGGCGCGGCCTGAAATGGAGAACACCAGCGATGCTCATCGGCGGCGCCTACATCGTCATCGCCTCCATCATCACAACGCTGATTGGCCACGGATGGAGCCAATGGCTCTATCTGTTCTTCTTCCTCTGCCTATGCCTCTGCAACGGGCTCAAGTTTCTGTTCTTCGACCCTTGGAGCCTGGTGCTGCTTCAGCGTGCCCGAATCGCAAAAGCACGTATGCATCGACTGCCAGAGTCGCGGATGCTCGCGCCTCGATAAGCGTTGGACGCAACTCCCGGACCCTCGGGGTGAAATTTAGGCCACCATGCGCTAAGTCTTGTCTAGCTTTGGTGTTGAAATGTCCTATCTTTCACTTAGACTGTCCCTATGCAGCATTTTCCTATCCTCAAATCGCTAGTACGTGTCGCTCTTGCCAATGACACTCCCCCGCTAAGGCATCAGGTCGAACGTCTTGTTAAGGCAATGTCTGCATCGGGTGAGGAAACAGAGGCGGCAGCGCTTAAGAAGATGCTGTCGACTGCAGCGCGAGCGGCGGAGCTTACGCCGAGTCGCATCACCAAGAGTCAGGCAACGCTTGTCGCGGGGGGAGAGCGGCTCACATCAGCAGTTCCAGTCCCAGTGGACAAGGAGTCGTCTGCTGAACTTGCGTCGGTGATTATGCCGGACCATATTCATGCTCAACTGCCGCTGTTTCCGCCCTCAGTGCAGGAGAACGTTGAGGCGCTTCTCCAGGAGTGGGAGAATGCAGAGTTGCTGAGAGCTGCAGGGATGCGTCCGACCCAGACACTCTTGGTTTATGGTGCGCCGGGGACAGGGAAAACAACACTGGCTCTCTGGCTTGCCCGAAGGCTCGGTGTGCCCGTGGTTCTCGCCCGGTTGGACGGATTGATCAGCTCCTACCTCGGTACAACCGCACGGAACGTTGGTGCGCTGTTCGCTTTCGCCAACCGCTACGAATGCGTGCTTGTGCTCGACGAGTTCGATGCGATTGCCA
>Ga0075118_10002396_pt1 | contig 11930 bp, 10 predicted proteins | sample AntAceMetag02UKE_FD_69794 | JGI IMG/M metagenome (GOLD analysis project Ga0075118, IMG submission 69794) | Saline lake microbial communities from Ace Lake, Antarctica - Antarctic Ace Lake Metagenome 02UKE | ecosystem: Environmental > Aquatic > Non-marine Saline and Alkaline > Saline | place...
ATGCCATGGCCACGCTGAAGGCCGCGGTCGATGGTGGGGCCGATTGGCTTGTGCTTTGCGATACAAACGGGGGCTGTCTCCCCTCGGAGGTTGCGGAAATGAGCCGGATGGTGAGGGAGGCTTTCCCAGAAGTTCCCCTTGGGATCCACACTCACAACGATTGCGAACTCGCAGTTGCCAATGCCATTGCCTCGGTGGATGCGGGCGCGACCCAGGTGCAGGGCACGATCAACGGATATGGCGAGCGAACCGGAAACTGTAATTTGACTTCGGTGATCCCGATTCTGGAGCTCAAGATGGGAAGAAGCGCCGTCGACGATGTTTCCAGGATGCGGGCTCTCTCTTTTTTCGTGGATGACGTTTCAAACAACCAGCATTTCGCCCGAGCCGCCTTCGTGGGAAGGACGGCTTTTGCTCACAAAGGGGGCATGCATGTCAATGCGGTGCAAAAACTGGCGCGTAGCTACGAGCATATCCGCCCGGAGCAGGTCGGCAACGAGCAGCAGATTTTGGTGAGCGAATTATCGGGGCAATCCAATATCTTGATGAAGGCCGAGCAGCTCGGGATTCATCTCGAGAAAGGGAGTGATGAGGCCAAGGCCATTTTGAGTAAGGTCAAAGCTCTGGAACAGGGCGGCTATTCTTTCGAAGCGGCCGGCGGTTCCCTCGAATTGTTAATCCGCCGCACTCTCGGGGAATGTCCACGTCCATGGAATCTTCACGAATACCAATGTTCCTTTCGCCAGTATAAGGACGGTCATGCTCCCGTTTGCGAAGCTTCGGTGAAGCTCAATGTCGGAGCCGAGATGAATCACACCGTCTCGGCCGGGCATGGCGTCGTGAATGCTCTCGATGGCGCATTACGAAAAGCCCTCCAGCCCTTCTTTCCCGATTTAGAGAAAATCCAATTGATTGACTATAAGGTTCGAATCATCGACGGGGAAGAGGCCACTGCGGCCAAGACCCGCGTGCTCATTGTTCATACCGACGGAGAGTCCACTTGGGGGACGGTCGGGGTGTCAGATAGTATCATCGAGGCCAGTTGGATCGCCCTGACTGACGGGCTTGACCTCTTTCTTCAAAAAAGATCGCGCTCCTAGCGCGTTTTTCAGCTTGTCGTTCGGAGTGGGGGGAGCCAATCTAAATACCGGTTCATAAATATACACCTACGAACCATTCGTTCCGTAAGGAACACCAAAGGTTGCTTCGGCATCCCGGTCAGGCTCAATAGGGTCTGACTAAATTTACACCCCGTCTGGAAATACTGGAGAAATTCAGCGGATGGTGGGATTTCAAAAAAAGCGTTGGTCCCTGAGGGGACCGGCGCTTTTTAGTATTCTTGTCAGGTCTCCTCCTAAATTGAAAAAGTTCCCAATCGAAAGCTTGTTTTCCATTAGATTTTAGAGATTCTTTGCATTCCCGCACTTCCAAGGTGGGTTTCAAAGCAACACAATTACTAATGTCTGAATCGAAACAAATTAACGAGCGGAAGCTGCTAATGGCAGGATTTCTAGCTCTCGTCGCAGCCGGAATTGGCTTCGCTGTTCGTGGTGGTCTTCTCTCCACATGGTCAAAAACATATGGCTTTACGTTTACCGAATTAGGTCAAATTACGGGTGGGGGACTCCTTGGTTTCGGCCTTGTGATTCTTCTTACGGGAATGGTGATCGACAAAGTCGGTTACAAAAAACTGCTTTTGATCGCATTGGTTTGTCACGTGATCTCGGCAGTCATGTTGTTTTTTGCAACGCCCGTCTTTAACTCTTCAGGTAAGGATGCCACTTATCAGATCCTTTTCTGGTCTTCATTTATCTTCGCTGTTGGCAATGGCATCTGTGAAGGGGTGATCAACCCTCTTACTGCTGATCTTTATCCGAAACAAAAAACACATTACCTAAACATTCTTCACGCGGGCTGGCCCGGTGGACTTGTCTTGGGAGGTTTAATAGCTCTCTTGGTGGGAGGCGGAATTGCATGGGAAATCCTCTTGGCCCTCTATCTTGTCCCCGCAGCTGTCTACGGATACTACACCGTCACCGAAGAGTTTCCCAAAACTGCGGCCCAATCTGGCGCGATCTCTTACGCCGGGATGTTCAAAAAATGTTTGGTTCCTTTCTTTATCTTCTTGGTGATCGTTCATGCGATGGTGGGATATGTCGAACTCGGCACTGACAGCTGGATCTCCAAGATCACGGGAAGTATCCTTGAGAGTGAATCCAAAGGCTTGATGCTGTTCATCTATGCGTCAACCTTGATGTTTATTCTCCGCTTCTTTGCGGGGCCAATTGTTCACCGTATTTCGTCATTGGGACTTCTTTTTGTAAGCGCGATTCTTGGTGCACTTGGTCTCTACCTTATTGGAAGCTCCAGCGGAGCTTTCATGATGATCCTCGCTGTCACCATTTATGGAGTGGGTAAGACCTTCCTCTGGCCGACAATGCTGGGAGTTGTCGGAGAGCGTTTCCCTACTTCTGCAACACTAGCGATGTCAATCCTGGGGTGTGCCGGAATGGTTTCCGCCGGATTGTTTGGTGGTCCTGGAATTGGATATAAGCAGGATCGCTTTGCTTCGGAGGCGTTGCAGAAAGAAGCACCTGAAACTTTCAAGAGGGTGAAAGCCGATGATCCAAACGGGTTCTTGTTTTTCAAAGAAGTGACCGGACTTAACGGACAGAAGGTTGCCGCGGTAACCGACTATGATAAAGCGATCGGAAACGATAAAAAAATCGCCCAAGAGAACGGGACTTGGGAGTCCGAGCAATTTGCCAAACTGCGGGAAATGGATGCTTGGTGGGAGCAGAACAAAGAATTTGAGGAAATCGATGCCAAGCCTGTTGCTGAAGCTGGATTGGTGGGAAGCCGCTCCGCTATCAAGGTAACGGCGTTCGTGCCACTGGTGATGGCCGTGTGTTTCTTCCTTATGATTCTCGGCTTTAGATCAAAAGGGGGCTATTTGCCGATCTCTGGCGAAGAGGCTTCCGGAGGCGTCCAAGGGCCGGTACGCTAATTTCCTAGCAAAACGAATCTTTTAAAGCGGCGGTCTTCGGGCCGCCGCTTTTCTATTCCCGTTTAAAGGGGTTCGCGAAACTCTGCCGTAAATTATGTTTGAACTCTTTCAGGAAAACCCTAGAAAAACCCCTCGTTCCCGAGGCATTGGACAGCCGTGTAAGGGGAAGACTCCTACGCCCACTATCCATGAAAATCATCTCCATGATCAGCATCGCATGCTGCCTTGTTCTCTCCAGCTGCGGAGATCTTGGTTCTTCGGCCTTCAAAGCAAAGACTGGCGGAATTCACACCCGAAGCATTTCCAGGTCCTATTTTACCTCCAAGTCCACTCCGGTCAGAACCACCCAAAGCTCAAACGGTTTCCATCCTGCTGAGGTTTCCCTTTCGGTCGCCAAGAAGTCCAAGTCCTTCAAGCCCGACAAGCATGGCATGGCCACTTACCCTGACACCGTGCGCAGCCGCGCGGTCCGGACCACTTCTTATTCTCACGAGGAAAATGAGGTTGGAGCCCCTTGGCGTAAGAATGCTATTGGAACCTATCTCAAATACGGTCATGTTCGCAGTGCTGCCGCCGATTGGTCGCGCTACCCGGTCGGAACCAAGTTTAAGATCAAAGGCCTGCCTCACACCTACATCGTGGACGACTACGGTTCCTCTTTGGTGGGCACAAACACGATTGACATTTATCATCCCAATCTCAGCAGCATGCATCGCTGGGGAACCCGTCCTGCCGAGATTGCCGTGATCCAATGGGGTGACTGGGAACGCACCATCAATATCCTCGCCGGGCGTACCCAGTATCCTCACACCCGTGAGATGTACTACGCGGCCATCGCGAAGGTCCGTTCAGGCGGGGTCGCTCGAAACTAGGATCCTGAATCTCAATTTTTCGAAACCGGCGTCTTCCCTGCGAAGGCGTCGGTTTTTGATTGGCCTCCTTCCGGTCATCGGGCAGGGATGGGCATGCTCAAGCAGGAACGCGCCGATTACGTCCATCGCCGATTAGAGGAACTCTATCCCGAGGTGCTGGTGCCTCTCGATCATACCAATTCCTTCACGCTCCTCGTAGCGGTCCTCCTTTCGGCCCAGTGCACCGATGTCCGCGTCAACTTGGTCACGCCCGCCCTTTTCGAACTCGCGGACTCAGCGGCTAAGATGAGCTCGGTATCGGTGGCGCAAATCGATGCCATCGTGAGGCCGTGCGGACTGGCTCCTCGCAAGGCCACCGCGATCCGCGGACTCTCCGAAATTCTTCTCGAGAAACATCGCGGCGAGGTCCCGGCGGATTTTGAGGCCTTGGAGGAACTTCCCGGGGTGGGGCACAAGACGGCCTCGGTCGTGATGGCTCAGGCTTTTGGCGTCCCGGCATTTCCAGTCGATACCCACATCCACCGCCTGGCCCAGCGGTGGAAATTAAGCGATGGTAAAAATGTGCAACGCACTGAAGAAGACTTAAAGAATCTCTTCCCGCGCGCATCATGGAATAAGCTCCACTTGCAAATCATCTTTTATGGGCGGGAATACTGCAGTGCTCGGGGGTGCAATGGCATGGGCTGTGAAATCTGCAAAACCCTGTTCCCACGGCGAAAAACACCCGTCCAAACCAAGAAGTGACTTATAAACCTAAGCTTTTTCGGGGTAGGTGAGTTTTTCCATCAAGGGGCCATTTGGGTGGATATTTCACGGAATTGTGGAAAGTTTCCTTTACTCGTGGGACGCACTTTCGAGAATGCGCCCTTGTTTCACACCATACCGACCTCAACTAAAGAATCATGACCAAGACCTCAAAGTTCCGTATCGCTAAAGGCTGGCTCGTTGGCTCCGCCTTCACCGTCCTCTCCGCCGCTCCCGCTCTTGCTCAAGGGGCGAAGCAAGCAAAAGACAAGAGTGCCCTCGACAGCTACCTGTTGGATGGTGGCCCCCTGACCATCTTCATCGTGGCGGTTGGTCTCCTCTCATTAATCAGTTTGACGGTCTTCAACTTCATGAACCTCACGAGAGCCAAGTTCGCCCCGGACGATCTCAAGGCAGCTCTTCTCGATCACATGACGAATTGTCGGGTGCGCTCCGCGATCGAACTCTCCGCCTCCCATCCCTCCTACCTTGGGCGCATGATGGCCTACTCGCTTCCTAACATCGACGCCACCCGCCCCGAGGACCTCGGTCGTGACCACGTCGAGGATGCCATTGCCGACTTCTCGATCAATGAGACCCGCAAGCAGATGACCTTCATCACCCTTCTCTCACTCGTTGCTCAGGCCGCTCCCATGCTTGGACTGTTCGGAACCGTCTTTGGTATGATCGCGGCGTTCGCCATGCTTGGAGAGAATGCCGGGGCAGATCCAAGTGATCTCGCTTCATCGATTTCGATTGCTCTTCTGACCACGATGTGGGGCCTGATCGTGGCCATCCTGGCTCTCTTTGCTTACTTCTTTTTCAAGAATCGCTTTAACTCGCTGGTCGCTGATTGCCACGGCACCGCTGAGCAATTGATCAACGCATCCATTCAGACCGTGAATGCCGATGCACATCTTGCTAAGATTCCCGAGGGGATCGCCGTTTAAGCCACCCGAGGGGAGGGAATCCCTTCTTCCCCTCTCGTTGAACCCACTCAACCACCTCATAATTTCATGGCCTCAGACAGACTCCGATCAGTCAACAAGGATGATGGCGAAGCCGTCGAGATGGACATGTCGCCTATGATCGACATGGTCTTCCTCCTCCTCCTCTTCTTCCTTGTTGTCTCCAACCCCAAGACGATCAAAATCGATCCAAATCTTACCCCTTCCGTCGCTGAAAATGCCCAGGCAGCCAAGACCAAGAACGGTAAGATCGTCGTGAACGTTCGCAAGAACGGTGACTTTATCCAAGAAGACACCGAAACCCAGTTAAACGGGATGGATGACCTTCAGGATTATATCAAGAAGGAGAAAGAGCGTGTGGAGGGAAAAGGTTACGAGCCCGTCCTCCATATCCGTGCCGACCAAGGCGTCGAATTCAAATACGTCCAACGTGTCATCAAGTCTGGTGCCGCCGTCGGCGTCAAGCAAGTCGCCTACGCCTCCTTCAATAAGGAATAATCCAAACCGAAACGTAAAACGTAAAACGTAAAATCATCCCATGGCCCGACATAGAAAAATTCAGCCGCCTGATGAAGACGAACCAGGATTGGACATCTCTTCTTTGATTGATGTTTGTTTCCTTCTCCTTATCTACTTCTTGGTCACAACCCAGATCGTGAAGAAAGAGCAGGAACTCAGCACCGCTCTTCCCGCCGTTGCGCCCTCCGAAACCCCGCCAGACCTTGCTCCCATGCTCATCCTCTTGGAAGCAAATGGCAGTGTCTCGATTAAGAACGAAAGTGGCGTGGTTGAGTTGATCGAATCGAATGCGGACGTCCGCAAGTTGTCCAACCTCTCTCAGCGCCTCGAGCTGCATAAAAGCGCTGCCGACGTCGCCAGTCAGAAGGCGCTTGTTCAGATTCGCGTGGATGGTGATGCCGTCCAACAACGGGTCACCGACGTTCTCAATGCGCTTGCCGGCGCCAAGATTACCGAGATCACTTTCACGGATCTCCTCGACCCGGAAGCGAACTAGTCATTCATGGTGGAAATTTCCCGGTTCTCTGGAATACTCCTAAGAGTAGCAACCGTTTCACCGTTCCACCTCTTGCCGGAAAGGCTGATGAGCCCTCCAAGCTCTCAGCCTTTCTCTTTCTAAAAAATCCACCACACCACCATACGAATTATGAACTCAATCCAATCGATTCGCCGAAAATTCGGCATCGTCCTTCTCGCCCTCTGCGGCTTCTGCGCCACGGGTAAGGGGGCCGCCATCCAAGACATGAATGCAGATGCCCTCGAGGCGATGCAATCCGGTAAGTGGGATGAAGCCTACCGAGTGCTCGTCAAGGCGACCGACGCCTTCGATTCACGCGCGCTCCAACTCTACGGACCTCGTTTCGGATGGTTTTGGTATCACCGCGGATATTGCGAGATCAAGCTCAACATGTTCGACGACGCCATGAAGTCGTTCGAGAAGTGCTACGCCAAGTATAAGAACGTCAGGCCCAAGAAGGGGCAGGCTCCAAGCAAGAACATGTATAATAAGAAAGCGCTCCTGATGTGGGGACACGCTGCCAAGGGTGCCGAGGAGTGGATGACTTCCATCCGCATGTATAAGAAGTTTCTCGAAGAGCGCGACCCAACCCGGGATAACTACGAGAAGGGCGTCTACTTCATTAACATGGCAATTAATCACTATAAGTTGAAAAAGATCTCCGAGGGGAACAACTACCTCGAGACCGCCATCAAGGGGAAAGTGACGTTCCCAACTCCCAACAAGGGCATCATGGCCGCCTTCAACACGATGGTGGCAGCGGTGATCGAGAAGAAAGACGAGGCCTCTCTCCTCGACTTCCTCGCTAAGAACCGGGCCCACATCAAGCTTGAGCCTTTCGAAGCGCACGAGTTTTCTCCTCTCTTTATGAAGCTGGCGCAAGATGCCCGCTCGGCCGAGATGATCCGTTCGACTTTCGAACTCTACTCGCTCGTTCCCAGCACGGTGGCCGCGATCGATGATATCAAGTCACGTCTCTCGACCCTTGCGACATATGACCGCACCATTCGGGATGGATCGATGATCGTGAAAAAAGGTGACCTCGTTGAAGACCTTACCGAGTTGGAGAAAGCGGATACTTCCGGCAAAGTGAATGAGGTCTACGCCTACTTGAATAGCGCTGTACTGCACGAAGAAGACGGAAACATCCGTGGTGCCTTCGCGGTTTACGAACAGATGGAGCTCTACTTCCCCAACGCCAAGGTGATGCGCGATGGCAAGGTCTCCGCAGGTCGGGAAAACAACCTTTACAATCTGGTGCGCACTTCGGCCTTGATTGGAGAAGTTCTCACCACCGAGTATTACGGTTCGATTTTCCTCAAGGACTTTCCTGAGAGTAAATACGTCAAGGAAGTGCGGCGCATGATGTTGACCAGCCTTTTCTTTAATGGTGAATATGCAAAATGCATCGAAGTCGCCAAGATCATGCTGCCCAAGTTGACCAACCCGTCGAAGCAACATGACGTTTGCCTTTTTGTTCTCGGTGGCAGCAAGCACTACCTCGGACAGTTCGTGGACGCCCAGCCGTTGTTGAACGAATACATCAAAACCTACGATAATAAAGACGCCGATAAACTCCGTGTTCAAGCGGCTTCCTACTTTAAGGCCGCCAATTATTCACGGCTTCAGGAATGGACCGAGTCCGCCAAGCTTCTCGATGCCTTCTTCGAAAGGTATCCCGATCCCAAGACCAACGTCTACTTCCCGTTCGCGCTCTTTGACCGGGCCAACTGCTACTATGCTGAGAGCGAATATGATCCTGCTCTGGCAAAGGTGACCCAAATCGAGACTGATTTCCCCGGTGTTTCCGTGATGGAGCAGAATCTCGCTTTGAAAGGCAACATTCTCGAGGGCCTTAAAAAGCCCGAGGAAGCCGAGCAGTATTACCTCAAAGCGCTGGCCCTAGCCGAGCAGAAGAAGAACGACATGGTGTCCGGCGAGTGCCTCTTCTATCTCACTTCCCTGATCGGTAAGGAGAAGATTGGCAAGGAGGAGAATCCTCGTGTCGCTGAAGCTGTTCCTTACTACAACCAGTTTTGGGAGAAGTATGGTGATGACTCACCCTTCAAAGCCAAGGTGGCCGTGGCCGGGATTCCCGGAATGCGTAAGATCGGTAAGATTAAGGAAGCTTTGGAGCGTCTCCAGACTGTCATCTCAGGCATCGCCAAAGTTCCCGGCACTCCGGGACTCGAGGAATCGATCGGTTCCTACACCGAAGAATATCTCGAGGAGAACACTCCCGAAGAACTCAAGCTTCACTACTATTCATTCCCGGGAATTGATTCTCGCGATATGGCGACCCGCGCTCTTCTCCGCATTGCCATCATCGGAGTTTTTGAGGAAGTCCTCGAATCCACCGATCCGGAAAAAGAAGCCGGAAAGGCACGTGATGCCGAGGCCATGATCGGAGTTCTTTTCAAAGAGCTGAAGAACGACTTCTCGCCCAAGGATCTCTCGAACTTCATCCTCGTGAGAGTGGGGGATTTCATCCGCACCAGAACCTCCCAGCCTCAAGAGGCTCGTGTTTATTACGAAGAGGCCCTTGGACGCCCTAAAGACCAATCGCACAAGTTCGCGGCCATCTTCGGCCTCGCTGATGTCTACGCCAAGGGCACCAGTGCGCAGAAGTCCGAAGCAATCAAGCTTCTCAAGAGGGTCATTGATGATTCCGATGATCTCGGCGAGCAGGAGGAAGCGCTTTATCTCACCGCTTCCATCCATGCCGATAATGGCGCCTACGACGCGGCCATCGCTTCTGCCATGGAATACCTCGGAAGTGAGAAAAATTTCCGCAGCTACGCTGTGCCTTGCCGGATGCTCCTCGCCGCGTCTCATGACAAGGCCGGACGCGTTGATGATGCCCTTTCCGCCTACCAGCAGGTTTGGATCTCGAGCATGGGAACAATCAAATATTCCGCACCTGCCATGAAGCGTTGGATGGAAATCCTCTGGGGTCGGGGCGGAAGTAATAATGGCAAGAGTGATCGTCAGATCTCCTACGAAGGAGGCTACAAATATCTCAAGATGACCGTGCTGGCGGTGGAGAAAGCACCTGCCAACGAGAAGGCGATGTGGGACAAGGTGACCGAACTGGTTACGACCTACGAAGCAAATGCCGATACCACCAAGGTGGTTGAGAAAGAAGACGAGTAAGAGACGAAAACAGAATTCAAAACAGAATACAGACATGAAAACGATTCTTACGACCGCCCTTTTCCTCGCCGCGAGCTTCGGTTCTCTCCTCGGAGTGGAGCCCCGGATTCTCATCATCACGGACTCGGATACGTTCTCCGGATATATGTTGGACTCCAACAAATCCAAGTTCCTCTGGAGAGAGACCCCACAGACTCTTGTCAGGAGAGAGCAAAGCCTCGCAACCTGCACGGTTTACTTCCTGCAAGCTCCTGAGTTCACCGAAGCTCTCGAACTCTACAAGAGTCGGAACTACAAGGACGCTGCAACCAAGTTCGCGGCTTGTGCCGAGGAATACGGCAAGTTTACCGAAGTGAAGGGAAACCCGTCCACGATGGCATCCTTCTACGAGATGGAATGCTACCGGCGCCTAGAGGATCTCGAGACTCTCTCCGCACTTGTTGGGAAATTTGACCCTGAGAGCCTTCTCTATAGCTACCATAAGGTTCAATACGAAATCTACGGAGTGTTTTGGGACGCAGTGCGGACCAAGAGCTGGAATCGTCTCGATGCGATTTGCCGTGATGAAAAGTGGCGTAACCGTAAGCTTCCCGGAAGCCTGCGTGCCCAACTCGCTTACTGTCATGGTCTTGCTCTGGAAGGAGCGGGCCAGCCCATCAAGGCGCTCAATGCTTACAATAACGCCTTCGTCGCTGATTTCTCGGCCTCCGAGGAGTTGACCCGTAAGTCGGCCTTGAATTGCCTCCGCATCCTCCTCGACCATGCGAATGTCAAAATCACTATGGAGCTCTATTCGACGAAAGACTACAGCGATGACTCCAACGGGGCCATTCTGATCAAGGAAGCGACCGCCTTGCTAAAGCTCTGGGACAAGGTCCTCGGCGCCGGTGAGAAGATCCCTGCGAAATACAAGGTCTTCCTCAAGTATCCTCCCAAGAGAGGCTAGTTCCTGACACCGTTCATTATTAACGACGGCGGCCTCTTCATCGAGGTCGCCGTTTTTAGTGTTCCATTGGCGCCAAGGGGTGACGGCCATGATGGCAGGACGCTCACCAGAGCGCCCGGTGCCCCGCGGGGAACGCTCGAGGGAGGTCAGCGTGACTGCAGTCTGGGCCTTCCGACCTCGGAGCCTTCAGCACCCAGACTTCTGTGGAAAACCCAGACCAACACGCTCGGTTTTCCACACAAATGAAGGTCGGGAGATCGCTGTCCCTGGTTGATAAAGGTCCTGCACCCCGCTTACGCTTCAGTCCTAAGTTTGAGAGATCAGTCGAGGACCTCAGGAGATCATGCTCTGAGGGACGGCGCAGGAATAAATCAAGGCGTTCGCCTCACTTCATGATCTCGATCGTGTCGGATTTCGTGGAAGAAAAGTAAGAATCGGCGGCAGCAGCGAACAGGAGGCAATCGTAGTCGAAAGTTGCCCTTTTAATTCTTGCCACTTCGTCGCAGAGAGAGGAGGTGGTAAACGAAATCATTGTTCAGCCGTGCCTTCCTTCTTGGTTCGTCTTGATTTAAGGTGTTGCTTCACCAGAGAAGAGCGCACTGCCAAAAGTGCAACTTTCGGATACCGATCTCTCGCGGAGCTGCTCGAGGAGGGAGTGTAAAATCTTATCTGTAGAAGCTCTCCGTTGAGCCCAGGTCCGTCGCAAGGCTGCCCTGGCGACGGCGCGCCGCCGACCAGCCAAGTATCAGGCGGGGAAGCTGAAATTCACGAAGCCTCCTCGTTTATCGGTTGCGATGAGGCGACACGATTTAGTCGAGGACTGGCGCAAGCTTGGCCTCGGGATAGATGAACTCCTTACCTTCGTAGTTCCGCAAGATCGTGCGTTCGTCGTTGGAATCGACAATATATTGCGGGTTAATGGGGATCTTGCCCCCGCCTCCCGGGCCATCGACGACATACTGTGGGATGGCGTAGCCGGAGGTGTGTCCGCGGAGCCCTTCGATAATCTCGATCCCTTTCGAGATCCCGGTGCGGAGGTGGGCCGTTCCTTGGATGAGGTCTCCTTGATAGAGATAATAGGGGCGGACCCGGCACATCAGAAGTTTTTGGACGAGCTCTTTTTGTATTTCAACCGAATCATTGACCTTATCGAGGAGGACCGACTGATTTCCCATGACAATCCCCGCGTCAGCGAGGCGGCCGA
>Ga0075118_10002397_pt1 | contig 11920 bp, 10 predicted proteins | sample AntAceMetag02UKE_FD_69794 | JGI IMG/M metagenome (GOLD analysis project Ga0075118, IMG submission 69794) | Saline lake microbial communities from Ace Lake, Antarctica - Antarctic Ace Lake Metagenome 02UKE | ecosystem: Environmental > Aquatic > Non-marine Saline and Alkaline > Saline | place...
GACAACAATTGACCGACATCGTCCGTCCCGGTGCCACCTGCAACAACAAAAGCTACCGTTCATTCGGTTCCGTCCCGTGGAAAATGAAGGGGTTTGCTCCGCAGAAATCACAACAGCCTTCCCCGAAATCAACTCCTGCATGACCGGCAACAGGACTTTCTCGGCTTATCAATCAAGCAGAAGGACCCCCAGGCACAGGACAGACATCCAAGCTGGGACTCCCGTGGGAGGCAAGTTCCCGAGCGTCACAAGAATCCGAGCACGCTCCACAGCGATGGCCCACCCGGACCGCTCATTTTGAGACGCAACCCGCCGAAACGTCAGCGACAGCGCCGGCAACCATCGTGTTAATTAGACATGCTCTGACCCTTGCGCCGGAAGTGGCGCCAAAGCCCAACGCGAACAGGAGAGCAACAATGTTGGCGTGGAATGAACAGACTGTTTTCAACAACCTACAAACAGTCGAAATTAGGGCGAACTGGAAGGGAGTAGCAGTCCCATCAGCTTCCTCATAGCGATCGGCCTGAAGGTCTTTGCGCGCCCAGCCCGTTAAGGGGCAGGCCAGGGCGTCGGCGGGATCACGCTTGCAGGTACACAACTTTAATTGTGGTGAAAAACTCCAGCGCCGTGTGTCCGATTGAGAACGGACCCATTCCGCTCGACCCAACTCCACCGAAAGGTACGTGCGGTTGGCTCGCGGTCCCGTGGTTGACATGGAGCATTCCTGCTCGAGCTTCGCGCGCAAACTGCATGGCAACAGCCAAATCGCTCGTGAAAATCGCGGCCGCCAAACCGTACTCTGACTCGTTTGCCACTTTGATGGCTTCTTCAGGCCCTGAAACACGAAGGACAGCCAACAACGGACCAAAAACTTCCTCTCGCGCGACGTGCATTGAGGACGTTACGTGATCAACGACCACGGGCGCCAGGTAATTGCCCTCTGGGACCTCTTTTCTCTGCGTTGCGACAACCGCTCCTTCCTCCTGTGCCGTCTGAAGGTATTGGAGGACGGTTTGCTTCTGGCGCGCCGAGATGATGGGTCCGACGTCCATAGATGGGTCAGTTCCAGTGCCTACGGCAAGGGAGTCGTAAGCATCAGCGAGCCGTTTGACCAGCCTTTCTGCTACCGAGGAATGAACCAAAACGCGGCTAATGGCCGTGCAGCGCTGCCCCGAGGCCTGGATTGATGCCGAGACGATTTCTGGAACCGCCCGGTCGAGGTCCGCAGTCTGGTCGATGTACATTGCGTTCTTACCACCAAGCTCGAGCTGCACAGGGATCAGGCGGCGACCAGCGGACTCGGCGATGTTGCGGCCAACAGCGGTAGAACCAGTAAATGAAATCGCGTGGACATCGGGGTGGTCGACGAGTGCTGTCCCGGCTTCGGATCCTTTACCGCACACCACGTTCACAACTCCCCCCGGCAATCCGGCCTCACTAAGCAAATCCACAAGAGCAAGGGAACTCAGGGGCGCTTCGGCAGCCGGCTTGAGGACGACAGTGTTTCCAGCCGCGAGAGCCGGAGCAATCTTCCGCACCGGCGCAACAATCGGGAAATTCCAAGGAGTAATCGCCGCGACAATGCCCACCGGGACGCGAGTACTAAAAATCAACATCCCTTCTTTTGTACTGGGGAAGGTCTCTCCATTAGCTCGGAGCGCCTCACCAATCATGAAGTCAATCTCTGCGATTGCCCGGTCAACCTCACCCTGGCTCTCCCGGAGCAGTTTGCCCATCTCTGCTGTCGCGGTCGCCGCGAGGTCCTCCCGGTGGGCCCAGATTAGATCCCGCCATCTCGAGAGTATGTGCGCACGATCTTGTGGAGGTGTCGCTGCCCACTCCTTCGAAGCGGAGCTCGCAGCTGCAACAGCGGCGGCAACTTCCGGTGCACCTGATCGTGGCACCACGGCCAGCGGGTGGTCGTTGGAAGGGTCCAGAACGACTATTTCCCCAGGTCCGGGGACGGGCTGACCTCCTATACGGTTGCCTTCCATAAGAGGCGCCTCTCCAGAGTGCTCGCTGTAATTAAAATTTGTTCTCATTTTTTTTGCGACGAAATCGTCGACCTTCCTTGTGTATAACTCAACGGTGGACTGAATCAGTAAGCAGCTTCGAGAAGGCTTCGGAGTTCCTCTCGGCCGGCAACTCGCGGATTCGCCTGCACGTTGTCGCTGCCCATCGCCAGGTCGATAACTCGGTCAAAACTGTCGTGTTCTACTTTGAAATCGCGCAGGCGCGACTTCATGCCGATTTCTGAATACAGGGATCGAAGCGCTTCGACGAGATGAAGAGATCCAGGATTCAACGCGGAAGCGATGCGCTGGTAACGCAGAGGCTCTACCACTTCGTTGAAGACGCACATTGGGGGGAGCATTATTCCGACAGCTACACCGTGCGGTATGCCATGAGTGGCACCAAGAGGCACAGCAAGGGCATGTGCTAGACCCAGCCGTGTGGCGTTGGCCGCGAGTTCGGCGATGCAACTCGCGGCGAGCATCCCCGCGCGAGCGATAATGTTCGAGGGTTCAAGCGTCGCAGGACGCAAGTGTTGGCCAATCAAGCTGATTGCGTGAATCGCCATACCCTCCGAAATCGGGTTGTTCCACACGCTGCCGTACGACTCGATAGCGTGGCTTAATGCGTCCAGCCCGGTGGCTGCTGTAATCTTTGCCGGCAGGCCGACGGTGAGGTCCGGTTCAAGCAAAGCAAATTTAGGCATGATTTTCATCGACGTGATGGACACTTTGGTCCCGGTCGATTTATCAGAAAGCACTGCGAAACGCGTCACCTCGCTCCCCGGTCCTGCCGTGGTGGGAATCGCAATGATTGGCAGAGGGTACTCCCGTACGCGATCAACCCCCACAAGTTGCGAGACGGGAATATTCGCAGTAGCGGCAGCAGCAGATGCCTTTGCCGCGTCCATCGCACTGCCTCCACCCAGGCCGATAACGCCGTCGTGCTTGCGCTCGCGCAGGACCGCCGCTAGCGAATCGACCAGCTCTATACTTGGGTCCGCCTCTACGTCCTGAAAAAGTCCATGTTCCACGCCGGCACTTCGCAGGATTGCGCTTATCCGCGCTGGGATGGGTGTGGCAGCCAGCCCCCTGTCAGTAATCACCATCGGATTAACCGCTCCCATGTCGCTGAGAAGTTGCGGTAATTGATCGAGTACCCCGCCACCATACAGGATTGTTGTGGGCAGTTCGTATCTCATGGGACGCAGGGCGTCCCGGGAACGCAGCCCCAAACTGCCATTGCTCTTGGACGGGTTCACTGCCATCACGATGTTCCTCCCCTAACGATGAAGTACGACATTTCACATTTGTGGCGTGCGACAAAAGTTAGGAGCATGCGCTGACTACTCATTCTCGAACCTCAACAATCCGAACGGCGGCATCTATCCATCTCCTGTCCCAGGTCCCCGCGGTGATTGACGCGCTCTCGGCTATTTCAGCCTCACGTTTAGCCTCAGCCGCAACGAGAATTTCCTCGAGACGAGTCCTCGGGATCACCGCGACTCCATCTTCATCACCAATAATTATGTCGCCGTCATGCACGGTCAGTCCGGCGATAGAGACTGCCGCGCGCAATTCCCCAGGCCCATCCTTGTAAGGCCCAAGATGGCTTATACCCCTGGCAAAAACTGGCAGTCCGATTTCCTCGAGGTCAGAACGGTCACGAACTGCTCCGTCCACGACAATCCCCGCAACGCCTTGCGTTTGCGCGTACTGACCCATCAGGCCGCCCAGAATTGCCCTGTCCTGAGCCCCTCCCGCCGCAACAACAAGAATCTCGCTGGGCCGAATTATTTCGAGCGCCTTGTGAACCACCAGATTATCTCCAGCACGTGTTCGGACTGTGAGCGCCGCACCGACCATTACCTGACCGGGACGGAGTCCGGCAATTGGGAACAGTCCTGGAGCGCCGGCCCACCGCCCGAAAACGTCCGAGATGAGGGATGAAGAAAGACTGCTGAAGCGGATTAGCAGTGCATCGGCGGGTAGTGGGCTGTCAGGGTGTAGGCGGCATTCGACCGACATGGGTTTAGCTCCTTCTTTCGGTTGGATGGATTACGCTTGGGAGTTAAGGTAGAGCTGATTAATCATGAGTTCTTCCCCGACTTTGAGGTGAGAAATCAACTCAGCCTGGGCTCCAGGAAAGTCCAGCGCCACGATATATCGGACAATGGACCGGTGCTCGTCCAGCGTTTCATCCGCGCGCCCTTCGACTGCAGTCGAGAGGAAATACCTGCCACGGTCGATCTGGTCCTCTATTACCGAATACATTTCCTGCAGGCGACGGTTCTTGCTGCACGCGATTAGCCGCTTATGGAATGCATGGTCGGTCGCGAAATAACCCGGATACAAAGAAGCCGGGATGGGCTTTCTGTATTCGTTAAAAAGCCCGGCCAGTTCCTCAATGGTTGCTAGTTCCGGTTGCTCACTGAGCTCTTTGAGCGCAAAAGGTTCGAAAAGCCGGCGCAACTGAAACAACTCACGAATGTCTCTCTCCGTAAATGAGCTGACAGACCACCCTGACCGACCGCGAGCCACCACCAGTCCGGACGACTCGAGCCGGTGAAGCGCATCACGCACAGGCGTTCTGCTAACTCCCAACTGCTCGGCGAGCTCGCGGTCGCTCAAAGAGGAACCTGGGACTAACGTCCCCTCGATAATCGCCGCCTTTATCCGCTCGACCGTCCTTCTCCCAAGACTTATCGGCTCAATTGGCCTGAGGCCCTTCACGCGCGACCTCCAACAAAAGTAGGGCCGCCTGGTGTTACCTGCGTTTTCTCCATCACCGATCCTCCGTTTCTCCCACAACTGTCAGCATGGCTGGCACACCGGACTCTGAGGCGAGAGACTGCAGGTCGGCTATCACCGCTCCTGAAAGTAGCACCCCTCTCGCCACGGCGTCTTCTGCCGCTGCATCTTCGATTTCCCCAGGCAGCTTCACCCTCTCTGTCCCAGCGGCTACAGGCAAGTCGTGGATGTCTTGAACAAACCGCCGCACGTTCAAGTCAAACGTGGTGGCGCTGCCCCAGCAGTTTGGATCGAGTGCCACGAAAATGTGACCTAACCTCTGGGGGCGATCAAACTGCTCGTACATGTCACCAACATCTGAACCTGTGACCCCCGATAGTAGGGTTCCGCAAAGAAGCTCGATGCCCATCGCGAGCCCCGATCCCTTGGGCCCTCCGAATGGCAGCACCGCTCCCGCAAGTGCGGCGAGAGGATCGGTCGCGGGGTGCCCTTCTGTGTCGACCGCCCATCCCATTGGCACCTGGCCCTGTCCGGAGCGAGCCATAGAGATTATTTTTCCGCGTGCGGCATTACTCGTCGCCATGTCGAGAATGATGGGCGGTCCGTCCGATCTGGGAATAGCGTAACCAAGCGGGTTGGTCCCCACTGCACGCGCTCGGCTGCCAAAATAGGCCATTACGGCGGGCCCATTTGTTGCTGCCATACCTACCAGCCCGGCAGAGGCAATCTTTTCCAAAAAATATGCCAACGTGCCAAAGTGATTGCTGTTTGCAACGCCTACGACACAGACACCAAGTTCCCTTGCCCCGCTGATCACTTGCTGGACGGCAGCATCCGCCGCAACTTGTCCTGGAGCGTTCCCAGCGTCGATCCGTCTTCCGGCGCGTCCCTCACCGGTAACGCTGGTTATGGCGCGCGGATCCACCAACCCCGCCTTGGCGCGCTTGGCGTAAATCCGGGCACGTGTCGCACCATGGCTGGAGACCCCTCGCATATCGGCGTACACCAGCGAGTCGGCCACCAGCTCGGCGCGATCTTTTGGGTAGCCAGCTACTTCCATAATCCCACTAATCATTCGCCGGAGAGAAGCGCCTTCAACACGTCTGGCAGGCCCAGCTCCTCTGGTTGGCTCGAGGCCGTATCCAGTTAAATCTTTCTCGCTCACTGTGATTTTCTCCGTTTCCTAAAATTGGCCCGGCAACCAGGTGGTAAGCGGTGGCCAGTAGGTGATTAAGGCCAGTGTGGCTAAAGCAGCAAGGAGATAAGGGATTGCTGCGCGGGCCACAGTCAACACCGGAAGTTTGGCAATTGAGGCGGTAACGAAGAGACTCATTCCCACGGGCGGTGTGACTAGCCCAATCATCAGATTGAAGACGATAATTATGCCCAAGTGGATGGGGTCAACACCAAGCTCCATTGCGATCGGAAGCATCAGCGGCGTGAAAATTAAAATCGCTGCGTTGCTCTCCATGAACATTCCGAATACCAGCAGCGTGATGTTAAAGGCCAGCAAGACCAAAGCCACACTCATGTTCGCGTCCGCGAGCGCACCCGCTAGAACCTGTGGGAATCCGGAACGGATGAGCACCCAACCAAACATGCTTGCCAGTGCGATGATGAATAGAATTGCGGCACTGGCCACCGCGGTCTCGAGTATGACTCGCACCACTTGCCGCCAGGTCAGCGCTTTGTAGACCACGACGGAAAGAAACAAGGCGTAGAAGGCCGCGATGGCCGCCGATTCTGTCGCCGTGAAGATACCCGAGACAATGCCGAGCACGATGATTAGTGGCATCACAAGGGCTGCGGCCGCGTCCCGCGTGGTCCCAGCTACCTGCTGTCTGCTGAGCCCACTGAGCGAGATGCGAGGGAAAGATCGCCGCACCGAGATGACAACGGTCATGACGAGTATTCCAATCCCAAACAGCAAGCCAGGTATCACCCCTGCGAGAAAAAGTGCCCCGATCGGCATCCCCGATGCCAGAGCGTAGACGATGATCGGAATCGAAGGAGGAATGATTGGTCCGACGATGCTCGATCCTGCTGTCACACCAGCGGCAAACGGACGCGGGTACCCCTGCCGGACCATACCCGGGATCATCGCTTTCCCGACTGCAGATGCGTCAGCGACTGCACTCCCCGAGATACCGGAAAAAAATATGCTCACAGCTATATTGACGGCTGCCAAACCGCCAGGTAGCCAACCAACAATCAGGTTTCCAAAGGCAATAAGCCGTTCGGTTATCCCCCCTGCGTTCATGAGTGAGCCAGCCAACAAGAACAGAGGTATCGCTGTGAGCGCGAAGAAGTCTGCGCCAGTCCCAGCGCGCTGGGCAGCGGTGACGAGGGGAAGTTCCAGAATTATTAAGAGGTAGCCGATAGCTGTGGCCGCGAACGCGTAGCTAACGGGGAGGCCAGCAAGGATAAGAAGCAAAAGAACCGCAAGTAAAGCTATGCCTGCCATCATCTTGCTCCTTTTCTTCTCTTGAAAGACTCCACAACGCGCTCGGCAATAGACCACAAGATAAGCCCTGCAGACACGGGAACCGCAAGGTAGAACGTTGCTACTGGAATCCCGAGCGCTGGGGTTGGCCGGTCCAGCGTCGCGTCAGTCAGCTGTATTCCTCCCAGCAGAAGAGCCAACGAAACCAAGGCAATGGTCGTCTGGATGAGGACCTCGGCTGATTGCGCCAGCCGATGCCAGTCGAGGCGAACCGCCAAAAGCTGAAATGCATCGACAGCTATTTGGGTGCCCAACCGGTAGGAAAGGACAGCGCCAAGAAACGTCAGCCATACCAAAAAGAGGCGCGTAACTTCATCTGACCAGGTCAACGGACTGTTGAAGACGTAGCGCATTAAGACTTGCAACAGCACCGATCCAAAAATTCCCCCGAGAAGGGCTGTGCAGATCACCGCAAGCGTCTTGTTCAGAGGCCCCTCCATTGGAGGAAGGTCGTGTTGCACGTCGTTGCTGCCGGGGCGCGGGGCCCCGGCAGCTGAGGCGAGTGACGACAAGCTCTAGCCGACCAGGCTGTAGAGTTCGCCGAACTCGCTTCCAGTCGTTTCACGAACTCCCAGGGTGGCCGCACGGAAAGCCTCGGTGTTTGGCTTTACTACGGTCATGCCCTCAGCTTGCAAGTCAGCGAGCAGCTGACCCTCTTCAGTGTTTAGTCGCGAGAGGAAATCTGACGCGGCCTGCTCGGCAGCGTCACGAACCTTCTCTTTCAGAGCCCCGTCGAGGCTGTCCCAAGCTTCATCAGAAATAGCAATGGCAAGGGGTTCGATGATGTGAGCAGTCAGGTTGACGTGCGACTGAACTTCTGAGAATCCAGAAGATTTAATCAGAGCCAAAGGGTTTTCTTGCCCATCAATTGTCCCCTGCTGAAGGGCAGTGAAGACCTCCGTAAACGCCATGGGTGTGGGGTTCGCTCCGAGCGCACGGAATGTCTCGATGAACATGGGATTCTCGGGCACTCTTATTAGCAGTCCCGATAGATCATCAGGATTCTCGAGTGCCACGTTAGAGGTTATGTGTCGCGGACCACGAGGCAAGAACCCGATGACCGTCGTCGCAGTCTCCTCGTCCAGACGCTCGCGGACGGCCTGACCAAGCGGACCACTATAGGCAGCCGCCAGCTCGTCAATCGATTCGAACATGAAGGGAGTCACGAAAAACTGGCCCAAATCACTGATTGCGCTGAACGCGCCAGCACCTCCGACCCACATGTCAGTCGTGCCAAGTTCGAGGCCCTCGAGGATATCCCGATCTCCACCAATCTGTCCGGCGGGGAACAGTTCGATCTGGACCGCACCATCAGTTTCCGCGAAAACCGCATCGGCGAAACCTTTCACTGCCTCAGCCTGCGGGTCATTTTCGGGCCAGACGTGGCCGAGGCTCAGAACAATCGCCTCTGAAGTGCTTGTACCCTCCGCATCCTCAACGGCGGCATCTTCCCCTGAAGGCGCGACGGCAGTTGAACATGCAGCGAGCGCGGCAATCATCGCCGCGGCGACTGATGCCTTAGATAGTTTCTGGATAGCAAACGTCATTGTTTTTTCCTTTACTTTTCATTGTGAGTATCGGCCAATATGTGGATTCGACCAACTTGGTATACCGTATTCTACACACAAAACACCGCCGACCTGTCGCTTGAGGTTTCCGCACCCGACGGCCTCAAGTTAGCTGTGGGGATGCGGTCGCGGCGCTCTGTCTCGAGTCCCTGGCCGGTAAAGGGCGAGGTCACCCCAGGCACGGGCGCTAATGCTCCCCGCTTACGGGCTCTCGGGGTACCTAGAACAGCCTCCGACACCGCAATCCAAATGCGCCTGCGTGTAGGGGGCGCTGGGCGTCACGGGTCAAGATGGGTAGAGGTTCGCAAGCCGAGCCCCCGCTCGAACCAGCCAGTCCACTGGGTTTTTCATTGCTTCTCGGGTATTTCCGGCGAGCTTAGTCAGGGACTCTGTGGCGACAAACTGAGTCGTATCGGCTTCAATCGCCCCTGCGACCAGCAGGATGTCCACACCCTCCAGAGCGGCAAGGTCTGCAACATAAGACGCCACTTTCCCCGCTTGAGATTGAGTGTCAAATCGTCCTTCCCCCGTAACCACTATCGATCCGCGGGCTATTGCAGCCGGCAGACCCAGCGCCTGGCCAATAACAGCAGCTCCTGAAACTAGCGTCGCACCCCATGCCATGAGGCCAAAACCGCACCCACCGGCTGCACCTGCACCTGCGGCTGACGCCTCGGCGGGAAGAAATTGCGAATAACCTCTCATGTTCGATTCGAGCTCGGCAAGTTCCCCATGGCCGGCACCTTTTTGCGGGCCGAATGTGTAAGACGCTCCATCCGGGCCCAGCAGGGGATTGGTGACGTCACTCAAGATGCGCACCCCCCCCGGCGGCAAGGCTCTCAGTCCGGTCAAGTCGACCCGGCTAACCTGGCCGAGCCCCCGGTTGCCAAACTCAACCGGTCGCTGCATCGAGTCACTGAATCGCGCGCCGAGCGCTACCAGTGCACCTAACCCGCCGTCGGTGGAGCAGCTACCCCCAAGGGCAAGCAGCATTCCGTCTACCCCATGGTCCAGCGCTGCGCCGATTGCCTGGCCGAAGCCGACCGTATGGGCCTCCATGGGCTGGGGTTTGCGGAGTAGTCCTATCCCGCTCAGTTTGGCTAGTTCGATGACGGCGGTACCGTCTGGCAGCAACAACCAATGTGTTTCATTAGGACGATTATCTGGCCCCGTCACGACCGCGGAAACTCTCTTCGCATCAGAAAAAGCAACCTCAAACGCGTCGAGTGTTCCTTCTCCGCCGTCCGCCATGGGCACGAGGCACAACTCGTCAGCGGTGTGCACAGATGCCCAACCTGCCGCGATTGCCTGAGCCACCACCGCAGCGCTCGCTGTCCCCTTGAAGGAGTCTGGAGCGATAACCACCGTTCGTATTGCCATTTCTCAAGTTCTCCAATTTTCTCATCATCACTTCACGAACAGATGCAAAGACAACTATGGCTTTTTCACCATCGACCACGATGCCGACCAAAGTCAGATATCCGAACCTCTCGACCGCAATTGCAGTTCCAAGAGCGCGGCCACCCTAAACGCTCGACCAAGCGTCACGATTGACTGGAAAAGCCGGAATTTGCCCCCCAGCCATGGCAACCGCGTTCTCCGCACAGACGCGCGCCATTTCTGCTCGGACAGTTGCCGTCGCGCTGCCAAGGTGAGGCAAGAGCACAGAGTTGGGCAGGCCAGCCAAACCCGGGGCCAGCGCTGGCTCATTTTCGTAAACGTCAAGTCCCGCGGCCAAAATCTGCCCGTTCCGTAGCGCTTGAACCAGCGCTTCTTCGTCAACTACGGGCCCGCGGGAGGTATTGATCAGGATTGCCGTGCGCTTCATTCTTCCGAGAGCGGCTCCATTGATCAGGTGGTGGGTATCTGAGGTTAACGGAATATGCAGTGACACGAAGTCGCTTTGCTCAAGAAGCGTGTTCCAGTCCAAGATCTGAACTCTCCCAGCAAATTCACCAAGTTCGGCTTGAGAAACTGCACGATTTCTGGGTGGTCGGGGACAGGAAATTACAGTCATGTTGAAGGCCAACGCCCTCCGCGCGACCGCGCGAGCTATCCGCCCGAAACCAGCCAATCCCAATGTGCTGCCAGAGACATCGCTGCCGAGGAGAAGGTCGGGTTTCCATCCTGCAAACTCTCCATTCCGGACGAATTTATCAGCCTCCACCACCCTTCGGGCCGTGCCTAGAACGAGGAGCATAGCCAGGTCTGCTGTTGCTTCAGTGAGCATGCCCGGGGTATTCGCCACCAATATTGAGCGACTGGTCGCAGTCTCGAGATCAATGTTGCTCACGCCCGCGGCGTAGTTCGAAATTCCGACAATACGAGCCTCCGCGAGGATTGAGGAATCTAGCTCGTCGGTAAGCTGGGACACCAAAACGTCTATCTGACCCGAAGCGCACATCTCGAGAAGCCTCTTCCGCGACGGAGGCTCCGTGCCACAGACTACTTCTCCAGCCGCTTCCAATATCTCCATCCCTGGGGACGGAAGGGGAGTGGTCACTAAGAACTTTGGGGTACCCATGCAAACTCTCTCTTTATGCTACCGACAGAATTAGAATACGGAGTACTGCATTCCGAAGCAACGTGTCGGGGCGTCCGGCGTGTTTCACGAATTCGTAACCCCGGTGCCTCCTATGAGAATGCGTGCGTGCCGATGAAGACCCCTCCCCCTTGGGAAAGGGGCTCTCGATGAACATCCGAAAGGAGACCATGAAGGGCTTGAGCGAGAATTAGCGCCCGCATGCGTTCACTCCACTCAGCACTCCCGCGTCGATGCACTGCCTGCACCGCGCGGGCGGAGAAACATTCCCTGGACTCCCTGGAGGTGTTGCTGACGGTTTGGTTTGTCTCGGGCGATTACCGGCACAATTATCTGATGGTCTCGATTAGTGCACCGATCAGTGAATCAATAAAAATCATGTTGGATGGAAATACTCCTACTAGCGATGAGATATCGCTTTCCAGAAGCAATGGGACTGATGCAGGTTAAGGGGACACCTAAAGTGGCTAACCCGGAGGGTTGGCTGGAAGGATGTTCCTCATGCCTAACGCTTATCCAAGTGAGTTCCGTCGCGACGTTGTCA
>Ga0075118_10002398_pt1 | contig 11918 bp, 10 predicted proteins | sample AntAceMetag02UKE_FD_69794 | JGI IMG/M metagenome (GOLD analysis project Ga0075118, IMG submission 69794) | Saline lake microbial communities from Ace Lake, Antarctica - Antarctic Ace Lake Metagenome 02UKE | ecosystem: Environmental > Aquatic > Non-marine Saline and Alkaline > Saline | place...
CACTTTTCGCGCTCTGGGAAAGAAGAAAACACCGCCGAGCGTGGTGGTGGGACGGCTCAATGCCACCATGACGAACATCCAGCGCTTTGTTCCCCGGAAAACCATCATCCGCGCCGCAGCACGCATCTTTAAGGGTGGCAACTAGCCTCGCCACCTCCCCTCTAGGAGTCCCCGGGGGTGGCCGTTCACAGGAGCCTTAGGGGTGTGAGGCTGACCGCCTCTGTGGAGGAGGTGGAACCTGCTTGGCGAGAACCACGTCAGCAAGGTCAACGGTAGTGAGACCCCGTCTGGTGTCAATCACACAGTGTGTGGGGGTGCGGGAAGAAAGAACACCGAGTGCATCACTCAACCCTCCCTCGATTCGAGGCCGATGGTTGAGATGTGGATCTCGACTCGCTCAGAAACGCCCGATTCACCAGAATCTTCAAATCGACCCTCCGCGCTGTGGTGGGCTGCGCGAGAAAAGCGATCTAGCCTGTTGCTAACTGAGGTGGAATCTCTTAGCGCCCAAGGAAATGAGGGTTGCGATTCCCGCTGAGGCGGTGATGAAGTAAAAACCTGCCCATCCGCCAAATTCGGACACTACAAATCCGCTGGCCGCGCTGCCCAACGTTAGTCCGATAGAAATGGACGCCCCGAGGAGGGCAAAGGACTCATTGAGTCGGCTCAAGGGGACCAACTCCTTCAGCAAAGCATTCGCTGATATCAAAGTGGGCCCGATTGCCAACCCCGAGACAACAATCCAGAACGTAATCGTCTCGACATTTTGAAAAAATAGGATTCCTGACGTGAAGAAAGTCATGGCTGCAAGAGAAACGGTGTACCGGATATTGACAGGAATCTTCCAGTGGACCATCCCGTAGAGAATTCCCGACACGGCGCTCCCTAAAGGATAGAGAGCAACCCAGAGCCCCCCCTGAGGGGCTCTTCCCACCTCGGTTGCGACGGCGATAATGACGACAAAATTGGAACCAAACAACATCCCCAGACCAATGAGCGAGATGAACAAGGTCTTGACGTAGGTGATGCTAAGTATCGCACCCTGCTGGTCTTGAGGCGATGGGGGGACTCCGCCCGCGTCAGTGCTGGAGAGGGCGATACCGATTGCTCCAATGACAGCAAAGACCACACCTGCCAACAAGGGAGATTCAGAACCCATGAGTGCAAAAAGGAGACCAGCTACCGCTGGTCCAACAATGTATGCGGTCTCATCCAGAACCGACTCAATGGACAGGGCTGATCCTAAGTCTCGGGGGTTAGCTACCGCCCTGCCCCAACGGCTGCGAGTGAAGCTTCCGAAAACCGGAAAAGTTGCCCCCGACAGCGCGGCGAAAACCAGCAGCCCAAAAACCGAACGGTCAACGAAAAAGACTATCCCCGCTGTTGCGAGCGCATTGATGCCCACTAAAGGCAAAATCACAGCGCGAGTACCGAAACGGTCAGCTAGTCGCCCCACCCGAGGGCTGATTATGGCATTCGAGAGGGTGTAAAAGGCAGACGCAAGCCCCGCCAAGACAAAAGAGTCCCGCACATCAGAGACGAGGAAAACGATTGCTACGGTGTTCATCGCCATGGGAATGCGCCCCACCATTCCGAAAAAGAACGTAGGGAACGCATAGGGCATGCGAAAAACACTGAGGTAACCAGCCAGCATGATTACTTCCTCCTAGTACTGGCCGGGATGAGCAACTATGACTAGCTCTCAATCTCGCCGTGCCACTGAAGCAAGATCTCCATGGCTTTATCGAAGGCGTCGACAACTTCACCAGCATCCTCAACACACCCGCGGACGAAAAGGTTGATACCTTTCCCGTCAATCATGTTTCGATCCCTGATCACTCGCGTATCAGTTACCAGGCCGACGATTCCCTTCTTGGTCGGGTCGGTCCTCATCGCAGACCAGAAAATGCCAATCTCACTAGCCGTTCCGTCGTCCACCATGGGACCATCTAAGAGCGCGAGGACGGCATCTGCCGCAAGTACTTGCTCGGCATCGATGTCAAAAATGAACTTCGCTGTCACAGGGTCTGGAAGTGGTACTTCATGGGGAACAAATACATTCATGCCAGCGGCCCGCATCTTGGCCGCGCACTCATCAATATAGGAACGCTCGTAGGGGGTGAAAAGGGGTCCAGCAAAATAGACTCTCATGGCTTAGTACATCCTTGTTTTTGTGAGGTGGTGGGGAAAGTGCGTCGCGTGATAGCTCTTCCAAAATCGAAAGTCAACTTGCGGTTGCAAGAGCGGAGTCATTCCAACCCGGAGGGCATTGACCTCCTCTGTGAGGCGGGCAATGGCGAAAAGGGAACCGGCTCGTAACTCAATTTCTTCGAGGCTGTTCTCCGGGATCTCCACCCCGTGAGTGATTTTTTCCTCTAGCTCTGCTGAGTAAGAGAAGATTCCCGTCACCCGGAGAGCAACCGGCACAATGTAGTCGGCAAATGCTGAAATCATATGGGTGTCCTCCAACGCCCACAGCTTCCGTGGATTCAGCGCAAGATGCATCCCCCAAATCCCGAGTTGAGCCAACTTGTAGAAGTAAACCTCAGAGTCCCGCCAGATACTGACATCTTGGAACCGCGGGAATTCCACGGGCAGCCTGTCGAGAAGACCATCCCCGTCAGCGTAGAGGCGCGGAGTGCAGGATCGAACGAAGTTCGCAAATCGCCCTTCGTATTTCTCAACCAGGACCTGCCCCACGCTGTTGAACAACTCAACCCGGTCATCAAGAAGGGGCATCTCGATAGTGCCTTCAAACACCTGCTCGAGGTCGCTCCTGGTCACTGAGGCGAGGTAGTCCCCGCTCAGGAACGGGATTCCCGCAGTGACGGCTCGGTGAACGGAAGCGACGACTGCCTCAGAGTCCGACCAGCGCCGACCCATGTAGTCGGTCTCAAACTTTATTCCCGTCTGGAAGTCTGTGAACGCGAAGTTCATCGTGTTCAGCACCAGCTGAAAGTCCATGATGACATCTGGGTCGTTCCCAAAGTCAAAAAGGAGTGAACCGTCGGATGGCGCAAATTCTTCATACGCCAGCCATTCAGCAGTCGACTTAATCTTGTCGGGGTTGACGGTGACATGCTCCGCCGCCTCAACGACCGGCACCACGCTTTGCAAGACTTTGCTACCCCATATGTCCGTCATCATTCGCTGATTTCCTCTCCCTTTCTATACTTTGCGCCCGCCATTGCCGGAGGACGTAGCCTTCGTGCCATGAATACAAGCACCAAGAGAGTGACAAGGTTCGGGAAGAATGTGACGAATTCGTCCGGAATAACCTCAACCTGAAGAAACACAATTCCGGCAAGGAGGCCGATCACACCGCTGACCACAGCGCCTTTGCGTCTTCGCACTGCCAACAGATAGATGGCGAAAAGAAGAGCCACAATTGCCACGACAGCGAGGACCGCATGGACCGACTCCGCCTGACGAACCCGCAACGCGTCCGTGAACCCAAAGAGGAGAGAGCCGGAGAAGACACCTCCCGGCCGCCAATTGCCGAAGATGACAGTCGCGAGCCCGATGAAGCCTCGACCACCCGTTTGACCTTCACGATATACGGCCGACGCAACGAGCGATAGGTATGCTCCGCCCAGTGCTGCCAACATTCCGGAAATGGAGATGGCGATGTACCTCACGCGATACACGTTGACCCCCAGTGACTCCGCGGCAACAGGATTTTCACCGGAGAATCGCACGCGAAGCCCAAACTCTGTCTTCCAGAGAATCCACCAGGTGAGCGGCACACACAACAGGGCTAGCAAGGTCATCCAGGAGACATTGGTGACCAGCCCTCCGAGCACACCTGCCACGCTCGACACGAAGAACGTGTCGTGTTCCTCGATTGCTCCGAGAAACTCTGACACCCCGGGCACGGAGAACGTTCCGGGCTGTTGCACGAGAGGCGAAACGGAAATATCACCACCGTTCGCGACGAAATAGATTCCCGATAAGTACCTGGTTGCCCCCACTGCCAAAAGGTTGATAGCCAACCCAGAAACCGCTTGGTCGATTCCAATCTTGACCGTCAGAATCGCGTGCAAGAGTCCGGTTAGCGCTCCCCCGATTGCTGCAAAAAGTACACCCGTCCACGGCCCGTACAGGAATCCAAACCACGCCCCCATCCAGGTCCCCACAATCATCATGCCTTCCAGCCCGATGTTGATAACGCCGGCGCGTTCAGACCATAGGCCGCCCAGTCCGGCAAGAAGAATGGGTATGGCGAACCTCAAGGTGGCCCCCGACGCCCCGCTCGAGGTGATATCCGTTGCGCCAGTGAAGCGCTCTACTAACGCCACCACAAAGAAGACGCCAGCAATTGCAACGGCGATTTTCCCCGGTGAGGAGAGGAATCTTTTCCATCCTTGGGTCTTCACTTGTCGTCCTCCTTTGACTCTTCTTGGTGGCTTCCGACAGCAGCCTGCTGCTGGCGGAGGTTAAGTCGTCTGATCAGCTCGTACGCGACAACAATGGAAATCACGATCGTGCCCTGCATCATCGTGACGATCTCGGTGGGAATCCCGTTGAGGTCCAAAATCCCCGCGGAACGCTCCAGGAAAGCCCAGAAAAAGGCCGCGAAAGCGATCCCCACTGGATGATTTCGGCCCAAGAGCGCGAGAGCGAGCCCGGTCAGCGCATACCCTGACGGGAACGCCAGGCTGTAGTTGTGTGTGTCACTTAGGAGCGTTCCCACGCCAACCAACCCAGCTGTCGCTCCTGAAAGAACCATGGTCAAGAGCACCATTCGCGGTGCATTTACTCCGCTGGACAACGCGGCCCGGAAGGAGATACCCGTGGCGCGAAGATTAAAACCGAAGACGGTCTTGGTGATCAGAATCCAATATCCGACCCCCACAAGAGCGGCGAAAAAAATGAACAAGTACAGCCTGCCGCCGGCCACCTCGATCGTCGGCAACCAGCCAGATTCCGGGATTGCCGGCGTTGACACATTCTGCGATCCTTCGGCCTGAAACCCCAGTCGGTTCGGATTGAGCATGTAGGACACGAGCCCGGCCGCAATGAAGTTCAACATAATGCTTGAGATGACTTCGGACACTCCGTATTTGACCCTGAGGAAACCCGAAATTGCCGCCCATGCGCCTCCAACAGTCGCCGCAACCACGATGATGAGCAACACGTGAAGAACCGGGGGAAGAGAGACTGCGCCGCCCACAACTGCAGCGAAAAAGACCGCGAGACGATACTGACCATCAATTCCGATATTGAACAAGAGCATCTTGAACCCAATGGCCGCAGCAATTCCTGCGAGGTAATAGGCCGAGGCTTGATTCAGTTCAGAAACAATATTTCTCGGTTGAAATCCGTAAGAAAACAGAAGCTGGAATGTTCCAACCGGGCTGGCTCCCTGAAGCAGGAGTATCCCGCTCGCCAGCAATAATGAAACTGCGATAGCGCTTACGGGTGCGGCAATCCCCCAAAAGATTCGGCTCCGATTCATGAGGTTTTTGCTCCCGTCATCGCCAGCCCGAGAAGTTCGGGGGTTGTCTCCGAAGGGGAAAATTGCGCCACAATTTCCCCACTAAAAATCACGGCAATCCGGTCAGACAAGGCGAAGAGTTCGTCAAGGTCAGCTGACACAAGGAGAACCCCCGCCCCGGCTTCTTTCGCGAGTAAGAGTTGGTCCCAAATGATGGACTGCGCTCCAACATCTACACCCCGTGTCGGCTGTGCCGCCACGAGCAGCTCCGGATTTTTCGCCATTTCCCGGCCGACGATGAACTTCTGCTGGTTTCCCCCCGAGAGGGCGGCTGCCGCAACCTTGATGCTGGGTGTTCGCACGTCGTACTCCCTCACAATTCGTTCGGAATCGATTTGAGCTTGGCCCTTATTTACCCAGATACCTTTGGCCATCGGGGGAGTTGCCTGATGGCCAAGAATGCGGTTTGCCCAGAGGGGTTCAGGCAGGAGCAATGCGTCACGGGAGCGATCTTGCGGTATGTACCCGACCCCAGAATCGCGAATCGCTCGTGTCGTAGATTTGAGGCCGTCTTTTCCCAGCACTGTGAAGGAGCCCTCATCCGGCTTGATAATTCCGAGAATCATTTCGACAAGCTCGGTCTGACCATTCCCTTCGACGCCTGCAATTCCCAAAATTTCGCCCACGTTGAGGCTGAGTGAGATGTTCTTGAGTGCTTCTCTGCCGCCGCCTGGGCGATAACTCGCACCGTGGATGTCGAGCACGCGTTTGGACCCCACGTGCGATTCCGTCGGTCTGGCCTGCGGAAGTTGCCGTCCCACCATCAGTTCGGCGAGTTCTTTTGCCGTGGTGTCCAAAGGGTTCAGGGATGCGACAGTGGTGCCCTGCCTCATCACGGTGATGAAAGATGAGACCTCCAAGACTTCCTGAAGCTTGTGGGAAATGAAAAGAATCGTCAGGCCTCGTTCGGTCAGATACTTGAGATTGCCAAACAACTCATCCACCTCTTGCGGCACCAATACGGCAGTGGGCTCATCAAGAATCAGAATGTTTGCCCCGCGGAACAGGACCTTCGCTATCTCGACTCGTTGGCGACCGCCGACACTGAGCTCTCCGACAAGAGCGTCAGGATCAATGGCGAGACCGTATTGGTCAACAATTTCAGTGAAACGCGAACGAGCGAGCTCAAAGTCAATGGCAATTCCGAACTTCTTCGGTTCGCTACCCAGAATCACATTCTCTAAAACAGTCGCGTTGTCCGCGAGCATGAAGTGCTGGTGAACCATTCCGATTCCTGCGGCGATAGCATCTTGAGGGCCTCGAAACGACTGGATCACACCTTCTACCGCGATGGTTCCCTTATCAGGTTTGACCATCCCGTAGAGCGCTTTCATCAGCGTCGATTTTCCCGCACCGTTTTCTCCAATGACAGCGTGAATAGTGCCCTTGGTGACGCGGAGGTTGACGTCGTGGTTCGCTACAACACCTGGGTATCTCTTTTCGAGCCCTGCAACCTCGATAACTGACGACATTGTTGCCACCGCTTCCTTTACCTGTATTTGAGGGGAGGAGCTGGGTTGCTGGCAGAGAGGACCACTCGCCAGCAACCCAGCTGGTCTATCACTGGGGTTATGGAACCTCTGGCACGACAATTTCGCCGGAGCTAATACCCGCCCCGTAGCCATCGATATCCGCGGCAATGTCGTCGACCAACCCACCAGATGTGGTGTAGCCAACGCCGTCATTCGCGAAACCAAAGGTTTGGTTTCCTGGAGTGAAAGTGTCGTCGAAGACGCTCTCGACGAAGACTCTGGTACCCGTGTCAACTCGCTTCAGCATCGAGGTGAGGATCGAGCCCTTCCATGCATCATTCGACTCGTACATGTACTCATCAGCGTCTACGCCAATGGAGTAGTTCCCGGTCTCGAACGCTGCTTGGTGAACTCCAGCGCCGGTCCCTCCCGCTGCGGAAAAGACGATGTCTGCACCGTTCTGGAACATGCCGAGCGCGGCTTCCTTACCCTTTGCAGGGTCATTGAAACCACTGAAGTCCGGGGGATTCGAAATGTAGGTCACCTGCACGGTGATGTCCGGATTGACCGCCTTCACGCCAGCAACGAACCCTGCCTCGAACTTCTGGATCAGGGGGATGCTAACGCCGCCAAGGAAGCCCACGTTGTCAGTCTCAGACTTGAGCGCAGCTGCCACTCCGACGAGAAACGAGCCTTCTTGCTCCTTGAACAGAATCCCCTGCACATTCGGAGCATCTACTGTCCCGTCGTCAATGATTCCGAACCTCACATCGGGATACTCGGCAGCCACTGTTGTCAGTGGGACCGCATAGAGGAAACCGATCGCGATGATGGGGTTTGCGCCCGCTTCAGCCATCAAACGAAGACGCTCAGCCCGCACATCATCGGTATCCGACAATGACGCCTGTGCCTCGATCAGTTCGAGATTTGAGTTCGCTTCCAGCAGTGGCTCTACACCAATGTAGGCCAGCTGGTTGAACCCGGGTTGAGAGCGCCCGCCAAGGTCATAGGCAATGGCGATGGTGCCCTCGATTCCACCCGAAGCGACTTCGGTGGAATCCGCATCAGAAGAACCAGCCTCTGGCTCAGCAGGAGCAGTGGTACTTCCGGCGCAGCCGCTAACGACAGCGACTACGAGCGTTGCGGCAAAGGCTAATGCGCCCCAACGGCTCCGCTTTAGTTTTACTGTGTTCATTTCTCTCTCTTCTCTTTATGGATCGATTCAGCGTCTGCAGAATCGAACATTCGGGTGGCCGAGATTAGGGAATCGTCGCTCCCAGGTGGCCCACAGGAGGACCGCTCAATCAGCTCGACGTCAACTACGGAGTGTTCAACGAAAGCTGTCGAGCCCTCATCCAGCAGTCGTGTCATGAGAGTCATTGCAAGGGCTCCCTGTTGGAAGGCGTCACGAGCGATGGTGGTCAGCGGAGGCGACAGCAGTTCCGCAGTGACTATGTCGTCGAATCCAATGATGGAAATCTCCTGCGGCACAACGACACCCCGTGCACGCAGAAGCCTAAGCGCACCCAAAGTCATGAGATTGTTCGCCGTGAATACTGCGGTGGGTGGGGGATCGAGTCGCAGCAATTGCTCCATGGAGCGGTATCCCCCCTGCTCACTAAAGTCAGACTCGATGAAATAGTCCCCAGATAACTCGACCCCCCGAGCGCTGAGAGCGTCCCGGAAGCCTTCAGCACGGAAGCGACCAGGCGTAGTGCCTAAGGGTCCACCAATCATCGCGATGCGCGAATGCCCGTGGTCCAGAAGATGATTTGCTGCGAGAGTCGCACCCTTGGCGTTGTCCGCTATCACCGAGCTGACACCAGCGCCAGAGGTCGTTACTCGATCGACGAAGACAAGGGGAAGGCCAAGTTCACGAAAGCGAGAGGGGATCTCTTCATCCTCAGTAAGAGGCGCCAAAATCACTCCATCGACACGGCCCAATAGCTGATCCAGAGCTTTTTCTTCTCGCTCTCGCGAATCACCCGTGTTGACTAGCAGAACCATTCGGTCGTCGGTGGCCACCGACTCTGCTCCTTGGACGATGGCGGAAAAAAAATCATTTTTTACGTCCGGGACGATCACGGCAATGACCCCGGAGCGACCCGTCTTGAGGCTTCGCGCCACGATGCTCGGTCGGTATTTGAGCTGAGCAATCGCATCTTCGATCGCCTCCCGCTTTTCCACCCGAGCCCCATTGAAATAGCGAGAAACGGTGGCGGAGGACACACCCGCTAACCGAGCGACGTCGGTGATCGTTGTCGTTGCAGCCTCTGGCTTCATCGCCACTTATTGCTCTTTTCCCTATCTGCAATCGATTTCATGAAATCGATTGCATTTACTATAGTGCATGTTTAGAGAATGTCTAATCAGACAGAATCGTGAAGAATCGGAGTCGGGTTTTATGGTTCAGGCGCACATAGTCGTTGTGGGTAGCACGATGGTCGACATGATCACTTATGCGAGCAAGGTGCCCGAACGAGGCGAGACAATCGTTGGAGATTCCTTCGCTCTCGGGTTTGGCGGCAAGGGGGCTAACCAAGCCGTGATGGCCAACCGGCTGGGCGTCGATGTGTCTATGGTCAATTCTGTGGGTGACGACGTCTACGGCGAAACCACCCTAAAAAACTTCCAAAGCGAGGGAATCAACACTGATTTTGTGAGTCGGGTTCCGGGTCCCAGCGGAGTTGCTCCCATCTGGGTAGAAGCGGATGGAACCAACCGAATTATTGCGGTGCCGGGAGCTAACGCCTCCATGACCGAGGCGCAAGCGATCAAAGCAATCGAAAGCTTACCCAGCGCCAACCTTGTCCTGGGCCAACTAGAGATTCCGCAAGACGTGACCGCAGCCGCCTTCGAACGAGCTCGAAAACGGGGGGCTATTACGGTACTCAACCCCGCGCCCTTCGCGGAGCTTTCCCCTCGACTTGTCGAGGCAACCGATTGGATTATTCCCAATGAAACCGAGTTCGCAGGTATGCATCCACAGGGCCAAGCCCCGACCAGCGATGAAGTGATTCTCGAAGTCGCAACCCTCTACAACTCTCGACTTGTCGTCACGCTAGGAGAAGCGGGTGCAGCTCTGGCCTCCGCAGATGGCGCGGTCAGCAGAGCGCCGGCCCCCCAGGTCGCCGCTATCGACACCACCGGAGCAGGGGATGCGTTCGTGGGCGCTTTTGCCGTAGGTCTCGCTCTGGGTTATTCGGAAGAGAAAGCCGCGGAACTCGGCTGTGCTTGTGCGTCTGATAGCGCCACGCGACTGGGCACCCAGTCGTCCTACGTGGCAAAGGATTCGGCTGCGGGCTTTCTCCACTAGCGACTGCATTGCCACTGCTGCCCGTCAGTTCTAGAAGAAGGGGAAGAACCGTGGCACGCCCGGAGGTGTTCGAACCGCCAACCTTCTGATCCTTAGGGACCAAAAAGAGCTGAAACTCACACGGTTTCCCACAGTTTAACAGCGTTTGAAGTGTCAGGAGATGTCAGGGGAACCAGCCGAATAACTGACATATCGACTGGCATCAAGGCAACGGCCTAAGCGCCTGTCAGAGGTCATGCACAGCTAGCACCGGTGGGGGCACGGCACGTTTGCCGTGCCCCCACCGGGCTCCTAGCCCGTTGTTGGCCAATACAGCCGCGCAGGTGGATCATCGCCTTCGCGCTGTGCGGTGATGTAGGTGAACCGACTTGCTGGCAACACCTCCACCAGCATGATCGAGGCTCCAGGAACGTCTCTTGCACCAGGCGCCAGAGGGGCGCGGGTGCGACAAGGATCACAGCTCAACAGGGAATGTGTGAGCTTGTGGTGAAAGCTCCACATCCCCGCCACCAACATCGACCGACTCACCCACGGACCACCTTCGCGCTCAGGCCTGTACTGAAGTTCACGCCCCAGCGAGAGAGCACAGGGTGCACCGGGTAGTTCGAGAAGCTGCCACCGATAGCCACTGGCTCTGGTGCCGGCGAGAATGATGGGCCGGTGCCAGCCATCTGCCATCTGGATAAGAGCACCTTGACCAGCATGAACAGCAATCTCCCGAGCAGTGTCTTCGTCGATGCCGGAGACACAGAGGGCGGGTTCCACCCACTGGGATCCACCCTGCAGGGTGACCAGCGCGAGCGCAGTGCCTCCCGCGTCGTGAACTTTTTCGACCAGTTGCCGGTAGAGAACGTCCCGCTCTGATTGATTGCTCGTCACACCATCCGGGTGCCAAGAACCGATAATGAATCCCTTCAGCAGAGGCTCAAGTTCACCGGGAATAGCTACCGGTTGCGGCCACCACGCATTGGTGGGGGCCAGTGCACCCTCGGCAGGGCGCAGGGCATAGTGCTTGCCACCGAACTCAAACCGATACCACTGGCGTTCATAACTCACCACGAGATCCTCTTTAGGAAGCTCGCGCAGAGGATCATCGGAGTGGTTCTTACCCTCAGAGGGGCTGTAGAGAAGCCGTGCCACCGGCATGGCTTCGGGGTTGGGTGTTTTCATGATGGTTCCTTACTCCAGTACCAGACTGGATTTCCGGTCCCGTTCCAACAGGTTTCCCTGCCCTCGTGGACCCATGACTTGCCCCAGACCATTTGGTCAAGGACCACATCTTTCCCCAGGGCACCCGGCTCGATGGGAGCGGGTTGCCGCATAGCTAGCTAGGTACTTATCGCTATGACTCGTGATGCTGATACAAATCTAACCCCCACCTCTGACACAGGCTTTGCGCACAACCCAGAGCGAAAGCAACCCGAGGCAGCCGCGCGAAATCCTGCGCTGGCGCGCGGGGTTTCCCATCCTTCGATAGGGGGTTTCTCTTGGGGTGTGGTCCCCTAGATTGGGGGAATGTTGTTTGAAGGGTTACAGATCCGTGGCTTAGCCATCCCGCATCGCTTATGGGTGTCTCCGATCTGTCAATACTCTGCTGTTGAGGGTGTGGTGCAGCCCTGGCACCAGGTGCATT
>Ga0075118_10002407_pt1 | contig 11880 bp, 8 predicted proteins | sample AntAceMetag02UKE_FD_69794 | JGI IMG/M metagenome (GOLD analysis project Ga0075118, IMG submission 69794) | Saline lake microbial communities from Ace Lake, Antarctica - Antarctic Ace Lake Metagenome 02UKE | ecosystem: Environmental > Aquatic > Non-marine Saline and Alkaline > Saline | place...
CGAACAAATCTCCACCCTGAGTGCGGTGGAGTGTGTGCAATCGCCCTACCCGGCAGACCCGGCCAATCCAGCGGGCCCGCGTGCCACCTTCGGCACCGATTGCCCTGCGCCAGCTGACAACTCTGCGTTCGCCGACCTCACCCCTGAAGAACTCGAACAGTTGCAACCGGCCATCGAATCGGCCGCCTCGGTGCTGGCCCCGATTAGTGCCGACGGTGCCGTGGCGTACGCCACCGTGAGTTTTCCCGGCGACGGCACCGATGTGCCCACCGAAGAATTGCGCACCCTCGTGGCCGACGTCGACGCCATCAATAGTCCTGAGTTACAGGTGGGCGCGATTGGGCAGATCCTAGACCTAGCGACTACTCCGCCACCGTCGAGTGAAGCGATCGGCATTCTTGTTGCCGTCATTATCTTGCTGATTGCTTTCGGCTCGGTTGTGGCCGCGGGCATTCCGATTGTGGTGGCACTGTTCGGATTGGCCGTGGGCCAGATGCTTGTTCTGGTCGTTGCCCGGTTCATGGATGTGGCCACCTTCGCCCCCACACTTGCCGCCATGATCGGCTTAGGCGTCGGTATCGACTACGCCTTGTTTGTGCTTAATCGATATCGCCAGGCGGTGCTGGTCGGACATGACCCCAAGAGGGCAGCGATGGAAGCGGTCAACACCGCTGGTCGCGCTGTTCAGTTTGCCGGTATCACCGTGATTTTCGCTCTACTGGGCCTCTTCGTGCTCGGCATCAGTTTCTTCAATGGCCTGTCTCTGGCTGCCGCGGTAACGGTGTTTTCGGTGATGGTGTCAGCGCTGTGGTTGCTCCCGGCGCTGCTGTCACTGCTGGGAAGTAAGGCACTTGCCCTACGCCTGCCCTGGGCCAGCAAGAGGCGCCTGGCGGCTAAGCCTTACCAAGAGGGTAGGTACTTCATCCGTTACGGCCATTTCCTCCAGCGCCGGCCCATCATTCCCACGCTAGTGGCTCTGGGCGTTGTCTTGATGTTGGCAATTCCGTTGCTATCACTACGTTTAGGTTTCGCCGATGAAAGTGGTCGAGCAGAGGGGAGCCCGCAGCGGATTGCCTATGATCTCAACGCCGAAGGCTTCGGACCGGGCGCAAATGGCCCGTTCTTCGCGGCCGTGGTACTGCCAGAGCCCAATGATGCGGAGGCTTTTGCCACCGCGGTCACCGACTTGGCGAATACCCCCGGCGTTGCCGGCACTGTTCCCACGGTGGAGATGCTGCCGCTGGTGTTGAACAATCCAGCGGCCTTTTCTCCCGATGGTTTAGTGGGATCGGTACTCATCACACCAGAATCAGCACCGCAGGATCAGGCCACCCGTGACCTATTGACGCAACTACGCACCGTGACCGATCCGGCCATTCTGGCGAGCACGGGTGCCGCGGTGTATATCGGTGGGGCCCAAGCGGTAACGCAGGACTTCACCACCGTTCTCACCGACGCTCTGCCCGTGTTCCTGGGCGTGGTCATCTTGCTGGGCTTCCTCGCCCTGATGGTGTTGTTCCGATCCATCGTGGTGCCACTGACCGCTGCGGTCACCAGTCTGCTGTCCTTCGCAGCAGCCATGGGAATCACGGTGGCGATATTCCAGTGGGGTTGGGCGTCAGGGTTGTTGGGTATCAGCAATACCGGACCGATCTTCCCCTTCCTGCCGGTCATGGTCTTCGCGATTTTGTTCGGATTGTCGATGGACTATCAGGTGTTCCTGGTGAGTCGCATGCAAGAAGAATGGGGTCGCACCGGAGATAACCGTTCATCTGTGCGGCGCGGTTTGGCCGGCTCAGGGCGCGTTGTAGCTATTGCCGCGGCCATCATGTCCAGCGTGTTCTTGGCGTTCGTGCCCTCACCGGATTCCACGATCAAACTCTTCGGCATAGCTCTGGCTAGTGCGGTCATCATCGATGCATTCATCGTTAGGTTGATCCTGGTGCCGTCGTTGATGAGCATGCTGGGTAAGGCGAACTGGTGGCTGCCCGGCTGGTTAAATCGCATCCTGCCGAACATCAAGGTGGAGCACGGCGAGGACGAAATTGTTCCCGACGTGGACGGTCCCGATCCTGACTCCGATCCACGATTGCTTGAGGCCAAGGTCTAGGTTGTTCGTCATGTCACCGGCACGAAGCTATGAAGTACGCACTTATGGCTGCCAGATGAACGTGCACGACTCCGAACGCATTACCGGGGTTTTGGAAGCGGCGGGGTACGTGGCAGCCCAGCCTGATGCTCAGGCTGATGTGGTGGTGTTCAACACCTGTGCGGTTAGGGAAAATGCGGACAACCGGCTCTATGGCAATCTGGGTTATCTCGCCCCGATCAAAGCCAACCGTCCCGGTATGCAGATCGCGGTGGGGGGTTGTCTGGCGCAGAAGGACCGCGACACTGTCGTGCAGCGAGCACCGTGGGTTGACGTGGTGTTTGGTACGCACAACCTTGGTTCCCTGCCGGTGCTCCTGGAGCGCTCCCGCATTCAGCAGGAGGCGCAGGTGGAAATCCTAGAAAGCCTCGAGGTTTTCCCTTCCACGCTGCCCACAAAGAGAGACTCAGTTTCCTCAGCGTGGGTATCCATCAGTGTGGGGTGTAATAACACCTGTACTTTTTGTATTGTGCCCAGCCTTAGGGGCACGGAGAAGGACCGTCGACCCGGCGACATCCTTGCCGAAATCAAGGCCCTGGTTGACCAGGGAGTGATCGAAGTGACGCTGCTCGGTCAAAACGTCAACGCCTACGGGGTGGAGTTCGGTGATCGTGGTGCCTTCGCCGACCTGCTGCGCGCATGCGGCGATATTTCCGGCCTCGAGCGGGTGCGTTTCACCAGTCCGCACCCGCGGGACTTCACCGACGATGTGATTGATGCGATGGCGCAGACGCACAATGTGATGCCCCAGTTGCACATGCCGCTGCAGTCTGGTTCGGACTCGGTGCTGCAGCGAATGCGTCGGTCCTACCGCCAACAGCGCTATCTGGGCATCATTGATCGGGTCCGCGAAGTGATTCCCCACGCTGCAATTACCACCGACATTATTGTTGGTTTCCCCGGCGAAACCGAACGGGACTTCCTCGACACTCTCCACGTGGTGGAGCAGGCTCGGTTTGCCGGTGCCTACACCTTCCAGTATTCACCGCGGCCGGGTACGCCGGCGGCCACCATGGATGATCAGATCCCTAAAAGCGTTGTACAGGATCGCTACGAACGGTTAGCCGAGGTCGTGAAGGACATCGCCTGGAAGATCAATACCACTCTTCTGGGAACCGAGGTTGAGGTGCTGCTGAGCCAAGTTGAGGGTCGTAAAGATGCTGCTACCGAACGACTGTCTGGTCGTGCGAAAGACAATCGACTCGTCCATGTTGCTCATCACGCTGATGCCCGCCCCGGTGACTTTGTGCGCGCCAAGGTCACCCACGCGGCGCCCCACCATCTGGTAGCTGACGAAGTCATTGGCGTGGTCCCCACCAGGGCCGGTGACGCATGGTCACTCGGCGTTACCAAGGAGGCAGATACTGCATCCGGGGTGTTCTTGGCGATGCCCACGCTGCCATGACCCTGGGCATGGTTGCGTCAGTGCCGGCAACGGCGCTGCTAGTTCCCGCCCTCGCCGCCGGTGCTGCCGATGAACTCTCCGGGTTACGTGCCGCCGCGCTGACGGTGACTCGCGAACTCAGTGAAGCGTGCGACGAAGTGGTGGTGTTGGCTGGAACCCCCGCAACGTCCACGATTACGTCAATCCCCGCGCAAGGCTGGGGTACGTGGGCATCGGTGGGTTATGCCGGAGTGGAGGGCCTAGCACCAGAAGCGACGCCCTCGATTGCTGCCACGCAGGTGCCGGTGCCGATCATGGTGGCCGCGTGGCTGCTGAACTCCGTGCACAGCAGCAATCGACGTTCCTACTTCATCTGCCCGACTCAGGGGTTCGGCGCCGACACAGCGCCAGATGCAAGGGAACTCAACGAAGCTCTCAACCGCGACGGACAGATTGGTCTGCTGGTTGTCGCCGATGGGTCCTGCTGTCGTGGGCCCAAGGCGCCCGGGTCTGAGGTGTTGGGCGCGATTGAACACGATGTGGAACTCATCGATGCGCTCGCGTCGGTGAACACCGATTGGCTCACCCACGCTGACCGCAACCGTGACGCTGCCGCATTTGGTAGCCACGGGTTGGGTGCCTGGGCACTGGCGGCTGAAATGGTGCGTGGGTCGAGGCAGAACTGGCACGGTGAAGTGCGTCATCACGATGACCCTTACGGCGTGCTTTATGCCGTGGCTGACTGGCAGCCCGTTGTCGGCTAATCAGCCAGCCATCGCCTTGGTCGGACCCACCGCGGCCGGTAAGTCGGCCGTCGCCATGCAGGTGTGTGCCCTGGCATCCGGGGAGATCATTAACGCCGATTCGATGCAGGGCTATCGCGGTATGGACATCGGCACTGCAAAACCAACGCGGGCGGATCAAGAGCGCATTCGTCACCACGTGATTGATGTGTGGGAGCCAACGCACGAGGTGAGCGTGGTCGAGTTTCGTGATGAGGCGCGCCGTGCCTTGGCCGGTGTCGTGGCTGCCGGCGCCACACCCGTTGTTGTGGGCGGATCGTGGCTCTACGTTCAAGCGATTGTTGATGATTTTCAGTTCCCACCCACCGATCCGATCGTGCGGGCCCGCTGGGAGCAACGGCTGGCTAGTGAAGGTTCCGTTGCCCTGCATGTTGAGCTCACCAGGCTCGATCCAGCTGCAGCACAGAGCATCCTGCCCTCTAACGGTCGACGCATCGTGCGAGCTCTGGAAGTCGTTGAGTTGCAGGGAGGGTTCACCAGTAGTCTGCCCGAACCCACCTCATGGTGTCCCACGCGTTGGTACGGAATTGATGTTGATAGATCCGTGTTGGACAGCAGAATTCGCAACCGGGTAGAGCAGATGTGGGCGGCCGGTTGGCTCGGGGAAGTCGCGGAGTTAAGTGAACCGGGTTTCGGCCGTACGGCCGAAAGGGCACTGGGCTATTCGCAGATCTCAGATCACCTCGCGGGTCGCAGCACGCAGGAGGAGGCGATGGAGGCCACCGTGGTGGCAACCCAACGGTTCGCTCGGCGACAGCAGCGCCGCTTCCGTCAGGATCGGCGCATCACCTGGCTCAACGGCGACGACGACGCGATGAAACTAGCTGAACAGGTCGTTCAGGACACTGCTACGTAGTATTCGGTGCCCAGCAGCGCGGCGAACACAGGCGTTGGTAGCCGGGCGAGCATGGCCAGGGTGCGCACGCTGTCATCGGCCACCGTTTGGCTGGCATGGGAGCGCATGCTTTCTCGCTTTTGGTTCAGGTAACCGCGCACGTTGACCCGGTGGGTGATGCGGTTGCGGGGGGTCCAGGCGCGGGCGAACTCTGCCGGATCGAAGGTGGGCGGGGCCAGTCGCAACGCGGCAGCACCGGCAGCTACGCGGGCGATGGGCTCGCGCGGCAGGGTTGCCTCAAAGAGGCGAACGGTTGGGTCCAAGAGTGCGTGGGCCGCCCGGGTAGCGGCGTGCACCTGCAGGTGGTCGGGATGGCCATAGCCACCGGCCGGGTCATACCCGATGAGGACATCGACGGCCTCCGATTCTGCGATAGCGCGAATGGCTTCGGCCGCAGCGGCGACCGGTAGTTGTGCGAAACCTCCGGGGGCATCACCGGTTAATCCCGAATCGCGGTATCCGAGGGTGTGCACCGCTGCGGTGTGTAAGACCTCGGCTGACCGGAGCAGCTCCCTTTGGCGATGGTCGGCGAGGTCGGCAGCGAACTCCTGGCTGGTGAGCCCGGCCGCACCATCGGTGGCGGTGATCAACACCACCCGATGTCCCTGCGCGGCGGCACGGGCCATGGTGCCGGCGGTGAGGAGTGCCTCATCATCGGGGTGGGCATGAACGAATGCCAGCGTGGTCACAGGTTCAAGTGTCGCGTAGCGTAAACCGCTGTGCGCATCGCCCATGTTTCTGACTGTTACGCGCCGCGAACCGGCGGTATCGAAACTCAGGTGGGCGCCCTTGCCCGCTCGCAGGCGGCAGCCGGTCACGACGTATGTGTCATTACGGCAACTCCAGGTGCGGGAACTGTTCGGTCGGGCCGGGATAGCGACGGTGTGGTTACCCTTTTTCGGGTCGCCGCACACGTCCCCGGCGACCTACCCGTGCACCCAAGAACCGGTCGCCGAACCGGTCAGATTCTGAACTCATGGCAACCCGATGTTGTGCACGTACACACCGGTGTTGTGTCGCCTTTTGCCTGGAGTGCTCTTCGTGCCACGGCGCACGCCAAAGTGCCCCGAGTTGTTACCGTGCACAGCATCTGGGGCCCTCTTGCCCAGCCTGGTCACCGCCTTCTCGTATCCGCGCTGCCGTGGCACGACGAACACACGGTGGTGACGGCCGTGAGTTCAGTGGCCGCGGAAATAGTGCACCGACAACTTCGTGTGCCCGTCGGTGTGATCCCCAACGGCATTGACGCCTCGCTTTGGCCGTTGCGTGAGTGGCAGTCAGATCCTGACGTATTGCGCCTGGTGTCTGTCCTTCGGTTGGCTCCGCGCAAGCGCGCTGTGCCGCTGATTGACGCGATTGTCGCGGCTGCGCAAAGATTGGCACCCGCACAGGGCGTGGTTGCCCACATCATCGGAGATGGGCCGGCTCGTGCCATCGTGCAGCGCCGCATTGACCACCATGGAATGGGCGAATCGATTCGACTCACCGGTCGCCTAGATCGCCGGGGCATTCAACGGGAGTTCGCCCGCAGCGACCTGTTCGTTCAGGCATCGGTGCGTGAATCTTTCGGTATCGCGGCACTGGAGGCGCGAGCAAGCGGAGTGCCGGTGATCGTTCGTAGTCAGACCGGTGCGGGGGAATTCTTAACGGATGGGTTGGATGGAATTTTGGCTCACGACGACCTCGGCATCACCGAAGCCATCGTGGCCTTGGCCACCGATGATGCGCGCATGGCAGCTGTGCAAGCACACGCGGCTACACCACCGGGTTGTGACTGGGAGCAGGTACACGCAGCCGCGCACTTTGCGTATGACCGCGCGATCGGCGGCAGGCATTAGACTGCCCAGTAATGACAGGTATTGAATTTGCCAAGGGCCACGGCACGGGAAATGACTTCATTGTCATCCCCGATCTCAACGACGACCTTGATCTGCACCCCCGCCTTGTTCAGGCCCTGTGCGACCGGCACCGCGGTATCGGTGGCGATGGTGTTCTACGTGTTGTTCGATCGATTGATCATGGCTTTTTCATGGATTACCGCAACGCCGATGGTTCGGTCGCGGAAATGTGCGGCAATGGCGCTCGGGTGTTTGCCCGCTACCTCGTCGACAAGTCCTACTACTCGGCCGGTGAGTTCAGTTTCGATACCCGCGGTGGCCTGATCAGGGCGAACTGCCCGGGCGAGGGTGATGTCTCGATCACTATGGGTCAGGCCAGCGATCAAGGAATTCAGGCGCCAACGCGCATTACCTTGGGTGAACGCAGTTGGTCGGGTATGGCGGTATGGGCGCCAAACCCGCACGCGGTGGTCCTGGTGGCCGAACTAGGCGAACTCGATGAGGTTGCCGGTTCGCCTGTATTCGACCCCGCCATCTTTCCTGAAGGTGTCAACGTTGAATTCGTGCAATCCATCGCCCCCGGGCACGTCTCGATTCGCATTATCGAACGCGGTGTCGGAGAAACCCTGTCGTGTGGAACGGGTGCCTGCGCGGTGGCCTGGGCTTTACCGCGCATGCTCGACGCTCCCGCATTGCGGCGTGATTATGGAGCCGGTCCGGTGCGGGTCGATGTGCCCGGTGGCACGGTGTGGGTGCATGAGTCCAGTGATGGTGAATTGACGCTGACGGGACCGGCGGTGTTGGTGGCCGAAGGGTACGTTGATCCGATCTGGTGGTCTCAGCAGTGACCGATCCCACGACCGGTGACTTTGACCTTGCCGAACGCCAAGCGCTGCGCCGAGTGGGCGGACTTTCCACTGAGTTGCAAGACGTTACCGAGGTCGAGAATCGCCAGATTCGCCTGGAACAGGTAGTCCTCGTCGGTGTGTGGACTCAAGGCACCGTAGCCAGCGCCGAACGCAGCCTGCACGAACTTGCACGGCTGGCCGAAACGGCCGGGGCAGTGGTGTTGGAGGGGCTCATTCAGCGCCGAGATCGACCAGACCCGTCCACCTATATCGGTTCGGGCAAGGCCCAGGAACTGGCTCGTATTGTGTCCCAAACCGACGCCGACACCGTGATTTGCGATGGTGAACTCACCCCGGGGCAGTTGCGCAACTTAGAGGAGGTCGTGAAGGTCAAGGTCGTTGACCGCACCTGGCTGATCCTTGATATTTTCGCCCAGCATGCCCGCAGCCGGGCGGGTAAAGCCCAGGTGGCATTGGCGCAAATGCAGTATCTCCTACCTCGACTTCGCGGTTGGGGTGAGTCACTGAGCCGCCAGGCAGGTGGCCGAGCCGGTGGCGCTACCGGTGGCGTGGGCACCCGCGGTCCGGGCGAAACAAAGATCGAAACGGATCGTCGACGCATCCGCTCCCAGATGACCCGGTTGCGTCGTGACCTCGCTAATTTCGACCGCATCGGTAAAACCCAGCGCAGTGGTCGGCGTCGCGCCGGTGTGCCAGCGGTGGCTCTGGCCGGATACACCAACGCCGGGAAGTCCAGCCTGCTCAACGCCATCACCGGTGCCGGTGTCCTTGTCGATGACGCCCTGTTCGCCACGCTTGATCCCACCGTTCGCAGAACGAAGACACCCGGTGGGCGGGAATACACCCTTGCCGACACGGTGGGTTTCGTACGCCACCTGCCCCATCACTTGGTGGAGGCATTCCGATCCACCCTGGCCGAGGTGATCGAAGGCGATGTGATCGTTCATGTGGTCGATGCCAGTGACGACGACGTGGCTGGGCAGATGAGTGCCGTGCGTGAAGTGCTGAGCGAAATCGGGGCTGGTGATGTTCCCGAAATTGTGGTCCTGAACAAGGCTGATCTGATCGACGACGTAGCGCTCACAGTTCTGCGGGCACGTGAACCCGGCGCTGTCGTCGTCTCGGCTGCCACCGGTGCGGGCATCGACGAGCTTTTGGCAGCGATTGAGCAGGCATTGCCACGATCGGCTGAAGAGGTTGATGTTCTCCTTCCCTTTACCCGCGGCGACCTCCTGGCGCGGGCACACCGTGACGGCGATGTGCTCAGCGAAACCCATGATGAGCATGGCACCCAACTGCACGCCATGGTGGAGCCAGACCTTGCCCACGCACTGCGTACCGCATCAACCGCGTGACCACCGAAAACGTGCCGGCGGCTTTGGCTGACAAGGCAGTTGTTGACGAGGCACTGACTGCAGCGGCCGAACAGGTGGGTGGACAACCACGGGCGGGTCAATTAGTGATGGCCGAAGCGATCACGGCGGCCATAAATACCCACGAGCACCTCATCGTGCAGGCCGGTACGGGCACCGGGAAATCCCTGGCCTACCTAGTACCGGCGTTTTTGCACGCCGACGTCGACGAGGCGCAGCCGGTTGTCATTGCCACTGCGACGCTTGCATTGCAACGGCAATTGATCGAACACGATATTCCCCGTGTGATCACCGGGCTCGCGCCGCTGATGCGCACGAAGCCGACTGCGGCTGTGCTCAAGGGCCGTCACCACTATCTATGTCGTCTGCGCTTAACCGAACAGCCGGACCCCGGTGCCGCCGCACCGGAGTTGTTCACCGAGCCTGGTGGTACCGGCTGGCTAAGTTCGCAATTTCAACAGGTGCGTGCCTGGTCGGAAGAGACCACCACGGGTGATCGCGACGACCTGCCAGAACCGGTGGATGGGCGGGTATGGCGGTCGGTTTCGGTCACCAGTCGAGAGTGTGTGGGCCGCCAGCGCTGTCCGGAGGGGGATGAGTGCTTCGCTGAACTCGCTCGGGATCATGCTCGTTCCGCTGATGTGGTGGTCACCAACCACGCAATGCTCGCCATTGAGTGGATCGACCGAAAACCCGTCCTCCCCGAGCACGACGCGGTGATCATTGACGAGGCACACGAGTGGGTCGATCGAGCCACCTCGGCGGCAACCGCCGACCTTGCCCCGGGGGCCGCTGAAGCTCTTGTGAGTGGGGTGTCTAAGCAGGGCGACGGGCGCGCCGGAGCAAACCTCGCGCTGGCCGCTGACGCGCTCAACGAGGCACTCACCCAGATCTCGGTGATGGGCGGCGCGCAGCGATGGGTGCAGGTGCCCGAGTCGGTGCAATCCACCATCGTGGGTCTGCGCTCGGCGCTGGGTGCCGCACTTACCGCGGTGGCTGCGGGCGCGAAAGAGTCGGCGCCGGTTACCGACCAGGCCGTGAGCCAACGGCTGCGCGGATCACTGGAGGAACTCATCGATGTGTGTGATCGGATCATGGGCGCCTCATCCGACGATGTGCTGTGGTGGGACCAGCGCCCGCTGCGGTTGCGGATTGCACCACTGTCGATCGCACAGGTGATGCAGCGCAGCGTCCAAGAGACCACGGTCATTGCCACCAGCGCCACCCTGTCCGCACCCGGTGGGCGACACAGCGAACCCTTTGGCCACATTGCCAGGGCCTGGGGTTTACCTGCCGATTCGTGGACCGGCCTCGATATCGATTCACCTTTTGATTATGCAAAGCAGGGCATCGTCTATGTCGCCGCTCATCTGGCTGCACCGGGGCGAGATCTCATTGCCGATGAAGTCTTGGATCACATGGCTGAACTCATCGAGGCCGCCGCGGGCAGTGCGCTCGCACTGTTCTCGTCCTGGCGCGCGTTAGAGCGGGCCGCAGAGTACTTTCGGGTGCGTCTGGGTGGTGCATTTCCGCTCCTGGTGCAGGGCCGAGGGGACGCCGTGGCCGGGCTGGTCGAACAGTTTCGCGCCCAACCCGGTTCCGTGCTTGCCGGTACGGTGAGTTTGTGGCAGGGCGTGGATGTTCCCGGTGATGCCTGCCGGTTGGTCATTATCGACCGCATTCCTTTTGCCCCACCGGATGATCCGGTACTTGCCGCACGCATGGAAGCTGCAGACGCTAATGGTGGCAGTGGTTTTGCCCAGGTTGCACTGCCTCGAGCGGCAGTTCTGCTGGCCCAGGGGGTGGGGCGTCTCATTCGCGGCCCACATGACCGTGGGGTGGTGGCTGTCCTTGATTCACGCATGCTCACCAAGGGTTATGGCCGTCAACTCCGAGCGGCACTTCCACCGCTGTGGTTAACCGATGATCCTGCAGTGGCCCAGGCTGCTCTCACCCGATTGCGGCCAGAGTCCGTCAAAGCCGACGAAGCACCGTAACGACCCGGCCGAGGATGGTGGAGTCGTCGCCATTGATCGGTGCGAATGCGGAGTTTCGTGGGAGCAGCCACACGTGATCGTCATTGCGCTGCAGTACTTTCACGGTTGCTTCGCCGTCGAGCATGGCGGCAACGATGTCGCCGTTATCGGCGGTGTGCTGCTGTCGGATGACAACCCAATCGCCGTCGCAGATGGCCGCATCAATCATGGACTCACCCTTTACTCGCAGTAGGAACAGTTCGCCTTCGCCGACAATTTCGCGTGGCAGCGGGAACACGGCTTCTACGGCTTGGTCTGCGGTAATGGGTGCCCCGGCGGCCACTTGTCCGAGCACGGGAACGTAGGCCGCGGTGGGGGAGTAGTTCACATCGGTGTCTGCGGGGGCCGTGTCGGCTGGATCGGCGACGACAAGCGCGCGGGGGCGGTGGGCATCGCGGCGCAGGAAACCTCGGTCAGACAGGGTGCGCAGTTGATGGGAAACGCTCGATGGTGAGGTAAGACCGACCGCTTCACCAATTTCGCGGACGCTGGGCGGGTAGCCGCGGGTTGCGATGGACTCCCGAATGACATCG
>Ga0075118_10002417_pt1 | contig 11848 bp, 10 predicted proteins | sample AntAceMetag02UKE_FD_69794 | JGI IMG/M metagenome (GOLD analysis project Ga0075118, IMG submission 69794) | Saline lake microbial communities from Ace Lake, Antarctica - Antarctic Ace Lake Metagenome 02UKE | ecosystem: Environmental > Aquatic > Non-marine Saline and Alkaline > Saline | place...
ATAAAGTCAATGGTCTGAATTTGCTATTCGCTTTGCTGACCTCGGCCGCTGCTGAAACGAATTGCCTCCCAAGTTCTAGTTGGGAGACCAAGGAGCAAGGCGTTTGAGTGCGCCCAAGGCACCTCAAATCTGATACCAACGCTGGCATATACCTATCTATTTGGGATTCGAATTACCTCCTTCGTGGCGGTATTCCACCGTCGCAAAGCGCTCCCTCCCTATCCATTCCTGCATTTGCATACCAATAAAGGAAAACGGTGTCTTTTGCGTTCCAAACGAGCCCTGTTTTTTTCAAAGAGGACGTCTGGATTTCTTACCCCACACTCTGAAAACGCAATGACCACCCCCCAGATCGCAGTTATCGGCACCGGCTTCATCGGCCCCGTGCACGTCGAAGCCCTCCGGCGACTCGGGGTCACCGTGCGCGGGATCCTTGGCTCCTCACCCGAGAAATCAAAACAGGCGGCCGACTCCCTAGGGATTCCCCTCGCCTACCGTGACTTCGCCGCGCTCCTAGCAGACGATAGCCTCGATGCCGTCCACATCGCATCGCCCAACTCCCTTCATCGCGAACAAGCCCTTTCCTGTTTCCACCGCGGGCTACACGTGGTTTGCGAAAAACCACTGGCTCTCTCCACCGCGGAAGCCGAAGAAATGGCCCGGGCGGCAGCCAACCGCCCCGATCTGGTCAGCGCCGTCAACTACAACGTTCGCTTCTATCCCATGGCGCTGCAGGCCCGGGCCATGATAGCAGATGGGGAGCTCGGCGAGCTGATCCACGTGCAAGGCAGTTACCTGCAGGATTGGTTGCTCTACGATACCGACTTCAACTGGCGCGTGTTAAGCGAGCACAGCGGAAAACTCAGGGCGATCGGCGACATCGGATCCCACTGGCTCGACCTCCTGCAGTTTATCAGCGGGCAAAAGATTGAATCCGTGATCGCCGACCTCGGCACCCTCCACGCCAACCGCCACCGCCCACCCGCCAACGCCCGCCAAACCTTCGCTAAGGGCGCCCCGGAGCAAAAGGGGGAGGCGGTGGCGATCGACACCGAGGACTACGGGGGGCTGATGCTGCGGTTCGAAAGAGGCACCCGCGGCAGTCTCTTCGTTTCCCAAGTCGCCGTCGGGCGAAAGAATGAAGTTAGCTTCGATATTTACGGCACCAAGGCCTCGTTGCGCTGGAATAGCGAACGCCCCGAGGAGCTCCTCGTCGGGCACCGGGACCAGCCCAACCAGCTCGTGCAACGCAACCCGGCTTTGCTCAACGAAGCGGTGTCTCCATTTTCCAACTACCCCGCCGGCCACGCGGAGGGATTTCCCGACACCTTCAAGCAGTTGTACCGGGCCGTCTATCAAGATGTCGTTGCCGGCAAACCTGCGCAGCAACCCCTATACGCCACGTTCCAGGACGGTCTGCACGAGATGCGACTACTCGACGCCATCGCGGCCAGCCAACAAAGCCGGGCGTGGCAGACGGTCTAGCAGCACCGGGAAACCTCTCGTTCTAGAAGCCGAATCAACGCACGCACCCACGTTTTAACCCCAACTATTATTCCGATGAAAACCCCGAAACTACTCATTGCACTCTTGATCGCGACGACGGCGCTGAGCGCCCTGTCCATGGCCCAGCCATGGCAGTCGTGCACCCATCTAGCCACCAAGGACTACGGCATCTATCGGGTGAAAAACGATATGTGGAGAGACCAAACCGGCACCTGCATGTGGGCGAACTCCAAAGACAGTTGGGGGGCCGATAGCGACTACCCGGATGGGACGTACCCCTGGGGGTATTTCAATATTTTCAGAGGAGCCCATTTTAGCGACGTATCCAACGATCCTGAACTCCCGATCAAGATCAGCGACATCGCTTCCCTGCACGGCACGTGGCATATGCAGCCCATTCCCGCCGACCATAACCGGGTGTGGGCGCTGTGGGACCTCTACGCGTGGAAGCAGGAAGACCGCAGCGATTCAGGCAAGGGGCACTGGAATATCTTGGTCTTTCAAAATGTGGTCGATCACAGCGGCTCTTGGGGCACTCCCGCGCAAATTCAAAGTTCCGACATTTATGTGGGCCGCTTTGAAATCGGCGGGAGACACTGGTATGTGGAGCACTCTCCTACCCCGCCTTTTTCCGGCCTCTCTGGGCCCGCCACGTTTTTTTATGCTGCCGACGACTACTCCGCCCGCATGACGATCGACTTCAAGGCGCTCATCGATTGGGCCGTGGATCAGGGATACGGTAGCGCCGACTGGTATTTTGGCGGGTGGCAAGCGGGCTGGGAAACCGTTCAAGGCGGGGACGGACTTGAGACCACGTTTTTCAGCACCGAGCTGAACGGCAGTGTGGATGGCAAAGGAGCCGTAGCCCCTGCGGACGGCACCTCGCCGGAGCGTGCTGCAACGGAAAAGTGAGGGTTTTCTTGTTCTCAGATTGAGCCCTCCCCCATCAGTTCCCCGCACCCCGACTACCTCCCGGCGTTTCTTTTCCCGATAGAGTGGACTCGAGTTAAACCGCGTAGATGCGTTACCCGCAGCTACGCGTTGGCGGAACGGGGGTCCGCCGTCGTTCGCGCTTCGCGGGGCGAGTAGCCGCGTAAGCGCCGGAAAACCCTCGAAAAGTGGAAGGGGTTAGAGAATCCCAGTCGATGGCTGACCTCCTGCACCTGAAGTCGACGCAGCCTGAGCAGCTCCTCGGCCCGGCGAATCTTAAACTCGGTCAGCAATCTAGCCGGGGACTCCCCCAACAAGGCTCGGCTGCGGTTGGCGAGTTTACGCGGACTCATCTTTAGACTCCGCGCCACATCTCCTACTTCGGCTGGTTTCTCGACCCACTGCCAGAAGGCCGCTACCAGCTGATCGCGCTCCAATTCGTCGTGGGGCATCTGCTGGACCTCGGGGCTCAGGGCCCGCGCGGGCAGGTCGCGCACGATTCGCCAAAACAAGGCTTCGAGCAAAGCGTCTTGCACCGAACCGGCGAAGCCTTGGGCCGACAAGGCCTCACGCCGCAGCTCCGCCAGCAAGACGGCATTGTAGCCATGTTCGCCCGGCACGACCTGATCCCGTCCCACTACCCCCTCTCGAAAGAGGCGCGGGACGCGTCCGCTGGGACCTTCCGTTTCCAATCGGAAATGCAAAACGTAGTGCCGCTGCCCACGGCGAAAGTGGTCTGAGTGCCAGTCGCTCGGCTTCACCACCAGCATTTCCCCATCCTGCAACTCGAGCGCCTCGCCGTTCAGCTCACAGCGATACGGTCCTTTCTCCACCAAAATCACCTCGTAGTTGGCGTGCTGGTGTCGCGGATACACGAAAAGATCCCGGGCTTTCAGAAAGTGAAAATCCTCAAAAATAGGCCGAATCTTCACCTGTTTTTCCGGCCGATAAGGGCGCCGAAATCGTTCCTTATGAATCAGGTCTTTCATTAACCGATGCCGTCGCCAGAAATTGCTCCACGTCTCGCAGCGAAGGCATACCTTGCTGAGCGCCCGGACGGGTCACCGCTACCGCCGCGGCCGCGCAGGCGAACCGCACGGATTCGCGGTCGTCCTTCCCGCTACAAAGTCCCACTGCGTACGCGGCATTAAAACAGTCGCCCGCCGCCGTGGTGTCTACCGCGTTCACTTTGTATCCCTTGACTCGATACGCCTGATCTTGGGTCACGATCATCGCTCCACCTGATCCGAGTTTGGCCACCACCTTGCCCGCGCCCGCCTCGATCAAACGGCGCGCCGCCCGGACGATGCTCGCTTCATCTTTCTCGTCCGGCAAGGGCTCGCCCGTCAGGGCCCGCAGTTCCGAGAGGTTGGGCGTCAGCACATCAACCAAGCCGAGCGTCTCGCGGTCCAGCGGTTGAGCCGGGGCGGGATCCAGCACCGTCACCGCCCGATAGCGGCGAGCGGCATGTAGCCCCGCCACCGTCGCCTCCAATGTCGTCTCCAGCTGCAGGAGCACGTAGCGCGCCCCCTCGAGCAGGCCGGCATGCGCTTCAAACTCCTTCGCCCCGTAGGTGCCATTGGTTCCGGGAATGACAATGGCCCGGTTTTCGCCGCTGGCGTCCACCACCACCACCGCCGAACCGGTCGCCACGTCCGGGACTACTTGGATCCCATCGGTCGACACTCCCACCGAATTCAGATTCTCGATTTGCCAGTCGCCGTCGGCATCCGCGCCCACCCGGCCGAGCATGGCGACATTGCCGCCGAGCTTCCCGGCCGCATAGGCCTGATTTGCCCCCTTCCCCCCGCAATAGCGGTGTAAGGAGGTGCCGATAACGGTTTCGCCCGGCACGGGCACGCGTTCCATGTTCACCACAAAATCAGCGTTTAAACTTCCGATCACGATTATGTCATTCATGGGCTCTTTATTTTCGGGTGCCGCAGGAATCCCGCAGCACCAACTCCGTTTCCAAAACGATGCGACGCACGGCCCGACTAGGATCGGTCAAGCGCTCCAGCAGCAAGGTGGCGGCCGTGCGGCCGAGTTCGCGAACGGGTTGAGCGACCGTGCTTAAGGGCGGATTCATCGCCGCGCCCCACGGCATATCGTCAAAGGTCATCAGGGCCACATCTTGGGGAATCTGTAACCCCAGTTCGCGGATCGCCCGCAAAGCCCCCAAGGCCATGAGAAAATTAGCCACAAAAAGGGCGCGGGGTCGCTGCGGCTTAGACAGAATCGCCCGGGTCGCCTCGTACCCACCTTCGATTCGAAAATCCCCCGAAGCCATCCACGTCGACCGTGGCCTGCGGCCGGCACTCACAAAAGCTTGGCGGTAGCCCGCCTCTCGTTCCCGAGCGACCCCGTAATGAGCGGGTCCATTGACCAGTCCGATGGTGGCGTATCCGTGACGCAAGAGATGGGCGACCGCCTGGCGAGCCCCGCTTTCGTTGGCCGAGGTCACGCAATCGAGATTCACTTCGTCGAGCTCCCGATCAATCGTAACCACGGGCATCGCGGATTTGGTGAGGTCGAGGTAGTGTGGCGCTCGCGCCCGGCACGGAATGAGCAGCGCCCCGGAAACCCGTTCGCCTCGCAAGGTCTGCAACTCCCGTTGCTCCCGCTCTAGGCTTTCGTCGGAATTGGAGAGAAAGAGCGTGAACCCCTCTTGGTGCAGCACCTCCTCAATCCCGCCCACAATCCCGGTAAAAAAGGGATTCTGTAGGTCCGGGATCACCACCCCGACCAATTTGCTGCGCGTCGCGCGCAAGCCCTGAGCCATCCGATTCGGTTGGTATCCGATTTCTCTGGCCACCCGCTCGATCCGCCTGACGGTTTCCTTGCTGGCGCCTCCCAAACCCGTCAGGACCCGCGAAACGGTCGCGGTCGAAACTCCGGCGCGCTCCGACACGTCCCTAATCGTGGGCCGCGCTCGATAGGATTCAGGAGATTGGCGCTGCATATCTCTGTATTAAACGATTACGTTAAGGTGGGGTCCGAGCGATTTAATCGACCGAGGGGAGGTCTTTGAGAATTGACTACTGTAACGACATCCCGAGGGTTGAAAGCTTAAAACGTAATCGATTACGTATTTAACCCCAAGTTTGTCATGAATTACCCCCTGCTTGCAGCCCGTTTGCTTATCGCCTCCTTGAGCCTTTTCCTGACCGCCTGCGGATCTAAGCAGGAAACCGAGGACCGCCCCCAGATCGCGTTGGTCATGAAGTCGCTGGCCAATGAGTTTTTCCAAACCATGGCCCAAGGTGCGGAGGCGCATCATGCCGCGCACGACGCCCAATACGACCTGATCGTCAACGGGATCAAGAATGAGACGGATCTCGGTCAACAGCTCAACTTGGTCGAACAGATGATCGCCCGGCGGGTGGACGCCATCGTCATCGCGCCCGCTGATTCCAGAGCAATGATCACCGTGCTGAAGCGCGCCACGGATGCCGGTATCTTGGTCATCAATATTGATAACCGCCTTGACGTTGCCGCCATGGAGCAGGCGGCCTTAAAGGCCCCCTTTGTGGGTCCGGACAACCGAGCCGGGGCTCGCCGCGTCGCCGAGGTGCTGGCTGGCACGTTGGAACCCGGCGACAAGGTCGCGATCATCGAAGGCGTGCCCACCGCTTTTAATGGCCAACAGCGGAGACTTGGTTTCGAGGACGCCATGAAGGCGGCTCAGGTGGAAATTGTCAGCGTGCAGTCGGGTAGTTGGGAAATGAGCAAAGCCAATACCGTCGCCTCCGCCCTGCTCACGTCTCACCCCGACCTCAAAGCCATCCTCTGCGCCAATGACTCCATGGCTCTCGGCGCCGCCGCCGCGGTGGAGGCAGCGCGTCGGGCTGAGGTGCAGGTAATAGGATTCGACAACATCAGCGCCATGGGTCCGCTGATTGCGGCAGGGCGTGTTCTCGCCACCGCCGACCAGCATGGTGATCAGCTGGGAGTCTATGGAATTGAAACCGCCCTCGCAATTTTGGCGGGCGAGTCCGCGCCCGAGGACCGGACCACAAGAATCGATATCATCACTAAATAGACGCAAAACCGCGCGCGGTTTAGGAATCTGAATTTTGGCACCACTTTTAAAGGTTACCGGCCTGCACAAGGCCTACAATGTGCCGGTGCTGATCGATTTCGATATCGAGCTGCGCACGGGAGAGGTGCACGCCCTCATGGGCAGCAACGGAGCGGGAAAATCTACCCTAGCGAAGATACTGGGCGGACTCACGCCCTACGACTCAGGGGAGATGTCCTTGGATGGCAAACGGCACGCGCCCCAACACAAATCCGACGCCACGGCCGCAGGGGTGGTGATGGTAATGCAGGAGCTGAATGTAATTCCGACCTTAAGTATCGCGGAGAACCTCTTCTTCCATCGGCTCCCCGCTCGCTGGGGAATCGTATCGAAAAATCAACTTCGCGCCGACGCGCTAGCATCGCTTAAAACGGTCCAGCTTGAGCACCTCGATCCCGACACGCGGGCGGGGGATCTCGGGGTGGGACAACAGCAGCTCATCGAAATCGCCGCGGCCCTCACCCAGCGCTGTAAACTCCTCATCTTGGATGAACCTACGGCCGCCCTCACCGATCCGGAGATCGAAACGCTCTTCGCCCAAATCACCGCGCTGAAGCAAAAGGGAGTGGGGATTCTATACGTCAGCCACCGCATGGACGAGATCCGACGCATCGCCGACACGGTCACCGTCATGCGCGATGGACGGCGCATCAGCTCTCGACCTACCTCCGCCGCCCGTCAGGAAACCATCGTCAGTGAAATGGCGGGAAAAGATATCTGGTTCGAACAGCGCCAAGGGCGCGATTTGCCGGAAGGCGATATTGCGCTCGAAGTGAAATCTCTGCGCGCCGCCCCGCTGATCAAAGACCTAAGTCTCCAGCTCCGAAGGGGAGAAATTTTGGGCCTGGCCGGGTTGGTGGGCTCGGGTCGCACCGAATGTCTGCGCGCCATCTTTGGCGCGGATCCCCGACAAGGCGGCGAGGTCATCGTCGACGACAAATCCCAATTATTCGCCCATCCGGCGGACGCGGTAAAAGCGGGCATCGGGATGGTGCCGGAGGATCGCAAGCGTGACGGTCTGCTGCTCAGCCAAAGCATCCTCCACAATGCCAGTCTCGCTGCGCCTGACTTGTATTCGAAATCTGGATTAATCGACCGCCGGACGGAGATTGCGGCCACCCTCCGGGGCGCGGACCAGATTGAAATCAAGCGGGACAGCATCGAGCAATCCGTGGCGGAATTGAGCGGAGGCAACCAACAGAAGGTGGTCATGCTACGGTGGCTTCTGCGCGACAGCGATATTCTGCTGCTGGACGAGCCCACCCGGGGAGTCGATGTGGCCGCCAAGGAGAGCATCTATCGCCTGCTCCGCCAACTAGCCCAAGAAGGTAAATCGATTTTGATCGTATCCAGCGAGCTCCTCGAACTGATCGCCCTTTGCGACCGCATCGCGGCCTTCTCCGGAGGACGAATCACCGAGACCTTCACTCCCGATACGTGGTCACCCGAAAAAATAACCCAAGCCACTTTCAGCGCCTACCTTTCCCGCCAACCCGCAGAAGCCTAGCAAGCCCTCACTCCCCCGCAAACAACCACCCTGATAGCATGCCTTCCTGGAAACGTTACTTTAGCGAATATGCTGGCATGTTGGCCATTTGGCTCGGACTCGTCGGCCTCTTCACCTTGCTCAGTGAGCATTTCCTGACCACGGCTACCTTCGCGAGTTTGGCCAACCAAATCCCGGCGCTCACCGTGGTGGCGGCGGGCATGACCCTGGTCATCATCACCGCGGGTATTGACCTCTCCGTCGGCTCCATTCTTGGCCTCTCCGGAGCCGTTTTTGGAATCTCCTTACTCAGTTGGGGACTGCCTCTGCCGATTGCCTTTCTGCTCGCGCTCGGGGCAGGCACCTTGGCGGGTTGGATCAATGGCTGGATCAGCGTCCGCTGGAAAGTGCCCTCCTTCATCGTCACGCTGGGCATGCTGGAAATAGCCCGCGGCCTGAGCTACCTCGCCACCGATTCCCAGACCATGTATCTCGGCGGAGCCCTCGGTTCTCTTTCCCGCCCTATTCCCGGGATCGGCTTACCGGCCTCCTTCCTGATCGCGGTAGTGATTGTCTTGGCTCTCCAATTCATTCTCACCCGCACCGTTTTTGGCCGGCATTTGATCGCCATTGGCACCAATGAGCAAGCGGTCACCCTCGCCGGCGTGCGCACTGCTGGGCCCCGCATCGCCGTCTTCGCCATCGCCGGCGGCTTGGCGGCATTGGGCGGGCTCTTCTACACCTCCCGACTCGGGTCCGCCGATCCCAACGCAGGTGTCGGCCTCGAACTCTCCGCCATCGCCGCCGTGGTCATCGGTGGGACGAGTTTGATGGGGGGCCGAGGCTCCATTATTAACAGTTTCTTCGGCGTCTTAATCATCGCTACGCTGGAAACGGGGCTGGCCCAACTGGGGGCTTCCGAGCCCATCAAGCGCGTCATCACCGGCGGTGTGATTGTCGGAGCGGCCACGCTCGACGCCTGCCGCACCCAATTCCAAGGCGGGGTAACTGAATTTCTGAGACGCCTACTCAAACGTTGACCCACCCCCCGCAGGCTTACCCTACGACGGGGTATTGCAAAGGGAGTCGTCGGACCAGAATCAAAGGCTCACCGCTTCGAATCAAAGCGACCTCAAATCGCGGTGAGGGGACGCACCCTACTACCCTACAAGTTGAGAATCGTCGGCGACTCAGAGGCTATATCATTCCTTATAAAAATCGGCCGGGTTCACCGTAAGGGTGGATTCGACCGGTTTCCCGTTTTGCAAGGCCGGCAGGAAGGTCAGCTGCGCCACCAGCGACTGAACCCGATCAGGTATGACTTGTCCGGAATCGTGAATGGCCACAATTGATCCGGTCTCGTCTAGGTCTACGGTGACGGGGAAATCGAGGATTTGGGGAGATTCATTCTGCAAAATTTCCGGCGGCACCAGCGACCAGGCGGGCTGCGCCGGCAGCGTGCCGTGACGGTTCTCGCCCACATGGCTGAGCTGGAGGAACTCCTTGGCCTCATCGTAGCTTAGCGGATACCGCTTCTCCGAAAGATTTGTCGGGATTTCTTCACCGTAGCAGAAAAGGTGGATTTTAGTTTCGATGACCTCGAAGCCGACCGGAAACCCCCGGCGAATCAATCTGACCTTGCGGGGTTTAGGACCGATATTTTGAAGATGACGGTGAAACCCGATATCGTGGAAGGTCTCATCGGACCGGAGACGAACGGTAACGAAGACGTACGCGGCGGGAAGCTCGACTTCGCTCGAAATTTTAAAGAGCAGTTCTAGGGAGTCTGCTTCGAATTCCTCGCTGGAAGACCCATCGGGCTGGTGCAACGACTCGATCGCTCCCGTCGTATTGAACAGATCCGAGTCGAGCGAACTCATTTCCGTCGCGAGGTTCTCTAGTTGAACCTCTCCCAGCTCGCGTTCTTCAGGTATACTAGAGTTAGCGAGAACGCTGGCCTGCTGGGCTTGTTGGATCAACTGGCCTTGCGACTGTTCGATCAACATCGCTTGGTCATCCATCGTCATTTGCAAACGCGCTTGGTCGTTGAATGCCTCGAGGTTGGCGGAGCTGGTTTGGCGCGTTTCCAAGGCTTCAATAGTCGCCGAAACCACGGCCACCTTGGTGATCATACGCCAGACGAGGCCGCTCGACCGACGAATCGAAACATAGTCATCGAAGGGAGCGGCCAGTAACAGGTCGTTACCTTTGATTCGTCGCACCGGAATCAATTCCTCACCATGGCGAACACCCAGTTCCGTGCCGACGAATAGGTGGTGATCGCGCGTGACCTCATTCTGCGAGTGAACCGATCGGGGCTGAGCCAAAAGCCCAGCAGATGCGAGCAACCCGCAAGCACCCACGGTCAGGACACGAAACAGACAGCTAACGGACATCGGGTAGTTTTATTTGGGGTGAGGGATCAACGGATACGGACGACCGGTAGTGAGCTTGGGAACGCGCCGGGAGCAGAACCTGCTGCCGGGCAGTTGGGGTAAGGATTTAATTCAGACCGGGTCATTAGGCTCCCCTATCTGCTGCCGTAACTCAGCATGATTTTCTCAGCGCAGTAGGTTTTCATTTTCGAACGAACTCGGGCTACCAAATATTCATGTTCGGCGGGCGCTAATCTTCGGGGTGGGCTTGATGAAGGGGACTATTTTTGCAGCAATCGCTGGGTCAGTTCTCGCTCGAAAGAGTCGAGATTCTTCCAAGAAATTGCGACCTTTGCCGTGTAAGGGCCATGGGGATCCCTCCGCGTATATCCGTCATCCGTTACCGAGAAACGGATGGTTTCATAGTTAAGGAGCGCTCCCGAGTACGCCATGTAGACGGCAACGTCGTCGAACAAGGTGGAGCTACTGGTGGCGAAAAAATCGCACTCCATCCACGGAACTCGCGGTGCCCAAATGCAGTAGTTCTCTATGACGGATCGCAGCATGGGATCGCCCGTAGCGCTCCAGATCTGATGGTAGTTTTCGCCCTTCAGGCTGACCAGTCCGCAGGTATCTAGCGGGGTGATGGTCGACGTTTTCCAAGCGGCTGAGATGACGGTTCGGAAGGCATCGGGATCGACGCGCACATTGGTTTCGGCGGAAGGGACTGGGCCTCCCCCGTATCCGAGATCGAAGCTACCATACATGCCATAGAAGTCGCATTTTGCGGCAATTTCAGGGGCTTGGATCAGGGCTTGGGCAAGGCTGGGCGGTGGGCCAATCGCGATTACTTTGATTGGACCCGGGGTGCTTTTGACAAGGTCGATAAAGGCCTGCACGCCGTCTGGTCTTACCGTTCCCGGGTAATCCTCGAGTTTGTAGTTTTTCACCCAAGGGCCTTGGTGACGATCTTTGTCACCCATCGTCCCACGATCGAGTCCGAGGGCAATGGTCACATCGGAGCGATTCGAGACCTCAAGCAATTTGGCCGCAACTTGGCCGCGATACGTCGCCTCTCCCGTTTCGGTCAGCACCATCTTGAGATCGAGCTCAGGCGAACGCAGGATATGCGCTAGCGCCCACGTGTCATCAATATCGCTGCCGATATCAGTGGATAGGATAGTGGTCACCGGTTGGGCGGGCAAGCTAGCCCCCAGCGCCATGATTAAAAGAGTTGTAATTGTTTTTCTCATACAAATTTAAGCCGTCAGGTTTCGCGTTTTTTGAAGCGCACCAAATCACAAACCTGGCCAAACTCTGGGCGTTTAGGCTCGGCTCTAGTTTTCCCCACCAACGACAAGAATCCAAGGATCATTGCTGGGACTGTTCCACTCATGGGTCCCCGCCCGCGTCTTTCCGGCCGAGGCAGAAAACTCACCATTAAGCGGGTTGAACCAACGTGATTGCATC
>Ga0075118_10002420_pt1 | contig 11833 bp, 12 predicted proteins | sample AntAceMetag02UKE_FD_69794 | JGI IMG/M metagenome (GOLD analysis project Ga0075118, IMG submission 69794) | Saline lake microbial communities from Ace Lake, Antarctica - Antarctic Ace Lake Metagenome 02UKE | ecosystem: Environmental > Aquatic > Non-marine Saline and Alkaline > Saline | place...
TCAGATGGTTTCATCTTGCAGTGCTTCCAAGGCAACCCACACCACGCGCCGTCCTCGCCGCAGCAGTAGGAATCCTGCCGGTTGGACCATGTGCATAGCTAATGCGAATTGAGCCTTAAACTTAGATGTTGTCTGAGGGTCGCCTCTCAAAAACATACTCAAACGAATGCAGTTCAGCCCATGTCACAGGACCACTTCTGACATGATATTCATTACATATACATATTCTAGAATTGATTATAATTTATTGTAACTAAACAATATTTACTGTGAGCTTTTTCCTCCTAAGGGGCAGGTTACAGGTTCGAGTCCTGTCGGGGTCACCAAAAATATTGCCGCATCGTTTTCACATCGCAGTACAGGTCCTGACCTGTCATGCCGCATTCTCAGCCTTGTTCCATGTGCTGGCCATGCGCGCAGCGATTTCCACGACAAGCTCAACGGCCAGCGTATCAGGCGACTCCAGCCAACTTGCACAGAAGGATAGTGGTGGCATGGTCACTTCGGTCACGATCCTTTCGAGCTTGCCGTTGCGCAGTTCGGCCTCGACCAGTTCATGCGGGATCACTGCTATGCCGATCCCTTCGATGGCCAGATGCACCACCGTTGCCATGGATGCGCTGGCATGCAGGTTGATGGGCGGCAGGTAAGGTCGGTTAAAAAGGGATTTTACCTGTTCATAGGGCTGGGTCTTTCGGGCAAAGGTGATCAGCGGAAAACGCGCCAGATCGCGCACATCGGCAGGGTTGGGCACTTTCAACACAGGGCTGGCGATAAAGCCGACTGGGTATTCGCAAAGCAGCCTGTTACGCAACAAAGGTGCAGACAGTGGGCCCAGCAGAAAACCGATGTCGATTTCCTGCGCCAGAAGCCGCCCGCGCAACGAGGGCGAGATATCGACCTCGATCTCGATCGAGAGGTTCGGATAGATCCGGTGCACTTCCTTGATGAAATCGGGCAGCCATGTGTGCACGATGGTTTCAGCAACCCCCAGACGGATCACACCGCGCACAGCTTCCGCATCACGCAAGCTCGCCAGCATCTCGGCCCGCATGGCGAGGATTTTCTCGGCATAGACCAGCAGTTGACGCCCGCGCAAGGTGGGCGCAACATTGCGGCTTTCGCGGGTCAACAGTTTCGCGCCCACCTCGGATTCCAGTTGTGCGATACGGTGCGAAATCGCCGGTTGTGTCGTGTTCAGCTTTTGCGCCGCACCCCGGAAGCTACCCAATGCAGCGACCCAAAGAAACGTCTCAAGCCCTTTGAAATCTACCATTCAATTTGTCCAATGCGGGAAATCCAGTCTTCAGCCAGCCTTGTGGCGCGTGCCATGTCAAGTCTGCCCCGGACCGGACCGGACCTGTCGACCTGCGAACAAGGTTAAGGTCACTGTCGCCAGAACCGACGCCGCAAGCGCCAAAGCGAATGCAAGACTGGCAGAGAGATAAGGCAGCAGCAGCGCAAGGCAGAGGCAGAAGGTGGCAAGGCTACTTAGTCCGGTAAGACTGGCATAGGCTGTCTGGCCTGCGAAGTCGCCCCCGTGATCCAGATGCAGGGAAACAGCGATAACTGTAAACCCGATGGGAAAAGCCATAAGGGCGCCTGCGTAGCCAGCGCCCAGAGACGACGCGCCCAATGTGACGACACCGACAAGAAGCCCCGCCAGCAAGCCGCGCAGAATGAGCAGACCCCAATTGGTGCCGGCAGTCCGTGCCACTGGACCACTGATCAGTCGCCGTCCCAATCGCCTTGCCGCAACTGTCACAATTGCAAACAACACAGCCCCCGCCAACGGATCATGCGGCAGCATGCTAAGAGGCAGTGCCAGAACAAGCCATGCCAAGGCCCCGCCTGCCACGGATGCAAAAGGCCCCGTTCCACGCGCCAGCGCGACAAACGCCAGAAGAAATGCCTGTGTCGCGGAGAGCGAGAAAAGCGCGCCTGCAGACGCCTTGGCTACAAAAGCAGGGGATTGATCGAAAAGCATGAACCCAAGCCCCGGCGCCAATACGATGGGTAAGCCGACGACTACACCTCCAATGGTCGGTCCCAACCGCGCCGCAATCCACGAGACCATCACGACGATGAAGGCCGTGCCCGCCATGCGGACGGCAAATTCCCCCCAGACCGCGGGATCTGTCACGACTGCAACAGCGCCTCGATCCGTTGCGCCGCGTCAAGAACCTGCCAGTCCCGTCCGCCGGGGGCAAAGATCATCAATCCGGTTGCCAGTCTTTTTGCACCCTGCATCGGCAGTGTTGCCGCGCACCCATCCAGAAAATTCACAGCCGACGGATTACGCAGCATCAGCGCGTTCAACCGGTCAAAATCGGCCTCGACCTCAGAGATGAGTGGCGCGACAGTGGGCACTGTGGGCAAAATGAAGGCGTCAAAATCTGCGGCCAAGGCATTGAATGACGCCACCGCCTTGGCGCGGTGCGCCAGTTTGTCGGTGTATTCGGTAGGTCCAAAGCCTTCGGCAGCCAAAATCCGGCGCAGGACACGCGGGTCACCTTGGGATTCAAGTCCTTCAAGGTGATGGGCGTGGATCGCATGTGCCTCGGTCGCCACTACAATCCGGTTCACATCGCCAAAACCCTCAAGTTCGGGCAAGTGAACCTCTGTTATCGCATGTCCTGCAGCGTGCAGCTCTATCAATGCCGCGTCGAAATCGGCAGCAACCTGTTCGTCAAGCCCGTCCATCAGCGGGCCTTTCAGCACGGCCAGCTTCAATGGTCGATTCTCGTACGCAGCGGGTGGGGTGCTAGCAGACAGGACAGCATAAACCGCTGCACAGGTTGCGATACGCGGCGCGAGCGGCCCGATGCTGTCGAAACTTTGCGACAGCGGAAATGCACCCTCAAGCGGCACAGTGGACTGCGTGGGCTTGAACCCTGCAAGGCCGTTTAGCGCCGCAGGAATACGGACCGAACCGCCCGTATCTGTGCCCAAAGCGATATCGGCCAGCCCAAGCGCCACCGACACAGCCCCCCCTGAACTGGACCCGCCCGAAATCCGCTGCGGATCACGGGCATTACCCGGGTTGCCGGTATGGGGGTTCAAGCCAACACCTGAATAGGCGAATTCGGACATGGTTGTGCGCCCGCATGGCACCGCGCCCGCCGCCTTGAGCCGCGCCACAACAGGAGCATCCGACATTGCCGCCCGCCCGCCGCGCAGGATAGCCGAACCTGCCGTGGTGACGTGGCCCGCCTCGTCGAACAGATCCTTGATCGACACGAACTGGCCTGCCAGCGGTCCGGCACGGCGGGTTTCATCCGCGTCCAGCGACCGTGCATCTTGCATGATCCGGGATGCATCAAAACCGGTGTAGATACGCGACATGACCGATACGGGCATATCCATGGCTCGGTCGATTACATGGCGTGCGCGGTCTTCGGCACGATAGGTGATGCGCCCACAGGGCGACGTCAGAGGCGAGTTGGTCATTTGGTTCCTTGCGGTCAGGCGATCACGGGAAGAGTGATCATGTGATACGCATGTTCGATGCGCCGGCCCAGCCTGTCATCAATCATTTCCATCCGAAACTCTTTTGCAGGGCGTACCCCGCCGGAAAGAACAGCAAAAGTGCCGCACATCATGATCGTCCCTGCAGCCAGTCTGGTACCACCCTGCGTCAACGGGTTCGCGGCGATGAGTTCTGCCAGCGGGCGAATCGAGGCAAGCTTGCCATCCTGATAGGGCACCCAATCGCCGCCTTCGCGGATGAAGGACCGGATACGGATATCGTCCAGATGGCCGGAAACCTCATCGAAGTCCCACAAGACGGGGGCCATCGGCTTGGGGCATATCTGTTTGGAATGGGCTACCGAATAGGCCTCGAGCTTGCGGTCGGTATGATCCGATCCCAGCCCCAGATACAGACGGTTACCATCATCAACCAGAGTCGGCTCTGCCTCGCCGGACGCTGTATCGTCAAGGCATTGGATCTGGCTGGCGGTGGTGAACATCAGGTCCGATACGCGATAGTATAGCGGCACTGTTGTAGGTGCGGGCACACCGATCTCGGCCAACTCGGCGATATGATGCGCCACCGCATCGGCATTGCGCCCTGTCCAGCCCGCGATCACACCAGCCTTGATGTCGATCTCGATCGGCCCTTGGCCTGCACGTTCAAAAGTCAATTGATGGCCCATAGTGGTATTCTGCTCCTGCTTTTTCAGTATATCTCTTGTCGCGCCTCAGACCGGAGCAAACAAAAGGGCGATAGACGGGAAGGCGATCAGCAGCCCCACCATTACCAGCATGACAAAGACGAAAGGTATCGCCCCCAGCATCACATCGCTCAAGCGGCCTTCCTTACGCGCGCCCTGCACCACATAGAGGTTCAGGCCCACAGGTGGCGTGATCAAGGCCATCTCGATCAGGACGATCAGAAGGATGCCGAACCATACCTTGTCGAAACCAAGCCCGATCACGATCGGCACGACGATCGGAATGGTCGCGATCATCAGGGCAAGCGTCTCGATGAAAAAACCAAGCACGATGTACATCAAAACGATGATGAACAGCATGCCATAAGGACCAAGACCGAACCCTTCCAGAAAGCCCGACAATGCGCGGTTGAGGCCCGTGGCTCCCAATGCGAAGTTCAGGAAATAGGCCCCGACGATCACAAACATCACCATCGACGTGGTGCGGATCGTCCCCAGCAGTGCGGCGCGCATGTTCTCCAGCGTGACCGCGCCATAGAATGCGGCGATGCACAGCGCCATGACAACACCAATGGCCGCAGCCTCGGTCGGGGTGGCCCAACCACTGTAGATCGAGCCGATGATGATCGCGAAAACCATCAGGACGGGGATCAGATGCGGCAGTCCGGCCAACCGTTCGGCCCATGTAAAGCTGCGGCTTGGTCCGCCCCATGCGGGTTTGATGGTGCACAGAATTGCGGTGATGATCATGAAGCCCAAAGCCATCAGAAGGCCCGGAACAATTCCCGCCATGAACAGTTGCGGCACGGATGTTTGTGTCAGAAAGCCGTAGACAATCAGGTTGATCGAGGGTGGCAACAGAATGCCCAGTGCACCACCTGCGGCAATCGCACCGGCAAACAGGCGTTGGTCATAACCCTGTTTGCGCGCCTGCGGCATGGCCACTGTGGCCACTGTCGCTGCTGTCGCCACCGAAGAACCCGACGTTGCTGAAAACATCGTCGCGGTACCTATATTGGCGTGGATCAGCCCGCCGGGCAGCCATGAAAACCATGTATCCAGTGTCGCATAGGTACGCTCGGCAATGCCTGCGCGGACCAGAATCTCGCCCAGCAGCACGAACAGCGGAATGGCGATCAACAGAAAGCTGTCAGACGAGGAATAGACCATCTGGCCCAGCCCCCGCATAAGCGGCATGGGCGAAAAGAACTCATCCAGACCAAAGCCAAGGATGAAAAGTGCAGCGCCAACCGGGACCGACAGCGCAAGAAGGACAGCAAGACCAATCGAAACATACCAGATCATTCGACTTCTCCTGTCTCGACCGGGATCGAGGCAATCTGCTCGACCAGTTCAAAGCGGCGCAGTGCGGTCAGAAAGACTGTGATCGCCAATAACAGACCCGAGGTCACGACCATCCAGGCCCAACCCCCGAACCAGACGATCTGCGGCATCCACAAGGGCACGCCCAGGGGCGTGTTCGACCGCGACCCCCGCGCAAGCGATTTTGCCAGAACGTCATAGGCGTGCCATGCCACCAGTACTGCCACCAGCAACACACTTGCCAGCGCCACGATATCCAGAAGGGCGCGGCCGGCCACCGGCAGGCGGGAATGGATCAGATCGATACGGACATGTGCCCGCTCAATCAGCGCATAGGAAAAGCCCCATGTGGCAATGGCAGCCGTCACATAGCCTGACAGTTCATCGGCACCGCCAACCCGCATTGCGGGAAACTGGCGGCCCAGAACCTCGGTCATGATAAGTGCCACAGCACCCAGAAGCACGGTCCCGCAGAGCAGGGCAATCCATCGGTTGGCGGTTCTGAGGGTTTCGGCGATCTGCATCGCCCCCCCGGCCAGTCTGTCCGAACCTGTCATATTGCCCTGCTCCTTTTCACTGTGTCACGAGTGACGCTCAGTTGGTGATGGTAACACCCAATGCCGCGCCGACGCTCTCGTTCCAGCGCTGCGCCCAATCACCACCAGCACGCTCTGCCCAATCCGGCAGGATCGAGGCTTCCAGCACTTCAATGGCGCGGGCTTGATCTGCCTCGTTCAGCTCGACCAGTGTCATCGAAGCTGAAGCTCCGGCAGCGCATTCACCCGATCCGGTCAGGCACGCGATGTCACGGGCAAGCGCGCCACCGGCATCTTCCCATGCAGGATCTTCAAAGCCGGTCTTGGCCTGCTCGGTCAGAAATTCCTGCACGGCAGGATCAAGCGCTTCCCATGCATCAAGGTTCACAGCAGTGATCACCGGGTCCCAGCCACCCAGCGGCAGGTTGACAAGATGGGTCGAAGATTCATACCAGCCGGATGCATAGCCGGAACCGGCACCTGTTACGGCACAATCGATCACGCCACGCTCCAACGCGCCCGGTACTTCCGAGAACGCCATGGTGATGCCTTCAGCGCCCAGCGCTTCAAGGAATAGGGTTGTCATACGGCCGGAACCACGGATTTTCTTGCCTTCCAGATCGGCAAGGCTGGCCACTTCAGCGTTGCAGAACACGATTTGCGGCGGATAAGGCGCAATCGCCAGCATGTGCGAATTGAACCGGTCGCGCATGATGTCGGAAACCATCGGCTTGGCCGCATCCACCATTTGGCGCGCTGTCTCTGCGTCAATGGCCAGCAGCGGCACATCCAGACCTTCCAGTTCGGGCGCATCGGCGACAGTATAGTCACCTACCGTCATGCCGACATCGAATACACCGTCACCCAGCATGCGGAAGACATCACCGCCGGCAACGCCCATCTGGTCAAACGTGGTCATGTTGACGGTGATCTTGCCACCGGATGCTTCAGGTACGGCCACTTCCCAGAAGTTGCGCTCGAAATTCTTGTAGAGCGGCAGGTTGCTCCAGCTGCCGACGACCGACAGCGTGGTTTCAGGCAGGTCTTGCGCTGTTGCGGTCAATGCCAGCGGCACCAGTGCCACCGACGCGAGTAGAGAGCGAAATATAGTTTTCATTCATTTTCTCCTTGTTGAGTTCGGTTATTGGTCTTGAACGCGTGACAGCTGATCGCTGTCAGATGTCGGTCGAAAGGTCAGTCACCAGCATGTGTCCGGGCTCATGCATGATTGCCAACTCAGGCCGGGCTTTGCGGATCGCGGATTGCGGGGTCACGCCGCAGGCCCAGAACACGGGTACATCACCAGGCAACAGGATCGGCGCATCGCCGAATTCAGGCGCTTGGATATCCTTGATCCCGATCGCGGCAGGATCGCCGAAATGCACAGGCGCGCCATGTGCCTGCGGCATCTGCGCTGACAGAACCATCGCACGAATCGCGTCCCGAGTCGAAAAACCGCGCATCGATACGACCATCGGCCCACCAAACGGTCCAGCGCTGTGGGTCTGGATGTTGGTCACATACATCGGCACGTTGCGACCCGCCTCAATATGCCGGACAGGAATGCGGGCTTGCAACAAGGCGGTCTCGAAGGAAAACGAGCAACCAATCACGAAGGTCACGAAATCGTTCTGCCACAGATCGCTGATATCGGTCAGCCCCTCCGCAGGTTCGCCATCGCGGAACACGCGATAGCGCGGCACGTCCGTGCGGATATCAATGCCTTCGCCCAGCATCGGCAAAGACGGATCACCGGGTTCGGACACACCCAGAACCGGAGCCGGCTTGGGATTGACCACGCAGTAACGCAAGAAATCGCCAGCCAGATCGCGCGGCAGGATCACAACATTACCTTGTTGAAAGCCTGTCGCCTGACCACTGGTCGGCGCGGTAAACCGGCCCTCGCGACTGGCCAACCGCAGTTCGGCGGCAGTCTTGTAGGCATGTGTCTTTTCCTGCGGCATCTCCGAGTAGCTCTCCTGATGTCCCTGCGGCTTGCGGCAGATCGCAAACCGATGTGATTGTCCAAGTAAGCCCGAAACGTACAAATTAGTCGAATTTTAAGTTTTGATCGCTTTCGATCAATTTTACTTATCGAGACGACTCAATCAGAAAATGTTGGACCGCTCATACTGAACCGGCCAGACCACGTTCTGTGCCTTCAGCATGCTGGCAGCCTTCAGCGGCCAATGGGGATCAGCCAGCAATCCACGGCCCAACAGCACCAGATCCGCATCACCATTCGCAACAATGGACTCGGCCAGATCGGGTGCGTTGATCAGACCCACAGCGCCTGTCGCCAAACCCGTCTCAGCCCGGATTCGCCGCGCGAAAGGCACCTGATAGCCGGGATGGATAGGAATCTGCTGGCGCGGATCATTGCCGCCCGAAGAGCAATCAATCAGATCAACATCACCGCGTGCTTTCAGGATCCGGCAAAGCTGCACACTGTCTTCGGCGGTCCAGCCGCCCTCGACCCAGTCACTGATGCTCAAACGCACGAAAAGAGGCAGATCGTCCGGCCATTCGCTGCACATCGCATCCACAGATTCCAGCAGAAAGCGAATGCGATTGTCGAAACTGCCGCCGTAACCATCGGTACGGTTATTGCTGAGTGGTGAATAGAACTGATGGATTAAATAGCCATGCGCTGCATGCAGCTCCACGATTTTGAAACCGGCGTCAAAAGCGCGGCGTGTCGCCTGCGCCAAGGCGTCAAGCTCGGCCTGAATTCCGGCAGCATCAAGAACTGCAGGTGTCGGCCAACCGTCAGCATAGGCAAGCGCCGAGGGGCCGACTGTTGTCCAGCCACCATCGGAGGGTAGTACGGGGCCGGTTCCATCCCAAGGTCGCCCGACCGATGCTTTGCGTCCCGCGTGTCCTAACTGGATGGCAGGCACTGCGCCCTGCGATGCGATGAAATCCGCGATCCGCGCCAGCGCGTCGCGCTGCGCGTCATTCCACAAACCAAGGTCATGGGCGGTAATCCGGCCACGCGGCGCGACATGCACAGCCTCGGTGCACACGATCCCTGCCCCACCGGTCGCGCGCGCACCAAGATGGGTGAAATGCCAGTCGTTCGGCATCCCGTCCTGCACCGAATACTGACACATCGGCGACAGCATAATCCGGTTGCGCGCAGTGACAGAGCGGAAACTGATGGGGCGGAACAGATGCGGATTGGGATCGCGGCGAAGGATGCGGCGTGCGTTCTCGCCGGTGACGCGCGAATCTGCAGATGCATTGTTGTTTGACATGTTGTCTCCTTTGCGGACGGGCGGCACGGCAGGAAAAAGGGCCTGCGCCGACAGCCACGGACGGTCAAGTGCGTAACCCGGACAGGTGCCATAAGTCGAATTTTAATAATTTATCTATTGTGATCAGTTTTTCTGATCAGAGACAATCAGCCGAACTGTTCCGGCAAAAGCGTGTGACGGATCGGGCGCTCCGGGTCAGCATCCGTGATGATCACCATCTCGCCCAAGGCCGCGCCGCCGTGACCCGGCAAGAACAGATTGGGGTGTAGTTCCAATACCATGCCAGACGCGAGCGTAACGCCTGCACCATCCGGGCGCATCGGCATGGGCGTGACGCCAAAGCTCTGCACGAAGGCATCTGTCAGAACCGGATCTTCATAGGACAGGCCCAACCCATGCCCAAAGCGAAAGCGTTGGGCGTTTTGCATGTCCAGATTGTCCGTGCCAGCCATGAACGCTGCGTCCATAGCATCCGCCAGAGCAGTCACAGCCACACCGGGACGGGCCAGCGCCAGACCCACATCCAGACAATCCGATACGATTTGCAGCAGCTTGGCATGATCCTCGCGCATCGGACCGACCGACCCCATACGGATGCCATGGGCCCAATGTCCATCAACGGTCAGCGCGATACCAAACAGCACCTGATCTCCTGTGGCCACACATCCGCCGGTCTCGCCGGGCCAGTAGCGGGGACGATCGGCGACAGGCCGCACGGTCAACCATGTGCGGCAGTAATCCGCACCATGCGACAGGGCAAGATCCTCAAGCGCGCGCTGGACAGTGCGCGCGGATTTGCCGGGGCTTATACCAACGGCCTTAGCCTCTGACCGTTTTTGCATAATCACGGGTCGTGATAGATTTGACGACCTCGATGTTGTTGGCGAAGAAGTTCCATGCGTCGCAGCATTGCGTGACGATTTCTTGGTAGGTCTCGAAGACGGAGATGGCGAGGCGGTTGGCTCGCAGGTAGGCCCAGACATTCTCGATTGGATTGAGTTCCGGGGCATAGGGCGGAAGCAGCACGAGGGTGATATTGACGGGCACCTCCAAGGCCTTTGCTGCATGCCAGCCTGCACCGTCGAGCACGAGAGCGGCATGCGCGCCCTTGGCGACCGCCCGTGAGATTTCGACGAGATGGGCGCTCATGGCCTCGGTGTCGGCATGAGGCATTACGAGCGCGGCGGTCACCCCGCGCTCGGGGCAGACGGCACCAAAGATGTAGGCCCATTTGTATCGGGTATCGCGCGGAGCGCGGGGGCGCGTTCCACGCTCGGCCCAGATGCGGGTGAGGGTTCCCTGCTGGCCGACCCGCGCTTCATCCTGGAACCATACTTCCAGCGGTTTGCTCCGGGCGTGCTCCGGCAGAGCCTCGGCTACTGTGGCGGCGAAGTTTTTTTAAAAGCCTCTTGCGCCTCGGGGTTCCATTTCGGGTGCTGCGGCCGCACCGAGAGACGGCGAAAGCCCAGCCCTACCAGTTGCTTGCCCACAGTCCGCTCATGCATCTCGACACCGAAACGCGCCTTGATCTTGCGCTGCAGGTCAACGCGGCGCCAGCGCACCACCCCGTCCGCCGCCGGGTCAGGACCCTCGCGTACCATCTGCGCCAGCTCAGCTTTCTGCTCAACGCTCAACAGCGGCGACGGCCCAGCCGAGTGGCGGTTCGAAAGGCCCTCCAGCCCTTCGGCGTTGAAGCGGTGAACCCAATCGCGCAGCGTCTGCCGGTCCATGCCGCAGGTCTCGGCAGCGCTCCCGCGGGCACCCCCCTCCAGCACCAGCGCGATCGCCAGCATCCGCCGCGCAGCACTCGAATCCTTCGCCTTCGACGCCGCAAGCCTAAGCTCGCGCGCCGAAAAGTCCGTCCGTGTGATCGCTACTGCCATCGAAACCTCCGTCTTTCGATCCCAGTGAATCACAGCAAAGAGCTCAGGGGAATCTGGAGGGTTCTGTGAGGTCGCGCGGCGCTTAGGGTGGGGGCTGGCGCTGTGCGCGACCTCATTGAAGCCGGATTGAGCTAACCCGCTGACGCAGGCGCGAGCTATGGGATTAGTGTCGCGAGGCCGGTTCCAGATTGGCGGCTTGGGGTGATACAATGCCACCATACCGGTGAGGGCGAGGCATCAACGTCATCGTTGAGCGAGGTGATTGACGCGCCTGTCGGCATTTTCGGGCGAGCTTGGCGCAGTAATTTGACACTTCGGAGCAGTCGGCAAGGCGTCGGGCATGGGGTTTTCCTACGTCCATCGAAGCTGATGTCGTGACGTTGATACGATCAATGTGGGGGCGACATTCTATGGTCATGAGGTATCTGGTTGCGGCGGCGACGGCCCGGCACTCCATCGCGGCAGCGTGGCAGTGACCCGCAGAAAGCCACCACAGCACGGACAGACGGTTGGGTCAAAACGCGGGAACGAGCTAGTCGTTTCGCCCGTTGCGGCGGTTGGTTCTGGCTTTGTCGTGGCCAGTAGCTGGCGAATAGTCGCGATCCGGGTCCGGCGACAAGTTCGGCCAGGTCCGTCTCGATGCCGCCTGCAAACGCGCC
>Ga0075118_10002431_pt1 | contig 11790 bp, 12 predicted proteins | sample AntAceMetag02UKE_FD_69794 | JGI IMG/M metagenome (GOLD analysis project Ga0075118, IMG submission 69794) | Saline lake microbial communities from Ace Lake, Antarctica - Antarctic Ace Lake Metagenome 02UKE | ecosystem: Environmental > Aquatic > Non-marine Saline and Alkaline > Saline | place...
CTGACATTTGGTTCAATAAACTCATCCAAAATGCACCAAGAGTTAAACTAAGTAATGGTTTTAAATAGAAACATTGGCGCTCCGTGTTGGTTAAAACATCAAAACTATTTTCTTGTCGGTAGGCTACTTTTCACTCAATAAGCTTTTATAAGCAACCTTGCTTCCGGTCCTTTATTAAACAATACATCCAATATGGAAAGATTGCCAATAAATGGCATTCCTTGGTCAAAATTTAATTGGTAGTAAGTTGTATTAAATTCAGCGTAAAGCTCGTTTCGTGTGGTTCTAAAATCTTTTTCTAAGTCACTTTCTATGTATTTATCCGAATACTCAGCAGTTATTGACAAGTCCAATAATTCTATCATTTTTTCAAATGCCCAAGTATTCATTTCCAATAATGAAGAAAATTTTGATTTAAACAAAGGCATTAAAGCTTCTATATAATGTTCAAAAAATGGAGTGGAGGAGTATGCGGCCAAAAGGGTTCTATAATGCTCTTTTTGCCAAGGCATTTCGTAATTAATTTCAATGGACTTAAGCAACGTTTTAGAGCTTTTAGAAACCAAAGGAACACTTAATAAATGCTCGCCTTGAGCTGTATAGATTCGATATCGATTCCGGACCGTCTGTTTAACAAAAAAGTCATGATGCTCGATTGTCGGAATTCTTCCAAGTTTATTTTCCTTTAAAATTAAGGCGAAATAGCTAATTGGCGGAAATAACGCCGAAGGAAGGATAACTGAATTATTCAATCCAAGTAAACATTCTATCCCAACGAATTTTCCCTTCGGTTATACCTAAATCTTGGTCTAGACTTAACCAAATGAAACTTGCTTTACCTACGATATGGTCTTCAGGAACAAATCCCCAAAATCTAGAATCAAGAGAGTTGTGGCGATTATCTCCCATCAACCAGTAGTAGTTCATTTTAAAAGTATACTCGGTTACCGCCTTGCCGTTTATAAATACTTGATTATCTGCAACTTTAAGCGTATTGCCTTCATAGGTATTTATTATTCGAACGAATGGAGCAATATTTTCAGGTGATACAGGAACTGTAACGCCAGCTTTTGGAATCCAAAGTGGGCCAAAATTATCTTCAGAGTATTTGTAGTTTTTGTTATTTGGAAATACTCGATTTGTTGGGTCTCCGCCTTTTTTTAAGTAAGGCTCTAGGTCAATTACAGTTGGGAATTTTTGCATTTTTTTATATCCTTCAACCGTCAATGGAATGATGTAACCTGGCGTACCTCCAACTTTTTGTAGGTCCGCATAATTGATATCAAAAGAGGATTTCATTCTATTTTGATTCAACCAATCCTTAGTTCTAACATAATACTTGTACTGCATTCTTGGCGGTATGTATGCTATTTCGCTGTTAACATAAAGCACTCCATTTTCAATTCTGATAGTATCTCCAGCAACAGCAACACATCGTTTTACATAATTTTCTCTTTTATCAACCGGTCGAATTGACATTTCTTTATTCTTCCAAATAGCATCTCTCGCTTCACGATCGTACTGTTCAGCACTGAGTTGTTTATTGCCAGCTTGTAAATCGTTTCTTCTATACTGAAAGGTTATTTCTCTTACAATGTCCTCATAACTTCTGTCTTGCATATCAAGGATAACGGTATCGCCTGCAGGAAAATTAAATACGACTACATCGTTTCGTTCGACAGATCCAAATCCTGGCAGTCTGAAGTAAGGTAAATTCAAAATCTCTGTATATGATTTTGAATTAAAAAAGGGAATAGTATGGTGCACAAATGGAATAGCTAAAGGAGTTTGCGGTGATTTAGGACCATAAGCTACTTTACTCACAAACAAGAAATCTCCAATTAAAAGCGATTTTTCCATTGAACCTGTAGGAATAGTGTAAGCCTCAAAAACATAAGTTCTAATGATAGAAGCAGCGACAATCGCAAATAAGATTGCATCTCTCCATTCTGTAGAGCCTGATTTTTTCTTCTCGGAAACATCCTCTGGACCAACAAACTTTATGTCTTTATCAAATGCGAGTTTAGGTAAATAAACGAAGGGTAAGAAAAATGCCAAGTAGGTATCCGAGTTTTTTCTTTGATTGAACGCATTCGCCAAATTCACACTCATAATCATAACCATGAGGAAGTTAACTCCTGGAAAGATCAATAGAAAAATCCACCACCATGGTTTTTTCGTGATTTTTAACCAGATAAATAAGTTATAGCCTGGTATTGCGGCTTCCCAAATTGGTCGATTTGCTTTTGGAAAAAGCATGAAAAGAGAAATGTAAATGGGTAAACAAAAAATTGCGATTACTAATGCGTTCATGTATTAAGGTTTATAGACCTAGAAGGTCATTCATGGTGTAAACACCTTGTTTTTTATGTAAAAATTCTGCTGCTAAAATACTGCCCAATGCGAATCCTTTGCGGCTTTTAGCTTCGTGAGTTAATTCTATTTTATCAATCTCTGACTCGTATTTTACAGTGTGAGTCCCGGGCACATTTGGAATGCGTTCAGCTGTAATTGGCAAAGATTCAGATTCAATTTTATTGTGTTCAGATAGAAACCAGTTCTTTAAATCACTAGAATTTGAAAGTACTTTTTCGGCTGTAGTAATTGCAGTTCCGCTAGGCGCATCAAGTTTCTCTGTATGATGTATTTCGTTAATTGAAGCAGCATATTCTTTGTGGTTCTCCATTAATGCGGAAAGCTTTTCGGTCATTTGCCAAAATAAGTTCACGCCCAAACTAAAGTTAGAGGCATAGAGCATTGCATGATTTCCAGAGTCACATTTGGCAACTACTTCGTCAAAATCGTCATACCAAGCTGTTGTTCCAATTGCAACTGGAACATTTGCATTAAAGCACTTATAAATGTTTTGTTTTGCCGCTTCAGGAATTGAAAATTCGATTGCTACGTCACTAGATTTCAAATCTGAGGAAGTATAATCTGAATTTTGACTGGTGACTTTAAGCGAGATGGTGTGTCCTCTTTCCAAGGCAATTTTTTCAATTTCCTTGCCCATTTTCCCATATCCTATAAGAGCGATTTTCATCGTATGTGCAGTTTTATACTTAAACCCAGTGTTGGCTTAAATTGGTATCGATTATCTGCTAAGTTATTCAAATTCAGGATTTCGGGTCGAATTTGTAAGGATAAATCATCACTAACATCAAAGTACATTAAATGTGCGTCTACTGTGGCATCCACTATTTGAATGGCATAAACGGCTATCGCTGCGATAATTAAAAGCTCAAAGTTCTTTTGGTGTCCTTCCATTTCATCTTGCACTCCGTCTTTGGTCAGATTGGGATGATTATCAATTGCACTAGAATTTGTATCAACTCTAGATATTAATGTTTGTCGAAACAATCGATAGTTCTTATAATTATTTGCTGAAAAATAGACTGCAGCTCCACCTGCGGCGTAAATAAAAGGAACCTTCCAGTATTTTTTATTGTAGATCTGACCACCGCCTGGTATCAGTGAGTAAAGCGCAGCTTTTTTTGGAGAATGTTGTGCGGCTAAAATTGAGTCCGGAATAGTTGCTTCTTTGACGTTATTACCTTCAACACCACTCTCTTCAGATTGAGCTGAAACTAAGCTGATACAGAGTGAAAAAAGTAAAAGGAAGACTATTCGCATTGCCACGAAAATAATGATTAAAAGCCGCTGCAATAGCAGTTTCGAGAAGGGTTTACTGTTTTAATTTCTTAATCAAGTCTTCCATTTCGGAAGTAGATGTGAAGTGAAAAACTAATTTACCATTTCCTTCAGCATCGCGATTTAAAGCAATTTTTGTTGAATACTCATTCGATAACGAACTTATCCAGCTTTTTTCTTCAAAGGAAAGTGGAGACGCCTTTTTGCGAGATGCCGAATTAGTATTTGAAAGTTCTTTTGATTGTTCCTCAACTTTTCGAACCGAGAGATTATTCTCTAAAATAGAATGATAGAGCTTCATCATTTTCTTTTCATCATCTATTCCAAGCAATGCACGAGCATGACCCATAGAAAGCTTTCGCTCTTGAAGTCCTTTTTTGATCTCGTCAGGCAGTTTCAATAAACGTAGAAAATTGGTTACGGAAGCTCGACTTTTCCCAACTCGATCAGCCATTTCTTCTTGAGTGAGTTTGCATTCAGTGATTAATCGATCGTAAGAAATAGCAACTTCTATAGGATCTAGATTTTCACGCTGAATGTTTTCAATCAATGCCATTTCTAGCATAGATTGATCATTTGCAATCTTTACGTAAGCAGGAACAGCACTTAAACCAGCCAGAGTACAAGCTCGAAATCTTCTTTCACCTGAAATAAGTTGAAACTGGTCGTTTCCAATTTTACGAACCGTAATCGGTTGAATTACACCATGAATTTTAATAGAATCAACTAATTCCTGCAACGCCTCAACACTGAATTGTTTTCTGGGTTGAAAAGGATTAGCAGTGATAGAGCTAATTTCAATTTCGCTAATAGAACCAGCAACATGACTATCAGCAGTAGAGTATTTGGAGGTAATATCCGTATTGGCGTTTTCGAGCAAGGCGCTTAAGCCTCTGCCTAGTGCTCGTTTCTTAGCGGCCATTTCCTACCTCGATAATTTTTTCTTCATCGGTCAATCTGGTGAGATTGTTTTTTTGAAGAATTTCCCTTGCTAAGTTTAAATAGTTCACAGCACCCTTGCAAGTTGCGTCAAACATTATTACGGTTTCACCATGAGAAGGTGCTTCACCCAATTTTGTATTTCTAAAGATAATTGTGTTGAACACAAGCTGTTGAAAATGCATTTTAACTTCTTCTACAACTTGATTTGCTAATCTAAGGCGTTGATCATACATAGTCAACAACATACCTTCAATCTCAAGATCTTTATTCAATAAATTTTGAACGATTTTCACGGTATTCAATAATTTCCCAAGACCTTCAAGCGCAAAGTACTCGCATTGAACAGGAATAATTACTGAATCTGCAGCACAAAGAGCATTGACAGTTACCAAACCTAATGAAGGAGAGCAATCAATAATTATAAAATCGTAATCCTCTTTTATATTAGAAAGCGCCATGCGCATCATTTTCTCTCTATTCGGAAGGTTAATCATTTCGATTTCGGCTCCAACTAAATCAATGTGACCGGGCAGAATATCTAAGTTTGGAGAATCAGTATGTAAAACAATGTCCGCTGGATTTATGTTGTGAATTATACATTCATAAATACTGGTCTTTACATTTTTGGGATCAAGACCTACACCCGAAGTAGCATTTGCTTGAGGATCGGCATCAACAATAAGCACCTTTTTCTCAAGGGCACCTAAGCTTGCGCCAAGATTAATCGCGGTAGTAGTCTTTCCAACCCCACCTTTTTGATTCGCAATTGCTATTATTTTTCCCATTACTGAGTTTTTTTAAAACATTAATTGATCTAAAATATCTGTTTTTTACTGAATTACATGTTGTTACAGTTCTCTAACAAGAAGTAAAGACAGATGTTTCTCAACCAGCTAAAAGTACTTTATTTGCATTGTGAGGTTTTTGAAACTCCTCGCTTTTATACACAATGTTTAAACATAAATTTGTTGAAAAGGAATGATAACTATTATTTGTGGAACAAACAGAAACCTGAGTAACAGCTACATTTTCGCTAAAGAAATTGAAGCATTAATTAGTTCAAAAAAAGAGGGTTGTAAGGTGTTGAACCTAGAGGACTTACCCAATGACTTTGCATTCGAAAATGAAGTCTATGGTAATGAGAATGCACCATTGAACCTTATTGCGAATGAGTTCATTTCAGGTTCAAATAAGTTTGTTTTTGTAATTCCAGAATACAATGGGAGTTTTCCAGGAGTTCTGAAAGCTTTTATTGATTCTTTTTCTCCTGACAGGATAAGAGGAAAACAAGCTTTACTTATTGGAATAGCTAGTGGCAGAGCAGGTAATCTTAGGGGGTTAGATCATTTTACAGGAGTAATGAATTACCTTAATGTGCATGTATTACCAATGAAAGCGGCAATCAGTCATTGTCATACTTTAATAGATGTGAATAGTAAAAGGGTCACTGATGAAAAAACGATTGAATTACTGCGTCAGCAGGTAGAAACGTTAATGGCTAGCTAAACAATTCCAATAAACCGGGTAACATTTTTACTTTCAAAGATTTTTCTTCTCGGTTGAGTTTTATGATAGTATTCTCTAGGATTGGAATTAGTAGTTCTTTTTCATTCCGTTGCACAACAATTAAATCTTGGGCTGGAGCATCCTGTATTTTGGTAATCGAACCAATTTCATGCTCTTCTTCATCAATCAGTTTATAACCTTCTATTTCGTGATAGTAGAAATGATTTCCAGTTAATTTCGGTAAAACTTCAAGCGGTAAGAACAATTGTTTGCCAACTAATCTTCTAGCTTCATCTGTTGATGAAATATCTTCAATTTCTATTCGAGCTTTTCCATTTGGCTGAACCGAAATAGCTGAAATAAAAAATGGAACCAATTGTCCGTCCAATTCGACGAACACTGATTCCATTTTAGTGTATTCTTGAGGATTACTTACATCTAAAGAAACCTGAAAAGCTCCCTTTAGACCATGTGGTTTGACGATGTAACCTAGATAGTAACAATCGTCATGTGACATAATTAATCTTCTTTCTTTTCTTCTTTAGCAGGAGCTTCTTCAGTAACCGCAGCAACAACTGCTTCTACTTTTTCAGCTACTACTTCAACAACCTCTTCAGCAGTTTCAACCACTGTTTCTGTAGCTTCAACAACTGCTTCTTCTACAACTTCAGCAATTACTTCTACAGGAGCCGCTGCTGCTACAGCAGCTGCATGCAATGCTGCTTCTTTAGCTTGAAATTCAGCAAGACGTTTATCGTTAACTTCTTTCTCAGCAGCTAATTTCTTAGCAGCTTCAGCACCTTCAGCTTTTTTAAGGCCTTCGATTTTTCCTTCGATTTTCCCAGTTTTATCAGCTTCCCATTTAACAAACTTAGCATCTGCTTCAGCCTGAGTATGTGCGCCTTTCAATACACCTTTATCAAGGTGATTTTTCATCATTACTCCTTTGTAAGAAAGAATTGCTCTAGCGGTATCAGTAGGTTGTGCACCTGTTTTTACCCAATGCAATGTTCTTTCAAAATCGATATTGATAATTGCTGGATTTTCGTTCGGGTTGTAATCACCTAAACGCTCAATATATTTTCCATCTCTTTTAACACGGCTATCAGCAGCTACTATATAGTAGTACGGTTTACCTTTTTTACCATGTCTCTGGAGTCTAATCTTTGTTGCCATAATTTTATTTTTTGTGGTTCGAGACCACGATTAATAATGCGGCTGCAAATATCTTATTATTTTTTTGATAAAAACTAGTGTATATTATTTATTTCAGGATTAAATTTGACTCTTTAAATTATGACAAAAGTCCCCAATAATGTAGTGTTTTATGATGGTGTATGCAATTTGTGCAACTCCACGGTTCAATTTGTCTTAAAAAGAGACAAAAAGGGAAGCTATGTTTTCGCTCAAATTGGTGGTGAAAACTATAAAAAGTTGATCAAAAATCATCCGGAATTCCAAGGAGTGGATTCTATCCTTTTTTATCGTGATAATAAGCTGCACTCCAAATCTTCAGCAGCATTAAAGATTTTAATTGGTTTAGGCGGGGGTTGGAGGTTATTGAGCGTTTTTTGGCTGATTCCTTTGCCAATAAGAGATTTTATATACGACCGAATTGCTTCAAACAGATATACGGTTTTTGGTAAGACAGATTCCTGTATGTTACCGAATTCGAGCGTATTGAACCGATTTATAGATTAAATGTTATTCATAGAAGCTAGTCATTCAGCGTTAGATTCTACTTATTGTCAATAATCCTTTATTAGGTCATTCGCTTGGTTATTTTTGTTCTAAATTCGACATCGTGAAAATTAAATTATTTATTGCATTTCTGATTACACTACTTGGTTTTTGTGGATTTGCTCAAGAGGAAATGTCAGAAGATGAAAGAAAAAAGGTGCTTAAACAGGCACGTGCTTACTTTCAAATGGAAGAGTTTACTGATGCTTTTAAACTTTATTCTTTACTGCACACTGATGATACTAATGACGCTCGCGTGAACTTCGAACTTGGGATGACCATTTACGAGGGCTCTTTTAATAAGCTTGCTGCCAAAAAATATTTGGAAAAAGCAGAGCGTGATGGTGAGAGAGTAGATATGCCTGAATTGTTTTACTACTTGGGTAGAGTTTATCATTTAGAACACGATTTTTTATTCGCAACAGCTGCCTATTCTACATATATGGCAGAGGCTTTACCTCTTGGAAAGCAAGGGAGACTTCGTCAAAAAGAAGTTGAATCTTATATCCAACAATGTGAAGAGTTGAAAGGCCTCATGGAAGAAAGTGAAGATATTCTAGCGAGTGTCGAAAATGATAAAAAGAACATTCATAAGTATTATTTAGACGACGGAAGTTTTGTTAAAATTGAGAACTTGGGTGACGAGGTAAATTCAGCTTTTTCAGAATATGGTCCAATCATCATGGATAAAGGTCAGACTATGATTTTTACTTCCAGGAGAGAGGGGTCAACAGGTGGGTTGCTTTATACAGATGGAGAGTATTTTGAAGATATATATGTAACGAAAAGGAAATTCGGGATTTTTACTGAGGTTCAAAACGTGAACAACATGGATGTTTTTGATAACGTAATCCGCAATTCTGTAAAACATGATGCCACCGTTTCAATTTCAATTAACGAAAAGGACTTGTACTTGTACAAGGACAATCAAATTGAACATATTAATTACGATGGAGAAAATTGGGTGCAGCCTGCAACGTTTAGTGCTGATTTTAGCCGAGCTGGTTCTCAGGTAACTTCTGCTACAATTTCCGCTGATGGTTCTTACATGATTTTAAGTGCAACTCGTTTTGATTGTATTGGTGGTAGAGATTTGTATATCAGTGAAAATATCGGAAACGATCAGTGGGGCGATTTAACAAATATAGGTCCTGAATTAAATACCATTCAAGATGAGGATTCACCTTTTATGTTGAATGATACTACGTTATATTTTAGCTCTAAAGGTCACTCTTCTATTGGGGGTTATGACATTTTTGTTTCGCACTTAAGAGGAGAGAAATGGAGTACACCAGAAAATTTAAAAATTCCAATTAATAGTCCCTATGATGAAATTAATTACCTAAACGGACATGATGGCACTCATGCTTTTATTGCTTCAAACCGTCAAGGCGGCTTCGGAGCTTTTGATATTTATATGGTAACAGAAAGTGCGGAAGAAGAAATTGATGAAGAGATGCTCTCGAACTTGGGTAAAAAAGTACAAGCAGTTTTAATCATTGATAGTATTGTGTTACTTGAAAGTGGTGAACTTGATTCTACATACATGGCCGAATTGGATAAAAAGGCTGAGCTTATGCTATCTAATGAAGGAATGACTGCCGAAATTTATGGTGCAGCGCTGCCCGGAGAGAGTAAGGATATGGCAAGAAAGCGTGCTCTAAAGGCATACAATTATATGATTGGTAAGGCGATTAATGAAAAAAGACTAACAGCTAATTATCCAGGAAAAGATGCTATTGATGGTAAACAGGAGACGGTCAAAGGTGGACCATTTGTTGCAAAATATGAGCAAACCATTCATTTTGGAACCAACTCTAAACTCGTCACGGAATATAGCCGAGGCAAATTAGGTGCATTCTTAGATTTTATGAAGGATAAACCAAATGCAAAAGTTTATTTAAGCGGTCATTCTGATCATATTGGAAATGAAAAGTACAATTTGGAATTGTCCAAGAAACGTGTTGATTCAGTTGAAGAGTACTTAAGAAGTCAAGGAATTAAGCAGAATATTCGAAAAGAGTATTTTGGTGAATCGACACCAAGAGTATCTATGGAAGATATAGGAAGCGATCCTAAAAAATTGATTCTGAATAGAAGAGTAAATATTGTAGTTTTTTAATTTATTGCAGCAAACAAATATGAAATTATTAGAAGGGAAGGTTGCTATAATCACTGGTGCCTCAAGAGGTATTGGAAAAGGAATAGCACAGAAATTTGCTCAATCAGGATGCCATGTAGCTTTTACTTATTTATCATCTGATGAAAAAGCAAAGCAATTAGAAAATGAGTTGAAAGCCTTTGGAGTTATAGCAAAAGGTTATAAATCTGATGCTTCTAAATACGATTCGGCAGAGAAATTAATTGCGGATGTAATTCAGGATTTTGGCGGTAGAATTGATGTTGTAGTGAATAACGCAGGCATTACTAAGGATAATCTGTTAATGAGAATGACCGAAGAAATGTGGGATGACGTGGTTAACATTAACATGAAGTCAGTTTTTAACATGACAAAAGCAGTTCAACGAACTATGCTTAAACAGCGTGAGGGTTCAATAATTAACCTAAGTTCTGTAGTTGGTATTAAAGGGAATGCGGGTCAGTCTAACTACGCCGCTTCTAAAGCTGGAATCTTAGGTTTTACAAGATCTATTGCTCTTGAACTTGGTTCGCGTAACATTCGTTGTAACGCAATAGCACCTGGTTTTATCGAGACTGAAATGACAGGAAAACTTCCAGAAGAAACGGTTCAACAATGGCGTGATGCAATTCCACTTAAAAGAGGTGGAACAACCGATGATGTTGCTAATTTGGCTTTGTTTTTGGCTTCTGATATGTCAGGATACATTACCGGCCAAACTCTTAATGTTGATGGTGGAATGTTAACTTCTTAAAACAAGATTATTAAAACTGCACAGTAATAAATGTGCAAATTTGAAGCCCTGAGAAGGGCTTTTTTTATGATTCAATTTGGAGAAAATATAGGTTGGCTTTTGCCATTATTGTTGATCTGCGCAGGCGGTTCAGCATTGTTGTACTTTTTTAAACCTGACGGCTATTCGAATACGGTTAGAATTGGGCTGGCCATTCTGCGATTTGTCATTTTATGTTTGATCGGGTTATTTCTTCTCGATCCTCTTGTAAAATATTCAAGTACGGAAGAGGAGAAACCCGTATTTCTAATTGGAATAGATCAATCGGAATCCATTTTAGCGAATAAAGATAGCAGTGAAATAGAGCAACTGATTCAGAAAGTCAAAGATAAAATTGAATCCATAGAAAATGTAGAACTAAACGTAATTGGTTTTGGAAAAGACGTCGTCGAAAATTCTGACTTTTCTGAAAAAGAGACAAACCTTTCCGCATACTTGAATCATATTGATGATAACTACAGTTTTAGAAATGTTGCAGGCCATTTATTGATAACGGATGGTATTGTTAATTCTGGCATAGATCCAGATTATGTTGACTCCAAAACAAATACTCCCATTGATGTTATCGCTCTAGGAGACACCTCTAAAAGACCGGATCAAATGATTCTTGATTCGCGCTACAACAAGATCGTTTATTTGGGAAATAAGTTCCCGATTCAAGTATCGGTAAAGGCCACTTTCTTAAAAGGAAAATCTACAGCGTTATCTATTAAATCGTCATCTGGAGCGATTTTTAGTAAGGAATTTGACTACAATTCACAGAGCGAAATACTGAAATTTAATGCAGAGTTTGAGGCGAAAAAGGTTGGTATACAATTAATCACGATCCAGTTAAATGAAATAGAAGGAGAGTCTAATATTTTGAATAACAAGGTTGTAATTCCAATAGAGGTGTTAGACTCAAAAGAAAAAATAGCATTGATTTATCATACCCTATCTCCGGATATTGGAGCAATTCAAAAAGTAATAGCTGGAAATGAGAATTTAGAAGTTGATTTGGTGCAAAGTGCCGACCTTT
>Ga0075118_10002446_pt1 | contig 11720 bp, 7 predicted proteins | sample AntAceMetag02UKE_FD_69794 | JGI IMG/M metagenome (GOLD analysis project Ga0075118, IMG submission 69794) | Saline lake microbial communities from Ace Lake, Antarctica - Antarctic Ace Lake Metagenome 02UKE | ecosystem: Environmental > Aquatic > Non-marine Saline and Alkaline > Saline | place...
TAATTGGTGCCTAATTCTCTTTAAGCGTTCGTTCTGATTTCTCGCAAGGTGGGGCCTCGAAAGCTTGCGGGAGGAAGCCCATGCCCCGGATACCTGAACCGGTGTTGGAATAGGTCACGTTATTTTTGAGGTGGCCTTCAAACGGGACGTGGGTGTGGCCGAAGAAGCAGTGGGTCATGCCAGTGATTTCGGGGCCGAGGTAGCGCGCGATGCGCGCGATGCGCGCGATGGTGGCGGCTCGCCGGAAGTAGAGGTGGTGGAAGGCGAGGCCGAGGCCGGAAGCGTCGACGAGGCGGTAGAGAAATTTTGAAAGCGGGCCTTTAGGGGAGTCCTTGCTCCAGAAGTGGCGGTAGCGTTTGAACTTTGCGGGAGTCATGCCCCAGTTGGTGCAGTCTCCGTGAAGGAAGAGATTGGAGCCTAGGCGGCAGGTGAATTCGTGGAGCTGAAAGCGGGCGTGTTTGATGGCGAACTGCGCAAGGATTTCGCGGAAGGAGTGGAGGCAGTCGTGGTTTCCGAGGACGTAGTGAAACTCGAGTCGGGGGAAACTTTTGAGGAGTTGGTCGAGCCAAGCTTGGGCGGCTTTAAGGGTCTGTTCTTCGTCTCCGAGGGTGCTCCATCGGAAGTCGAAGGTGTCGCCGTTTAGGACAAGGATATCGACGCGTGTCAGTTGGTCGTGAAGGCCGACGGTGAGGGAGTCTCCGTCGGATCTCGCGGAGAAGAGGTGTAGGTCGGAGATGACGAGGCCTGATTTAGAAGAAGCCACGGGTCACAGGAGTTTGCCCCTGAGCCCATCGGTGACCATTTTGGGGTTTGCCTTACCCTTTGAGGCTTTCATGACTTGGCCGGTGAGGAAGTTGAGGAGCTTGTCGTTGCCGCCCTGAATTTCGGCCACTTTTTCGGGGTTGGCGGCGATGACTTGGTCGATAAGGCCCTCGATGGCTCCGGTGTCGGCGGGTTCGAAACCCATTTCCTTGGTGAGGGCGGCGGGGTCTTTTTCGGGGGTTTCCCAGAGGGCGGTGAAGAGTTCCCGGGCCTGGCTGTTGGAGATGGTGCCGCCTTCGATGAGATTGAGAATATCGGCTAGTTTCCCGGGGGTGACGGGCGAGTCGTTGACCGCGATGGACTTCTCATTGAGGAGGCCGAGGAGGTTGTTGATGATCCAGTTCGCGACTTTTTTTCCGGGAGCTTTGGCGGACGCCACGGTTGTTTCGAAGTATGAAACGAGTTGAATGTCGGAGGTGATGACGGAGGCATCGTAGTGGGTGAGTCCGAGGTCCTTCTGGAAACGGGCTGATTTTTCGTGGGGAAGTTCGGGGACGAGGGGGCGGACTTTCTCGATGTAGGCGGCGGTGGTGACGGGGAGGAGATCGGGGTCGGGGAAGTAGCGGTAGTCGTGGGCGTCCTCCTTGGTGCGCATTTCCTGGGTTTCGGCGAGGTCCTCGTCCCAGCGCCAGGTTGCTTGGACGAGGGTTTCTCCGTTGTCGAGGGCTTGGCATTGGCGTGCGACCTCGTAGTAGATGGCGCGGCGCACGGCGGAGGTGGAGTTCATATTTTTGAGCTCAATTTTGGTGCCGAGTTCGTCCTCAGGGTTCTTGCGGACCGAGATGTTGACGTCGCAGCGCATTTGTCCTTTGTCCATGTCGGCGTCGGAGATGCCACCGGCAATGAGAATTTGTTGGAGGGATTTGAGATAGGCGAAGGTTTCTTCGGCGGAGTCGAGGTCGGGCTCGGTGACGATCTCCATGAGGGGAGTGCCGGCGCGGTTGAAGTCGATGAGCGTGGAGTTGGCGAGGTGGGTGGATTTGGCGACATCCTCCTCGAGGTGGATGCGGTTGAGGACGACGATCTTGCCGGGGTTCTTGATATTTTTCTGCGCGTCCTTGGGGTAGTTATGATCGTAGAGGGGGACGCCGCCGCCGAGGCAGAGGGGGAGGTCCATCTGGGTGATCTGGTAGTCCTTCGGCATATCCGGGTAGAAGTAGTTTTTGCGATCCCAGACGACGGTGGGCGGGGTGGTGCAACCGAGGAGCATGCCGGAGAGGATGGTGCGTTCGATGGCGAACTCGTTGAGCACCGGGAGCGCGCCGGGGAGGCCGAGGCAGGTCGGGCAGGTGTGGGTGTTTGGTTCGTCGGCGAAGGAGGTCTTGCAACCGCAGAACATCTTGGTCTTCGTTTTGATCTGGCAATGAACCTCAAGTCCGATGGTGACGATGTAGTCTGAAACTGGCACGGCCTTTGTTTAAACGGTAACGGCGGGAATCTGAAACTCTAAACTTTGCTGACTTGCGTTTGTGCCTGCGGGGGGCGACTTTCCCTCATGCTTTGAATGCTTTGTAAAGTCGCCGAAAAAAAGTCCGGTCGGATTTTTCTCGGTATTGTGGCAATTTTGATGGTGTCCGCATTTATTTATTCGAAAATGTCCGCTTAGTTTGCGCGATTATCGAACGTCCGTCTCCCGAGCTTGTCTTATCGTAGGATGAGGATAAAGATGTCGCTTGGGCTTTGGATGGGACTTGCGGTCTGTGTGGCCGGACTGGGCTTTCAGTTTTTCTCGGTGAGGGAAATAAGTAAGGTTGATGGGGGAGAAGGTGAGGGTAGCATGCGAGACCACTTTCGGGGTGAGGAGGGGGAGATTCTTATCACGAAGTCTTCCCGTGGTCGGGAGGTCTCAAAGCGGAAGATAATATCACCGTTTGATTCTCCGAATGGCTTGGTTTTGAGGTTTTTGGAAGGAGATTCTGTCGCAAGGAATCTCTATCCACGGCGGAAGGCGCTGGTTCAGGAGGTGATGGGATTTCGTAGATTGGGCTTGGGGAGAAGGCACCCTGATGTCATTGGCCGATCGGAGGAATCCGAGCAAATTGAGAAGGAGTTGATGGCGGGATGGGCGAGATGGCGCGCACAGGACACGAGGCGTGGAAGCGAAAGAATGAGGTCGGTAGGAAGGTAGTTTTACTTAGAATTATGAAAAAATCCCTTCTTCTTGCGACTCTCCCGGTCCTGGCCTTAGGCCTTTTTGCGGCCAACGATAAGAAACAGTCAGAAGCCGAATTGGTGGAGGCGAGCATGCCGAAGATCGAGGCTCCGAAGAAGAAGCATGAGATTCTCTGTTTCTCAAAGCCTTATGGATTCCGTCACGGATCGATCGAGATTGGCGAGACCATGCTCAAGGTGATGGGCGAGAAGACGGGCCTTTTTAAGGTGACCTTCTCGGAAGATCTCGCGAATTTTGAGCCTGAGAATATCAAGAAGTTTGATGCGATCTGCTTCAACAATAATACCCACATTGAGAAGGGTTTAAAGGATGAGGCTCAGCGGGCGTCCTTGATTAATTATGTGAAGAACGGCGGCGGCATTTTTGCGATTCATTCGGCGACCGATGGCGGTTGGCCGGAATACACCGAGATGATCGGTGGGAATTTTAATGGTCATCCTTGGGGCGCCGGCGGGACCTGGGATATTGCCAATGAAGATCCCGAACACGCGATTGTGAAGGATGTGCACGGCGGGAAAGGCTTCAAGCTGAAGGATGAGCTCTATCTGTATAAAGACTTCGACCGTTCAAAGCAGCGTGTCTTGATGTCGTTGGATATGAACAGCGAGGCGAATGGAAAGCGCAAGGGGAGCCGGCAGGATAACGACTATGCCTTGGCGTGGGTTAAGAAATATGGCAAGGGACGCGTTTTTGTGAGCGCCTTCGGCCACAATAACGAGGTCTTTTACAACCCCGAGATTCTCAAGATGTGGGTCGAAGGATTCCGGTATGTCCTGGGCGAGACCGAGGTGGAGACGGCGTCAATCGCCAAGCCGGAATTTAATCAAAAGTAAGATGACGGTAAAGACATCGACGTTTTGTTAGGTGGTGATTTTTTTAGCAGTCGTCCAATCTTTCTTTGGGGATGCGGTCGCAAAATCTCCGGATGAGGAGTGCTCGACAGCAATCAAGAAAGGTGAGCTAGGATACTGTTTACGGGAAATTAAACGGGGGCGCTTTCACTCGTTCGAACTTAATCCGGCTGATGAGCCGGATAACTGGTATCATTTTGAAGTGGGAATCAAACTCGTCGAGAACAACGGAACGGTGATGCGGGTTCATCCGACGGTCGCGAATGAGAACCGTGGGAGAATGTTCCCGCCGAGTCGTCACTGCCACTTGTAAACGTTGAGGCCTTTGAGGTGGCGGACGAAGAGTTCGTCGCCGCACACGGCGAGGTGGGCCCAGGTGGGTGGGGTGTCGAGAGCTATTTCAGAAAGGAGTTTGAAGGCCTTTGGGTTGGCCTCGATGTGAAGGAGGATGCCGCGTTCGTCGAGGGCCAGGATACGGTCGTCTTGGGTGACCATGGAGCAGTATTTGCCGAATTTGTCATCGGAACTCCAGAGGGTTTTGCCGGTCTTGGGGTCGAGGCAATGGAATTTTTCATCGCGACCGTGGAGGTAGATTTTGCCGTCGATAACGACGGGTGAGGACATGTAGCCTTCGAGCTTGGAGTCATTCCAGAGTTCAGTGGCGGCGAGAAATTTCTCCTTTTTGGTGATATCGTAAAGGAAGGATCCGCCGCCGTAGCTGGCAGTGAAAATCTGGTCTCCGATGGGGGTGGGCGGGAGGATATTCATGCCACGGGAGGCCTTAACGGGGGTGGTCCAGAGAGCTTTCCCATTGGAGGGCAGGATGCCACCGAGGGTGCTGCGGGACTGGACGAGGATTTGATCGACGCCTTGGATCTTGGCGCGTTTGGGTGATGAGAAAGCGCTGCCGAACATGGCGCGTTCGTCGCCGAGGGCCTGCCAGACCGTGCCCCCGTCGCTCTTTTTGATTTTTCTGAGGGAGGTTCCGACTTGCACGTAGATGTGATCCTCATCGAGGAGAGGTGAGGAGACGAAGCCGAATGAGGGAAGAGGGGTTTTCTCTTCCTTGGGGTAATCACGACGCCATTTTTCCTTTCCGGTCTCGAGGTCGAGGGCGACGAGGACATCGCGCATTCCTCCGACGAAGAGGGTTTTGCCGTCAGTGGCGGGCGTGGAACGGACCCATGAGCCATTTTTGGCGGCATAGAAAGGGACCTTCATGGCGCCGTCCCAATCAGTATCCCAAAGTTTTTCGCCTGTCTTGCGATCAAAGGCGCGCACGATTTCTTCCTTTTTGCTCTTGGTTTCGACGGTGAAGACTTTTCCGTCGGCCACGATGGGGCTGGAATATCCCTCGGCGAGATCGACTGACCAGGCGAGCTTCAGATTGTCTTTGGTGAGAGTTTTGGGCCAGGGTGAGGCATTCTTGTGAACTTGGCCATCCCGGGTGGGACCGCGCCATTGCGTCCAATCGGCCGCAGGGAGAAGAGAGGAAGAGAGCGCGAGAATCGCCAAGGCACTTTTGGTCATAGCGATTAAGATGATGCTTAATTGAAGGTTCGCAAGTCGATTGCAGTGAAATTTTTGAGTGACGGGGACCGTTTCCGTGAGAGATTATGAAAAATGTAATAGGGACTCTGGCGCTGGCGGTTACGATTTCAGTGGCTCCAGGCGAGGAAGAATGGGTTTCGCTTTTCGATGGTGAGTCGCTGAAGGGGTGGACGAATTCCAAGGGAAACAAGGTGAGAGAGGGCGTTTGGGTTGCCGAGAAGGGCGTGCTTCACTGCAAGGGGAAGGGCGGGGATCTCTTCACGGCAAAAGAATACGGGGATTTTGAATTCCGTTGGGAGTGGAAGATTTCGCCGAAGGGAAACAGTGGCGTGAAATACCGGGTGACGAAATACGGTTCGGCTAATCTCGGGCCGGAGTATCAGGTTCTCGATGACAAGCACCCCGATGGTAAAGGGAATGCCAAGCGGCAGGCTTCTGCGCTTTATGATCTCTTCCCGCCCGGCGAGAAACGGAAACTCAAGCCGGTTGGCGAGTGGAATACCTCCATGGTCGTGGTGAAGGGGAAACACTTGCAGCATTACCTTAACGGCGCGTTGGTGGTGGACGTGGTGGTGGGCAGCGAGCGGTGGAATGAGGCCTCTAAAAAGTCGAAGTTTAAAGGGAAAGAGAACTTCGCACACAATCCCAGCGGTCGCATTTTCCTTCAAGACCACGGGGACGAGGTTTGGTTCCGGAAACTCGAGATGAAGGAGCTGAAATAGGCTCCCGGAAATGGTTTCAATAAAAACGGCCTCCATCCAATCAGGATGGGGCCGTTTTTTATGAGAGGAGTCTGCTTATTCGGCGACGGTGACCCGGAAGTAGGCTTCTGCGGGGGCTCCGATCCCGGTAAGGTCAAAGTCACCGGAGTTGGTCCGGGTGGCAGGCGCTGCTGCGGCCGCGTAGTTGCCCCCAAGGTCGGTCCAGACAGCGAGATCGACACTGAACTGAACGCGGTAGTTCTTACCCGGAACACTCGACCAAGTTGTGCTCACCATTGAACCATCGAGAAGGTAAGCGATGATGCGGAGGTTGGAGGAAGCGTCATTGGCCGTGGTTCCAGCGAGGAATTCGGCGTAGTTGGACTGGCGGTCGCCATCGAGATCGGTATCGCGGTCCGAGGCATCATCGGGATTGAGTCCATTGCTGATTTCGTAGTCGGTTGGGATGCCATCGGCGTCTCTGTCTCCGGCACCTGGGGTTGTCGAAAAGAGGATATCGTGGACAACGAATTCCTCATTGCCAGCCGCGCCTTGGCCGGTGATGACAAGGAAGACTTCCTGGGCGTCGGCAGGAATTTCGGCGTTGAGGGCGAAGCCTCTGCTGGTCGTGGCGGAGGCGGGAAGGCCATTGAGGTTGAACTCATCGCGCTCGCGGTTGGCATCGTAGTTCCCGGCATTGGTGGTGAAGACGACATCGCTTTGCAGGTCGGTGCCGGGGGTTCCGCTATAACCGTTGATAAATCCATCGGCCGGGCCATTAACTCCCGCTGTCAGCCCGGTGGTGGAAGGGCTGCCGTCGCCGGTGTCATAGGGAGAGACCAAGTTGATGATGAATACGGTGTCGTCCACGCGGTAGAAAAGTTCAGCCCGGAAGCGGTCAGCGGTTTCGAAATTCGAGGTGATACTGGTTTCGGAAGCGCGCATTACGGCGGAGAAGTAGACGGTGTCCTGAGCGGAAAGGTCGATTGTTTCTGAGACGACATCGGCGAGGAGGTTTCCGTTATTTCCGTTATTTCCGTAGGTCAGAGTGCGGGTGGTGGCATCGTTTTGCCAATTTGGAGAAGGAGCAAAAGTGGAGCTGGTGGAGATATCCATCAGCCCGCCGGAGAGGTCGCTTTGTCCGAGGAGGTAGCGCCCGGGAATACTGACGGTGAAGGTTTGTTTCACGCTGCGATAGCTCACATCGATGACCTCAACCACGAGATTCCCCTGAACCAGAGGGGCCGGGACGGCGAAGGTCACAGTGCCAAAGTCTCCGGAAGTGGGAGTCACGCTCATCGTATTGATCTTCCAGCTGGGGCCTCCGTTGGTGCCGGCGAGGTCGACCTCAAAGGTGAGAGAGTCGTCGTCAAAACCAGGCCCGTTTTCGACCCGCGTGATATTAAACGGAGCGGATACCGTAAGCGTGGGGTCATCCAGGGCGATGGGGATCCTGACGGTTTTGGTCGGGTCATTGCGGTCGGCCAAGGTCACGGTGATGGGCGTTCGGAACGAGCGGAAGGGGCCAAAGGTGACGGGGTTGGCATCGCTGTAGAGGCCTGAGACAGGAGTCTCGTTGCTGGTCCATCCGGTGCTGGCACCGAGGTTCACCGGAGTGATGATGACATTTGTGGTGAAGACATCGTCGCCCGGATCGGCAGTGCCTTTGTTGTCATAAAGCACGGGGCGGGCATAGGCTTGGAGCTCTGCTGGAGCCGGACTGATGCCAAGATCGCTGAGGGTGAAGATCTCGCTCCCGGAGTCGTTCACCGCTTGGATCACGACGCGGGCCGAATTGACCTCCGCCGGGATGATCTGGTTGAGAGATTTGATAAAAGTGTCGGCACCGTTTGCGAGTTCATTGGCGGTGAGGATCCCATCCCGGATGAGGGTGTCGTGACGATCAATCAGGGTGATGGGATTTAGGGAATCGCCGTCGAGGATGAGGAAGGCGATGAATTGGTCAAATTCCTCGTTACCGCTGCTGCTATCGATGATGGTCAGGGTTCCCGTGAATTGGACATCGGGCTGGCCGGTGAGATCAATCTCGGAGGAGGTGATGGTGTAGAGTTTCTCAGGATCTCCGGGATCGTTGAGCGTGAAAGCGGAGGCGGCGTCATCAAAAACCCAACCCGGGGAGTCGAGAGTCCCGGTGGTCAAAATGGGAGTGGAAGTGATGGTATTGGACCCGATGATACGCTGGGGAAGAGCCTCGATGGTGGTGGTGCAAGTCGCGTCGGTGGAGTCGGCGATTTCCAGAATCAAGTTTCCTGCCGTAAATTCAGCGACCGGGATTTCGGGCAGGGTGATGGGAGTATTGTAAGCTCCCGTGAATCCCACCAGAGAGCTGACGACCGGACCGGTGACGATCCAGGTGGAAGCCACGGTGCCTTCGGAGGTGATGGTGACCTGCGTGCTGATGGTGTCATCGGAGCGATCTAACGGAGTTCCCTTGAGGTTGCGGGATGAGACGCCCGCCGAGCCGGTGATGAGGCAGCTGACGACCTCGGCGTTGACTTGCATCGCCATCGTCAGATCCGAGCTGGTCGCTCTCGAGTTGTGAACGGAGACAGCGAGAGAGTGTATGCCCGGGCTGAGTCGGGAGAGGCTGCGGACGAGGGTGGCACTGCCCCCGATGGCAGGTTCGACTTCGGTGTTCGTGCCGGTGCGGGTTCCGGGTGCCAGGGTGAGGTCTGCTGTGCGAATTTCTGACTCGGTGTTCCCCGCTCCAGCTGCTCTCACTTCATAGTCATCGAAAGCGCCTTGGGCGAGGTTGACTTCGAGGAGCAATTCCCCGTCGAGATAGACAAAGCCACCGTCGTCGAGGATGTAGCGGATGGTAGGGTTGAGGTAGAAATTCCCATCATCCGGGATGGTGAAAGTGGTGCGGAAGTAAGCGGTGAAGCGTTCTCCGCTGGTGGGTGTCGTGAGGTTGGTTCCCAGGTCAAAAAACTCAGCAGTTGGGGTCTCCACGGTGTAGCTTACTTCGCCATATCCCAGCGGGCCCGCTCCCGTTCCGGCTTCGAACCCGATACCGCCAGTGGTGAATGATGGACCTGAGTAGGTGGCCTCGAACTCAGCTGCCATCGCAAACCAGGGGGTGGTGCCCTCGGGGTGTGGGGTGGTGGTGCCGGCTCCGGCAGGGAGGGCGCCTGCGGTGGGGTGGAAGTAATTCCAGGATTGGTCCCAGTCCGTGAGAGTGGTTTGTGCTCCGGCGCCGCTGGTCAGAAAGGTCAGGAGCAAAGCGGAGGTGAGCGAATATGGGGGGGATTTCATAAGGGTATTTCTATAACAAATGCGAGACCAGCGGAGGGTGCTGGGGCGAGAAATATACAGCCATCGTACTGCTTAATACCAATTGAATATCGCAAAATTTCCTTTGGTGGGCGTTGTTCCTATTGTTCCTTGACGGATACAAATCTCGCCAACCAGTTTTCCTTCGATGCCTCGACCGCCAATTCACGACTTCGCGTTGAGAATGATCCCGCCCTCAATACTTCGTTCACCCTCGAGTTTTTCATCAAAATGATTGGAGAGCCCGATAGCTATCATTCATTTGTTCGTCGGCAGGAAGCGGCTGATCTCCGTTGGCAATTCGATTTTGATCATGGTAATCAAGGGGCCTACGGACGCTTGCGGACGCGCTTTGATACCCCGGTCGGCGAGCCTGATGGCTTCAGTCAGGCCGGGGTGGATGAAAACAATAATTTTGTTCTCGGGCCAACCGGAGGGGCGAACATTCCGGACCCGCTCCGTTTGTGGATCGACACCGATTCCGGTGATGGTATGGCCCCTAGTTACGACGATGCCACCGATTGGTCTCTTGACGGAGATGGCCTCAACGACAGTCAAACCTGGCACCATGCTGCCATCACCTTTGATCAAGAAACCGGTGAGATTGGGTTTTATTACGACTACGAGCTTATGCAGGCCCGCACCCTCTCCGATAGCGAGGGAGATGGCTACACTCACCCAGATGCCTTTCTCGAATTTGGTAAACCTCGGGCGCGACTTACGGGATGCTCATTGACGAACTTCGTTATTCTGGTGATGTCATTCTTCCGTTTCAGTTTCTCCAGACCGAGATTCCTCCAGCATCTGGGTTGGTGATTTCGGATCTTGTTCTTGATTCTGCAATGGGCAATGCCATCCTCACGTGGAGCTCGACTGCCGGGCAGCAATACACCGTCCAGCGCTCTACTGATCTTGTGAATTGGGACAACTGATCCACGGATGAGATTGCCGATGGCCCTGCCACTGCCTTCACCGATTCGTTGTCTCCGCAGGAGGCCGCGCAAGTGTTCTATCGCGTGATTCAAAATTGATAAATTACTTGGCAGCTCTAATTTTGATGACGGAGTTTTGAATCCTGCGCACTTCCTCAGGGTTTCTTCTGTTCCCGAACCTGGAAGAGCGGTTCTGGGACTCGTGGGTCTTTTCTGTTTTCTTCGCCGCCGTCGCTAGTCTGCGGTAAGTCTTATGTGCAACTGCCGGTGGTATTTTTATGAAGCTTCCTTTCACTTTTTCTACTTTGGTATTCCTTCCGTCCTTCCTTGGGGCGGATGTCGTGATCAGCGAACTGAGCGGGGCGTCATCGGATCGCCTCCTGAAGTATTCTGCTTCCGGTGTTCCCTCTCTTGGTCCCGGGGTCGCGTGGTTTAAAGCGCTTTTTAATGATTCTTCCTGGGCCCTCGCTCCTGGCCCGCTGGGATATGGCTATGCCGATGTGGCGACCAATCTTGCCCCGCAATTGCAGGGCAAGGCCCCTTCCTGTTACCTTCGTAAATCCTTCCCGGTTTCGGCGGCGCAAGCGGCATCACTCGCTGATATCATCCTGACAACCGAGTTTGATGACGGCATCGTCGTCTCTCTGAATGGAGCTGAAGTGGGCCGATGTCATCTTGGGGCACCGGGAATGTTCCTCTTTTCGGACCAGCTTGCTTTCAATGATAATTCCACGCACGGAGCACCTGTATCCCTCAACCTTGGCCGCGCTTCCGATCTCCTCGTTGAAGGTGAAAATGTTCTCGCGATCCAAGTTGCGAACCATGATTCCGCCACCGCTTTATTTTTTAGCGGTTCACTCGGAATTGATGCGGGTGTCTCGCTCATCACGGTCGTCAATGACGACTTCGCCAGTGCCAATGGTGCCTCACAAAGCCATCTCAATCTTGGCGGGTCGGTCACGAATTCCACGACAGGAACACCCGTCGTAAAGGGATGGCTCGCTCAATCTCCCCTCATTCGCAGCGGGAGTAACTGGAGCAATTTGGAGATCGATTCCCTGTCGGATGCGGGCGCGGGCAAAGAAGGGGACGGGGCGATTTCCTACACTCTGACCAGCGGTGATCCGCTTGATTTCGCCGTCATTCCTTTTCCGTTGGTCTCGATGGCTTCGCATTGGAGACCCGGTCAGATCACGGCGGCTGATCTGAGCGAAACCCGGCTCTCCTTCCGCTTCAAAGGTGATCCCAATATGGCTTTCGATTTCCTCGCGGAGTCGCCTGATGGCTCGGTGGCGGTCGGCGGTTTTCCACTCGTGGCAGCGACCAGTGATGAGACGCTAGGCTACTGGAGCTTTGACGAGTCTGGTGCCGCCAATGGCGCTAACATAACGATAGC
>Ga0075118_10002452_pt1 | contig 11699 bp, 8 predicted proteins | sample AntAceMetag02UKE_FD_69794 | JGI IMG/M metagenome (GOLD analysis project Ga0075118, IMG submission 69794) | Saline lake microbial communities from Ace Lake, Antarctica - Antarctic Ace Lake Metagenome 02UKE | ecosystem: Environmental > Aquatic > Non-marine Saline and Alkaline > Saline | place...
GAGGTGGACGTAGCGTTTCAGGCGGCCATCTTCGTTCCGGATCACGAGGGTGATTTTGGCGTGGGTTTTGAGGCCTTTCACTCCGTAAAGGACTTGTGCTCCGGCACGGCGGAGTTCCTCGGCGCGATCGAGGTTGTGCGCTTCATCAAAGCGGGCCTTGAGTTCGACGAGCGCGGTCACTTGCTTGCCGGACTTGGCGGCGTGGACGAGGGCATCGACAATCTGTGAGTTCTTGGCGGTGCGGTAGAGAGTTTGCTTGATCGCTACGACGTGGGGGTCACGGGCCGCTTCTTCGATGAAGCGCACCACCGGGCGGTAGGATTGGTAGGGGTGGACCAAGATGATATCCTGTTCTTTTTCGAGGATCTCGAAGATGCTCCGGGTGGGATCGATTTTGGGAGATTCGGCTCCGGAAATAGGGGCGGTGCGGAGGTGGTTGTAGCCATCGGCCATCGCAAGTGAGAAGAGATCGGCGAGGGCAAGCGGGGCGTTTTTGGTGAGATAGACTTTCTCAATCTCGAGATTGAGAAGCTCGATGAGCTGGTGGGTGAGGGCATTGTCTTGGGAGGTTTGGAGGCGCACGGGAAAGGATTGACCACGGGCCGTGACGACTTGGTGGATCTCCTCGGCGAAGTCGTGTGCTTCGTCCTCATTGGCGGGGATATCGGTGTTCCGGGTCAGGCGGAAGGTGGTGTGCGCGCTGACTTCCTCGCCGGGGAAAAGAGAGGAGCAAAAGCGTGCCACGAGATCTTCGAGCAGGACGAAGCCGCCCTCGTCGACGAGGGCGGTGCGGGGGACGGAGGCAGGAAGTGGGAGGATGACGATGCGTTCTTCGGAGCTCGTCGGATCGAGCACCGAAAGGGCGAGGCAGACGCGGAGCGAGGGGATAATTTGGCGAGAATTTTCAGCAGTGAGAAGAAGTGGTGAGAGAAGGGGTGCGATGCGGGTTTCGAAGTAGTGGGAGAGATTCTCGACTTGGTGGGATTCCAGATTCGAGATGGCGTGGAGCGGGAGGCCTTCTTTTGAAAGGGCGGGGAGAAGGTCTTTTTGGAAGAGACGCTCCTGGTCTTTCTTGAAACGGCGAACGCGCTTCTCGATGGCTTCGAGTTGTTCTCCGACATCGAGTCCGGAGATGTCGCGGACGGTGGGGGCGGAGGACCGGAGGGTGTGGAGACCGCCAATACGGACCTGGAAGAATTCGTCGAGATTGGCGCCGGTGATGGCGAGGAACTTGATGCGGTCGAGAAGAGGGAGCTCGGGGCGAAGGGCTTCGTTGAGGACGCGCTGATTGAATTCGAGCCAGGAGAGTTCGCGGTTGAGGTAAGGAGGCTTCATGAAAATGAATGATGAGAAATGAGACTAGGTGCTTTCGTTGAGCACGAGTTTCAGGCCAAAGAGGTTTTGGAAAAGATTGCCCTTGCTGGGGAGGGCGAGGCGTTCGGCGGAGGCGTTGACGATTCCTTCAAGGTGGAGGGTGGCTTTGCCATCACCGATGGTGACCGTGAAATCCTTGATGCGTTGCGAGTGGGTGCGTTCGAGGGCATCGGCGACGCGGAGCATTGCGGAGAGCTTGGCAACGCGGATGCGATCGGGCGGGAAGAGTTTTTTGTAGTGGGTGTGGGAAAGCTGTGGGGTCGCTTTGCGGTGGTAGCGGGTGATGAGGGCGACGAGGAGGCGGTCGGGATCGCTGAGGCCGAAGATCTCGGAATGGCGGATAATGTAGAGGCCATGGAGTTCGTGGGATTTGGGCGAGATGTGGTTGCCGACTTCGTGAAGAATGGCTGCGACTTCTAGGAGGAGGGCATCTTGGGCGGTGAGGTGGTGGAGTTCCTGGGTTTCCTGAAAGAGGCGACTGCTGAGGTGGGCGACATGGCGGGCGTGGCGCATGTCGCAGCCGAACTTTTTGGCGGTGAGTTTCGAGGAATGGAGAAGTTGGGATTTAAGTTCGTCGTGGGCGGCGTCCGGGTGGGCCAGGTCGGTGAGAAGGCCTTCTTCATAGTCGGACCGGGAGACGCGGAGGGAATCGAGGTCGAAGCACTCGGCGATGGCGGCATTGATGACGAGGGCGGGAAGGACGGTGCCGGCGGTTTGGTAATCGAGGTTGAATTTTCGGACGCGCTGGGGTTCGGTAAGCGCGGCGATTTCCGAGGTGAGCTGGCGAAGAATATGGTAGCGTGATTTCGTCTTATCGGGCTTGGAAAGGTAGGGGGCGAGCATCTGGATCTCGGTGCCGATCATGACGAGGTCTTCGATTTGCTCGTCGCGAAAGTCGTAGTGAATCTGGGCGATGAGGCCGGAGATTTGCTCGCGAATGAGGCGGATGATGGGTTCTCCGGTGAGGTCGGGCGAGTGAAGGCGTTCCCAGCAGCGGTGGGTGCCGAGGCGGTATGATTGGTAGCGCACAATGCGGCCCTTTTTAGAAAGAATGAGGCGGGCGTTTCCGGGGCCGACGTGCGCCACGATGGTATTACGCATCTGCATCGAGGGGGTATCGCGGAGGCGGCGGCGGGTCTTGAGGAAGACGAGGCGGGTCATCTCGCCGTCATCGAGTGATTCAAAGCGCCAATGGCAGGCGATGTGGAGGCGGTTGAGGAAGACCTCGGAATTTGAAGCTTCTTCGAGAGTGTTGGTGGTGACCGCGCGTACGGGGATGTCGCTGAGGCCGAGTTCGGCGAGTGCTTCCTGAAAGCCGCGGATGACGGTGACTGCTTGCTCGATGGTGGAGGAACTCACTTTGCCTCGGCCGAAGATGTCGCGACCGAGGGGAATATTTTTTTCTAAAAAATCGACCCGCTCCTCGGTGCCGTCTTCTGCGATGCGCAGAATAATCATGGAGGCGTGGCTGGCGCCAATGTGGACGGCGGCACGGAGCGTTTCGGAGGAAAGGTCGAGCATGGTCTTCAGTGCAATAAGGTCCCAAGTTTGGGGGTTCGGCAACTGGGAAATTGTGACCTTTTTCTTGCAAGCGAGGCGCAGGCGGGAATTGTGAAGGAATGCTCGGTGAAAAATTCACGCAAGGGTGCCAGGTCGCCCCCGGTCAAAGTGTTCGTTTGAATGATCTCAAGACGACAACCTTGGGGATTCTCGGTAAGCCGGAAGACGAGGCTTCGCCTATTTTTCAAGAACTCCGTGGAAAGTTGGCGGATCAGCAGCGGGTGCTTTTTGCCGAGGGCAAGAGGAAGCTTCTGATCGTGATGCAGGCGATGGACACCGGCGGGAAGGACGGATGTGTGCGGAAGGTTTTTTCGCGGGTAGATCCGCAGGGAGTGCAAGTGACCTCGTTTAAAGCGCCTTCGGCTCGCGAACTCTCACATGATTTTCTTTGGCGAATTCATAAAGTGATACCAGCGAAGGGGGCGATCGCGGTTTTTAACCGGAGCCACTACGAGGATATCATCGCGGTGAGAGTGAAGAATCTCGCGCCCGAGGACGTGTGGGAAAAGCGCTACCAGCACATCGTCGATTTTGAGCAGATGCTCGTGGATGAGGGGACGACGGTTTTGAAGTTTTTCCTGCATATTTCCAAAGACGAGCAAAAACGGCGACTTCAGTCGCGTCTGGATCGGCCAGAGAAGCATTGGAAGTTTTTCCCGGAAGATTTGGCGGACCGGGCGCGGTGGGATGATTTCCAGACGGCCTACGAGGATGTTTTTGCGCGGACGAGCACCGAGCAGGCTCCGTGGTTTATCATCCCGGGTGATTATAAGTGGTATCGTGATATGGCGGTGAGCCAGATCATCACGCATGCGCTCGATAAGTTAGGCCTAGAATATCCCAAGGTGACTTGGAATCCGAGTGAGATCGTGGTGGAGTAGGGGTCAGGATGGCGTGATGAGTTTTTATGGCGAGGCAGGGAAGATGGCGCTTTCCGGGATCGCTGGAGATTTCCCCAAGAGGATGTGAAAATGTCGTTGGAGCGATTTCTTCTTTTGATCATGCTCGTCTTCTGGGGTGTTTTTTTCTGGGTGGTGCTATCGCAGCATTGAGCCATGGAACTTGCTGCCCCCCGGTCGGATCCTGATTCTTCGTTTTTTCTCAGTTTGCCGGGAAGAAATATGGGATTTATGGTCGTTCTGACACCTCCAGGATTTATCGTGTGGCCGACCTTGAGAACCAAGCGGAAATCTTCCGAATAAGGTTGAGTTATTCCCAATTGTTGACTATTTCCCCCCGTCGAAGGACGGTTTAGCTGCAATGACGTGGCTCGGCCTATCCCGATTACCACTAAAATGACCGAAGATTACGGAATCAACCTTGCTGACTTCAAGCAAAGTGACAATGACACCGGAAGCGCTGACTTCCAAGTAGCCCTCATGACCCAGCGGATCAAGCATCTCACGGAGCACATGAAGGAGCACAAAAAAGATTTTGCCTCACGCCGCGGACTTCTCCGTCTTGTGGCACGCCGCCGTAAGCTTCTTGATTACCTCAAGACAAAGTCGGAAGACCGTTATAAGTCGGTCCTAAAGGCGCTCGACCTGCGCAAGTAAGACAATTTGCAAAAGGCCACGGTGATTTTCACCGTGGCCCTTTTGCTTTGAGGGCTGCCGCGATTTGATAGCGGCGACCTCAGCGGAGCGGAATTCCCACCCAAGAATAAGACCGGGAAGGCCACACCGTTTTCAAACAAAAAAATCGCCCGGGAGGGTCCCGATGCGATCTACCAAACAAAGAAAATGAGTATACAAAATGTAACGGCCAATGTTGGGCCGGCCCCCTTGGTCATCGAGACCGGTAAGTTTGCCAAGTTGGCAGACGGAGCAGTCACCGTGCAGATGGGAGAGACCATCGTGATGGTTTCCGCTGTTTCACAAACGAAAATCCGTGAGGGCCAGACCTGGTTCCCCCTTTCGGTCGAATACAAGGAGCGCGCATCTGCCGCTGGAACTTTCCCCGGGGGATACTTCAAGCGTGAAGGCCGCCCGACTGAGAAGGAAATTCTCACCTGCCGCATGACGGATCGCCCGCTGCGTCCGCTCTTCCCGAAAGGTTACCTTTATGACACCCAGATCATCGCCCTCCTCCTGAGCGCCGATCAGATCCATGACGCCGATGTCCTTGCGATGAATGGGGCCTCCGCGGCTCTCGCCATTTCCGACATCCCCTTCGCCGGTCCTATCGGTGCCGTGCGCGTTGGTCGCGTGGACGGTGAGTTCCTCATCAACCCAACTTTCGAACAACGTGAAGATTCCGATCTCGACCTCATCTACGTGGGGAACAAGACCGACGTCATCATGATCGAAGGCGCGGCCAACGAGATCCCTGATGCTGAGTTCAAAAAGTCTCTTTACTTCGCTCAAGAGGCCGTCGCCAAGATTGTCGAAGCTCAGGAAGAGCTCGTCAAAATCGCTGGCAAGCCCAAGCGTGACTACGTCGTCACCGTTGCCAAAGAGGACCTCCTTGAGATCGGATACGCCGTCGCCGGTGACCGCATCGAGGACGCCATCTACGCGGCTTCCAAAGTGGAGCGTGGCAAGAAAGTGGGCGCACTTCGTGACGAAGTGGAAGCCGCCATTAAGGAGAAATTCCCCAAGACGACCGAGTTCGAGATCGAGCAGGTCTTCGAATACATCCAGAAGAAAGCCTTCCGTTTATCGATCATGGAAAAAGGCGTTCGGGCCGATGGTCGTGGCCTCCGCGACCTTCGCGAACTCTACGGCGAAGTGGGCACTCTGCCACGTGTGCACGGTTCCGCGATCTTCTCCCGTGGTGAGACCCAGGCTCTCGGCATTTGCACCCTCGCACCTGCTGATGAGAAGCTCTATGTCGACAACTACGCCGGTGGTGAAGACTCCAAGAACTTCTTCCTCCACTACAACTTCCCTCCATTCTCGGTCGGTGAGACCGGTCGCTTTGGCGGCATGAATCGTCGTGAGATTGGTCACGGTGCTCTTGCTGAGCGCTCCATCGCGCCGATGCTTCCAAGCACTGAGGATTTCCCATACTCCATGCGTATCTCTTCCGAGGTCATGGAGTCCAATGGTTCCACCTCAATGGCGACCGTTTGTGCCGGCACCATGGCTCTTCTTGACGCGGGTGTTCCCATGATCCGTCCGGTGGCAGGGATCTCCTCCGGCCTTGTCACCGAGCAAGATGCTGATGGCAACATGACCAAGCACGTTGTCATTCTCGACATCATTGGTTCTGAGGATTTCTACGGCGACATGGACTTCAAACTCTGTGGAACCAGCGAAGGGGTCACCGGTTACCAGCTTGACCTCAAGCTCCCCGGTATCCCGCTCGCCATCCTCGAAGAAGGCATCGACCTCGCCATCGAAGGCCGTGGCGTTGTCCTCGCGAAAATGGCTGAGTCCATCACCGGACCTGGCGAATTGAGCCCCTACGCTCCCCGCATCGAGACCGTCGTCATCCCACAAGATCGCATCGGCGAGCTTATTGGACCGGGCGGAAAGAACATCAAAGCGATCCAGGCTGAGTCTGGTGCGGAGCTGAACATCGAAGACGATGGCACCGTTCACATCTACGCCGCCAAGCAGGAAGGCCTCGAGGCCGCCAAGAACATGATCAACATGATGTTCGCGGAAGTTGAGATCGGTAAGACCTACACCGGTAAAGTCATGAACGTCACCACCTTCGGTGCCTTTATGGAAGTGCTTCCCGGTAAGGACGGACTCGTTCACATCTCCGAGCTTGCCGAAGGCCGCGTCGACAAAGTCGAGGACATCTGCAAAAGGGGCGACATCATCTCAGCCAAGTGCGTCGGAATCGATGACAAAGGCCGCGTGAAAATGTCCCGCCGTGCCGCCCTCCGCGAGGGTGGTGGCGATGCCCCGGCTCCCGAAGCCGAGGCTCCTTCCGGTGACGACGAAGTTCCTCCCTCCGAGGAAGAAGTCGTAACCTTCGGCTAAGTCAGACGGACTTTTAAAAAATCACAAAGCGCCCTTCTCTTCGGAGAAGGACGCTTTTTTCGTGTCGGAGCTGTGGCGCCCTCGCCACGTCGCTTCACAGGTTCTGCTGGCCGGGGTTGAGAGGCGGCGAGGGCCCCACCACTCCTTTGCTGATTGCCTTTGGATCAATGAGCAAGTCACTAAGCTTTCTGAGCGTCATGCCTCGCAAAGTTGAAGACATCGTTGCGCGACTTGCCGCTGAGAAGCGTGTCGTGGTGATGGGGGCGCTTGCGGTGATTGCTCACGGACTCTTGCGGGCGACCAAAGATGCCGATGTCTGGCTTGATTGTATGGCTTGATTGTAGAGCGACAACTAAGATTGCCCCCTGACGACAATGAAAACTGACCCTTTGGGTGGGGCGGTTTTTCGGGGTGAATCGCGCTTTGCGGTTTGACGCCGAGTGGGGTGGCGAGTGCTTCCTCGGATTGTGGTCACTAGAGCCCAACTCACGAAGCCCGTTTATGAGCGCAACCAAGGAAGATCGCTTATTATGAGTGCCCAAAAGTGAGGGGTTTCGCGCAATACTGCGCGTAAGCATTTGCGTCAGGATGATGTCTTGAAGCAGGAAAAGCCCCTCCATACTTGGCGGACGCGGGAGAGCTCAAGCCGGGCGTGTTGCGGACGGTTCCAGCGGCTGGTGCGGAGTTGCCGGTGACGTTGGTATTGAGGGCGGTGGTGAAGAAGTTGGGTCGGTTCGCGCTTGCGCCCGGCGCGCCAGTTGTGGCCGTCCCAGTCGTGCTTGCCGATGTCGGCGTTGAAAGATCCTGTCGTTGCCGAAGGGCTCGACATCGAGAGACTTTTGGAGGGCGTCGAAGGTGGCTTGGCTTTGAATGGAACCGTAGGCGAGGTTCATCATGGTGTTGTAAGCGACGAGGTCTCTGTTGGTGGCGTTGTCGAGCGGGCCTTCCCAGACGCTCCCTTGTGATTGGGATCTTTGGTGGATGCCGGTGGTGTGCTGGAAGAAGGCTTCGGGAGCAAAGACGAGGGAGAGGGATGGGAGCGCGGCGAAGGCTTCGTCGCATTGTTCCGCGTAGTCCGGGTCATCCACGATGTTGGGGTCCATCTCACTCTGACCAAGGGATTCCTTACCGTGCCTGATTAGGTGGCCCCCGGGTCGAGGAGGTCGGTAAAGGTGATCTCGGTAATCTTGGCACCCGCAAGCGCGTTGAGGACGTCGGTCACTCGTTGCTGGATGGTATCGCCATCCACGCGGATCTGGACGAGAGCTTGCTGGCTGGCGACATCGGCAGCGCTTTTGTGGAGCGCGAGCCGTTGAGACAGGTTGGGCGATTTACGGTGGTCGGGATTGGCCTCGAGTAATTCGATCTCCGAGTTCGTTGATTTGATGAGAGGGGAAGAACGGGTTTCTTCCTTTCCGAGGTGTGAAACGGCAACGTCTTCTCGAATCTTAGAAAAGAAATATGCCAAGCATAGCGAAATCCGCCCCCCTCTAAGGCACCATCCTGCCGCAACGAATCGATAGGCTCAATCAGGGTTTTGCGACACTCTTGTTAGAGTGCGGGCGATAGCTCAGGAGGCACCCGACTCCCGACAGTTCTTCGAGGACGTCGCTGTCTTTTACCGTTTCGATAGGGACGTCATTTCGGATTGCGAGGCGGACCAAGCGCTCGCGCAGTTCGCTATCTGGCAGCTCCTTATTAATGATGAGCATATCGGCGTAACCCTGTGCAATGGCTTTTTGAGTTTCCTCTGAACCCGCAACGCCCAGCCCAGCGCTCAAGATCGCGGACTGCAGTTGGCTCACGCGGTCGTGACTCTCGATGTGCTCATAGGCAGTGAAGACCTCCAGCGCCTCTACCACGATGGGATAGATTCCGTTGCTCGGATTTGCGAACAAGGTGGTGATTAACTTATCCTTCAGCCGCGTCGGGAGCGACTTCGTGAGCCGGGCGACCATCTTGGGGCTACCCGCGATAACAAGGTGATTGTGCCCGCGTCGCTGCATCAATTCGTCGAGGATTTCAATCTTCTGCTTCATGAAGCGATCGTTCTGCTCGTCGCGATACTTCTGGAATCGTTCGCGGGTCCACTCGCGTCCCAGGCGCTCGCGTAACTCAGGTCGCGCGGTGAAGATTTCCTGTGTGACCGCGCCCATCACCGTCTCAACGATGCGTGCCTCTTTCTCAGTGACAATCACAATCGCAAAGCGATGATAGGTATCCCTTGTTTCGATGACTGGGTAGATATGAGGAAGGGTATCGACGACGAGCTTGGTCTCTAAGACCACCTTGAAATCCAAAGGAATGAGAAGGGGGCGTTTCCCCCATCGAGCATAGATGGCCGCTCCCCGGGAGCCTTTGGGGACTGAGTCGGTGAGGTATTTTCGGATTTCCCCGTAGGCATCTTGGAAATCGAGCAAGCGCGAGCCTACGAAATGTCTCGCCATATCCTTCGCCTGTCGGTCGAAGAGCTGAAGGGTCGCTTGGAGGTTTTCTGTCAAATTGATAAAGCAGCTGATGAGGGGACTATCGCTAGGTGCGATATCGGAAAGGCGATTGAGAGCCTTTCTAAGGTCCTGGCTCGTAAGCCTTTTTTTAGAGGTCGTAATACTCGATGTTGGTAAGTTCGTTTGCTTCGTAGTCATATCCCTACAAATAGGAACACGCATTCAAAACTACGCAACCTAAACCGTGAAAAATAAGTCAGGTAACAAAAGTCTATGATAGAAAACGACCGGAATCGGTTGAAGCTCAGTCTCTGCCTAGAGCCGCTCTTCCCCCCTCCTCCCAGGAGGCCCGACGGCGGCTTCACGGACCTTCCGCGAGAAGGAAATTCCTAGCAGCCGGAGCTGCGACTCAAGGAGATCAATTTCGTCACCGGGCCGATTCGCGATGCTAGGCTCGATGTTCAGAAGAGACTCGAAAGGCGACCGCCACCTAGCAGCCCGGAGAGATCCCTCTCGGTAACGGTCGCGTCCTGACTCTGCTCGCCGAATTCCCAAGGTTGCCAAAACAATCCTTGGAATGGGGGGAAGGAGGATTACCTTCACGAGTGATTGAATTCCGTCTTGAAACGCCCTGGGCATGCGGGCCTCTCGCTTTTTTCGCCCTATTAGCGGCGATGATTGGGACAAGTGCCGCAATGGCACAAGATCAAAGGGTCAAACGAAGTGTCGTGATTGATGACTACTTTGCCCTGAAGAGTGTCGAGAGCCCGATCATAAGCCCAGACGGCAAATGGGTCGTCTATTGGGTCAGCACCAAAGACCTCGAGAATGACCGCTCTGAATCACGCCTCTGGATGGTGCCCACCGAAGGGGGCGAGGCACGTCCCATCACCCCGAAAGGATCGAGGGTTGGGAGCCCCGGTTGGACATCCGATAGTCAGTCCCTAACCTTCACCGCCCCTAGCATAGACCACGGCTGGCAGCTTTTCAAACAAGACCTGCGCGCGGGCCGCGAGCGCGTTCAGGTGACTGAAATCAAGGGAGGCATCGAGGGCTACAAAATGTCCCCCGACGGGAAACGCCTCCTCCTCTCCATCCGCGACGAAGAGACAGACGAGCCCACCATTCCCTGGGTCATCGACGATCTCGTCTTTAAGCGAGACTACCTCGGCTACCTGAAGCACCGCCCCACCCATCTCTACGTCCACGACCTCGGGTCGGAGAGAACGATGCAGATCACCGACGGCGACTCCGATGAGTATGGTGCCACTTGGTCACCGGACGGCACCATGATCGCGTTCACTAGTAACCGCACCGAAGACCCTTTCCGCAACGACAACTCCGACATCTGGCTCGTCAAATCCGACGTGCCAGCAGACAAGCAAGAAGCGATCCAACTCACGACAAACCCCGGGAGCGACGAATCCCCGATCTGGCATCCCGACGGTAAGCTGATCGCTTATCTCACCAGTTTCAGCGACCGGAGCGACATCCCCGCGTCTTACCTACAGACAAAGATCGCGATGATTGGGATTGGTGGTGACCACCCCGTGCTGCTCACCACCGCGGAGCTCGATCGCAAGGCCTATGGCTTGAAGTTTTCGCCGGATGGCAAGACGATCTATGCCATGCTCGAAGATGATGGTCGGGTAGATCTGGTGGCCGTATCGGTCGCCGATCGCAAATTGACCCGCCCCCTCACGGGTAAGCTCAGTGTCTGGGAGATCGCGGTGGTTCCGAATGGCAGTGTCGTCGTCGTCATGAGCAAGCCAAGCCTGCCTAATGATTTGTTTATCCTCGATGCCGAGCCCTCTGAGCCGCAACCCCGCCGTCTCACCGCTCTCAATCGCGCGTTGCTGGGTTCGGTCTGGTTGTCAGATGCGGAGGAACTTCGTTTTCCCACGGTCGACGGCACCGAGATTCAGACCTTTGTTTACAAGCCACAGGACTTCGACCCGAAGCATAAATACCCGACGATTCTCTGGCTTCACGGCGGCCAGGAATCCCAGTATGATGCTAGTTTTAATTTTCGGGTGCAAATGTTTGCCGCGAATGGCTACGTCGTGGTGATGCCGAATGTCCGGGGATCAGGGGGGCGGGGGCAAGACTTCGCACTCTCTCTCAACAAAGCCTACGGCACGAAGGATGTCGAAGATGTCATCGCGGCGACCGATTACCTCATCGAACAGGGCTACGTCGATCCTGACCGGCTCGGTGTCGGTGGTTGGTCGTCCGGCGGGACACTGACGAACTTTGTCATTACCAAGACGCCGCGATTTGCAGGGGCCATCAGCGGAGCCAGCATTGGATGGTATACGTCCACCTACGGGCACGATCCCTACTATCTGTGGTGGCATCAGGAACTCGGTGCACCCTGGAGAAA
>Ga0075118_10002458_pt1 | contig 11682 bp, 7 predicted proteins | sample AntAceMetag02UKE_FD_69794 | JGI IMG/M metagenome (GOLD analysis project Ga0075118, IMG submission 69794) | Saline lake microbial communities from Ace Lake, Antarctica - Antarctic Ace Lake Metagenome 02UKE | ecosystem: Environmental > Aquatic > Non-marine Saline and Alkaline > Saline | place...
TGCCCGTTTGAGGTCCAGCTTACCCCTATCGCGCGTGTGCCTTCCATCTCGACCCGCGTCACCAACGCTTTTGTCCGCAGTGTTAGATTTAACCGCTTCAATGCTGGACGAAGAAACGCCACTGCAGCGCTGGCGCGCAGCCGTTTGCCGATGCTGAGGTGATAGGCTCCAACTCCGTGGGTCGTCGCGCCATTGAAGTCGGGATTGGCAGGTAAGCCGTATTCTTGAGCCGCTGAAATCCAGGCCTGACAGGCTGCATTATGATTTCGCAAAGTAGAAATTGACAGATCACCGTCTCGACCGTGATACCTGTCTTCACCGCCTTCAAAACGCTCTAGTGCGCGAAAATGCGGCAGCACTTCGTTATATGACCAGCCCTCAGCCCCAAGAGTGTCCCAGTCTTCAAAATCTTCATGTTGTCCCCGGATATAAACTAACCCGTTGATCGAGCTTGAACCACCAACAACCCGCCCGCGCGGCCAGACAATGCCGCGATGCCCATCACCTTCAGACGGTTCAGTATCAAAAACGCGCGAAAACCTTGGATCATAAATGCTTTTAAAATAACCAATTGGCAGCTTGAGCCAGAAATTACTGTCCTGTCCGCCTGCCTCCAGCACCAAAACCTTGCAATCGGGATCAGCGGACAGCCGGTTGGCGACAACAGAGCCAGCTGAGCCGGAACCAACAATGATATAGTCATATTCTGGGATGCTCATCTTGTTTCCCCCTTACCGATGTCTGATGCCAGCAAGTTGGCAAATTGGTCCGCGACGCCAAGGCCCGGTGTTTCGGGCAGCGTTAGTTGCCCTCGGGTCACGGGTGGTGCGAACAAGATATTGCGCAGCGGATTGTCGTTGGAATCAATTTCTAGCATGCCGTCGCCGCCAACAGCCGCGAGCACATGCGCGGACGCCGCAAGGCCAATGCCGCCGCCCAGATAATGCGGGCAATAGCGTTTGCCAGCCGCCATAATATCTTTGGCAACAGGTAATACGCCGCTAATACCGCCCCATTTACATAGATCGGGTTGGATCACGTCTAGGGCTGGTTTGGATATCCCCCGCGCAAAGTCCTGCGCGCTGATCATATTTTCACCAGCGGCAAGGGTTACAGAGGTTGCCAGCGCCAGCGCCAACCACTCGTCGACGGGCCGGTCGGCCATAATAGGTTCTTCAATCCACCCCAGCGAGAAGGCTGCCAATTCGGGTAGAGTGTTGAGCGCCTCATCCACCGTCCATGCCTGATTAGCATCGACCATAAACACCTCGTCCCGCTCCAAGGCGGCTGTGATCTGTGCAATGTTTGCCAAATCCCCTGCGCGATCGAAACCGATCTTTAGTTTAAAAGCACGGTGACCTTCGGCGCGGCAGCGTTCCACTGTTTTGACTGCGTTCGCTGGATTAATCCCGCTTGCATAGGCCGGTATGTCGGCATTTGTGCCACCCAAAAGCCGGAACAACGGCACACCTGCACGCCGCGCCACCAAATCCCACAACGCCACATCGACACCTGCGATACACTGCGCAATCGGCCCCGGTTCCCCCGCCTGAATGGCGAGTCGCGCGAATTGCTTTTCAAGTTGCGCAAAACAGCTATCGGGGCTGTCAAAACGCTTCCTCATAAGGGCCGGGAAGATCACGGTTTCCAGCAGGCGCCCACGGTGCTCTGCGCCGCAGGAGGGGAAATTACACCAAACTTCGCCCAGACCCTTGTTGCCGTGATCATCTGTCACTTCAAGAAACACTGCAGGGCGATCAAACATCGTCCCGAACGACGTCTGGACAGGCACAGGCGACGGAACGCGCATAACGAACGGAATGGCACTAACCACAGAAAATGACAGATCAATATCCGTGAACTGTGGAGAAATCAGGTCAGACATGCGCTGCCCTTTCATGCGTCAGATCAAAACGTTCGAACAGTTCTGGCGGTGCGTCAGCTTCGAGCATCAGACGGGTCATTGCAGCGACCAGTCGAGCTTCTATTTCGGGGTCATCAATCGGTGTGGTCTGCCCGGGATCGTTGTGCAGATCGTACAGGCGGGTCTGTGTGTCTGCAAAATCCATGCCCTGCACTTCGATCGCCTCCCCTGCCTCATTCGCACGCGGTTTCAGTTTCAACAGCGGCACACCCTTAGAAAAATCAAACGGGTTTGCGAGAGTCGCACCGACCAATTCGCTGATCGAAAACCGCGTCGTCATGCGGGTTGGCATCAGCGTGTATTCATACAAACCGTCCGCGGTCAGTTTCTCAGGATAGCGGTGGTAGACGTAGCGTCCGTCGGTGACGTTACAGGCAGCGCCAAAATAACCAAAGATTGCCGCATCCCGGATGGCGTGATCATCTTCCAGTAATGGGAGCAAGGACTTGCCCAACACGTCCCGTGGTATCTCTTTGTCGTGCAGGTCAAGTAGCGTCGGCATAATGTCGGTTGATTGTGTCAAGGCTTTTCGCCGTGTGCCGCCCTGTTCGCTGTAATCAGGGTGGGCAATCATCAACGGGATGCGCGCGATTTCGTCATAGACCGGCATCCGGTTTTTGGACCACCAATCATGTTCACCCAGCAGAAAGCCATGATCGGTGGTCAGCACTAGACAGGTGTCTTTCCATAGGTCGTTTTCGTCAAAGAAATCTAGCAGCTTGCCAAAGTATTCATCGCACATCGTTGTCAATGCTGCGTAATTTGCGCGCAATTCCGCAATTTCTTCGGGCGTTTCGGTCACACGTTTGTAGACTGGCCAGTCGAGGATCGGACCATCGTAGTCGGTTGGATACATCTCGCGGAACCGTGGCGGCGCATGGAAAGGTTCGTGCGGATCAAAGCATTCGAGCTGCAAGAGCCAATCATCATCTTTATGGTTTTGCTCCAAAAATTCCTGACCCAACCGAAACACTTGCGGGCCGCAATAATCGGCCTCATCGGCCACATAAGACCGGTTGATCATGTAGTTAGCGCGGTGATGCTGAAGCGGATGATACTCTTCGCGCAACCCCCCCAGATTGGGGTTCACATGGGCTTTCCAACGGTCAATCGCCTGTCCACGCACAAGATCCCACGAGGAATAGCGTTGATGGTAGGTTGCACCGCCATCGGCAAAGTAATGATGGTGATCTGTAGCAATATGAGAATAAGTGCCCGATTGCTTAAGAAGCTCGGGGAAAGAATCGTCAAACGGTTCCAACGGGCCCCAGCTGCGGTGCAGGAAATTGATGCGGCCCGTGTGCAGATCCCGCCGGGCGGGAATGCAGGGCAGACTGCCGACATAGTGGTTGTCAAAAGTTATGGCACGTTCTGAAAAACGTGAAAAATTTGGGGTTCTCACACTTGTCGGCCCATAACATTCCATCGCATTGCGATTTAAAGAGTCGAGCAAAACGAAGACAGTTTTCATGAATTATTTCCTGAGGTTTTCATTCTTATGGAGTTGCACGATATAAATTTCGACCTATTTTTTCGTCTGTCTTGGATACTGTGGTTTCGTAACAGGTACGTACGGGAAGCGTCCTCTCTGTTTTGTGGCAGTGGTGCTGGGGTCAGTGCCACCGCGTACATAGACTTTGGCGGGATCGTAGTGCGGCGCGAAATCCCAAGATGGGAACCGACCGTGCTTCATGGCGTCTTGCACAAAGATCCGCTTGCGTTGCGAGGCTCTGATCCGTTGATCCAGATCGTCTTCGTCCCAACGGTTTTGCATTTCTGCAAACATAGCATTCAGGACATCTTGATAGGCCAGATCATCGGCCAGATTGGTCAATTCAAGCGGGTCATTTGCGAGGTCAAACAGCATCTTGGGGTCTGTTCGGCTATGAACCAGCTTCATGTTGCCTTTGATCATGATCATTGCAGGCGCATACAGACCCTCGCCGTTGAATTCGATGAACACTTTATCGCCATCACTCCCGCGTTCAGGCAGAGCGAGCAAACTGCGCCCATCATAGGGCGTTGCGTAACCGTCGAACTGGCCATCGCTGGCAATATCTGTGAAAGTAGGCAATAGATCCACGAGCGAGGCCAACGCCTCTTCGCGATGTCCTGCTTTCAGTTTCGGGCCTTGTGCTATCAAGGGTACCCGGACAGAGGCCTCAAACGGGTTGAACTTGAACCACATGCCGCGTTCGCCCAGCATTTCTCCGTGATCGGAGGTGATGAAGATGTAGGTGTTTTCCAACTCCCCAATGCTCTCCAGCGTTTCAATCAGCCCCCCGATCATTTCATCAAAATGCGTGCACATCGCAAAGTATCCACGCCGCGCATTATAAAGCTGCTCTGGTGTGATATCGAATTCGTCTTGCCGGATTGTCAGGTAATATCGTTGCGCCCAAGCATCCCGTTCCTCGTAAGGAATGTGCGCGACCTCTGGTTCGGAGATATCAACGCCCTCATACATGTCCCAATATTTCTTTCCCGCGACAAACGGGTTGTGGGGTTGGGTGAACGACACATGCAGCATGAAGGGGCGATCGTCCGTTGATCGCGCATGGTTGTACATCTCTTGCTTGGCCGCGGCGAAGACTTCCTCGTCGTAGTCAATCTGGAGATTACGTTCGCAATACCCCGCTTCGACGACACTCAGCAGGCTCATGACCGAAGGGGCAAAAGGCTCGTCGGTTTTATCCCAATCTGCGGTCCATGCAAAATCGGATGGATAAATATCCGTTGTCAGCCGTTCTTCAAACCCATGCAATTGATCAGGACCCACAAAATGCATTTTCCCCGATAACGTCGTCTTATAACCAAGCTTACGCAAGTAATGTGCAAAGGTTGGTTCAGAAGCTAAAAACTCAGCCCCGTTATCAAACACTCCAATATCCGAAGGTAAACGCCCTGTCATCATAGAGGCGCGCGACGGCCCGCATACTGGATTGTTGCAATAGCTGTTGGTAAAGGTTGTGCCGTTCTGCGCAATCTTGTCAATATTCGGCGTGATCGCATATGGCTTGCCATAGGCGGACAAACAAAGGGATGTCAGCTGATCAGCTTGTATTACAAGAATATTAGGGCGGGTCATTTGAAAATTCCAGTATTTAAGAACACCCACCCAAGATCAAAAACTCTTGGATGGGCACTATAAGGTTGATATTAGCTGCCAAATTTAGCAACAAATTCCTCAATCCCTGGCACATTGATTTCGCGATAATAACGTAAAGCACCGGGATGCAACGGAGCACCAAAGCCATTCAGGATTGTATCCTTGGACATCCGTCCAAATGCAGGATGCACACCTGCCAAAGATTCTAGATTTTCAAAAATAGCCCTCGTCATAAGGTATACCCGTTCTTCAGGAACCTCTGCCGAAATAACTAAGCCGTTAGCCAACCCATATGATGGGGTATCTGCAGCAACGTCTTCATATGTGCCACCTGGTATTTTCAATCTGAAATATGGCGGAAAATCAGCATTTAGGGACGTAAAAAATTCATCCGAAATCGGAAGAAGTTTCAAATCACGTTGTGCACTCAACTTGATAACCGGTGGGAGAGGGAAAGACCCGTTCCAAAGAGCAGCATCAATATTTCCATCGCTCAACATATCGACCATATTGCCAAGTTTTACGCGAAAAGGTTCAAAATCGTCACCAGCGACTTTCTTCATGAACACGTTGGCATCCAACATGGACACACCACCTGGCTGGCCCATTCCGACCCGCTTGCCTTTAAGGTCGTCAAGCGTGTTTATTGGACCACCTTCCAAAGCGATAACATGCATAGCAACAGGTGCAATCGCCATCCAAGACAAGATTTTACCCGCCTCAGTGCCCTCGTAATTACCAGTTGCAGTGTAAGCTTCATAAGCGGACATAGATGTAGCCATGGAAGCTTCAATTTCGCCCTCCTGGAGTAAGGCAATATTAGCAACATAGCCTTTGGTTTCCTCAGCAGTAACCTGCAAGCCATCTACGTTCCTGTTTATAACATCGGCAATGCCCGCCGACCAAGTGTAAGCTGCACAACCTACCGGGCAAGATCCGATTGATAGGTATTCCGCAGCCTGTGCCAAAGTTGGAATAGTAAGCGTTGCCACGGCAAAAATTGTTGCCTTTAACTGAAGTTTCATTTGATTTTTCCTTTTTTCTTTAGGTTTCATTTAGTTTCACCTCTCTGTGTTAATTTTCTAGGTATTATTCTAACTTCTGATGACCGATGGGACGAGTCTTCACCCACCACACAAGGGCTAGGAGGAGCGCTAAAGCGGCAAAATCAATACGCCAGTCCGAGTTCATAAAAAGAAACGCTATGACTGCAAAAAGGAGGCGATCAAGAATGTTGAGCTTATCTGTGAAATACCCAAGCATCGCTGCACTTGCACATATTCCACCAAGGATCGCCGACACAAAAGATATGGCCATCTGAAACCATGTTACATCGATGCCCAAAATGGCGGGGTCATAAACAAAGAAATACGGTACGGCAAAAGCGGCCATGCCAAATTTGCAGGCTAGTACCGCAATCTTTAGCGGGTTTCCGTTCGAGATTGATGCTGCAGCATAAGCTGCCAACGCCACTGGTGGCGTGATTGAAGATAGCATAGCTGAGTAAAGAACGAAAAGGTGCGCAGCCAACAGACTGACACCTAGGTTCACCAACGCAGGAGCCACCAAAGTAGCGACTAAAAGATATGCAGCTGCCGTGGGCAGCCCCATCCCCAAGATGAGACAGGTAATCATAGTAAGGACCAGCGCAAGCGGCAACGATCCACCCGACAACATAACAACAAGAGTTGAAAACTTTAAACCAACGCCGGTCAGCGTGATAATACCGATAATTATACCTGCAACGCCACAGGCAAGGGCGACGGGGATAACCGCGTTGGAGGCTGAGACGCACGTGTCAATTATGCGTCGCGGCGTTAGTGCCGTAGCTCTGTCTAAATAGCTGACCCCCGCCGAGGCGGCGATTGCCCAGAACGATGAAAGCATTATAGAATATCCGTTCAGCAGCATACTTATGAAGACTGGCAGAGGTATTAAAAGATACGAGTTTCTAAAAATAACTCCCCAGTTAGTGACTGAACTCTCATCAAGCAGGATCGGAATTTTACGCTTTGCCGCCTCGAAATGTACCATGGCTAACAGGACAGCATAAAAAATAACTGCAGGCAAAAAAGCAGCTTTTGCGATCGTGAGATACGAAGTCTCAGTGAACTCAGCCATAATAAATGCAGCAGCACCCATCACTGGTGGCATTAGTTGCCCTCCGGTCGAGGATACGGCCTCGATCGCACCAGCTACTTCCTTGCGGTAACCGCTTTTTCGCATCAAGGGTATCGAAATTGGGCCCGTTGTCAGGACGTTGGCAACCGCTGTACCTGAAATCATACCCATCAAACTAGACCCGACCACAGCTGCTTTCGCGGGCCCGCCACGCATTCGACCGGTCAGCGCAGTTGCGAAATCCATCAATACTTGTCCCGCACCAGTTTTTTCTAACAATGCACCCAATACAACGACACCGGTAACAAAAGTTGCACTGACACCCAAAGGTGTTCCAAAAATACCGCCACCACCTAAATAAACTTGGGAGGCTACACGCTTTAAAGAATAGCCGCGATGAGCAATTGGATCAGGAAGATGAGCCCCGAAAAGGCCATAAAATATAAAAATGCCTGCGAGAATTACAATGGGCCAACCGATTGTACGCCTACAGGCGTCAAAAAGAATTACAACCAACATTGTACCAAAGATAATTTCGTAGGGGGTAATAGCCCCATAACGATCATTGATTGCATTAAAGTTGACGAGTTGATGTCCGATTGAAATCGTCGCGGCAGCTAAAATCAGAAAAATCCAAAGCCTGCTTAGAATTACTTTCAGACCGGCTGTCGGGCCATTGCCTAAGTCAAAGGACGATTGAAGCCCCACGGCATAGACCAATATTACCACAAGCAGAAGATGCGCACTACGTTGGATGCTGTCCGTAAAAACACCAAAGAATGCTGTATAAAGTGTCAGCCCGACTAGGCTGATTGCAGCTGCGGCTATTATCGAGGTGAGAATACTTGAACGAAAAGTTTTATCCATGACTGATTTCCGTATAATTTTCAGATTCTTGAGATAAGCGCTCATAATCAAAGCGATCCGAATAGCAAAAAGAATGTAGAGCAAGCAACGCGGCGGCCTCTACAGAGGAAATCGAACCCTTCATTAAGCTAAAGGATGATTGCTTGCCATAATCAAACTGCGCAGCCAACTCTAACTCCAAAGACTGAAAATAACATTCGTTAGCGCCCAGATAACCACTGAGTACAATCATTTTTGGTCTTAGAAGATTCGCTATGACATCCAATGCTGGTGCAGCTTGCCGTCCAGCCTCAGCCACCAGATCATAAGAATCGGTGTCATCAAGTGCGGACAAAAGCGTCGCTGCATAAAACGGTAATTTTGATGTATCGAATGATTTATGATTTAATTTCCCCATCCGAGATAAAATGCCAAAGCCCGTGGCAGAAAGATTCAGGCAATTGCTACGTCCACAGGTGCAGACCAGAGGACGCGCGTTAGATCGAAAGTGACCCAAGAGTCCCGAAACGCTGGCATTGCCTCGCACGAGCTTATTTTCAGATATTATGCCGGCACCAATGAATGTTGCGACGTGAACCAACGTAAAATCTGCAACATCGCGCGCAATTCCAAACCGCATTTCTGCTACCGCTAATGCGTTGCAAATATTTTCAATCTCGATAGGGAGGTCAATAATTTTTTGGATCTCACGACAAAATTGTCCACCATCATTTGCCCAACCCAAATACTCGGACGCGATAATTTCTCCATTTTCCGGCGCCGTAATGGCCGATAAAGCGACACCAACCCCTACCACTCGGTCCACATTGACTCCGGAAGAAACAATCAAATCCTTTAGAGCATTAGCATAAAAGCGGGCTGCATGGGATACGCTATCTAGCGAAAAATTATCTAACCTCTGACTTGCATAAAGCTTCCCATTAGCATCACAGATTGACACTTCCGAATGATACGCTGATACGGTGATACCAACGGCAAACAAACTATCTTTTACGATCCGCAAGCCCGTTTTGGGTCTGCCAACATGTTTTTGCTTTAAAGTTTCATTAACAGAAAAGTTAATAACAATCCCTGCATCAAGCAACTCCCTTACAATTCGGGTGACTGCCATTTCGGAAAACCCACATATGCGTGCCAGCTCCGATCTCGCTATACCCGGCTTTGCCTGTATTCGTGACATGACCATGGCGCGGTGTGTTCTTCGGAGGCTCGCAGGAGTGAAGCTAGAATTTTTCTTAATAACCATCCGTTAGTTATTAAAAGAAAAACTGATTCGGTCAACGCTAATAATCAGGGACTGAATAATAAAATCCCTCAGGATGTAATATCGATAAAATAAACTTAAGTTTCCGGAAAGTGATGCGATTTATTTATAGCCTGTGAGGGTGCTGTCACATTGGTGAGAACTCGCATCAGCTTGCTAGCATAGCCTAAATCTATGCGCTCAATAATTGACGCCACTCCGCGAGAGCAGCGGCACGGTTCAGCTTGAAATTGATGCGTGAATAGAGATGGCGTTCCTCTACCCCCACACAGCCAACCTAACCCCTCACCCAGCCTGTGTAGCGCCTTAAGCGGACCAAAGTGGGCAAGAGTGCTGATTGCAGGCTTGGTTACACTTGGGATGCCTGAGCGCGATTGCTGACAGAGCCAGCTTACGTGTCCAATTGCATAAATTTGGAATGTCACATAGAGTTAGCCTACTTACGAGGCTTCCCGACGTGCTGACAATTTTTCTGGCTATTGCTCCGGTCTTTGCCATCATCCTGATGGGCTATGGTTTGCGTCGCGGTGGCATTCCCTCGATCGAGTTTTGGAATTTCAATGACCGGTTGGTTTATTGGGTTCTAATGCCAGCACTATTCTTCGCCAAAATCTCTGCCGCCGACCTAAGTGGAGGTCTGGGTGATTATGCATTCCTGCTATATGCTGGTTTCTTCGCCGCGATATTCAGTGGCTGGCTTTTGGGGCAAGGAATTCAGGCACCGCAAGCCAGCTCGCTGATGCAAGGAAGCGCGCGGTTCAACACTTTCATCGGTCTTGCCATAGCCGAGGCCGTTTACGGGGCGAAGGGATTGCAGCTCGCGGTGCTTGGTTCCGCCCTTCTGGTGCCGGTCGTGAATGTCACGGTCGTCACCTTGATGGCTCGCCAGTTGGGCGGTGGCGGGAAATTGATTTTGGTTGGGCTGGTAAAGAATCCCCTGATCCTGAGTATTTGCGCCGGGGCGCTGTTTAACCTTGCCGGGCTGGGCGAGGTGCCGGTTCTGCATGAAATCGCCCGCATTCTTGGCAATGCGGCGCTGCCAATCATGCTGTTGTGTATCGGGGCTAATCTCAAACTTCGCGGTCTCAGCGGATCGAGAAAGATCATCGGCTTTTCAATGGTTGGTAAGTTTTTGATCAATCCGATTGCGGTTGTTTTCGCCGCGCTTGCCCTTACTTCTGATCCTCTGGTCGTTCAGGTCGCCCTTATCTTTGCGGCGCTGCCAACAGGCGTGGCGAGCTACACGCTCGCCCGGGAAATGCGGGGCGACGCGCCCCTGATGGCTGCGATCATCACAACGCAAACTCTGCTTAGCTTTATCACATTACCTCTGACGCTACTTATTGGGCAAGCGGCGCTCTCCGTGAATTGAATCGAACTGCCCATTGCGGGCATTCCAGTAAAAGGTGCTGTCAAACAAATGAGAACCCCCATCGCATTGCTAGCACAGCCCAAAACCCTATGCGCCCAATAATTGTCGCCACTCGGCGAGAGCAGTGGCACGGTTCAGTTTGATAAGGCTAATTTTTACAATTTTATAATTTTTGGGGTCGCTATGAACGGAACACCTATAGGATGGGGGTGGGGGGCTACCCCCTCGGTCCCTGTGCCCCCTCAATTAAACTCATGACTGATTACCGAGGAAAAACGACACTTGGTCTGCTTTTGACATCAGATAAACTTAGCGGCACCACTCGAAAAATGTGCTTTTAATTAAAACAAGAAAACTTCAAAGGGTGGTCGAAAAGGTGGCCTAATCTTAGTTTTATTTAAATTATGTATGATTTACAATTACTTAAAAAGTCAAATGGCGGATAGACAGGAATTCGAAGTTCCAAACTTGCCTAATTCCATCTAAACTATGCCTGCCTGCATAAAGTTCCACGAGCAAATCAAACGCACTTCTTTTCCCAAAAACCGTGCAGTTTCACGCCAAAATCCTGTGTAATCCACCAACCCGCGTTAGCTGCCACACTTAGCGGCACGATTAAGTTCGAGCCCGTAAGCCACAGCACAGACGGCAACAGACACCACTGCGATCAACTTGCCCCAACGGGTGGTTGCGACCGCTGAGGTTTGAGACGTTCAAAATCAGCCTGTGATGTTGCAATACTGGTCGCCGTTGGCATGCCAGATATATTTGTAGAAGACGGATCGGGCGGCGAACTTGGTGACTTTGGTATATTAGGCTTGGGCACTGACGCTATTGCTTTTCCCACGCGCGATTTGGGTTTACTCTTAGCGCTGACTTTTCCACTTTTAAGCTTCGTGTCCAGTTTGTTTGTCAGAAAGCTTGCAGTGTTGGCAAAGGTTTTGATGTCATCAACTGCCTGCTCAAGGCTGTCGCCACCCGAGGACTTTTCAATAACATCGATGAGACGACGTAGCTCTTCACGG
>Ga0075118_10002459_pt1 | contig 11680 bp, 19 predicted proteins | sample AntAceMetag02UKE_FD_69794 | JGI IMG/M metagenome (GOLD analysis project Ga0075118, IMG submission 69794) | Saline lake microbial communities from Ace Lake, Antarctica - Antarctic Ace Lake Metagenome 02UKE | ecosystem: Environmental > Aquatic > Non-marine Saline and Alkaline > Saline | place...
TATTTCTTAAAAATTAACTGTAGCTCATTAACATCAGGATTACTGATTACCTTAAAGTCAGCTGTGGAAGTATAGTTAGTTTTAGATAGATTGATTCTAGCGTAATATAGATTCTGGTCGTTGGGAGATAGCATATGCCTATTTATACCGCCAAGTAACTACGCTATCAATTTCTTCTTTGCTCCAATGATCATAATAACCTTTATCTCTAATCTTGTCAGCGGCCGCATTTAGACTCCCTAATCGTTGAGCTATTAGTAATGCTGATTCTCCAAAATTCATGTTCACACCATTTACTGTTTCAACTAGATCAGGATGGTCTTCTAGTATTACAATATCAGCAGGCATATACATTTCATTTAGATCTTTAGTTAGTTGACTAAACTCTAAACCAGTATATTGTGCAGTAGGATACCAAAACACATAAACTTCTTGTTTCCAGTTTATACTTTCAATATCTATTAGAGGAGTAGTGCCTTGCTGTATATTAATTTGATTGTTTATACGAGCGGCTCGTGCATAAGGACAAGGTGCCCAATTACCTAATTTAGGATTAGGTTTTTCAACAAAGTCTTGCATCCATTGTATAATTTTTTCTTGCATCAGATACCTAATAACCATGGGTTATTAATAATCCACCCTAGTACATATAATCCTATTATACCAAAAGCAACTGCTGTACCAACTAACATTGAGTGTATCATACATCAACCTTGAAGATCTCACAGTAGTGACCGTTACCGGTTGTATCATACGCATCGAACCCATCTAGTTCTTCTCCATTGTACTCAATTGAAGTAATAACTTCTAATCCTTCGATATCTATATAGAATATACTAAGTTTCTTAGGATCAAAGGGTGTTGTTAACACTATGTCGGCTGAAAAAAACGTGCCTCTTTCTGATTGTTCAAAAGCGTAAGCATATTCAATTCCTGGTGTGTTCCTAGCATATATCTCACTGCTGTCAAGAGCAATACCGTGATCATCTAGTTCCGAATATCCTAATTGACTCTCCCAAACTGTATCATCATTATCATCAATGACGTGTATGGTATTGTCACTAATAAGTTCACAGCCATTTTTGTGTCCTAGTTCATCAGCATCATACCAAGCACCGTCTTGAACTATTTGTAGCTCTTTAGGGATATCAGACTCTTCAGTCCAATTAGTAAAGTGATCAACCAGTTCATCATTGGTTCTTTTACTCCAATATTCATACTGTGCTTCACTTAGTCCCCCTACAACAACCTCTGCACCAATTCCGTATATTGCCAGATTAACAGTTGTTGGTATATATTTAAGTACCTCCACTATCTCTTCTTTCTGTGGGTTTGTGGCCATATCCGGTCCTTATGAATTACAGTTCAGATACTAATGTTAACACATTTTGAATATTATCGCAAGTAAAATTTTCTAAATTGGAAAAAATTCGGGTATGATCATTCGGTAAGTCAATGAATACAAACTGAGTAGTTGGGAATCCTTTAACAATGTTTGCTACAGCTGAAAGATATCGTTTATGCTCGTGTAACTCTAGCGGGTCTGTTAGTTCTGTATTATATGATAAGTCAAATCCTAATGCTATTACTAGTTCATAACGAGCACCTGCTAATGCCATTGCTACAAGATCATCACGGTCTTGCAAGTCAGACTCAATACCTATTTTATGTAAGCTCAATGCGTCAGCACGCTCTAAACCAATAAAGTTATTCTCATGAGTCCAAAGATTAGTTTCTAGATTAAAACCTCTTTTAATTAACTTGCTTGCATCTTTAAGATCGTCAGCTATACAGTTATCATTTTGGCACAGTCTGTGACTCTCCCAACTTCCCCATACGCTGGCAATTTCTTTCATCTTATCTACACTTATTGTAGATTCAGGATCATAGCTGTTTTGAACTAACCAACAATATTCCATTATCCAAACTTTCTCCAACTAAAGGAACCTAAACATTGCCAACCTGCTTCGTTAGATGTTGTTGGATTCATATTGAATACTATATCGCCTTTCTGTCCTGCATAATTAGGTAGAGTACTTTCCCATCTAATATTATTACGTCCGATCATTAATTGATTGATCTTAGTTTTTCCTTCTGGATCGATAGTGATAGCAGTATTTGATGTGCCAATCTCTAATGTGCCTTTACGTCCTAGACCAATGTATCCTATGTCTTGTTTCTTTTTACCTAATGTAATCTGTATTTCATCGTCCCATACGTCCAACGCCATGCTAGGTGTTTCTGTATTAATACCTAATCTACCTCTGTTAATTGTAACTGTTTCGTTTAACAATGTAGGGCCGACTACTGTTAATTCTTGTAGTGTACCTAGTTTTTCTAAATTACTCTGAGTAATTGTAGAGGCTAACATACCGTCATTAATTAATTTAACACCATCTACGTTAATATCTTTGAGTTGGATGCCTTTCTTTCGAACAGTACCTAACACACTACTAGTAATACTACTAGTTAGATTAGTTCTCACTTCTTCCACTGTTTCTTCGGCAATTTTCTGTTTCAACTCATGCCAGGCAATATTGTCTGTGTTGACTCGACCACGTACTATAAGGTCTTGAACTGTAAGGCTTTTTTGAAGAGTAGCATCATTGACAACAGTTAGCGTATTTGTCACAAATTCATGTTCATTAATAACAATGTCGTCCATTATAGTCATCTGCGGAGTAGTTGCTTGATCTTCAATACTGTTAATTTTATTACCAAGTTTTAGATCTATTAGCTGATTTATCTTAGCATCAATGTCTAACTTAGATAGTTCTTTTTCTGCACGTGCCATTGCGGCGTGGTTGCTGACCGATTGTACTTTGTTTAGCCAGACTGGATCACCAAACTGTTTTTGAATATATTGATCAATCAATGGTGTTACTTTGACATCAACTAGTTCATTTAGCTTCTGTTCATCTACTAATCCAATGAAGTCGTCTATTTTGCCAGCATCGAACAATCTCTTAACAGAGTCATCAATGGTATTTAATATTTTAGGAAGATATTCTGCACTGGCAAACTTCGCCGCAACTCTGTCTTGTGCAAAACGCATTAGGTGTTCTTCAACAACACTGCTCCAGGTATTGTCTTTAAGAAGAGATTCCATCTCTTCTTGGACCTTAATATGTATCTGCTCTTCTATTATTTCTGTTATTGCTGTTTGATCAAGCATCGTCGCTTCTCCATAGGTCTAATGTACAGCAATGAAAACCTCCACCAAGTGTTCTTGCGTGGCTTAGTTTTAAAGGAATTACTGTAAAGTTTTTCTTTTCTAGTGCATTAATTATCTTGCCCTGATCTCTATCCACCATAACAGTTTTTGGGTCAATTGAAAACATGTTTAAGGCCATCCACTTAGATGCGTAAGGATACTTGTAGAATCCACTAGGACTAACATCTTCTGTATTAAAATACACACAGTTCCAGTCTTTAAACACTTCAGGCAAGTTAGTTTCATTTATACGTCCACCGTTTAACACCACAGTGTGATCGTTTAACGCAGTAATAGTTGAATCAATATGTACACCTTGGTATATGTTATCTAATACATGCACACGCTTGTTAGGGAATGTTGCTTGTAACCATTCACTGCCTTTAAGATTTCCCGAATCACTTACTAGATATAATAAATCATCACCTAGTCGTAGCACATTAGCCGCATCAAACACTGCTCCTGGGTCATCTACTGTAATAATGTTTTCGTCAGGTAAGAAATCGTATGTGTCTATTTCATGTTGCCTAATAGGAAAACGCATGTTACAATTAACTATCTTATCATCAATCACTAACAGTCTGTCTCTCGGACAGTATCCGTACATACTATCTTCTCTTTGATAATCAAACCAATTTGGTCTATGTACATCAACGTTGTGCTGTATTAATATGTTGCACATTTCATCAAGCTCTTGTTCAGCTTGATCAATTACAAATTTAGGAACTGGCCCGCTTGGTACCGAGGTACTTTTCCAACGTGTAGTTACTTCCATCTCACGGAATGCCAGGTCCTGGCTTGGCCAGTTAGCGTTTTCGGCAGTGCCGACTATCACGCTTTCTAATCTGTCCCATTCATTACTTGAATTAATTATCATATGTTCCTGTTATCTGTAAAGTATATCTATCAACGGTGCCTATGTTAGCGGCTACATGGTGCGTGTCATAATGCCATCCTATCCAATCACCAGCACGCCAATTAGTAATAGGATTACTGTCTACTTCTAAGTAATGACCGCTGGCCCAATCTTCTAGGAACACAATTACACGATACACTCTATTATGTTTAATGTCAAATACTTTTTTATAAGATTGATATGTATCTTGATGTCCGGGCAATATACAACCAGGAGCCATTTTATATAAGCTCACACCGATATTATCTAATCCAATACCTTCTACTAATCCTTTTGCCCAGTCAGGGCAGTTATTGTGATTAATTAGGTCGCCGGTATACTTGTCATAATGATGACCAATGTCTTTCCATTTCTTTAATGTATCCTCATCGTTAAACGGTGAATTAACATACGTAAGTTCTCTGTGGCTTAACGCCCATAATGGGTCAGTATATCCACTAACCCACTTATCGTGTGTTACCGTAGTGAAGAACTTCGTAAGTGTCGGTAGATTCAAGTTGTCTCCAGGGATCAACAATTACTGATCCAGGTTTAATGTTATAATAAAAGTTTTGTTTTTCCTGCTCGCCAGTATAACCATATGTAATTTGTCTGTTGTGTGCCATTAGTACAACAGCACGCTCAGCATCATCAACACATTCATCTCTGTTATCTGCTAACGGATCAATATAAACAACCTCTGCTCCAAATTCTTTAATATAGTGTCCTATCAGTGTTGAGTATGAACCAATACAGTATTCAACGTCTGGCTTATATGCTTTGCCATGAATAACAATTGGGCCTTCCATAACATTTTGGTTGTATGCATCTATCAAGTAGTATGCTAAGTTTTTAGCTTGAACTTCTCTAGCACTCATGATAGTGTCAAACATGTCGTACCCAATATCGTATTCTTTTGCTAACCAACGTAGAGCGATATTATCTCTAGGATGGCAATTATGTATCACAATACCAGTTTGATTATCGATATAATATTGATCGTCTTTACTAGGATGATTCGGTTCTACTTCTAAATTATACACCGCTCCGCTATACTCATATGTTTCTATTGACGCAATTGCCTCTAAGCTCATAGTTTTATTCCTAGTTGTTTTAGTTTATCTTCGGTTAGAATACGAATCTCAATCCCCGGGTGCTGTTCTTTAAGTAATTCAAATTTTCGATATTGTATTTTATACCAGTAAGTTGCCTTAGGATCCACCCAACAATTCCAGTCATGTACGAAAAAATCCGGAAAATAATGATGCGTTAGACTATCGTCGTCTACATACGGAATTTTTCCCTTATGGCATGTAAACATTAAATTATTTTTATCTAGATATTTAATAAATGCTAATTCATATTTTCCCTGAACTTTATATTCTGTGCCATCTGAATGTACATAGATATGCCAGAACGTTCTCCCTGATGTATTTGCAGTATCGTATGCACCTCGGGCCCAAGCATCAATACTACCTTGTTTGAATTTTGCTCTAAACTTAGGATCCTCCATTAATTTCGATCTAGTCTTAGATACTTTGTCCCGAACCTCAGGACGTTTCATTGGATTAGCAGATCCCGAATTTCTTCCTTTTACAATATTTGACATCTTAATTCGCAGTGCCGGATTGTTATTGTATGTTGCAATTAAGCCATTCCGCATATTTTCTATCCGAGCAGGCCTATTATTTAATATGGGCACCCAACATTTATTGCAATAATCCAGATCAAATTCTAAAAATTTTTGTGTCATCTTTTTATAATGGCTGAGTAGTCGAATATGGATCTCTCTGCACTTATCACATTCAAGTTCAATCATTTTCTCATTGGTGGTAACTACCTTACCGGTTGCTTTACTTGTATAACTATATGGTTTTCTAAATTCACGTATGTGCATATAGTTATTTATATCAAAATGTGCATGACATGCACTAGGATCATCTAATGTTATATAATTTGTCATTAGGGGTTATTTCGCACGCTGGCACTAATATTCTTTTTCCATTCCGTGAAATCGGAATTAAATGATTATCAGTTACTTCTAAAATATTTCCGTTGTCGGTCGTAAATTTATAAATTTTGCCAGAGTATTCTCGTGTAGTAACTGTTGAGATTTTCTTTTGATCTTTTTTAGTACAGGCATAATTTACTGAATCAACTAATATAGTGCTGTTAGTGTTAACTATATTATATAGATCCAATATAGCAACAACGCCATTGTCCGTTTGAATTTGAAAAGTTGGCAACACACAAGCACCAGCATCACCCATTCCTGCTGTCATATACTTTGGTCCCATAATACGCATATCTGATTTTGCTAGAGCATTTGTAACTACGTCTACATTGATATGTCCGATTTTCATTGCAAAGTCTTGTACCATGTTGGCCAGCCCAACTTTTGCTGAAATAAATGTGTTATAAAATATTTTAATTGCTTCGCATTCATCCCAGGTACCAATTTCGTAACGAGGATTGTTTTCCATAATAGTTTTATATATATCAATTAGTTCTTTTGCTAGAGAATTAGGATTACCATCTTCAGTGCCGATCATGACCATCTCTGGATTTACCATGTCCCACTTAACTGACCCCATAGCAATCAAGTATGGATTGTATAAAAATTGATGTTTACTATCTAGTCTACTGAAAAAGTGCTTACGTGTTGTACCTGGTAATACTGTTGAAATGAGAACAACTTTTTTACTTTCTTTAGCATATTTGTTAATATTGTCAATTGCGTCGTATACATAGTCATGACCAAAATCCTTTGGCTCCATGTGACTTGACGGAACACTCCCATCATAACCTTCTTGATGTGGAGTAGGAACTGCTATAAACAACCAATCAGATTGGTTAATTGTCTCCTTAGGAGTTGTTACTGTAACTGATTCACTAGTTCTATGAGCAACATCGTATCCCCTTACTGTATGCTTCTCTGCTAATACTTCAGCACAATCTAACCCTAGTTTACCTAACCCAATGAATCCAATTTTCATTCTATGTCCTTTAATATACTAATATAATTATATTGTACTTATCACTGTTTTATTATACCATCAACTTTTATTAATGTAAATATCTATATGCTCCAAATTGATCACATATACGAATTTTTCTACGAACGCCTATTCAAAGATTTTGCAATGCTCAGCACACCTAGTGGAGTACTACCGGACACTTACACTAGTGTTGAAAAAGACATAAGGGTGTATGTCAGGGGTGACGTATATGAGTACCATAATGATCTAACATATCCAGTAAGCCGAATTTTCTTTTATGATCAAGAACCAGTTAACATAGAGAAATTATCACCTTATTTCAATGAACTGACGGCATATTCTCCGTGGCCTTGTGTAGTTGCAACCAGTGAAAAAAGTTTAGATGTTAACAAATTAAATCAACAAAAACAAATACACACACTATACTACTTCTTTCATGGATTCGCGGCATTAGATTGGTATCGTGGGTACTATGCGTTAAACTATAAGAAATCTGCTGTTAGAGTATATCGAAAAGATTTTATTTCCTTTAATAGAATTATTTCTAATGATAGGAGTTATAGGATTTACTTCGTTAGTAAGCTAACAGAATTAGGATTACTAAAACACGGATTAGTAAGTTTTGGTGTCTCTAATAACACTTCGAACAGCTGGAAAGATGAAATATTAGATGTAGAAAGTAAGTTAAGCAACGTAGCAAAGTTGCATATAGAAGAAAATCTATTAGATACTAAAACATTAATAATCGATCAGTTTGAAATTTTTGGAAGTGCTAGTGCTGATATACCTAGAACAATCAATGGTGTCGGGTGTCCTGACTACGATGCCTTTTGGCACATAGTTACTGAAACAGTATTTTACTATGATAAACTACACCTGACAGAAAAGATATTTAAACCTATAGTTTCAAAACAACCGTTTATGTTACTTGCGGCACCTGGTAATTTAGCATATCTTAAATCATATGGCTTCAAAACATTTGAGGGTATTATAGATGAGAGTTATGATGGTATCCAAGACAACGATGCCAGAATAGATGCAGTAGTTAAACAAATCAAATGGTATTGCAATTTATCACAAGAAGAGAAAAGTCGTGTTATAGAGGCTATAGCACCAATCGTAGAGTACAATTTTCAGCACTTCTATGGCAAGTTTAAGGAAATTATCACAGATGAATTATTGGATAATACTAAAACCTTGTTTAAAGAAATTGACTATGATGATAGCAGTGTTGACTATGCCACAGTCAGGACTTTACTAATCTTTTAGATCTTGCTACAAATTTCCTGCTGAACCAAAGTAGTTCCTCGTGTGTGAAATCACTCTTCCAGGTATTTGCTCGATGTGTTACTAACTGTATGTTATCAATGGCATAACCTTTTGTTGAATCAATCCTGTCAATCACACAGCTCTCCGGATTACACCATCTGTTTTGCCAGTATTCTCCTCCCCTGTCGAATTCTAACCTAACACCAGTTAAGTTACACTTCCATTTCTGTTTCTCGCCTAGTAGATAAACGTCAATTGGATGTAAATCATTAGGCCAAGATTTCTTACCTCTGCTCTTTGCTCTAGAAATATTTTGTCTCAGGAATCGATACATATAAATGTTTGGGTTAGGTATGTCAAATGCTTCTCTAGCATAGATATCAAAATTAAATTCATCCATTCTGCTCCAAGACTTAAATATTCGCTGAGCTTCTAATTTCCTCTCTTTGGTATCAATGTCCATATGCTGAACAATTAATCTGTGATCTCCATAGGGTCTTTTAAAGATAAGTGGCGGATGTAAAAACAACGGTCTTTCTTTAGTAAAAACAGACATAATATCTATCTCCTAACTTTATAGTTAATGCTATTATAGCAAAAACGGATTTATTGGTCAATCATTATATAGGTACATTAACTAGTTGATTAAACTAGATAAGTACATATATAATAAAAAACAATGATCCACAGAACGGGGGTTCTATAATGGGCGATATTTTTAAACTTATAGCCGAAGTTGGCTTTCCTATTGTTGCCGCCTTAGTTGGTGGTTACTTTGTATTCCTCACAATGAAATTCATACTAGGTGGTGTTATGGGCTCTATAAAAGGACTCACTGGCATTATCACAGCATTAGATAATCGTGTTAGAACAATGAATCATGATGTTATTCGTATTGACATGTTAATGTCATCAGCCTTAGGGGTTAAACCAGATTTAGATCGTATTGCCCGTGCAGACGGGAAGAATGATGCTAGGCGAGACTAATGAACGTCAGGAAGATTTATAAATGGAATTGTTAATACTATTGGGTATCGCTATGATTGCAATTGCCTTCTACTTAGGAAGGAATCAAAAATAATGTTTAAGGTAACAAATCCGCTTCATACCTATTGTTTTCCACGAATATCATACATCATGGCGTCGATGAGTAGTTATGCTTACAAAGATAGCAAAGAGGGTGCAAAACTATTTAAGCAGATGGGCTTTACGAAAGAGTTCATTGATGTTAACTCAAGTCAAGCGTATGTACTAAAAAACAAACATGATTTAATATTTGTTTGCCGTGGAACTGAACCGACAGATATGAATGATATTAAAGCAGATTTAAATGCTAAACCTGTTATGAGTTCAACAGGGCTAGGGCATGTCCATAACGGCTTTAAAAAAGCAAGTGATAATGTATTTCCTACATTAGAAAAAATAATCGGCAAGTATGGAAAGAAAAGACACATATATGTCACTGGACACAGTTTAGGTGCGGCTATGGCTACATTGGTGTCATTCCGGTGCCAGCGTTCAACACACCTACCAGACCCAATTGGCTTGTTTACATTCGGTAGTCCGAAAGTAGGACTAAAGAAATATATCAAAGCAATCACTGACAGTGATATTACACACTATAGATTTGTTAATAATAATGATTTAGTTACAACAGTGCCACCATGGCCGTATCGACATTTTGATGATTGCACATATATTAATCACTATGGTAAGATACGTAATTTATCTACATGGCAAAGAACTAAAGATAAATTTAGAGGCATGTGGGAAGGAATTAAAGAATTTAGATTTATGGATGGATTTGATGATCATAGCATTGATTATTACCAAGAACATTTAGAGGCGTGGGCAGTGCAAGAAGAAGCACGTCAAGCAGAACAATTAGCTAATATGAATAAACAAAAATGAAAAACTTTTTAATATTTTTATTCTCCTGTTTAGTATGTTTACAACTATGGTCATTATCAGCTCAATGGTTTGTTAATTATGTCAAACAGTCGAGCACTTTTGAGAATGTCCATAAAACAGACGCTATTGTAGTTAACATAGATAAAATAATTGTCACTCCCCAAAATTCAGAATAAGTATTAGCATGGACATAGCAGAGCTAATATCAAAGTATGGTTTCCCAATAGTAGCCGCATGTGGATTAGGTTACTTTGTCTATTACATATGGGTGTGGGCAACTAAGGAAGTTAAACCTGTGCTAAGTGACGCCCATAGAACGTTAATCGCACTAATTGATCGTGTCCGTATGTTGGATAATGATTTAATTAGACTCAACCAGAAACTGAATACTGTACTTCAACTTCGTGGCAAAGAAATTTTAGAAGAAAGTAAAAAAGAGATTGCTGAAGAATCTATTAAGCAAGATAAAGTTAAAGAAGAAAAGAAAAAGTTTCGTAACAAGAAAAAGGAAGAATAATGATAAATGATGATGACAGCGATTTCGACGATCTAGATCCAACATTTGAGGAACTAAGTCAAATACAAGTCGAAGAGATGGCCAATGACCTTGCTGACATAACTGTAGATTTCATTGAAAATCATGATATTACACTTCCTGAATTTAACGGGTTAATGCTTGCACAGATAGTTAAAACTTATATAGACCAAGGGTTAGTTAAAGAACTTAAGGCCCTTGTTGACCATGTGCAAACTCATATAGATAGTATAGATAGTATAGATACTTCAAAGATGCACTAAATTAGTTCCCACACACCTTTTCGATATTGTATCATTTTTCCAACATTATTATAAGTTAATTCACCTTCCCAGGGACTTTCATTAAATGTTAGGTTAGTTGGTTCTGCTGGAACCCAGCCAGGTGGTGTCTTGCCACACGAAGTATAGTTATCATATGTCCACTGTGAGTAGGCGTCGTTAAACTTTTTATCTGTCATACTAGATAGTGTTATCTTTTACGGGTACCGCTTTAAAATCTTCTAAAGGTAGTATACTAAAATCACCGTTGTGCCAATCAATACGTACTAGCTCTGGATGGTCAGGTTCTGCAGTCCAACACCCAGGTATGTACAGTTTGTCTATACGCTGTGCTGATGCTCTATATCCCTTGCCATTTCCACATGTGTTGTCCTGTGATAACACTATTCGCAAATTTTCAAACAGTTGGTTAACTAGTAATGGATTGTCTGCAAGTGCCTGCTGACTCCATAATATGGATAATACAATAATAAAATAACGCATATTATATAGATGCCTCTACAGGACAAGCTTCTAGTGTAAACCATTCAGCTTGGAATGTAACTATACTATTATCAGTATCAATAAAGTTGACTA
>Ga0075118_10002469_pt1 | contig 11655 bp, 10 predicted proteins | sample AntAceMetag02UKE_FD_69794 | JGI IMG/M metagenome (GOLD analysis project Ga0075118, IMG submission 69794) | Saline lake microbial communities from Ace Lake, Antarctica - Antarctic Ace Lake Metagenome 02UKE | ecosystem: Environmental > Aquatic > Non-marine Saline and Alkaline > Saline | place...
CCCGGTGGTCCGGCCCGGAGCTACGGTCGCCTCGCTACGCTCACCGCCCTCCGCTCCGGGCCGGACCACCGGGAAGAATGCCGGATCTTACCCACAGATTCTGCGGAAGAGGCGAAAAAATATGACGACCAAGGTTGCCGCATTTCAAGATAGATCAGGATGGCCAGGGAGACGACCGTGATTCCCAGTAAAGTGCCGTTTCGATATCGAGCAATAAAAGGAACCAGCAAATAAAACCAAAGCTCAATGCCCAAAGTCCATGCGGGTCCATTTAAAATGCTGGGAGAGATCCGGACGACCTCGGGAGACCCCGTGTCTGGCAACCCAAATGAGAAAAATGTCCCTTGGCTGATATCGTGATGAAACAGGAACGGGAGGTCGCTCCCAAAGAGGGTCAAATTTGGGAGCACCCACGTAATTCCTTGAAGAGTGGAGATTCCCCGACTTTCCACAAAGTCCCAGCCTTTGATGACTTCGTAGCTTGAATTACCTGTGGAAAAATAGGCAAGCAACATGAAAAAGAGGGCCGCATAGTAGATCGGAAAGATTCTTAAAAAACGCCCCTCATAGAAAGCCCGTAGCCCGGTCGCTCCAGTGTATTTCTCGGAAAGAATGAGAGACATATAGAAACCCGACAGAATAAAGAATATCCGCACCGCCACACTTGGGGGCATGCCGAAATAGCCAAAGATCGTGGTAGAATGCCCGAGGACGACAGCAATCGCTAGAAATGTTCGAATGATTCCCATAGTAAGTGAGGTGGATTGGAAGAATTATAAGAGTTGGGGGGAATGAATCCGCCTTTCAGTCCTATTTCCTAATAAGATCTGGGTTTAATCTCATTCGCACTACTCCAATCCATTTATTGATGATTCGCCGAGTCAATTCACTTTTTGGATTTGTTTGCTTTAGCAGAAGCAATACTTTCCCTGATAGATATACGTACCAAGGCAGAAGCCCGCGCTTGCAACAGATGGACCAGGCGCGTTGCGCATAGCGTAGAGCCCGAATATCGATCCAACGTTCGGCCAGAAAAAAGTAGAGTCGGCACAAGGCGCGCTGGCGACTCCAGTCGATACCAGGTCCGCAGCGGACATACTCTTCAAATTTCACCAGAGTGTTTTCCGCGGCATGGAGATGCTCCGGAGAACGTCTTTGCTTGACACTTACTTTAGTTTCTTCGAACTGCCAGCGAACGTGATTATCAATCTCCGGAATCCGTAGATACTTCAAACCACCACAGATCGCTCGAATATGCAGATCCACGTCGTGCCAACTGGGCAAAGTCTCATCAAATCCGTTTAGTTTCTCCAAGGCTTCTCTTCTCCAAATTGGCGCCGTGATGATCCAGGGCAATTCAAAGGTGAGGAACCTCAAAAGATCATCCCCGTGGATTTCCTCAGGCTTCTCTTGCCGCCGGTCTCCTACCGTCTCCACGAAGAATCCCGTCTGAAAGGTCGCGAAGTCCAGATCTAGGTTCCGCAGCAACAGTGCGACTCGTCGTTCTAAACAACTAGGCGCTAAAAGATCGTCGGAATCAAGAAAGACAACAAACTCGCCTCGACTCTCACGTAATCCGATGTTTCGACACACATTGGCACCGGATGCCTCTCCGCTCCGGCGAACCAAGCGGACGCGGGCATCGCTTTTAGCGACGGTTTTGACCATTGCGACTGTACCGTCATCCGAACCATCATCCGAACCATCATCCACAATGAGATGCTCCCAGGTCGGATAGGTCTGTGCCCTTACGGATTCCATAGCTTCTCGTAACAGGATTTTTCGGTTCCAGGTGGGTGTAATAATGGAAACGGTAGGAGTGCTCATTGTCGTATAGTAGGTTTAATTTTTGCCCAGCCACGCCCTGCGTAGTGAGGCCCGTTGCATAAGAGATTTGGCTCTCTCACCGTAGCAGAAGACGTGGCGCCATGGAGCATATGCTGCCAGGCAGCCCGCATCAGACCCTCGCGGTGTTACTTTAGCCAACGCACAGTTCAGATTGGCGCCGGCAGACGAAACGACACGTAGAGCAGGCCGTGTCGAAGGAAGACACCGGCGAGACCCGAAATGGAACGAAAGACTTTTCTTCCTCATTCAAACTCTGAACCGACCAAGATACAATGAACCTCTGGATCAGAGAAGTATTGTGCACCATAGTTGGCCAACCTCTTGACAACAGAAAAAAATTGAGCTTAACGATTCCACGCCTCGGTCGGGGTTGGAGGGGGCTGGATTTATTTTTGCGCCCCAGACGGAGGTTCGTAGCTGAGCGCTCGGATTTCCCGCTCGGCGAGGAGCCCGATGAAGTGGATATCCTCAGGTGAGAGCACCGCCGAGGGCCGAGCTGAGTTGGGCCGCGTGTTCGACTTTGCACCGATGGTGCTGAACACCTCGGCGACCTCGTCTCCCATACACTTCTTGCGTCCGAGTTTCTGAAGGCCAACCGCAATGTCCTCGAACCGGCTGACTTGATCGACGATAATCTTGTTGCACTCGGTATACAGCGGCAAGTTTGCCTTGATGTCGCGCGGGACTGGACAGGAGAAAATCGTGGAAGGTCGGCTGGTCGCCGGATGCTATACCGTCGAAGACCGGTTTCCAGTAATACCAGCTCACTGCCCTTTCCCTCGGATTACGGTGAACTTGTGATAGCTGTTCCAGATCTCCACGCCCACAGCTTGCCGGATCTGCACCGCCGACATGTGATTGTAGAAGGTGGCTGGCGGTCGCCGCCTATTATAGGCGAAACGGGCTTAGTCGGCTCACCCGTAGGTGCTCAGCGGCCTCTGGTAGTTCTGCGGTCCCCGGAATTTGCGTTCGGAGTGGATAGCTTCGTCCTCGGCCCAGTTCGGGGTGATTACGTCCGCCTCGCAGCAAAACTTTGACAGCGCGATTTCCAAAGACGACCCTGCCGTCTTCATTGTCTTGACGAAGATGAACCTGTGTTTGTGTGAGATAATCATGATGAAGTCTTGCTCGGCAGGTGGAAGCCAGCGGTTAGTATAGCGGGCGTGATTCGCTGCTTCGAGTGAAAAGTGGCGGAGGGAGCGGGGCGTCATGCGTCCATACCCACTAGTAGCAGCGTCCTCGCATTGCGGTGGACACGGTTCGGTTGGCCTCGGTAATCGAAGGAGCGCTGACAAAGTGCCAGCAAGCCTACGACGACGAGTTCCGCTGAAACGTCATCGTAATTTACGTGAACTGCCATAGAATCATGGACATTGTTGCGCCTGGCCTGAGCACTGCGGTCGACACCCTGCGGGGGGGCAAGATTCTCAGTAGTAGTAGAGGCGGCTCTGAACGCGCTGCCGCCAGAATACCCGGAACGAAATCGGAGGATCTTGCCGGGGAGGTTTGGACGCTTCGCAAGGATGTCGGGCACCTCCAGCTCTAGCGCGACATTTTAGAAAAGGTCGTTGCCATTCTGGAGGAATAGCCCGGATTTATTTATGCGCTGAACAACGAAACGCGATGGTGTTTTGAGGTGCGAGGTATCTTAGAAAAGAAACGGACACAGCACCGGAACACCAACTGCTAAGTCAATCGTTCCGTAGCTCCGTCAAGCCCTTTTCTGCCGCTCGTGGAATCACTTGTAGCTCAGAGAACTCGTGCTTGAGCATCTCGATGCACGATTGCTCGCTACGGCGGTTGCTGTCATCGAGAAAGATCGCCCCCTTTGGGGCGAGTCGCTTGGCAGCCCATCGCAGAGGGGTGAGACGGGTGAGAGGTCCATTGAAACAGGGCGGTCCATCGATCAGCGCTATATCGACATTACAATTTGGAATTACTGAGAGATCGTAACTCGTGTCCGACGGCGTCATGGTTCCGGCTATTAACGAAGAATGAATAAACTCCACGTTGGAGGAAAGACCACATGCTGCCACTTGCTTCTGAATTATTGAGGAGTATTCGGGATCGTGTTCGACGCTGATAAGTCTGCCGCCGCAGTGCCGCAATGCCGCCGCAAGAATGACGGTAGATTGTCCACTGCCAAACTCGATGACCTTAGGAGAGTCTCGTCCCTGTAGGTCTGCCAGCACCCACGCCATAGCATCGGGAGAGATTGCCCAACCGCGCATTGGCCGCAGCACCGGCTCCCCCTTCATGGCATTTTGAATTTGGAATAAACCAGCGACTTGATCATACAAAGCATTTTTCACATCAGTAAGATCTTCTTTGGTAGCAAAATCAAAAGTGAAGCGACTGTAGATTTTATGGATATAACTTTTCATCACTAGTTGGTATTCAAGGGGATTGGCTATCTTCAACTGACTAGGTGCGTTTCAGGTATTCTGGAAAGCCCTTGACCACCCTCTTGCACTTATTTACCCAACTTCCGTAGTTTGAAAGTCTAGCTGGCGACATATTTCTAGGGCTATGCCACTCTTCCATGGCCGCAGAAAGATCACCTTCCGCTCTGACCTTTTCCCAAAAAACAGGGAAGTCATTTTCGATTGATTCGAGATGCATGGTTATCTTGTTTTCCTTGTTCTTTAGAAAATGAACTATATTAGAGTTCACAGTATCCCAATAATCTTCGCAAATTTTGCGCTGATCCAAATCTGTGCTGGCACCAAGAAGAACGGCTTCACGATATGCTTTGATAATACCTTCGTCGTATCTCTTCATAAAACTCGATGCCGTCGCGACACGAGATCTAACCAAATGCACGTAGCAGGCATCATTCCCGAATTTCTCATCCATGGCGCCAAGAAACCATGCCAGACGATTATCAGCCTCGATATGGTTGTCTGGATAATTGAAATGTTCACTGCCGATCAACTGCGAGCGTGATTCGTGAGCGGATGTGTAGTTCGTGATGTGACGGCATGCCGCTACAAAAGAAACAGATCCGGACCGCCCTGTCGTTAAAATAAAAATATTCATTGATGGTTGAAGAAATAAGTTGGTATCAGGCCCTCCGCAACATTGTCAAGGCAGCTTTAAAGTCGTCCCGGCCTCCTGCTGTGAGCAAATTGAGCATCAAATAAACCGTGCCATAGAAAACGACAGCCACCAGTGCATGAATTAGAGGTGAAACCAAGTTACCTGCTTCAATGAAGTGATCAAATACCAACAGAGCTGCAGCTGTGGTTAGACTGAAAACGACAGGTCTTTTCAAAGGTCCTAAGAAATCGCGTATTTGAACGGGCGTGCCTGCAAACGCGTAACAGATTGAAGGATAGAAGATGGCGCTATTGGCTATGGCGTAGGCTATGGCAAGGCCCTTCACTCCCCACTGGATACCAATGCAAAATGACAGCCCTGTGAGAATAGCGTTAACAAGACCCCAGCGTAAATAACGACCACTATTACCCATACTCAACATCACCTGTCCTCGCATGCTACTAACAGGCTGGAGGAATGCTGCCACCGCAAGAATAGAGAATATCTCGACGGACTCCTCCCATCCCGGCCCGAGCGCTAAGGGGATAATCCAGCTGGCTGAAACGCCCATAAAAGCAACTAGAGGCATCGAGAAGAACGCGATTGTCGCGGTGATTCGACTGCTATAGATCCTATACTCCTGCGGGTTGTTCTGTAGTTTACTGAGCGCCGGGAACCCTACCGTGTTGATCGGGCCACGGATCATATTGATCGGCATCATTAGCAATGAATACGCACGGCTGTAATGTCCGAGAGCCGCCGCCCCGATGACACGTCCGATGAGGATGTTGTCGAGATTGCGGTGGAAGTAATTCACGAAATCAAAAGCAGTTACGTTTGCTCCGAACTTAATCATATCCCGAATGCCCGCGCCTTTTGACGGAAGACCCGGTCGGAAGGGTGAAAGAAAGAAAAGTAGTATTGTAGTCGTCAGTGATCCGGAAAGGTTGCCCCAAACCAGGGACCAATATGAAAACCCTTGGAAGGCGAGAATTATGGAAAGCGTCAAGCCGACGATCGCACCGGAAATACGAGCCGTCGCTTGCCTGACAAACTTCATCTCGCGAACCAAACGGGCTCCGTGCTGTGTGCCAAGGCTACCAAGCAGGAAAGTGACCGAAAGCACAAGGGTGACACTCGTCAGTTCCGGCTTGCCATAGAACCAAGCGACTAACGGTGAGCCTGCGGCGACTAGGAGCGTCAACAGCGTTCCCATCGCGACATTGATCCAAAACAAATTGCTTTGCAGCGCGTGATTAAGATCCCTTTTCTGAATCGCTGCAGAGGACAGCCCTAGATCGCGGAACAGTCCGGCAAAGCCGGTGATGACCATCACCATCGCCATGATACCGTAATCGTCAGGCGAGAGCAACCGCGCCAGCACAACCGTGGCAGTGAGCTGGATTGAAATGTTGATCGTCTGCGACACTATCGTCACCGCCCCACCTCTTACAGATTTACGCTTCAGATCGGCGAGATCAACTCCGGCTTCCCTAGGTTCGTCCGCTGCTGGAATTACGGGGACGGGAACTAGCGGCTTCTTAATTGCTCTTTTAGGTTGTGGCATACCTGAAATCGTAAATCTTAAAATGTATCCCGCGCAGTTTTGTGAATCTATTACTCGGCCTATGCTTTGATCGTAGTTGCCGATCCTGCAATTCCTTTCATCGCGTTTCGGGTGTCGATGATGAGACATGCCCAATCAGCGAGTTCTTGGAGATCGAAGGCTTTGTGCCAGGTGGCGATGACAACGCCATCGTAGCTAGAAATGGCGTCCTCGCTCCATCCAATCGATTTCTTCCCGGCCCAGTGGGAATGCTCGCGGGTCGGCATGATCTCGGGAAGGTGGGGATCGAAGTAATCGACCTCGGCTCCTTGTTGGCTGAGGAGGTCCATCAACTCGAAGGTGGGTGACTCGCGCATGTCATCGACGTCTTGTTTATAGGCCAGTCCCATGATCAAAATGCGACTCCCATTGACCGCTTTTTTCCGTTTGTTGAGAGCTTCCATCGTACGGTTCACGACGTATTGGGGCATGGAACGGTTGATCTGGCCGGCCAGCTCGATGAAACGGGTATGGACCCCGAACTCGCGCGCTTTCCAGGTGAGGTAGAAGGGATCAATGGGAATACAATGTCCCCCGAGGCCCGGTCCTGGGTAGAAGGCGGTGAAGCCAAAAGGCTTGGTAGCGGCGGCGCGGATGACCTCCCAGATGTCGATCTCCATCGCGTCAGCCACGATCTTCAACTCATTGACCAAGCCAATATTGACGGCACGGTAGATATTTTCGAGAAGCTTGCACATTTCCGCGACCTGGGTCGAGCTGACCGGGACGACTGAGGAGATGGCAGCTTCGTAAAGGGCGACGCCCACTTCGGCGCAGGCGGGGGTCGTTCCGCCCACCACTTTGGGGATATTCTTGCTGGAAAACTTGGGGTTGCCGGGATCTTCGCGCTCGGGTGAGTAGACGAGAAAGACGTCCTCCCCGACGGTCAACCCCTGGGCTTCGATCCGGGGTTTGAGTTCCTCGTCGGTCGTCCCCGGATAGGTCGTCGATTCAAGCGAGACGACCTGGCCTTTGCGGAGGTAAGGGGCGAGGGCGTCCATGGTGTCGGTGACGTAGCTCAGATCAGGCTCCATGTGCTTGTTGAGAGGGGTCGGGACACAGATGATGATGGTGTCGACCTCAAAGATTTTCGTGAAATCGACAGTCGCTTGGATGAGGCCCTCATCAACTCCCGATTTCAAGGCGCTTGAGTCAATATGATTGATGTAGCTTTTTCCGGCCTTGATTGAATCGACCTTGGACTGGTCGATATCAAAACCGAGGCAGCGGAAGCCTTTGGCGGAAAAGGCAAGAATGAGCGGCAAGCCAACATAGCCGAGGCCGACGACGCCAATGACGGCTGACTTGTTTTCAATTTTCTGCAGGAGGGTCATGAAAAGATATTTGATGAGTTAGGCTAGAATTCAGACTGGAGCGAAAATTAAGCCTCTCGCAGAAGTGGCTTTGGATGACTAAAAGCTCATCTCTCAGACGATCTTAGGGCCTTCTAGGATCTATCAACGCTCCCGCCCTTGGTCGAACTCTGAGGAGGAGAAACCGGGTTGGGGAAGTTGGAATTTTTCACGCTTCCGAAGAAGAACGACCTTCGTCTTTCAGGAAGACTTCAGGATTTGGGTGGTCACGATTGCAGGACCTTGGGAGGCGAGCCCCCCGTTCGCGTTGTTAGAACTCAATCATTATCATCCGAGCCATAGGAACCATAGCTCCCATAGCCATATCCTTTGCCATACTGCCCGTAACCGCCATAACCAGAGCCGTAGTTGTATTTTCGGGTGAGGAGCCCGGCTTTCTCCTGATAGCCGTTGACGATGATGCCCGCAGGCTCAGTGCCATCATCTCCCAAAAGATCAATGGCCTTGCGGATGGCGCTCTTGGGCGTTTTCTCGGCGCGCACGACGAGGCAAAAGTTATCGACCTCGGGGATGATGAGGCGGGTGTCGGGGACGGCGAGGAGAGGGGCCGAGTCGATGACGATGACCTCAAACTCCCCTTCGAGCATCTTGAGGAGATCGGCGACGGTATTGGAACTGAGGAGCTCGCCGGGGTTAGGCGCTTTCACGCCCGAGAAGATGCAGGTGAGATTCTCTTGGCCGGTGTCACGGGTGACCGCCTCCTGCCAGGTGACCTTGCCGGCGAGGAGCTCGGTCGCGCCCGCTTTGAGGTCATTGCGCTTGAGCCCAAAGGCCTTGTGGACGGCAGGCTTGCGGAGGTCGAGATCAATCAGAAGGGTCTTCTTGCCCTGCTGGGCCGAGGCGATGGCAAAGTTACACGAAACCAAGGTTTTGCCCTCGCCCGGAAGGGCGCTGCTGAAGAGGGTCACGCTCCGTTTATTCTCATCCCCGAGGAGGGTGATGGAGGCCCGGAGGATGCGAAACATCTCGGCGTAGTGGGTCTCGGACAAGCCCGGGCGGAAGACAAAACGCGGGTCCCACTTCTGGGCGGCGGGGGGAAGAGCGGCGATCCCCTCCCCTTTCTTAGCGATGATCCCGGCAAGGATCTTGATCTCGATGTCGCGAATGGTAGCGAGGACCGGGAGGCCGGTGAGGGCCTCTGCCTGCGGGACGGTATGGAGCTTGTTGTCAAGCTTGACCAAGAGGAAGGCGAGGGCGACGCCCGCGAAGAGCCCGAGGAAGGAACCACCCGCGATAACGGTGGGCCGCTTGGGCGAAGAGGGCTCTCCGGGAACGGTGGCAAGGCTGCTCACGGTGACCTCGGTTTTCTCATTGTCGGCAGTGGCCATGAGTTGATCGATCTGGGTGAGGAGGGCATTGTAAACCTCGCGCTGGCTCGCGATCTCACTCCCGAGCACGGTGGCCCGGGCGGTGAGGAGGCGGCGGGCAATTTGCACGCGCGTGAGGTCATCAAGATCGGGGTTGTCCAATTCCTCACGATTGTCCTTCCAGTAGGTCACGTCCGCTTGGGACTGCCGCACCAGAGCAAACTCCGAGAGAAATTCCCTGCGGAGGTCCTTGAGGGCGACGGTGACATCGATGTGCTTGGGGTGCAGGGCCTTGTAGCGGCGATCGAGTTCTTGGAACTCGGCATCCTTCGCTTCGAGTTTTTCGAGGGACGCGGTCGCGACGAGATAGTTGGCGAGGGCATTCTCCTTCGCCTGGAGGCGCCCCTCGGCGGCGGTGGCCTGAAGTTTGAGACTCTCGGAGGCCTCACTCCGGCCGGTGGTGCGCTCGGCCCCGATCTCTTTTTGGTATTCGGTGGCGATGGTATTGGCGAGAAGGGAGGCCAATTCGGGATCGGGATGAGAGACGGTGACGTCCAAAAGACGGGTCATTCTACGGATGTCGACCGAGGTCCATGCCCCGATGATGCCACCGAGCGAGGAGGCGGGAAGCTGGGCGGGGTCGCGGGCTGGGGCGGCCTCGCCCCCGAGCCACTGGTGGGACCATGCGGGAAACCAATTCACTTGGGGCGGGATCAGGCCCTCCGCCCCCGTGACGGCCTCAGAGGTCGCGACCTTTGTCAGGAAACTGGCCCGTTTGACATGGGCCGCGATGGTATTGAAAGCTTCGGCGGTGCGGGGATCGAGTCCGCCCTCGTTCGTCATTCCCGAAAAGGACCCGGTGTTCTTTTGCACGACCAACAAGGTGGCCGTCGCTTGGTAAATTTTAGGAGCTTTCGAAAGGTAGTAAAAGGCTCCGAGAACGCCGAGAACCAAGCCCAAGGCGAGCAAGGGCCAACGGGCCAAGATATCGAAAGCGACGAGCTTGAGCTGCCCCCCCGAAGAACCGAAGCGCGAAGAGTCATCTCTTTCGTCATCATAATCATAATCATCGATCTTTGCTTCTTTTGTAAGCGATCTTTTTGTACGAGCCATCTTATATATTTTACTCCCCCTGAGGCCCCTTGATTAAAGCAGAAGCTGTCGTAGCATCGACTAAAAAAGCGCCTTATTTCACTCCTCCGCCCGTGCGCCCAATCCTGACAAGACGGTCGCCCCTGCGAGGCCTAAGCCCTTGGCTCGGCGCGCTCGCGAAGGTGCCCCCAAATCGTGAGGACATCACTAGAACCAGCGCTCGATCACGGTGACAACGTCATTGGGCAAGAGCCAAACGACTTTGCCCTGAGCGGTGAGTTCCGTGATATCATAGACGAAGGGTTTCTTGCCGGGACGGCTCAAGCGGACCCTTTTCTTATTGGCCAGTTCGCTGAAGTCCCCGGCCTGGGCGATGGCCCCCATAAGATGAAGACGTCCGTCCAAGGGGAAGGCGATCTGCCCCCTGCGATTGACCGCGCCCATGACTGAGACGGTGGTATTGACGAAGGGATTTTCGCGCACGTGCACGCGATCGCCGGTCTGGAGAAGGGTCCGGCCCGCGGAGCCGCTCCGGATGGCGGCATAGGCATACGAGGAGGAGGAACCATTGGCGCGGGTGAGCTTGATCGCGGAGGAATCACCCTCTGGAGAGAGCCCGCCTGCTTCCTCGAGCGCGGTTGCCAAGGTCAGTTTGCCATCGCTGGGGATGGCAAGGTTCCCGGGTTTGATGACCTTCCCCTGAACGCTCACCTTGGCGAGGGCGAAGGGGCTGACATGGGCAATGACCTGATCTCCCGATTCGAGGAGCCTCGCCCCTTTTGGGCCCCGGATTTCCTCGAGGGAATAGGTGTCGCTTGCGCCCCGTCCCGCCGTCTTGACCTCGATATTGCGGGGGTCGGCGAGCGCGGTGACCCAGCCGGCATTGGTTAAGGCCGCGAGGAGGTTGAGCTTGCCATGGTCTGGGATGGGGATGCCCCCGGGGGTGTTGACCTGCCCGCTCACTTGCACAAAATCTTGGGCGTATTCGGTGACGGCGAGACTGATGCGGGGAAAGTGGAGGTAATCTTTCTCGTAGAGATCGTGAATACGTTTGGAGGCTTCGGAAAGGCTCAAACCCTCCAAGGGAACCATGTTGATGAGGCCGAAAGAAGCCTTGCCGTCCCGTCCGATTGTCGCAGTCTTGGTAAGGTCGAGTTCCTGATAGACCGAAAGCGAGAGGACGTCATTCACTCTGAGCAGGTAGGCCTCACGCAAGCCGGCCTCGGATTCGGCCGCGAGAGGCGAGGCGAGGCTAAAGAAGAAGAGAAGCAGAAGACGGGAGAGGATTATTTTCATTATTTTTGGGAAGGTGGGAGGTGGGAGGTGGGAGGTGGAAGGTGGAAGGTGGAAGGTGGAAGGTGGAAGGTGGAAGGTGGAAGGTGGAAGGTGG
>Ga0075118_10002470_pt1 | contig 11637 bp, 7 predicted proteins | sample AntAceMetag02UKE_FD_69794 | JGI IMG/M metagenome (GOLD analysis project Ga0075118, IMG submission 69794) | Saline lake microbial communities from Ace Lake, Antarctica - Antarctic Ace Lake Metagenome 02UKE | ecosystem: Environmental > Aquatic > Non-marine Saline and Alkaline > Saline | place...
ACCTGCGCGCGCTTCCTCTGGAATAGCGAGTTCGAGAGCCCGCCCGGGATTCAGCGCAATCAGACCTTTGAGAACCTCTCTCCGCTCCTTGGCGAGTTCCACGCCTTTGGTAAGATCAGCAGAAACCGGGTCATCACGATAGCTTCTGAGCCAACCCGAAAATTTCGCGGAGGCATTGGAAGAAAGGAGTGCCCCTTCACGTCCCACCCTTGCCCCACCATCCGAGTCCCGTTTGGAAAAGTCTCCCGCACCAAGATCAGGCGAAGATTCATCCTGGAACAACCAGACCAAAGTGACGAGGACGAGAGGAAGAACAAGACAAAGAAGGCGCAGAAGTTTCATGAAATGGAGACGCGAGTGTCGGAAGAGAAGCTACCTGAGTTTTAGACATCCTACAAGCGCTCCAAACCAGATCTGCCCGACATTGGCTCTCTCTTCTGAATCGCTAGGAATGTCCACCCCACTCTCCCCTGACACAGGTTTCCAGAATACCATTTTTCAGGAACGATCATCACTCTCCTCCAGTAATCTTGCCGATCGCGGATACTTGGCAGCCTTCTCCGGCGATAAGATCACCGAAGCTGGGAAGTTTGCTTCCGCCGCACCGAGCCAGGAACAATGAGGAAGCGAATGACAGCATGATGAGAACAAGGGTCCCCGTATTAGGTCGTGATTCCATCATTTTAGAAAGGACAGTTAATGGGTTTTGAACGTCAGATTACAAAGAGCCTAGCTCGCGGCAATCTGACATTCGACACCGCGGAGGGCGTGCGGTTTCGCATTTAGCCGGGCTAGCGCGATCTCCTACTCGGAGGCCTATGCTGAAACTATCGCGGACCGCAAAAATCGCGGCGCAAAAATTCTGGAAGTTTTAAAAAAGGCCCTGTGGGTCAACCCGACGGATGACTCTTCCGAAAAAAGTGTCGTATTTCTCAGTAGGAATGGCGGATACCTCCTCTGGCCGTGATTTTTAGGCTCTTCCTCTCCCGTGATCCCACTTCCTGAAACATCTCATGCCGGAGTGACACTCGTCCTCTTGGCGGTGGTATTCTTTGCTTTCGTTCGTGAAGCGTTCGCGCCGGAGCTGGTCGCGTTGACCTGCCTTGTCATTCTCATGGTCTTAGGAATTTTGCCAACTTCCGAGGCTTTTGCTCTCTTCGGAAATGGCGCGGTCATCACGATTGGCTCGATGTTCATCCTCTCCACCGCACTAAGTAAAACCGGCGCTCTCTCCGCCCTCTCCCGTTACTTTCTCAAAATGGCCCATCAGGGGGAGCGACCATTTCTCATCGCCCTCTTCAGCTCCGCCATTCCCGTTTCAGGGATCGTCAACAACACGCCGCTCGTGGCCGTTCTCGTTCCCATCTTGAAGAGCGTTTCCTCGCAAACCGGAATCGCGCTCTCCCGCCTTCTCATCCCAGCCTCCTATGCCACGGTGTTGGGAGGAACGCTCACCTTAATCGGCACCTCTGCCAACCTCGTCGTCGCCAACTCCGCAAAATCCCGCGGGCTGGCTCCTTTCGGGCTTTTTGAAATCAGCCTTCTGGGACTCATCTATGCCGCGATTGGAGCCGCCTACATGATCTTCATCGGTAGCCGCCTCCTCCCGAACACTGCGAACAGTCATGAATCTCTAAGCTCCGCCGAGACCGATCCTCATACAGAATCTGCGGCCAAAAGACGGCTCGCCCTTGGCACACTTCTCGCGATCACGATTCTCGCCGGTCTTGAGCTCGCCCCAATCGGACTGCTCACGATGGCTGGAGCCCTCTTCGTCATCCTCACCAAGTGCCTCTCTCTTGAAGAAGCCTACCAAACGATCCCCTGGAACCTGTGCTTTCTCATCATCGGAATGCTCGGACTGGGAATGGCCCTGGAGACTTCCGGAGCTTCCGTGCTCATCGTCGAATCCTTAATACCGCTTATGGGACGCGTCCACCCCGTCGTCGCGCTTTCCCTCGTCTACCTTCTCACCACAATTCTCACGGAAATGGTTTCCAACAACGCAGTGGCCGCGCTCCTCACCCCCATCGCGATCACTCTTGCCTTGCAGATCGACGTTGATCCCCGCCCCTTCGTAGTGGCCGTTATGTTTGGAGCCAGCGCCAGTTTCGCCACCCCCATCGGCTACCAAACAAACACCTACATTTACCAACTCGGCCACTATCGTTTCACCGACTTTTTGAAAGTCGGACTCCCGCTCAATGTCATTCTTTGGGGCGTCGCCACTTTGATGATCCCCCTCATCTGGCCCCTCTGATTATCCGAACCCCGGCGTTCCCTGACCTCTCAGATCGCTTAAGGGGAAAATCCCACTTTCTCCTCCGCAAGGGTTCAGGCACCAAAATGGTTTCACTGAATCTCCCAAGACATAAAACCACCTCCGCGATCCTCTAGTATCGGGAGTGGGAAATCTCCCTTGTTTCTTTACCGTTAAATTCCCGGATGACCTCTGACAAAACACTCAAGGCGATCTTCGCCATTTTCATCAGCATCATTGCCCTGGTTCTCCTTGGCGCATGCTTCCTTGCCATTCAATCCATCGGCCGGATCAACGAGGTCGATCACGCCTTACAAGATCTCGATGAAAGAAACGTGGGCTTCACACCCCGGTTCCGCGCGCAAATATACCAGCTCCAGGCAACCTCCCTCCGGGCTACCATCACGGGAGATCATTATCATACAAAACGCTTCGAGATCCTCGACAAAGAACTTCGCACCTTTCTCGATTCACGGAAGGGCATCTTCGACCAAGAAGAGGAAAAGGAACTGTTGCAGACGCTTCTTTCCAAGATGGACTTTTACTTAGCGGAGATGCATCCCGGCGAGCAGGAAAAAAATGTTGCAGGACGGACCGAACCGCTGACTCAGATCCAAGAACGCCTCGCATCCATGAGCGAATCCCTCCAACCGCTCGGTGATGAACTTTCCTCCATGGAACTCCGCTGGCGATTGCAGCGGTGCCACGTTCGCCTTCTGATGGTCAAAGTAAAAGCAACGCCAACGCACGCCGATCTTCTCGCCGAAACGATCAGTGATCTTAAGAAGAACCTCATCGAAATTCAACCAAGTTTCGCGCCCGAAGAGCGTAAATTAAATGCCCTCGAAAACTTCACGGCCAAGCTCACCCTCTTTGAGAAAGAAGCCGAAACGATCACCGGGAAGTGGATCCAAATCGGGTCTTCAGAGAGGCGCTTTGAGAGACTTGAGAAACTCCAGGCGATGCGCGACGAAGTCATTGAAATCGCGCAAACCCTCGGCGACTCGCGGCGGACCGCTTTCACAAGCTCACTGAGCGATTACAAGGCACTCGTCAAAGGTCTCCAATATTCCATTCTCATCGCCCTTGGGATGCTCTTTCTCTCACTCTTCGTGATGGGCTCGCTCGCCAAAAAAACCTTCCTCTCCCCGATCAAGGTCAGCTTGGCCAAGGCGGAGGAAATCGCAACGACCAAGGAAAACCTTGCCAATGTTGGCACCCTCGCCGCTGGACTGGCGCACGAAATCCGCAACCCCATCACCGCCATCAAGGCCCGCCTCTTTGCGCTCGGCGAACTCGCCCGGAGCGAGGGCTCGATGAGTCGCCAAATCGAAGCAATCCAAGGCGAAACCAATCGCATGGAAGGAATCGTGCAGGACTTTCTCAGCTTCGCGCGGCCTTCTGAAAGTAATCTCGAACGCACCAGCGTCGCGGTCTTCTTCGATGAGATCCACTCTCTCGCCCAGCCGGATGTCACCAGCCGGGGCGCCTCCCTCATCATGGGCCGCACCGTCGAAGGCCGCGCCTACATTGACCAAGAACAGCTCAAACAAGTGTTCCTCAACCTCGTGCGTAACGCCGCCGAAGCCTCCCCGCCCAATGGCGGCGAAGTTTACCTTTCCTCTTCTCGCGAGGGGAACACCCTCCTGCTCGCCGTCAGTGATAATGGCGGCGGCATCCCGCAAGAACACCAAGGGCGCATCTTCGAACCCTTCTTCAGCAAAAAGAAAGGGGGAACCGGACTTGGCCTCTCAATTTGTAAAAATATCGTCGAAGCCCATCACGGCACTCTGACCTTCAAAAGCTCCGACTTCGGCACGACCTTCACCATTTCACTCGAAGCCCTCTAACCCCTCATGTCCGACTACCACATCCTCCTCGTTGACGACGACGACGCTCTCGCCGAAGGCGTCAAAGCGGTTCTTGAAAGCCGGGGCTATAAAGTGACCCGCTTCGATGAAGGGGCGGCCGCTCTCGCTGATGCCGAGGAAAACGAATACCAGCTCGTCCTCACCGATTTCCAAATGCCGGGCATGGACGGCATGGAACTCCTCACGATTCTTCATGACAGCCAGCCTTGGCTTCCCATCATCATGATGACCGCTTTCAGCACCACCGAGCGTGCCATCGAGGCCACCAAAAGAGGAGCCTTCGACTACTTACTGAAACCCTTCGAGATGCCCGAACTACTCGAGCTCATCGAGCGCGCCATCGACTCCAGCAGCGTCAAAGCCAAACCCGTCTCAGTCGGTCGGGAGGACCCGGGTAAAGATTCCATCATCGGCACCAGCCGCGCCATGCAGATCGTCTTTAAGGAAATTGGAAAGGTCGCCGACAAGCCCGTCGCCGTCCTCATCAAGGGTGAGACCGGATCCGGCAAGGAACTCATTGCCCGCGCCCTCTTCCAACACAGCGATCGCGCCGACAAGCCGTTCGTCGCCGTCAACTGCGCCGCCATTCCGGACAATCTCATCGAGAGCGAACTCTTCGGCCACGAGCGGGGCGCCTTCACCGGAGCAATTCAAAAACACCTCGGTCGTTTCGAGCAGGCCAATGGTGGAACCCTCTTTCTTGATGAAATCGGCGATCTCCCCTCGCAAACCCAGGTCAAGCTTCTCCGTGTTCTTCAAGAAAAGGTCATCACTCGTATCGGAGGCAAGGAGGAAATCCCCGTCGATGTCCGTATCATTAGTGCAACCCACCGGGATCTCGAGAACATGATCGAGAACGAGGCCTTCCGCCAAGATCTCTTCTACCGGCTCAACGCCTCCGTCATCGAACTCCCTCCTCTACGCGAACACCCCGAGGACATCCCGGAACTCATCAACTACTTCCTCGCCAAGTATGCTCGCGAGTTCAAGCTCGATCGCCCTTCGGTCCATAAGGATGCCATCACCTTTCTAAGCACGCAAAATTGGCCCGGCAATATCCGCCAACTTGAGAACGTCGTCCGCCGTGCCCTCCTCGATGCGCGTGGCTTCACGATCTCTCACAAGATGGTCGAGCAGAGTGCCCAGGCCTCACCCACTTCATTACTCAGCGAAGAAAACCTTGGCTTTAAAACACACATCAAGCACCGCCTCGTCGCTGCCAGCAATGGTGATTTGGAGGAGGGCGCCTTCGCGACCCTCAGTATCGACCTCGAAAAAGAACTCTACCGCCAAGCCTTGACCCTCGCCCACGGCAACCAATCCAGCATCGCGAAATGGCTCGGAGTCTCAAGAATGACGGTCCGCGATAGGCTCGATAAATACGACCTCTTTCCAAAACGCCAAGGGTGAAATCCCGGGCGGCCGCGCGCTCTTGGAACACCTAAAATCATCCTTCCGCCACTTTCTCTCCCTCAAGTCAATCTCCCCCGGGAGCTTCAGCAAGCGCACGAGGCGAAAATCCTTTACACAACGCAACCAAGCTGTCGCTCCATTCCGCTCATTCCGTGGTCAATCCCCCACCCAAAGATTTTGACAACAGATTTGAGAGTCAAACTCCTCACCATCATCGCCCAGTTTCCCCCGGCCATACACGAGCGCAAAACGAGTGGGCTTTTCCAAAATTTCGGTGTCATAGGCACTCCCTAAGGTCAACGCTTGGACTGACGCGCCACTCGCCGGCCAGTCTCGCTCATTCTGGCTTAACTCCACCAGCAAGGAAACCGGGCCACCCGTCGCTTCTGTCCAGACATTCACCACCCCATTACGCTGACGTGTCGGCAGAGCATTGGAATTCACCCCAGGATGGATCGCATTATCGCTCTCGTAAATACTCGAGTAGAGATAACCCCCACCCAACGAAAATGCCATTCGGCCACTGAAAAATCAGACTGGCCGCTCATCGCAAAATTACGGCCAAAGGTCCTGTCAGGCGTGTCCGCCACCCGGAGTTGCCGCCCGCCATTCATGGCCGTTGCCGCGAACTTCCAGGGGCCCGACATATATCCCACCTCCACCGCCGCATCACGGGTATCAACCTGGTAGAAGTGATTATTGACCGAATGCGTGATCGGATTGTAGGCCCCCTGATGACCAAAATTTACGGCCATTTTACCGACGGACAAATACCAGGGCAACTGCGTCAGATCGCCAAAAGTCACAAAAGCCTCACGAATCTGCGAAGCCTCCTGCCTCGGGAACTGGAGATCAGGATAAATTCCCCGGACAAAAACACGGGCCCATTCGGTAGGCGCGTAGGTCAGCGAAACCGTCGCGACATCAAGGATCTCTTCCTGACCACTGCAGCCACTGGTGTGCTGGTCAGGGAAGCGACCCGAGATTGGAAACTTGCCAGCCGTGTCAGTGCGCCCGCGATAGTGGGAGTAAACAGCGTGCCCTGAGAGGTAGATCTTACCGTCTCGAGCAAGCCATTCCGATACGGTTCCAAAATAAACTGTGATTTGTTCACGATCGTCTCCTGCTGCGAGAGAATCCGCTGCGAATAAGCAAGCTTGGTGTCCAGAAGCCAGTCGCCTGGAAAAAGATCATCGGACACCGAATCCGCAGAAAGAAACCCAGCCCCCGACGTAGCTCCAAGAATGGCTCCCATGAAGCGTCCCGATAGTGTCGCCATCGCTTGTCTCTAACTGGAATACGCAATGAGATCCACCACAATCCCACGTGATTCCCTTAAGCATTCCCCATAATTCAGAAAATCCCAACAGCTCACGATTTATTGATGTGTCATTTCATCTATAAAATATCTTGACTCATTTATCCCAGTAATTCAGCCCTCGTCCAGCGAACCCAAGCACCCATGATCGAACATAGCAAATCCATCCAAATCACCGCTCAGAGCATTGCTCGTGAGACAGGAGGTTGTGCGTATGGGATGCCTTCAATGTTCCATCTCGTTCATCGTAGGGTCTAGACCGGAAGTTCTTTCACTTCTCATCTCCAGTCGCCCTGCTCCTCCTTCCGGTGCAGGGCTTTTTTGTGCCCCGCCACATCCACTCTTAAAAAACCAAATCGATAAATCTGTGACTCACTCATAATTTCTAATACCTCTTAACTCCTGAATTTGCATTTCCATCAAAACAATCAGTTTTGATTTACGCAAGAAATCACTCTCATTCCAAAGTGATTGATTGAGCGGGAAGAGTGTTGGTTCTCAATCTGGCCTCATACGCCGGATCACGCGGGTTCGATTCCCGCTTCCGCCACCCCCTTTATCAAGTAGCACGGGCCTCCCGCCGGTAGCCTCAAAGCGCCAACCTTGTCCATCAAATGGAGGCTTCAACATCCTCAACCCGGGTCGTATAACGGTCATTACTTCGGACTTTGATTCCGAAAATGAAGGTTCGATTCCTTCCCCGGGCACCACTTCTCCAAGCTCTCCACACCCATCTAAAATGTCCGCCCACCTCCATAAAACGACCGTCCTTGTCCTCAATCGGAACTGGCATGCCCTCACCGCTACGAGCCCGGCCGAGGTCCTCGGTGCCATGATGAATGATCAAGTGACCGGCCTCGACATTCAAAGCTCCGACTGGATGGTCCCACTCACTTGGGCCGATTGGCAAGAACTCCCCGTCCGGGAAAATGACGCCTCCATCGGGACCACCCATGGCAGGATCCGCCTCCCCACCGTCGTCATCCTCAGCAACTTCGACCGCGTCCCGCGGAAGCGCCTCAAATTCGGCCTGCAAGGGCTCTTCGAACGCGACGGCGGTAAGTGCCAATACACCGGCCGACAACTTAGCCTCTCAGACGCCAATATCGATCACGTTCTTCCCAGCTCGCGGGGAGGCGTTACTTCTTGGGAAAACTGCGTCCTCTCCGACCGCAAGGTCAACAACCGTAAGGCTGACCGCACTCCGCGCGAAGCCGGACTCAAACTCCTTCGGCAGCCCGTCAGGCCACCCGAAATGCCCATCACCCACTTCATCAAAAACAAGCACCAGATCAACGACTGGTCGCACTTCCTACCTGCCTCATGAATGCCCAAGACCTCCTCAAAACCGGCTACCGCCCCGGACCCCAAATCGACGACATGCTCGCCATGATCGCCGACTTACAAACCCGCGGCATCATTAGCCGAAAATATATCCTCAAGCTCCTCAAACGCGAATTCGGAGATCCCCCTCCCCAATTCGAAATGCGCGAGAAGCCCGCCCCCTGCACCGAAGCGATTCGCGCTGAAACCAAAGAAGAAAAAACAAACCTCACCAAAGTCCGTTCAAAAATGGCCGAGCTCCTCCGCGCCCCCATCATCAGCGGCGGCTCCATCATGCCCGACGCCTGCCCAGCTGGTCCCGCCCCCGCCGACACCCCCGTCGGCGGGGTCATCGCCGTCGAGAATGCCATCATCCCCGCCGCCCACTCCGCCGATATCTGCTGCTCCATGTTCGCCACCTTCTACGAACCTCGTACTTCCGTCGCCGCCGAACTCGATGCCCTCACCACCTCCACCCGCTTCGGCCCCGGCGGGCGACACTACCATAACCTCGTCGTCGACCCGGTTCTCCACGAAGACATCTGGGAAAACAAATTCCTCAAAGGCCTCAAAGAGCGTGCCACCATCCACCACGGCTCCCGCAGCCTCGGCCCCCACCTCTACAAACGCGGCCTCGAGGCCGCCATCAAACAAACCGCGAAACGCGCCGACCGTATCCCCCAAGAAGCCGCTTGGCTCGATGCCAACTCACCCGCAGGACAAGACTACTGGCAAGCCCTCCAATACGTCTCCCGCTGGACCCGCGCCAACCACGAAACGATCCACGCCCGCTTCCTAGACCGCATCGGCGCCGACCCAATCGAAACCATCGGAAACGAACACAACTTCGTCTGGAAACGCGGCAGCACCTACTTCCACGGAAAAGGAGCCACCCCCGCCTGGAAAGACGCACAAGGCCGCCCCCTCCTCGGACTCATCCCCCTCAACATGGCCGAGCCCATCCTCCTCGTCCTCGGAAACGACAACCCTAAATTCCACTCCTCCGCGCCCCACGGCGCCGGCCGCAACCTCTCCCGCACCGCTCTCATGAGACAGCATCGCGGAACCGACCACCGCCGCCACCTCATCGAACACCAATCCCGAGACATCGACCTTCGCTGGTTCAACGGAAAGCCCGACCTCAGCGAAACCCCTCTCGCCTACAAAAACCCCGAGTCCATCAAAGCCCAAATCAAAGAATTCAACCTCGCCACCATCGTGGCCGAAATTAACCCCCTCGGCACCATCATGGCCGGCGGCGAAAAACGCCGCGACGAGGAAGAACTTACCCCAAAACAAATCCGGCAAATATCGCACCGAAAAAAACGCCGCCGCGAAAAACAAAACCTCCGCTACCAACTCTAACCCGTGGCGTGACCGTCTCGGACACTTCTCAACCAAGCCCCTCAACCTTTTCGTTCTTTTCGTTCTTTTCATGGTTGATCCATCCCCCAGGCAAAAACGCAAAAGATCGCCACAAGACCTCGCGTATGAATAATCCCAATTCATGAAGTTCATCACCATCCTCCTCCTGCTCCCCTTCGCCCTCTTCGCCAAAGAAGACCGCCTCATCCTCGTCGGCGCCTCCTACGGAAAAAACCTTCTCGCCATCTGCGAACCCGACGGCTCCGTCATCTGGAAATATGATACCAAAGGCCCCAAAAGCGGTCACACCGGCCACCACGACCTCCAACTCCTTCCCGACGGAAACATCCTCTTCCACGACTCTTGGTCCGTCACTTCCGAGATCACCCCTAAAAAGGAAATCGTTTGGAAGCACGACTCCAAGGGTGCCAGCGTCCACGCCTTTCAGCGCCTCGCCGACGGTAACACCATGATTGCCGAGAGCGGCCTTGGCCGCATCGTCCACCTCGATAAAGCCGGTAAGATCGTCAAGGAAGTCCCCCTTCCCAAAGACGGTCGCCATCAGACCCGCATGCTTGAGATCCTCCCCAACGGCCACTACCTTTCCTGTGCCGAAAGCCCCGGGGTCGTCACCGAATATGACGCCACCGGAAAAATCGTGTGGGAGTACGCCACCAAAACCCGCGTCTTCGGAGCGATCCGCCTGAAGAGCGGCAACACCCTCATCGCCACCGGCAGCGGCAACTCCATTCTCGAAGTCACCCCTGACAAAGAAGTCGTCTGGGAAATCGCCAAGAAAATCCCCGGCACCGATATTGAACTCGCTTGGACCACCGACCTTCAAGAACTCTCCAACGGAAACATTGTCATTGGCAACTGCCACGCCGGTGACAAAAACCCTCAAATCGTCGAACTCGACAAGAACCGCCAGGTCGTCTGGACCTTCGACGAATTCGAACTCGTCGGCAATGGACTCGCCTGCTGGGAGATCCTTGATTCCAAACAAACCGCCCTCGTCCGCTCTTTTCTTCAGAAGGAAAAAAAATAGGGTTAAGTCCACCTTCGGCGACAGATCTAGGACTTTGTGAATCATGAAGGCCCAAGGCCTTCGCTGAAGGCAAGATTCATCCCAGGCCTGGCAAAAATAAAGTGCTCAGTTTTAGAGACCAATGACGGTCGGGCGACAAGGTCCTGAAAGGACGAAGGATCAGAGCCCCAGACTTCAGTCTGGGGAAGAGATCGATGTCCTGAAGGGACACTGGATAATCCGAGCGAGAGGACGGTAGCCGAAAGTTGCACTTTGGGTCGTGCGCCGTTCTCAGGTAGAGAAACAACTTGAGTCAAGACGAACCGGGAAGGGGGAACTTGGCTAAGGAATGGTGTCGTTTAACGTTTCTTCTCTCTGCTGCGAAGTGGCAGGAATCAAAAGTGCAGAGACTACGGTTGCCTCTCGTTCGCAGCTGCCGCCTAAACGTAATTTTCTTCCGCGAAATTCCACACGACCAAGACCATGAAATCACGCGAGCGCCTTGATTAATTTCTGCCCCGTTTCTTAGAGCATGATCGCCTGAAGTCGGAGACTTCCCTCTAAAATCTAAGACTGAAGTCGAGGGCTTTGGACCTCGGAGGTCCCGGTACCCTGACTTGTCTAGAAAGATCAAAGCAGGACGCCGTCCTGATTTTGACTAGCGAAGACTCCAAGGACAAGCCTCTGTGCTCTCTGTCGCAAATCCCTTCAAGAAGTCGTCGCAAGCGCCACCACCACTTCCTGTTTAGAAACGACGACCCCGCCGGCTTGTTCTAGCGTGATCACGAAGGCTGCGGGGTTGGTGACAGCGAGAGGATTCCGAATGGGAATCACCGCGGTTCTATCCCCTGCCGGGATATCGAAGACTCCTCCATCGACCGGTTTCTCATCCCGACTTGGATCAACGATCCAAAGCTGGTATTGCTTGTCGCCCGGATCATTCACCGGGAGATTGGTGAGCGTCATATAACCCTGCTGCAAAGCATCACTCCAGACCACCTTGCCCGTCATCTTCGGGTAGGCATCGGTCGCTCCGAAATCAGATTCGATGAGATCCTTG
>Ga0075118_10002485_pt1 | contig 11575 bp, 10 predicted proteins | sample AntAceMetag02UKE_FD_69794 | JGI IMG/M metagenome (GOLD analysis project Ga0075118, IMG submission 69794) | Saline lake microbial communities from Ace Lake, Antarctica - Antarctic Ace Lake Metagenome 02UKE | ecosystem: Environmental > Aquatic > Non-marine Saline and Alkaline > Saline | place...
CGCGGTCGAATTCCATACGGAACCGACGCTGAACACCCCAGAGAATATTCTTGGGGATGGTCATGAGCATCGTGGTGGTCGGGAGTTCCGACGCCGCCTGCATCGCCACACCGAGAACCGCGACCGGTGCCGTACCCGTGAGGGTGGCGTCACCTAAGTTGGTCTGGCGCTGTGCGACCTGCATGCGATAGTCGATTTCCTTCGTCGTCGGGACAAGATACTTGTACTTGTTCAGGAGACGATGGTACTTGGTCGGCAATGCCTTGATCATATTCGCGAACAAGTTCGGATCGACTGCGGCATTGTTGTGATTGACGAGGTTGGAAGTCATCCGCTTGAGAATGCCGTCCTGCAACGCCAAGTAGGGGTCCGCCGAGTTGGTGTCGGCGTTGATAAGCCACTCTTCAAGGTCAAGTGCGACCCGTTCGGCCATGAGATCGATGATGGTGCGCTCAAACTGCGTCCCGTCGATCCCGCCGCCTTCGATGGCGTCTTCGATTGCTTCGTACGGCAGATTGACCTGCGCAATGGCTTCCGAGGTCGTCAGCGTGATCTTCTCGGTCGTCGGTGCGGAACGGTCAGGCGCACGATTGCCCATCGTATAAGGTCCGCTGTTCTGCGAACCGGAGTTTTTCGCGGCCTTCATGATCCGGCTGCTGAACCCGATCTTGTGGACCTCAGTTGTGGGCCGACGCATCGGAATGGTACGGACCTGATTGAGGATTGTCGGCTGGTCAAGAATTTTGCGGAAAAACCGCGTTCCTTGATCGGCGTTCATGTAACCACCATTTGAAATGAGGTCACCAAGCGCCAAGTCGGCGCGACGGATTAGTTCTTTCTCTCGCATTTGAAGCTGCCCTTTCTATATGCTACTTCATGAAAATAAAGGTATCAGTGACGGAGTTTCGGAGCCTTATCGCTTACGCCAAGACCGAGAACGTTCTTGAATGCGTAATCTTCGAAGACGCCTTCTTCTTCGTCGTACCCATCATCCTCGCCCGACACAGAAAGTACATCGCCATCGGCTTCGGTGGCTTTGGCTTTCGGTGCGCGTTTGGATAACTTCTCGACGCGCTTTGCGGTGGAGTCTGCCGTATCGCTGGCATCCTTCACACTACCTTCGACTTCGCTCAGACGATCCCCGATACCTTTCAGCATCGATTTGAGTTCGCCAAAAGCCTCGTCGCTTGCAGACGTTTGCAAAGACGCGGTGTCCTCCTCGGTCTCTTCGTCGTCTTCGGACGTATCGTCTTTGTCCTCGTCGGCAATGAGAAGTGCTTTCTCGACCGATTCCGTCCAGCCCTTTGCGTGGGACTTCGCTTCGTCGGTTGCTTCGTCGTCATTGAGAATAGCGGAGAAGGCTTCATGAACGTTATATATAACTTCGGCGGCGGCTTCACCGGCATCGACCAGCTTGGTTTTGAGGTCCTTGCTGTTATCTTTAAGTGCGTTACCCATGGCCTTACTCATGGCGAAGAGAACTTCGTCAAAACCGGGGGGCGTTCCATCGGACATTGCGTCCTTCAGAACATCGGAGACGGTATCGCCACCGGAAAGGTATGCACCCCAATAGTCGAATTTCTTCGACGTATCAGAGTCCAACTTCTGCTCGGTGTCTTCCTCGTCTTCGTCGTCATCGTCGCTTTCGAGGCCATCGATATCGTCGTTCAGGCCCTTGCTGCTACGTGCTTCGTCGGCGTCGTCTTCGCCTTCGTCGTCTTCGGACGTTTCGTCGGCGTCATACAGCGGGACAGCCATCTTGGCCGTAACGCCGTCTTCGACCTTGATTTCACGGTCTTCACCTTTGGAGAAATCTTCGTCGTCAAGGTTGGGGTCCGACACGATGAAATCGTCGCCTTTGGCCGTGATCTTGTAATGATCGGACCATTCGTTTTTCGTAAGCCACGACTTAACGTCGGACTTCTTTTCGAATTCTTCGCCGGAAAATAGTACTTCCTTGATCGCATGTTCCGACTGACGCTTTGCGACCTTCTCACCTTTGGAAGCCTTACGAGGCCGAATGCGCTTGCGCTGCTTGGCCATGGGGGGTTTCTCCTTACTTGTTACGGGTTTTACACGCTTCAGTGTGCTGAACGGTGTCTGGTTCGCCCCGTGGTCAACGATTGAGACGAACCGGGGTTCGGGATTCTTCAACAGTCGAACCTGACGGTTTACCGTTTTAATCCGAGGGCCTAAACGAGGCATCTGCTAACTCCTACGGTATGAAATACCTGTGACTGTGTTGTTCTTCACCGGCATTTTCGGTTGCTGTTCCGAACCTAACTTTATGCATATGGTCGTCGTCTTCTGAAGTGTGGCCACCAATAATTTTACCTTTATCATCCATCTCTACATAAAAAACATGGTCGTGTCCATTGTTTTCTTCTGTAATTCCGAACATGCTGTTCATGATGGATAGCTCTACAACCGCGCTAACCTTGCTAACCATGACTTCCATGGAGTAGCCGTTAAGCTTGCCTACCTTGATGTCATCCCAGAGCGCGTCGTCTGCGACCCGGATTGACATGACCCAAGAGCCTTCGGTGTATTCCGTGTCACCCGCCCGGGCAATCCAACTTTCGACTGCCACTGCAAGGGCGGGTTTATTATTGTGCATGATATCGATCTTTTCGTTAAGACCTTTGGCGAGAAAGTCGTAGGCAAGTTGCTCCACGTCTTCCCGCTCCATCATGTCACCGTGACTATCGATGATATCAGGCGCGTAGACCTCGCCGGTCGCAACGCGCTTATCCTCGTTTACCTTGTTGATCCGCATTCCCATGCGTACAACCGAGGCATCCTTTATATCTTTTTTATCCGTGATAGACCGAGCCGCTTTAATTCCTTCGAGGATTGACCTAGATTTTGAACCACGGACCTTGACAGCTTTAGTCCCTTTGCGCGCCCGGAACTTCGCTGTGGCCCTGACAGCTTCCCGGAACGCTTTACGGTTTTCGGAGGCGTTACCTTTGGTGTCATCATGTTGTTTACCCATTTCTTTAATCCCCAATTGCAGACGTTTGCAAACCTTCTTGAACCGCTTCCATGAGATCGTCACGAATACGGTTTAAGTCAGCTTTAAGATTAGTAACAGCCGTGGCCGCAGGGGCGTTACCGTTACTGTTTGCCGGTACTGGCGGTGTCTCTGGGAGGTCTAATTCTATAAGGAAGTCGTCAAGCCCTTCGACTTCCCGGCCCCCTCTAACGTATTCCATGATTACTGCGAAAGGTATATCGCCCCAATCCTCAAGGACCGGTTCGACCTTAACGTCGAGCATTTGGTTGGCGATCTTGATAACGGAATTAGGTGTGAGTGCGCCCTGCTTGCCGAAGCTATCGATCATCTTCGAAAGGGTGTCGGGTTCTGCCAGTGACGCACCCGTGGATTTGAAGCGCCAGTATTTTACGTCATATGTCGATAGTATGACGTTGTTCATAAAGGCATCCCATGCCGCACGTTCCGGGGAGAAGATTTGGCTCTCCGCAGTCATCATAGAAGCGAATGCACTAGCACGAGTATAATCCTCGGCGCGACCAATAAATATAGGAGGAAGCCGGAAACTTGACCGTACCTTTGCCATGTTCTTCTGATCATAGTCCTGAAACAGCCCTTCCTGCTGGCGCTCCGAGATCATCGGCTTTAGCTCGATCTTCGGGGCCGGTTGACTGTGTTCGATATCGCCCGCGCCCTCATCAGCGGCGGCTTCAAGGATCATAACGCGCTGCATGGAGTCTTGCCCGCGCACAGCGTTAATATACTCCTCTACCCGCTCAAAGCTATCATCGGTTAACGCACCGCCCGATATAAGCACCGCCATAGCGGGAATGGCGTTCTCTCTGAAGAAGTTCAGATTGACAACCTCGCTTTCCCGTGATCCTAGAATTGCGGGCAGATTGCCGATCCAGCGGGGGAAACCATACACGGAAGCGGGGCTATACTGGTAACGGTAGTAAACCTCAGTGGCTTCGTCCTCTATGTCGAGGGTATCATTTTCGTCCCCGGTCTGTGGGTCTATCTTACGGGGGTCACCAAATTCTTTGAAGTATACCTTCTTACCTCGTGGACCGTTCTGTATATAGCGCCGGAAGTGTCGGCTTACTTCCTTCTCTATAAACTCCCCCTCAACGTCCGGGTGGGGTATACGTACGGTGGATAGCGTGGCCTCCGCGTCTCGGGTGGTGAGACGCATCTGTACGCCCGGTATATGGTCTAGGTGAACTACCTCGGCAGCTTCGTTGCGGGAAATCTCGTAGAAGCATCCTCCGAGAGTTTCATAGTCAACCCGTGAGCGTTCCCGGATTTCGCGCAAACTGATATCCATTCCCGGGCATACCAAGAATGAACTAATGATTGATTTCTCTTCTTGAACATCGTCGTCCTGTTCACCGCCGTCCTTGCCAATGTATTCGAGGACGTGATTGTGCGACTCGATATTGGTAACATACGATTCGATGCACTGCTTCAGGACGTTGTTCTCATGAGGCAGAATCGCAAGTCGCTGAAAATCATAGTAGGGCTTGAGGGCTTGGCGAGTGCCCTCCGCTATTGTGCCGCTTTCATACAAGTTCTCGAAGGGATCGACAAGCTGCTGCGAGTTCTCTGCCTTGGTCAACATTTCCACATAAGGAAACGTGACGCCCTTAACGTCCGACTGAGTACGGAGCGGAGGACGGGTAGACTTGTTGACGTGCCTCGAAAGCCTCTTATGCGCGTTAGGTTTCCGAGTACCCGAAATTCTGCGGCGTTTCGCCATGCTGTGTACCTTTAGGGATCATTTGCAAACGTATGCAAACAATACACAGCAAGCCGGGTCGCGTCAACTTATGGTTTACGTCGCGAATACGGGTTCCGTCCCGTACGGAAAAGCCACAGCGGGCAGGTGATGCAGGAACATTGTGTGGCGGCTTTGGGGCTACCCCCCGCGCATAGAACGCAATAAGCGCGTATGGCGGTTAGAGGGGATTTAACGCGGTTTCGGTAAGCGGTTTCGACGTTATCCGATACGTTAGGCGACCGTACCATATCGAGTAAATCGGCAACTGGCATTTTGTTGGGGCGGGGTAACCCTCCTATATGCGTGATCGCCTTGTAAGCCGAAGCTCTGGTTTTACTTGGCACAACCGATAGTGTTGGTATAGCGGACTCGGAGGCTACATGCTCCTCGACGGTTTCTGTGGCGAGAAGTTTCTTTGTGTCCCCGGTGCTAACTCTTTTCCGTACTGCCATCATCTTCCTCGAATATAGGTTCATCCACAATTTCAGCGTCGGCATCAGGTACCCGACCGTATAGCGCATTCACACCCATCCTGAATGACCACAGGGGGCAGTTAAATGAGGGGCAGTCAGTTATGAGTTGGATATGCCCGCCCTGACAATCGACGCAGAAGGCTCTTGCCGCTTTAACCGGGCTGGTTGTTTTAACCTTGTAGTCGTATGCGACCGTATCTTGGTTCTTGCCCTTGAGGTCTCTGATACGTAATAGCTCGTCCCTATCTATATCGCGTGGGGGTATATCCCGATACAGATACAGGGCTATGGCTTGTTCGTATGCCTGCTCCGCTACGTAGACTTCCTTGACCGAGCCTTTGTCGGGTATGGCGTCATACGCTGTGTTTACGTTTTTTTCTAACTCGTTTGCGGGTTTTTCGAACGTTAGCGGAAGGTCTAGCGCTTCCTGAATTCTCATTTCGTCGGCTCCATAAGTCATACATATATAGGGTGCCCATTAGAAAGCTGCCCTCTAGTTTTACGTCATAGCCCGTACCCGCTCGAAGGTTGTCTGCTTGAACGTCTACCCACGGGGGGATATCGTCAACGTGATCGAGTAGGTACTTGCAGATTTTATCGTAGAGACCATCAGATATTACCGATACATCCATAGTGTAATAGAGATAGCTACTAGCGAGATATATATCACAAATAATTGTAATACCTCGCTTATCAAGATCAGAACCTCCGTCTAACTCGACCGATGCGGATAGGAGCTTTTTCCCTATCATCGATTGCATCTGGCTTAGTATCTGCTGCGGCGGCTTCAAGTTGTGCTTCAGGCATAAGGCTAAAGCGTGAGACATTCTCTGGGCAATCGTCCCATCTTCCGGCTCTTTTGAGGTTTTGCCAGCTTTTAATCGTACCCGCTTTCGCACCAGTACCTTTCCGGCGTTTTGTTTTTCTGGAACAGATTTTATCGATTTCACTTTCCCGCTCTTGCGGGGGCGGACGCGGACGCCCGTTCTTTTGCCAGTGCTTAGGTCCTTTGGGGAAGTGGATCGGGTGGTCATTAAGTTCCCTGCCATCGATTAGAGGTACGAACGTCTTACCATTCGGTCGTATGCGTTGCTCACCCGTAAACATTTCCCATTCGTCAGTGAAGGCCGAGAAATACTTGTCGGCTATATTGTCGATAAAATAAGGATGGTTACTATCAATGTAAAATCGAGTGTCCCACTTGCGATCCATCCATGGGTCGTAATCCATGGTTTTAATTTGTACGTCCACATGGCGAATATCATCCAATTCTTTACATGCGTATGTGTCGAGGCCCGCAAACCATCCCGGATCGAGTAGCCCGTTGCGGTGACAGGCGTGTACCCACTCTTCGGCTACCGACCTGTGAACGTCAAGTTCCATAGCAACCATGAAGATTGTAAACTCGTCATCGAAGTTGCTGACTAACCAGTGTCGGAGTAACAAGAGTTCCGCCCGCTTAACGTTACCTTCCTTGTCGAAAGGTGTGGGCCGCAGGGTAAGCGTTGCGCTTTCCTTTGCAGACGTTTGCAACCGTTTTCTTTTGAGCTTTTGCATGTGACAGATATACGCTTTTTAGTGTTACGTATATTCGCATATTACCGATTTTGTGTCAAGTATTAACGTCGGTCCACGCTGCGTCTCTTTATAGAACGTCTCTTGGTTTTAGACCTGTCTGGCTTATCCATCGTGACTAGCTGATCCTCGCTGGCATGTATAGGTCCCTTAGAGCCTAGCAAGTGCAGCCCGGGCTTTCCATAGGTACGGAGGTCAGCCCAAGCGGCTCTGCGCTTAAGCAAGAAGTTAGTTACACCACACACCGCATCCGCGACATCCTTGGTGCCTTGGGGGCGATGGTCTACCTTCTCTTTATTATTCGTAAGTACGATCTCAAGTTCTGCCAGTTCCTTAGTAACGTAGTTTAGGGAGGGCAGCATTAACCGTCCATCATATATAGCATCACGTAGCGCCCGGTATGCTTCGATCTTCTCGACGGAGAGATACCCGGTTTGGAACCCATGTCGTTTAAGTATCTGCCGTGAATCTACGGATTGGAAACCATCGAACGTTACATACTTGATATCCAGTTTGTGTACGTCCCGGATTGTCATTAGGAATTTACGTATATCCGCAAACTCGATCTCACCCCCGGGTGGAGGTACCACGCGCAAGGCCATGTCGATACCGATTACTGGCAGTATTTCGATTTCCACCTGACCGGTCTTTTCATTAACGCGCTCTATGATTTTGGTACCGGCCACATGCCCGACTGCTATACCTGCGGCATCCTTCTTTAAGCCAAGATCGATATGTGCTGTGCGGAACATATCGATATCCGTACGCAGCTTATCTGTGTTAGGTCGAGGTATGCCTAGGCTAAGGTCGAACTCTTCAAGATTGAATGGGTTAACATACCCATACTGTTTAGCCGTTTCAATACATTCGTAGATAGCTGCTCTACGTGTGATAAAGGGACGGGATGCAAGCGTGGTCATTCCCGCGTAATCTCTCAGTGATCCCTCAGTGTCCTTAACGAATTCGTTATAGAAATCCATAGGAACGTCGATGACCTGCGAACCGGCAATGGCCTGCTCTCCTATCGCGAGTACCTTAGACCGTACCTGTTCATTGCCTAGCTGCACCCGGAAGTCTTCATCCATGAACGTATCGCGTGGCTTCGCTGACCACTGGGAATGGCTGTACACGTAAATGCGCGGATCGTTACCACCCTCCATAGTGGACTCTGCCGCTTTCTCTTCGGTGAAGTCATCCGGGTAGCGTGAAGATGAAATCAGGAATAGCGTACCCGGTAATTCCCCTTTGTGGGTAAACCGAGTCTTACGGCGTCTGGCCAATGTGTTGTACAGATTCTTGGCCTGATCGAATGATCCATCCATATCAGCGTGGGAGGATTTGGATTTATCGATCTTCTGCATGAAGTTCATTTCATCGAGAACGCCGCCGATAACGTTCATAGAGATAACGCCAGTGTTTGAGGAGGTCACAGGGATGATACGTATATTCTGTTCACGGAACATCATCTCACTAACGACTTTTCTGTCGTAGGGGTAGACGTGACGGAAGTAGCTACTGTTACTAAGGTACTGTCCGAATTCCTCGAAGACGGCTTTCTTAGCCGTATTAAATCGAACCGACTGTATGGTAAACACGATAGACGACTTAGCTTGAATACCAAACGTTGTCTGGGGGTGACGCATACACGAGATTTTATATACGTCTCTACCTAGCATGATGTTGCCGATAGTGGTCTTGCCGGTGCCGAGAGCGCCCTTGAGGACCGCTTCAGTGTACTTCCCGGTATCAAGCTCTACACATGCCTCGATAACCTTGGGGAATGTCTGTGCTTCACCCATCCCGAGATAGGTGGGGTCAAACATGAAGTCTTCCATAGGAACGACTTTACGTCGCCACTCGCAAGCCTCTAGCAGCGCTTCAATGTTACCTTTACGTGTGAAATCCGATATAGCGTCAAGCCATAGCTCCGCCGTATCGGGATCGTCTAACTGTTGGGCCTCATCGATCAGCCCTTGCAGTATGAGGTAAATATTCTCGTCAAACGAGACATCGGTATCAGCTATAGACTTCTGGGGAACCCGCCTATGCTGTGGTAGTCGCTTTCTGACCGGCATTTACAACCGCCCCCGCTAGATCATTGACCAGAGATAACATCTTATCCCGTTGGCCTTCGTCCTCTTTTATCCTACGGAGATTGTCCGTGTTCTCTGACGCATTGGGGTCTAGTGCAGCCGCGCCTGCCGAGTTAGCTATTTTACCCGTAACTTTACCTAAGCTTTCGAGTATCTTGTGTGTAGCTTCAACCTCTTTAACCGTGCTAGGCATGAGTTTATCCATAGTGATCTCATGCTTAACATCAACGCCTAACCGGAGCTTCTGTAGCCGTAGCAGCCGGTTTAATTCGATCTCAACATCGACGTTGGGCTTGTTCGCGTCAACGAGGCTATCAATGGACTTACTGGTGTCCTTAAGCATAGACGCATTCAAACGCTTGTAGGTGTATATGTATCCTACGAAGGTTTTCTCCGTTACCGAGTGCAGCCAGCCCGACCGGGCAAACCATGAGGCAATTTCAGGTACCGTTATCCCTTCGCGTAGCGCACCTATCAGCGTGTCAAAACGCGGGTGCGCATTAATGTAGTTAACATGCGAATTCTCAACCCTTTCAGATTGAGACAATTCTGCTGGACGTGCTGCCGCCCCCACTTTAACTCTGCGGAGGCGGCGTCTTTTGGCCTTAGCCATCTGTGAGCTTATCTTCCGCAAGCTTCATGCCCGCCGTGATCTCACCAGCGGTCACCTTAACACCAAGCTGCGTCTCCACCCACTTATCGCGGAGACGGCCCGCCCTTGTAGTGGCTATAAGCCCTTTGAATCCACGGGCGGTGGGTACGAGAGCCGCGATCCGTTCGATTATTGGAGCAGCGACGAGGGTATCTGAAACGCCTCCTGTATCTCCCGCTGCAACGGGGCCTGCGAGACCCTCGCTGCCATCGCCGATGTCGTCGGTGGGATTGTGATCATCTTCCACTTCACCGGCTTCGGATTCTTCAGCATCTTGCGCGGCAAGTTTAAGCGCCTCATAGGCTTCGACCTCTTCGGGGGTGGACTCGACCGGCAGGATTTCACCCGGGGTAAAGAAGATATCTGCGATGTTGGCGTCCTGTTTGATCATCGAGATACGCTTGTAGACCTCATCTGTGGAGGACGCGCCGAATATCAACGGCTGTACTTCCCTGTTGGAGAGGTGCAGCGCGAGGGAATAAACCGGTTCATCCTTACCGGGTGCGTAGTGTTCCTTAACTTCGAAACTGGTCATTTTAGTTTCTTCCTTTTGGGTTTGGCTTTCTGTACTCCGACTACGCGGCTGGACAGTAGTTCCTGAAATACATCGTTAGCATCGAGTCCGTGGTTCTCTATGTCTGCTTCCATATCTTTTAGCAGAGTGTGGACCTGTTTGTCCACTTTAAAGTAATGGTGCGACTTACCGCCTAGAGAGAAAACCATGAAATTACTGTTTAACTTCGATCCCTCTTCCTTGAATAGTTTGTTGATGATACCGGAGAGATCATCGACGCTTTTGACTTCCTCCTTCATTTGCTCCATCTGCCGCTTCTTTGCGGGGGGCAGACTATCCGCTATGCTTTTGTATACTTTGGCAAAGCCGTCCTTTTTGGTAAAGCCAAGCTGTATTTTAAGTACCTCCCGGTCGAGACCCTTTCTAACAAGTTCGTCGTATAGCTTCGTGAACTTCTCGGGGTTTAGCTGACCGCGAAGATGGTTGCGGCGAACGAGGGCGATCTGTCGGGCGGTTTCGTCCCACCCTTCCTTGATAATACAGGGTATCTCCCGTATTCCAGCGACCTTGCAGGCTTTCATACGGTGGTGACCCGACACCATGACGTACTGACCGGTCTGGGCTTCCCCGTCGTCGTCGTACACAGGCATAACAAGGCACGGTTCATCGAACCCCTCGTTCTGTATACCCTCAACCAATTGGTCAAAAGTAGTGTCGTCCATCTCTTGAGGGTTTTCCTCGGAGGAAACGATGTTGTCTACCGGTATATCGAATACCTTGAGTTTGCTTGTCCGCAGCTTTGCAGACGTGTGCAACCTCTTTTTACTCTTTCGTTTTTTTACCGCCACGTTTCAGTCTCCTGCGTTTAGGCTTACGATTGTCGTAGATATCCCTACGGACAAAATACGGAATAGGTTTATCGCATGGATCAACGTACCCGACAATATGCATGGCATGATGGATAGAACTAATGCCATAGGTGAAGGTGGTGCGTATACTCATATCACCGATACTTACGCCCATCCATCCGCTCTCGCGTAGGTAGGTGACCACATCGCTAAATTCGTAGGACTCCCCCTTTAGATCGCGCAAGAGGTCGATAACCCCTTTACTGGTTTTAAAGCGGTTAACGTGGTCGCGGGCTTCATGCTCGATAACATCAGATAACTTCGCGATGTTATCAGGTGCGTTGTATAGCTCCCGGATACGGGGTCTCCAATCGGCGACCATATCCCGAGCTTCCTGCTTATGCTCCTTGATCCATTTTAACGTAGTGAGTAAGTCCACTTTGTCTTTTGGCTTGATTACGAACGGGTAGTCGGGAAAGAACGTTCTTTGGTAGTCGGAGACGGGCATTATGCCCGGTATACCGAGGTATAGGGCTTCAAAGATACCCGTTGGGTGGTCGAGGTGGCTAACCGGTACTATGAAGGCGTGGAAGCGCTTGAGCATGGTTAGGAAGTTCTTTCGCGGGTTGTTCTCGATTACCCGGA
>Ga0075118_10002488_pt1 | contig 11562 bp, 12 predicted proteins | sample AntAceMetag02UKE_FD_69794 | JGI IMG/M metagenome (GOLD analysis project Ga0075118, IMG submission 69794) | Saline lake microbial communities from Ace Lake, Antarctica - Antarctic Ace Lake Metagenome 02UKE | ecosystem: Environmental > Aquatic > Non-marine Saline and Alkaline > Saline | place...
AGAATCAAAAATAATCCGAAATCGACCACGAAGTGCGGCCATCCGAAATGCACCCAGTGTCCTGTCCACAAACGCCAGAACTGACCGATCTCTTCACGTTGATAGATCAGCGGATCGCGCCAGGTGGGATTGAGCTGAATCACCAATGCCAGCCCCGCCAGAATCAAGAAGATCCAAGGGAATTGCCGCCGGCATGCTGCGAGCGAAATCATTCGCTGATCACTTTCGGCTGCGAATCACGCGCAGCCCAAGCAAAGCGCTTATCAAACCCAAGAACCACAGACTCGGAGCACCACCTCCTCCGCCACCGCCTCCACTACTTGGAGCGACTGTCGTAGTCGTGCCGCCACCGCTCGAACCACCGGAACTGGTGCCACCCGTCGATCCCGAAGCCGCTATTGATAGATTCATTGTGGTCACGACACCCGCCGGAGTGATTTTGCGAATCGCGGCATTGCCTGTATCGGCGACGTAAATGTTGCCCGCCGTATCGACCGCGAGATCGCGGGGCTGGTTAAACCAAGCTTCGCTGCCCGTGCCGTCTTTGAGGCCACCCACCGTCGAGAGTCCGGCCAAGGTAGTCACCACGCCTGTTGGCGTAATTTTGCGCACCACAGAGTTACCCGTATCGGCCACATAAATATTCCCCGCACTGTCGGTCGCCAATCCACCTGGTTGATTAAACAGCGCACCGCTGCCCGTGCCATCCTGCCAACCGCTGACTGCCACGACACCAGCTAAAGTCGTGACCGCACCCGCCGAGGTAACTTTGCGGATCAGATTATTAGTCGAATCCGAAATATAGATTCCACCGATTGGATGTGTAGCCACACCCGTGGGATAATTGAATCGCGCGGCGGATCCACTGCCATCAGTCGAACCGGAAGTGCCTGCCTCACCCGCAAGTGTCGTGACGGCATTGGCGGAAGTCATATTGCGGAGAGTATGATTAGTGGCATCCGCAATCGTAAACGTGCCGCTGGAATTCTGAGCGATGCCAATCGGCATCCCGAAGGTCGCCTCAGTGCCAGTGTCATCTTCATTACCACGCAAGGTGGCCGAACCAGCCAAGGTGGTGACCACGCCAGCGCTCGTGACTCGGCGGATCAGCGTATTGGCCGTATCGACCACCGTGAGTAAACCACCAGCTGTCGTCGTGATGCCACTCGGTTGATTAAAGCGTGCATTGCCACCGGTGGCGTCAGTCGTGCCAGCCGCACCACTACTGCCTGCCAACGTGGACACTTGATTGGCCGCCGTGATCTTATGCACGGTGTGCACAGAACTATCGGTGACATAGAGATTACCTGATCCATCGACGGCAAGTGAAACGGGGAACGGAATGAGTGCCGCGTTTACCGTGAGGGTGATCGCACTACCGGTGGCGGTGCCTCCATCGGCGGTGACTACATAACGGAACTGTGCTCCATTCAAGCTACCACCCACATTGCTCACGGTGAGGATCTGTGAAGTCGCACCCGAGTAAGCCGAATTGCTCGGCACATCAGTCCAAGTCGTGCCACCATTCAGGGATAGCTGCCATTGATACGAACCACTCAAGGCGGGGGCGGAGAAGGAAACTTCATGCCCCGACGTCACCGATTGATTTGCCAGCGAATCCGGTAATATTGAGAGCGTGGCCGTGTTACTCTTAGTGGAACCAGAAGCATTCGTAACGACGACATAGTAGCCTCCGGCATCATCAGCAGACACATCATTTAGCTCAAGTGTATCGGTAGTTTTCCCACTGATTGGACTGCCATTTCGGAACCATTGATACCCCGAAGGAGAGCCGCTTGCGACAACGCGGTAAGTCACATTGTTTCCGAGAGTCACGCCCAGACTAGTGGGTTGAGTCGTGATAGTCGGAGCGCTGCTGTTTGCAGTGCCCAAGATGAGATTGAGAGTTAACTGCCCGTAAGAGCCATCCCACCCATCCACCGCAATGTAATAGGTCGTTCCAATCGTTGGAGCAAAAGTCAGCTTACTCGTGCGGATGACACCACTTTCCTCATCATCGTTGGACCCCACCTCGGTGAGATCACCCACCGCGGTGCCGGTATAAACCCCGACAACCGTATCAAAGTTACTCCCGAAAGTCGTCAACGTCACCGGGATGTCACCAGTTGGCGTCCATTTCCACCAAACAGAATGAGTCGGGGTTTCACTGTCATGATCCGGTTCCCCCACTTCAGCCGTGCCCGCGATACTCGCGCCTACTGCCTGCGCAGAACTACCACTGATCGTCAGGGTAGCAGCGTTAGCAAAATTATCATTCGCCGGAACGAATCCCGGTGCCCCATAGAGGCTTCGAGCTCCATTGATATCATCCGTCACTGGAATCTGAATATTGCTCACCGTGCTATTCATGACCGCGGTGACCGCCTGTGCTGGGGTGGCCTGGTTGGGATGATCCAATCCCAAAATGTGCCCCAACTCATGCACTGCGACTCGCTGAATATCTTCCCGGTCGTTACGCAACCCACCGCGATAGGAATCCCAGGTATGCGCGGTGTTGAAAACCACATCCGATTCGGTCCGCACATTTGAAACTCGATACGACAAGGTAATCGCGAGCGTGTTTTCGCCAAAGTCTTCTCCATCCGCCTTACTATCCATCGCGATTTCGTTGATGCCATTGCCAGACACGTAGCCTTCCGTCGCTTCCACCTGTCCTTGAAAATTCACGACGCCCATTTGGTCGTTCCACAACTTCATCGCCGCGAGCAAAGGCGTGGCGTAGCTGGTGCTCCCATCGAGCAACGGAGCCGAAGGAGTCGGAGTTTTGATCTTCATCGGCACCGCGCCGGGGCTCAAAACCACCACATAGATCCCGCTACTGTCCTTGAGCGTATCATAGGCCGAAAGGGAACCGGCCGTGGTGACAACCAGCAGACAAACCAGTAACCGGCAGAGGAATTTGTTAATTTTTCTCACGGAGGGGAATCGATTTACGGGTAGCTCTGATCTCTCTTGAAAACTCATCGGGCGTGAAGGCTCGCGAACGTTTAAGGCGTAATTGTGGCGCATCCATCTCGTCTACCTTGGTCAACGCTTTCGCTACTTCCGCCACGCTCTCCAACGGCACCTTGTCGCCCCGCGAGACATAGCGCCGCTTGGTCTCCGGTTCCTCCTCAATCGGATAGTGGCCATAAGTCATGGCGTAGATGGGACACAACACTCGGCCGTTGCCCTTAATAAATAAAATGCTCTCCGAGCCCACCTTCAATCGCGGCATTCCGCTCACTCGCAATTCCTCGTTTTCGATCCGACCGCCGAGAAATTCCAGCACGATATCCTGCGGCGGATCTCCCGCGATCACTTCCAGCACTTCGATCTCTATCTTTGTAAAAATCCGGCGCCGTTCGCCGCTGATCCGCAATTCCGGTTCCGAGCTGATGACCTTCGCTCTCACGACATAGTCGCTGCGGTTGACCAGTTGATCAAACTCCGGGGCGATAACCGTCGTCGCGGATGACGATGATGCGCACAGCGAAAAGATCAGGCCGGCGGCGATGCCATATCTGCGTAGCGAATGATAAATGGGGTTCATACGATCTGTTCGGTTCTATTGCGAAACTCGATATAGCTCTAAACGGCACTCCATTAGCCGTCAATAGGCAGACCCTACACTCTACCCTAAAGTTCAGACTTTTAACTTATTTTCGCATTTCCCTTACGCTTGCCTTCTCTCGCTCGCGTTATGAAATCCAACCCGATGCCTACTACCCGCCCCAACGTCGTCGTCTTTTTCACTGATCAACAACGTTTCGACACCACCGGTGCCCACGGATCGCAGCTCGGTCTGACACCCAATTTCGACCGCCTCGCCAAAGAAGGCACCCACGTCGTCAACAGCTTCACTTGCCAACCCGTCTGCGGTCCCGCGCGCTCCTGCCTGCAAACCGGTATGCACGCGACCAACACGAACGTGTGGCGAAACGGTTCGCCGATGAATCTCAATCTCCCCACGATCGCGAATCACTTCAACAATGCCGGCTACCACACTGCGTATTACGGTAAATGGCATCTCTCGCCTTATCACATGGGCCCAGTGCCCGAGGAGTATCGCGGCGGCTACCAGTCGTGGCTCGCGTCCAACACCCTCGAGTTCACCTCCGATGCTTTCGAAACCCACCTCTGGGATGAAAACAACCAGGAGCACGTGTTTCCCGGCTACCGCGTCGATGCGCTAACCGACGCCGCGATTCGCCACATCGATCAGCGCAGCAAAGCCGACAACCCGTTCTTCCTCTTCGTCTCTTACATCGAGCCGCATCATCAAAACCATCGCGACGATTACCCCGCGCCCACTGGTTACGAAGAAAACTACGCCGGCGCACCACGTCCTCCCGATTTACAAGCGCTCGTCGGCAGCTCGCCGCAACACTGGCCCGGCTATTGCGGCATGATCAAACGCCTCGACGAAGCCCTCGGTCGCCTGATCGATTCACTCCGCAGTGTGGGCCAACTCGACAACACCGTCATCCTCTTCACCTCCGATCACGGCAACCATTTCAAGACGCGCAACAGCGAGTATAAACGCTCCTGTCACGACGCCTCGATTCGCACCCCTACTGCGATTTCCGGTCCCGGCTTCAACGGCGGCGGCGCGCTCAACCAACTCGTCAGCCTCATCGATATGCCCGCCACGCTGCTCGATGCCGCCGGGATCGACGTGCCCGACGAAATGGAAGGCCGCTCGATTCTGCCTCTCGTGCAGAAAACCTCCACCGAATGGCGCGACGATATGTTTGTGCAGATCAGCGAAGCTCAAACCGGACGCGCGATCCGCACCCATCGTTGGAAATACAGCGTGCGCAGCTTGGAGAAAGGCGATGACGGCCAACCTATTCTCGCGAGCTGTGCCGACAGCTACACCGAAGACTGCCTCTACGATCTCCTCGCCGATCCCTGGGAACTCACCAACCTCATCGGTGGCGATGCTTACAAAGAAATCACCGCCGAGCTGCGCCAACGTCTACTCAAGCGCATGGCCGAGGCTGGCGAAAAAGAGCCCCAGATTATCGAAGCCCCGCACGCCGACCATTCGGGCCAACGCGCCGCCGAGCTCTTCCCCATTCCGCCCGAGAAAACTAAGCTCCCGTAACGCCCGCCTGTCATTCTGATACCGCAACCGCGGGAGAAAAATCCAGTGCACTGTTCGTAAGCAAACAGATTCTATCTCATACCAACACCTCGTTATAAATGGACTGTCATTGCGAAGGAGGCGCAGACGACTGCGGCAATCCACGACTATCCATTCTGGTCAGGCTTTCTCCCTCGTGGATGGCCACGTCGCTACACTCCTCGCCATAACACTGTCTAAATTTTAACAGACGTGGGTATGAGATACCGCTTAGGAATGGCATTGAGCGTGCCTCAGAACAACGCTTCCAGAGCCTTCAGCAATGAGGGGATTTTTACTTTGGAAATATCCCACACCAATTGGTCATCCACGGCATCGTAGCCATGTATCAGCCTATTTCTCAGTCCCACGATCCTCGGGATTTCCGGAACAGAATACGCCAGCGAAGCATCCGATACGACGGCCTTATTCAAGGCTTCACCGACAATTTCCAACTGTCGTTCAACCGCGCTGCGAACGAGCGCTGACTCAGCAAATTGGGAATAGTCCATTTCCTGCGTAAACTCTTGGATACGCTTGCAAGCCTCCACCGCATCCCAAATTCGCTTGGCCACTTCAGGCGGCAACATAGATGTCTTCCAGATCTTGTTCTATCCGACTCCGGAAGAACGGATTAGTGAGTGAGCGGGCGGTTATCAAATCTACTTTTCGACCTAGAAGAGCTTCAGTTGCCATAGCGAAATCAAGGAAACGGTCCGCATAGCCCGGAGTAAGCGGATCTTCAAATTCGGCCAAGAAATCTACGTCACTTTGACTAGGATCAAAATCACTGCGGGTTGCCGATCCAAACACCGCCAGCCGTCGAACGCCAAAGTTACGACTCAAGATTGCGAGATCCTCGCGATGATTCTCCACCAGCGGATGCATGAAAACAACGTGCTTTAGGATCGAGGGAGAAGCAAGGCGGGATCAAACGTCAGACACCGCCCGCATCCCAAAACCTTGGCCATCCCCTGACCCAATGTTCGTATTACGAACATTCAGAGCTTCCAGCGCACGCCGATCGTGCCGCCGATTCCCGTCATGGGATAACCCGGACGGTAACGGTAATCGCGATCCAGCAGGTTTTCTCCCGCGAGGAAGATCTCGCCGCGATCACGACCATCCCGATCCACGAGACGATACACCAAACGCGCGTTGAGCAGCGCGAAGGCCGCGACGCGTTCGCGATTCGGTGCGCCATTCGCACGGGCTTGGGAACCCGCATATTGCGACGACGAATAGGAGCCATCGACGTTCAACGTGAGACTCGAGCTAAGCTGCCACGTCGCGCCACCCACGATCGACCATTTCGGCGCGTAGGGCAGATCATCCGGAGTCGTTTCAAGCAGCGATAGGCCACCAAAAAAGGTGAGTGTTTCGCTCGGATGCGTGGTCACCATCAACTCCGCGCCCTGCGTGCGAAACGTCTCGATGTTGAGAAATTGAAATGGCGGTGGCGGTGGTGGCACGAAAACGTAGCGATCCTTCCCCTCGTTGCGAAACAACGTGAGCTCGATGGTGGTTCCGCGGTCGAATTCGCCCTTCCAGCCGAGCTCGTATTGATCGAGCATCTCCGGGCCGAGACTGCGCCAGCTCTGTCCCAAAGCCGGGATCGCGACGACGGAAAACGCCGCGACATCGAGCCCGGGAAATTTCACCGCGCGACCCGCGCTCATGTGCCATTGCGATTGGCCGGTGCGCAGCACCAAACCCGCTTGCGTGCTCGTCGCATGACCAAAGATCTCGTGATCGTAATAGCGGATGCCGACCGATGGGATCACTTCAGTCTCGCCCGAGTCCCAAGTATGATTCCATCCGGCATAAGCAGAGACCAATCGGAATTTCTCCGGTCCAAATTTACGCTGCGGCGCCGCTCCCGGCTGCACCGAAACAGAAGTGCCCTCCATCAGATCGTAGTCCATCCCGCCCGTGATCTCGCTCCCCTCCCACAGGCGCAGCACCTCTCGCCAGCGCACGCCAGAGAGTTTGTAATCATTCAGGGCATCCGCATTCCCCGAAGTCTCGCGCCTCAGCCAATTGCCCTTCCCCTCATTCGAATACGCCTTCACCCATCCCTCGGCTCGCTCGTAATCCCAAGCGGCCGTTACGATGTTCAACCAATTCTCGGTGAGGTAGACATCACCGCGCGTCTGCGGTAATCCCGAACTAGCCTCCGGCCCTGGATCAACCGCGCGATTATCCGTGCGATTGAGCAAGTAGCGCAGCTCCCAGTTCTCCGCCAACTGCACTCCCGCATGGACGAGGTAGTTATTCAATTCGCCATCGGAATCAGGGCGATGCCCATCAGCTTCGCGGTGGCTCTGTCCCACATAGAAATCGAAACGCTCATCCTTGAAGCCGATCGATACCTTCTCGGATAACATCCCGAAACTCCCCGCCGAAATCATCACCTGCGCGCTGACTCCCTCTTCACCCGCTCGCGGCGTTTTCATATTCACCCCCGCGAAACTATTGCCCGATGCGACTGGATTGGAGCGACGCGACACCTCGATGCTATCCGCGAGATCGATCGACATCAGATCAAGCAAGGGGTGATTGAAGATCGCGTTGTAATTCGGCACGCCATCCACCTCCATCATCACCTCGCCCCCCGGCCGACTCGATCCGAGCCCCCGAATCAAAACCGAGCCACCCTCGCCTCCCCCAAAAGAGCCCACCGCATTATAGCGCGAGATTGTCACCCCGGGAGTGCGACGGAGCGCGGAAGTCAGATCATGCGCATTCAACGCCTCGATTTGCTCCCGACCGATGACCGACGATTGATCCGCAAAACGATCCACTCGAGTCTCCTCGACAATCGGGTTCGCCATCACTTCCACCTGCTCAAGCACGACCGGTTCCGACTGCGCCATCGCGACAGAGAATACCCCCGTCAGGAGAAAAGTGAACGCGTGCCCGCCTCGCGATGTTGCCGTGCCAATCATGAACCGTCCTGCATGGCAGTCCTCCTAAGCGATGTCGCGCACATTCCCGACATATCCGGAAATCATCCCACCAAAGGCAAGGGGTCTGAGCATCTCAGGATGAGACCCAAGGCATGTAAACGCGGAGTTCGCGAAGGACGCAGAGGTCCTCACCTTTCTCCTCCGCGCTCTTCGCGAACTCCGCGTTGAACAGTCTCTTTCCGAGGTGTCATTATCCCGGTCGACTGCGGTAATCCACACTTACTTGCCGTTAGGTCTGCCTGTGTTCGTAGATCGCCACAGTCGACATGCTACGCCGGTCTACTTCGCGATGACAGAATAGGTAGGTCTTCCTCAGTCGATCAGATAAAACGGATTCACGAGTTTGAAAGTCTTCTCAGAAAAACCTCCCTGAAGATCGCTCTGCTGATCGCCCACATTGGCGATGATCTTCCAGCCCTCGGCTTCCAATTGTTTCCGCGCTACAGTCTTGTAGTCTCCACTCGTGCCCGTGTAGCCCACCGGTTTGCAGATTAGCTGTTCGTATTCTCCCATCTTCATCGCTGCCAAATTCTTCACCGTGCCAGGCCGATCCGATTCCTTTCGCCCTGTGATAAAAAAGACCGTCACTTTATAGCGAAGAGCCGTTTCATAAACCGCCCGCACGGCCTCAATCGCAGGAGCCGTGCCCTCCTCAACCCACTGGTCCCATGACTTCGGCAAGTAGCCGAAATCCATCTCCCGCATATGAGGTAGATTCGTGAGCACGGTCTCATCAATATCCATCACCACCGCGAGATTATCTCCCTTAACCCTCCGCGCCGCACGAGCTGCAATCCACTCACTAGCCTCGGCCGCTGTGGTCTTTAAATTGGCAGTATACTCACCCGAATCAACATACCGCAACACCGCCTTTTTCGCCGTCGAAAGATTAACCGGCACCTCTGCCACCATGACGGACTGAACGCAGACCAAGCCCAATCCTAACCAAGCCACTCGGGTTAACTTCATTTTAAGCATGGCGAAGGAATAGCCACAATCACCGTAAAAACAACCGGTTATCATCAGCACGCAAAGACTCATCTATCGATACAATCTCGTGCTTAAACAACTAGCAGCAACGAGTCTACTTCTACCTAGCCTTTGAATTTATAGAATCACGTTATTGCGACTGCACGAATGTCACATTGTCCGCTTTTCTGATTGCGCCACCCAGTGACTAAGAACCACAAAGCCGTTTCTTTAAAGCCCCTCGGATTGCCCCGCGGACGTCTCTTTATGGTGAAAGATAATGAATGAAACTACTCCTGGCGCAGCTTTTCCATGTCGGCGAGAAGCTCTTCCATTTTAGTAAATACCCGCCCGTAGAACGTATCTATTTCTAGAGCGTAGAGTCGGCCACCAAATATCGCCAGAAGGCCTGCGATCAGGAGAATAGGGAACAGCAATATACCCGGAATACCATTGAGCAGCCACCCCTCGCTGGGGAGTCCAACTACTATTTCATAAAGGCGTGGTCCATGAACGGAGAACCATACCCCGAGGGACGTTCCGAGGAACAGTATCGGGTAGTAGAACCGAGCCATCCGGCGATTCATGGCAACTTGAGATTTCAGCCAAGAGTCGAACGCCTGCAAATACTCGAAACTGCTCACACTCTTATCAATTTTCTCCAGACCGTTCAGCTCTTTCCGGTTCACCACAAATACGACCAACAGCACCAGAGACAGAACAATTCCTGTGATGGGGAGTTGCATGGCAGTGAAACCGAAAACCCCGAGAATTCCTCCGATCGCAATTGCTTTCAGGTTGAACCGGAACATCCGGTTAAACTTTTCGATGATGTGTTCCGATTTCCGGTTGTAGAGATCGTTGACTTGAGGAGCGACGAGTGCGTCCCCACGGAGGAAGCCCGCCTTCCAAATAGTTTCAATTGATTTTTCCATCTAATAATTTTTTGAGCCGTTGTTTGATGCGCTTAATTCGAACTCCGATGTTGTTGGCATTGGTTCCGGTGATATCGGCGATCTCCTGATATGTTTTCTCTTCGAGGTAGAGCAGGATCACACCTCGATCGATTTCCGAAAGCTGTCTGATCGCACGGTAAAGCTGGTTAAGGGAGTCATCACTGAAGGACTGACTATCTTCGACTGCCACTTCGGGTAAACTGTCTGAGGAGAAATGATCCTGAGCGTGTTTGTTTTTCTTCAGTAGGGTGAGACAGACGTTCAGCGATAACCGGTAGATCCAAGTCGACCAGGCCGATTGATCGCGAAAGTTGTTTCGGCTCTTCCAAATCTGCAGGCACACCTCCTGATAATAATCCTCAAAGTCCTGCTGCGAATTCGTATACGCCCGACACATTTTGATAATGATACCGGCATAGGGCAGAATGAACGCCGTATAGAAATCGCTACTCAAGAGCCTTCAGGGGGTTATCTTTGGAAGCAGGCAAAGAAGGGATCATTCGCACTAACTGTCAGTGGTCAATAAGACACGATTCTGCTTCTTCGCTTGATCGTCCAAATAGTAGCCCATGACGAGACCCACGGTCAGTCCTATGCCTATCCCTGTTCCGGTCCCCGAGGTTCCATCAGGAATTCCCGCAAAGCCCTGCAGGAAGGACGAAATGAGTCCTCCAAACGCGACCCCGAGAGCCAAACCTAGCCCCGTATAATAGTTTTCAGGGATGAGCGAGAGGAGTTCTCTCACATATTTCATGAAGCTGTGGCTACCTCTCTTGAGCTCTTTCCCGATTTTGGCTGCGCCTTCATGCAGAAGATCGCGATCAATGGCGTCTTCGATCGAGCGCAGCTGCTCAACCGACAGATCACGCTCCTTCAGGCTGCTTAGCGCTCCGAGGAGTCGTTCATAGATTTTCTTCTCAGATCTCTTCTCCGACTTTGCCAAGAGCTCTGCGAAGGTATGATGGGCTTTCTGTATTTTCATAGTGTTTCCCTAGTTAGTGGCGGAAATCACAGATCATTACACCCTGGGTAGTATTTTTTAATTTCTTTGTAAAATAAGCGGCTCTTCAGGACACCCGAAAGAGTCAGAGCAGAAATCATCGCGAGAAGGAGGAACCAATACGGCGAGAGCAGGGATTTTGGCGTGGCGGTTTGCGGTGGGGAGAAAAGGCAGGTTAGTGCAGGGGTAAGATTCCAGCATTGTCCTCCTTTCAGACCTGCCCTAGAGGCCCCGAGAAAATCATCGAAGACTTCATCGAACCCATACACCTTCGCTCACAACGGCCTCACAGTCATCAAAGCCGAAGTCTCTCTCCGCTCATGAGCCTCTATCGCCCAGCCATCATCGCCCTCTCCTGCCTTCTTCTCAGCGGCTGCAGCACCCTCCCCAACCGCACCGAAGAAGCCACCGAAGCGATCAACGAGCCAGCCACCTTCACCAGCCCGACTTACGAAACACCCGAGATCGTCGACTCCCTGCTCGATGTCTTCGACGACGAGCAACTCAACGCGCTCGTCCAACGCGCCCTCGAAAACAATC
>Ga0075118_10002489_pt1 | contig 11557 bp, 13 predicted proteins | sample AntAceMetag02UKE_FD_69794 | JGI IMG/M metagenome (GOLD analysis project Ga0075118, IMG submission 69794) | Saline lake microbial communities from Ace Lake, Antarctica - Antarctic Ace Lake Metagenome 02UKE | ecosystem: Environmental > Aquatic > Non-marine Saline and Alkaline > Saline | place...
AGTTTATCCTTGCCCCCTCTGGGAACCAGCAGATGCAGAACTGAGCGTGTCTATGAGAATTATCGTTGGGTGGATAAAAAGGTCTGTAGCTAGAAGAATCTTGTTTGAGACTCAACTTTAAAACTGTCGCAACCTCGTTTACGACTGCTAACGACCCTAAGGAGGCATCAGCGGAGAATAGCTTGCTTGGTCGGAGCGATTGAGACGATAGACTTCAATCGCATGTGAGGCGACGATAGGTTGGAACCACACTGACCTCTGACGGTAGTAGATTGCAGTCTGAAAAAGTTAACTAATTGGCTCGGTGTACATTTCTGGCATATCCGCTAATTCTTTTTGTTTGTCTGCAACCAGTTTTAACCATGCTTTAGTATGGAAACGCTCGCGTCCCTTGAGGTATTCCCGCATGCCGGACGAATTCGCAATGCTACTTAACGTAAATAGGTAAGGTTCCCATATAGCGTATTCCAACCTGCCTGCTTGATACTGTAGAAAAATATTTTCCTGAATTCGACAGACGGAACCTGCCAAAAAAACAAACTGCGCTTTTTCAAGATCGTTTAAACTATTGTAATCCCCAACACCATTAACCCATATTTTTGCAATTTCGGGATCGGTGGCCGTTGCCATTTGCCAAGCAGTAAATTGTGATGCCATGTCATTCATAGTTCTTGCTCGATCTTCCATCACGCTATTTCTTGTTTGTAGTCCCAAATAAACCAGTGATGCCACTACCGCAGATGCACCAACTAGTTCTGCCACTGCAGCTATGATTTCCCAATTCACGTGTTTTATCCTCTTCTTGTTAAAGCGCTACGCAAGAATACCCCAATGTCTGGTATTGGCCGTTAGCGGCGGTTCGACGATGCCTGTTTGATGTTTGATCAATTGGTCAGCTAACGACCCAAAGCCGTCTCAAAGGGCTACCTTTCAAGCTGGTACTGCGGAAACTCCAGCACGTTGGGTAACTCGCCTTCCGCCATCCTTTGCTGAAGAGTGGTCGTCATCCCGATGTTATAAGTAGCTTTCCATTCGGACCAAAAATTACCACCACCCGGTGTGCTCAGTACAGCAGCTACCCACGTTCTGTATGGCTCATGAGACTCATCCGGAAGAGCACCTGCCTCGTGCATGGCCTGCGTCGATTGATAAAACAAAACAAGATCATGCATATGATGACAAAAATCAGACCTAGCACGAAAAGGCATGTCAGGATAATCTGACAAACCCAAACTGAAGTGTTCTGGATCACCGGTAAGAAAGGAGCGCGTCCAATCCCTAAACTCAATAGCGACATTCTGGCGGCTGGCTGTTTCTGAAGATTTAGTGTTCGCCTTTATTTGTACCGCAAGATAGAGCAGGGATAGAAAAACCGCCGCTGCGCCCAAAAGCTCACCTACTGCACCGATCGCTTCCCAGTTCATAATGTACCTCCTTCTCGAAGTGAGAGATGTTACAGCAAAATGAATTTTGACTGCTTCTGGCCGATTGCTGCCACTCCTGAGGACAAACCTCACCTTCACCAGTGATGCAGCCACCCTCCTCACCTAGCCCACACACGGCTCACAAGAATCGAAGTTAGAAGCCTACGTCAATCCGGGCGAATATCTTACAAGACGTCAACTCATCGAAGATCACAATAGCATCACGAGTTACACGTCATTGACGCTTGCTCTATGCGGCCTCTGCAGGGGACGCCACAACTTAATAACAGAGTTGCTTATGATCCATTGTCCATTCTCGAAAACACTCTGTGTTCGACAATTTCGAGTTCCGATGGGAGCGATCGTAGGTGATTGAATAGGGCTAATCTGTGGCCTTTGGATGGGTCGCACGCCCGGTAAATTAATAGCGGGAATGTCGAGAGTTGAATCACAGACTTGTTTTTGAATTGCGGGTGTCATGGTGTTGTAGTCGTGATCTACCCATTTAACAGTGCACTTCGCTATGACGTTGGGTGATATGAAAAGGATCATGATTGTCGAGACGAGTAGTTGGTAGAAAGAGCGTTTCATAAAATTTCCCAGCGAAATGACATGAGCTAACAGGCTACCCGAAAGTGATTTTAAGTCAACGACAAGCTACCCTATAAGCCTGACGTTCCTGAGCAGCACCTAATCAATTTCAAACACTTCGACGATACCAATGCCTGGACTTCCCAGGGTTTGCTAGACAGATGTTCTATCTGAACCAATGCAGCCTGACGAGGTTGGACGGCGATGGGGTCCCTTGCGAGGCTATATGTCTGTAATATGCAAAAAAAATGAGGCGAGATACTTGAAGACTTGAAACCTCAACTTCTACAGTAATCGAGATCGACGAGCATTTCATAGGCCCAGATGATCCTTGACGTACTCGCAAAAAAAACATAAAGGAATCAAGCTTGAACGAAGAGACTACAAATAGACAAGGTGGGATATTGGAGGTGTTGCCAAAAGCCCTTCTTAGGTGGTCTCGAAAGTTAACTCCCCTTTTTTTGTCTAGTTTGGTGGCACTAGTACTAAATACTAGTGTTTTTGCTCAATTGTCAGATTTAGAGTTTGAGCTACCAAATGACACCAAAATTGATGGGTATCGACTAGCGTTTACTTGTGGAAGCTTAGTTCGCCGAATTGACGGAGAGCTAGATTCAGTCAAGATACATGGATTCGCAGTAAGTCGAATGGTTCAGGATTCAGTCTCGCAGGAGGAGGGCCAAAAATTGATAAGAGAAGCAGGCGCTTTTTCTAATTACATAGTCAAATACTACGCATCTAATCATTCTGAATTAAACCTAACAAAGAAAGAACTGTGCTTCCAAGCTAAAGTACTGCTTCCCGGCTTGCCTCTAAGCCATTTGAATTGACGAACGATGAGACCTAAATGGAATTAATTTATGGAAACTAAAAGCTCTTTAAACGCTATACTACCTTGGTTTCTATTAGGATCACTGTCTCTTTATTATCCAACAATAAGTGGCAGCGTCACTCACGGTGACCTCCCTGCGCTTGGCGTTGCCCTATTGGAAGGCATTATCGGACTAAACCTAATTTTGGCAGTGATTGTCTTTATTGTACTAGTGCTAGTTGTATATAGTTTATGTTGTATTTCCCCGAAGTTCCGGACTCTTTCCGCGCTTTACCGAGTGTGCCGAGGCTGGGCGATTGCTCTTGTGCTTTATTCAGCCTTTAGTTTCTATGTTTTTCTAAATGAGTCGTCGCTCGCATAAGCGCTGGACCTTAAACCGCAAGGTCGGCGGGCAAAATTATGCCATAACAAATTTTACTGGTTCAAAATATTGGATCGTATTGCTCAAACTCGCGTTTACTCCAAAATACCAAGCGCTTTACTGAGCACAGCATTCCCTCCATCAAGGGTGAAAGCAGTATCACGGTGGTTGTCGCCGCCATTGACGTAATATCTAACCAGTAGATTTTTTCCATTTGCAATAACCATAGCTTCATCAAGGGCGATATACGGCAGGGATGTACTGCTGTCACTAAAGTCTGCTGCCTTATGATCATCAACTCGATACATAAACCCTGTTCCTGAACGCTTCGAGGCTAAAGGGCTGCCTAATTCGAAACCTACACTGACCCTGCCGGCATGTACGAGAAGAGTAAACTTGTGCCCTTCCTCGTTTTGCCCCGCGACATAAGCTGTAACCGCATCAGTCATCGCGTCAGTACTCATTGAAATATACCAATCTACTACAGGCACTGCTGGCACTGCTGGCACTGCTGGCTGTGCTGGCGAAGGTGGCATCGGGTAAATGATGGCTAATACGACAGCCATAAATATAGTGAATGCCAAAATAAAAAAAAACTCTTTCATTTGTTGTCTCAGTTGGTGTGGCGGATGAAGGCTTCTAAGGACTGGATGTTAACCCTCGCAGGGGAATACCCGACGGAGAGCATTCACTAACGAGCTGACGCCTGACACATGAAGCTGTTCAGGGTTCGCATTCAAAAACTTAACGTAAATTTTTATGTGTTGGCCAAGGGTAGTACCTGCTGGTTCGCAAATAAATGGTCGAGGCTTGTAACCCCACCCTGCAGATAGTTTATCCATTTGGATTGCTCCCAATACAAAACCCTGACACGTTGACATATCTTCAAAACCGGTGGCGTCACCTGGTTCCGCGGTGCAGTATTTCAACATCTCACTCCCAGTCCAAGCATTCGCTGCACTCGGTAGTAACAACAGGGCAAAAATCAAAGCCTTCATACACTCTCCTTTTTCAGGGAGCATAAATAAAAACCGGATCGCGATCCAGAGACTCAGCGATTTCGTCGCATCAGGCCTCTGTCGTGATCAAATAATGCGCAATCAGCCTATATCCGTTGTTACAGGATGGATATGCCAATCGTTCTTAATCTCTTTGCCGCCGCTGGTGACGTCTGTCCGGGTCTTGTCGCTGTACCCGTGATTAGCCAGGGCCAGCTTGACGATGGTAGCGTTGAATTCGTTCGTCAGCCCTTTATTTAACAGTGCAAGTTCCTGAGCATCGTTGCAGTGCGCTAACGTGTCGGAAAATTCTCCCCTTTCATACTTGGCCCATTCGTAGAGAGTACTCTTGTGAACAGCCAAAACGACCGCCATACCGACGATCGAAGGAAGAGGATGTCCATACTCTGCATAGTTCTCGATGTAGTGATCAGCTTTCATTTCCATTTCTTCGGAGTAGCTTGTTGGTCGTCCAGCCATCTAGATTCTCTCCTCGGTAACGTCTGTAAGAATTCCAGTTTCGCGATACGCCAAATATAAATAGGCTTCCCGTAATCGCCTCAGTGCTTCTAAATTAGTCAATGACGGAACTCATATCGAGGCACTTGGCCTACAACTGACTGAATTTTAAGGCGATCCATTGAGCCAGCTTTCGGTTTCTGTTTTACCCCTCTTTGTTTATTCATCGCAGATATAGTATTCCCCCATAAAACTATAAAACTGGGTAAACATATAAAACTAAGAAAACTAAGCAAACTCAATAAGGGCAAGAGTTTGGCTGGCATCACACTATCGAAATCATTGATTCTGAGCATTCTGTTTTCTTAGTTTTCCTGTTTTATGGGGGAGTAGTTCCTAGTGTGTAGTTCAATGAGTTTTTCTCTCCTCTGCTTGCATACCAAATTCGTCGCTCCTCCTCCGAGTACCGTTTCAATACTTTCCTGGTTTTGTCTTTTCCAACTCCAGCGTCAGCACAATGCTTCACGATTTCGGTTTGCTTACTTTTGCCACCCAATATCGCTTCACGGATCTCCTCAATGGCATCCGAATCTTTATCTCGTCGCCCGCGTTCTTTCCGCTCTCTCGTTATGTCCTTGTAAGAATTTGCTGGCACTACCGTTCGGTCTCGAAGTACATCGAAAGTTACTGGCTCGATGTCACACCTTTTCTTGTCTGGCAGCGTTGATATAGTGATGCTTCCATCCGGGTGCTTTTGCGAATCGAGATAGATCATCTCGTCACAGTCTGCTCGAATATCCCCAGTACCTTCAAAGATCAGCTTCCCATCGTCGCCTTTGTGCTTGTTGGTATGCGCCAAAAGGACGATGGTCATGCCTTTGCCGTTAAGCCCTCGGAATAGTTCAAACAACCGCTTCGCCTCGCGCTTATTGATCACATCTGTCATCTTCTTGAGGGTGTCGAAGAAGAAGACCATTCTGCTGAAGTCGCCCCCTTCTTGATTCATTTGTTCGAGCCTTTTCACTACGTCTTTCATGGACAGACCAGTTTTAAGATCAGGCAGCATCAACGAAAACCCTTTCTCGTTAGCTTCAGTAGCCATGGATTTGGCATCCGTTCCTGAAACGTCAGCATTCACATAAAAGACGTCATAGTCCTTGGCAATCTGTCCGGCAATCCACAACATAAGTGTGGTTTTACCGCCGTTGGGTGGAGCTGGGAAGACGATAACGTGGTTGTGTCTAATCAGGTCTGGGTAGACCCATTTCCCCGCCGTAAGTGCGCTAATTTCGTCGCCGTCCAACGTGAAATCCTCCATCCAGCTTTTGGATTTTATTCGCAACGAATTCTTCAGATAATCTTTGTCGCCTCGGTTGTCGTTGGGGTCATTACCCAGTTTTGTAGGGATCAACAACGCTTCAGCTATTCGACTAGCCATCAGTCAACCTCTCGCAGAATGATGATTTCATCAGGCTCATAAACTTCGGCGATTAGTTCGGCGGTTTTCTTGAGTTGCCCTTTCCCAAATGCGCAGGCTGCAGCCTTTGCCCCTAGGTGGAAAACTGTAGAAAAGGCACTGGCCCACCCCTCGCATACATACCAGGTTTGGTTTTTGATCCTAGTGTTACCAAGGAGTAGTGCACCGCCTGACACCTGACCGAATGACTGTTTTACACCGTCCGTATTAATGCATTGGACTCCTTGAACGAGGCCCGTTTTGATATTCCTGATGGGTACAACGATGCAATCGTTACTCTGCCCGATCACGGATCCGGAAGCGTTACCGCGAGCAGCGCGCCCGGCACCACCGATGCCTTTTCTCACCGCATAGGCATGTGAAGCAACCAAGTTACCTGCTCGACTGGAGGCCAACCACAACTTCTTCGCATAGAGCGATGTAGACGATGGTTTGTTAACCGTTGACCTCGAAGCGACGCTAGGCTGCTGTGTGTTCACCGGTGGTCTAAAGCCGTTCTGCTCGGCAAGGTGAACAACCGTCCCCATCGTGACTCCTTGGCCTTTAAATGACTTCCAAACAGCTTTAACAGACCGAGGGCTATAGTTAGCGGACTTGCTCGACCATTCATCAAACAACTGAATACCACAGTCTCCATACTCGGTTTTTAGCGCCATCCCAACACTAATCCAAGTTTCCCGATCATCAGACGGGATAAAGCGAAGGAGGACTAAAGCGTCCAGCGGGCTCCCTTGCGCCAATGAATTAGTCATCGGAAGCCACCGCCTCAGCCCTAAGACAGATCAAATCCTCGCTTTCGTGGAAGTAAGCATCCCCAGCATCGCCCTCTCCGCTTCGAATTAGTTCTGTCGCCTCTTTCAACGATCTGGCTATTACGCGTACCGGTATTCTCTGCTCTTTGCGAATTTCGCAGTTGTATAGCTTCAACATTTGACTGCAACTCCCACACAACAGCCCGTATGGCGGCTTCCCAAGGATATTGGCCGGCTGCTCATGATGAGATCCTCTGCGAAAGGTTCACCTCTGCTGTGGATTGAAACTGGCGCTGGTCTAATAGCCAATCTTGGAGGTTTTGAGTGGGGTATCTCACAGCTCCACCTAACTTGTGGAACTTAGGACCAGGCACGCCTTTAAATAGCTCACCTGTATGGCGGGATAGTCTCAGCATGTCCGCTGAAACGCCTAGTATTTCGGCTGCATCTGCATTATTTAGTAACTTGGCGTCCTTCATACGTACTCACACTCGCTAATGTATGGTTACGCATTTTCCCCTATGAATAGACAGCTGTCTGCGTGGGTAATGAACTCTTTTTGAACGTTACCCATTAAAAACATCTAAACTTTGGGAGGTTCACTTTGACTTCTAGTGACATCTACAAGTTTTTGCTTCACATGAAGAGCCGAAAACTCTTCATTGCCTGTCTTTTTCATTAGGGAGTTAAAAACAGCTGCTGTTACGGTGTGCAGCGGCTCTCCGGCCTTATCTTCAAAATACCAATTTAGAATTATCATGAGTTCGCGTGGGAAATTGCCGTTTTTGGTCCTTCGGCGGAGCATCGAAGTATAAGTGTCGGGTGACTCCAGCTCATCAGCACCGAGCATCGAGAGCATGGTTAGCATCTCTGATAACCGCTTGATGCGAACTGGAGTCGCACTCATTGCGTCTGCCTTCCCAGCTACCTGCAATCCCATTTTCTCAAAAAAGTTGTCGTAAGGAGTGAGGCGAATAGTCCTTGCCAATTTTTTCGCCAAACTTCTAACCTCCTCCTCCCACTTTGCTGTTTGTTTTTTCGACATACTCTTGGTGGCCGAATTTGAATTCCAAGACTCTCCAAATTTACAAATGAATGAGTATAAGTCCCATTCATCGAGACCTTTTTCCTTTACAAGCTCCCAAGCAGGAATCATTCTAGGATCAACAAGAAGACTTTTCGCCAGTTTTAGATTTGGGATACTTCCGACTATCGGAGCGTAAAGTTCTGCTCCGCGAATTTGAATACGCAGATTTTCTGGTACCCAATCTGCCATTTGTATTTTATTCATTTAGTAACTCCACCGCTTTGGCTTTATGTTCTGGCGCTAGGTGAGCATAACGTTGGGTAGTCTCAACGCTCGCATGTCCGAGCAAGTCTTTCACTGTGTAGAGATCAACGCCTCTCATCACCAATTTGCTGGCGAAAGTATGGCGCAGATCGTGAAAACGAAAGTCTTGAACCTTCGACAGTTTCATCAATCCACTCCACGCAGTCGCAATGTTGTCAAAGCGCCTCCCAGTTACCGGCGAGGGAAACACCAGAGCAGACGGCTTTGTTTGCTCTATCCACCCCTTCAATGTCTCAGCGCACTCTGTATTCATCGGAATTCTACGAGAATTGCTGGATTTACTGACTTCCGCCCTGATTCGAATCTCTGCTTTCTTCAAATCCACGTCACGCAGCTCAAGGTCGAAAAGCTCCCCTCTTCTCAACCCTGTATTCAACGCCACGAGCACCAAAGGCTTCAAGTAGTCGGTAAATTCATCTGAGTACATAGCCAACCGCTCTTTACCTCTTGAAGCTAACCAGGAGTTGTAACGATGCCTCTCGGCTTTCTGTTGCTCTTGTCGCCGATCTAGAGCCCTTCTGAGCACCTTCTCTTCAGCCGCGTCTAGATGGCGCACTATCGGGTTATTGTCTTCCTTCAGCGGCTTCACGCTCGACAATGGATTGCCCTCGATAAGGTCCCACTCTACCGCTCTGTTTAGCATGGCCTTTAGCGCCGAAACTGGTCTATTGATCCCGCTATGGCTCATGCCACCTTGTAGCTTCTTTCGTCGCCAGTTGCTCACCAACCAATTGTTTACTTCATAGAGCGATTTCGTTCCCCAGTCATCAACGAAATAGTGCTCAAGTAAGTAAACACGCTCCTTGCCTCGTTTCATATTGGCAAGTAAGTAAGGCTTGTACTCTGTTTCGAAAAAGATGCCCAACGTCTGCTTCTGCTCTCGATCTGCAGCAACACGCTTTGACTTCTTCTCGGTCTGAACATCTATTCCATTTGCAATCTGGCCGTTTAACTTACCGGCTACATCACGCGCTTGTTTAACGGTGAGTTTGCCCCAGCTGCCAATGGTAAAGGTTCGCTTTTGACCTGACTGGTTCCGATACCTAACGCAGAAACTTTTAATTCCTGACGGCCGTGAGATAACACAAAAACCAGTCTCAACCGTGTCGTATATTTGAACGTCTTTAGAGGGAGTTTTCAGGGTCTTGAGAAGGGTGTCAGTTATCTTTTCTCGCAAGGGGGCACCTAGGGGGCAACTATCACTAACGCAATCATACCCCCACTAACAAGTAGAGCCTACAAAAACACTATTTTTGTAGCTAAAATGGCAATAATGGTGAATGAAGTATTAGTGGGTGTTACCAGAGATTAGGAGGAAAATAGCTTCGTAAGCAGTTGGTCGGAGGTTCAAATCCTCTTTCCGGCACCACTTAAGATCCCTAAGACTTCGTAGGTCTCTGTTTTCTCTCAGCTTTCACTAGCTCAGATGAAGGCGGTAGACATTATGGTAGGTACAAATCTAAACCCGAAATACACTTACACCAAGCGCGGCGTTTATTACTTCAGTAAAGCCATACCAAGCGACATGCAACTCTTGTATGACAAGCCCCGATTAACTAAATGCCTTAGAACCAAGTCAAAAGATCAGGCTCGAATTGCTGCCAACTCTCTAGCAGCGCAATTGGATCAGTATTGGTCTGGTTTGAGGCTACAGACGCAAACCAAGGAATTTGAAGCTCAACTATTGTTGAAGCTAAATCCTCGTGCCTCTGGATTCCCAACTATAGAAGAAGCGCTAGCCCAATACTTAGCGGTCAAGGGAAAAGACAAAGGCGAGCTCTTCTTTACACACACCAAAAGGAGCATCGGCTACCTCTCTCGCTATTGTGGTTCTCGACAGCTAGACAAGTACAGCTCGTCTGATGCAGCAAAGCTTAGAGACGCGCTCATCAAACAAGGCCTCAGATCCTCAAGTATCCAAAGAAACTTTAGCGGCGTTAAGGCTGTTGTAAATTTCGCTATTTTGGAAAACGGTCTTGATTGTAAAAACCCCTTCTCTGGCGTCTACATTGCTGCCGAGAAGAACATTAAGAGAATCCCCTTTACATCAGACGAACTACGAGGTATTCAAAAAACCTGCAAAACAATCAATGACGATATTCGCTGGCTTGTTGCTTTGATTAGCGATACAGGAATGAGACTTTCCGAAGCGGTCGGACTATTAAGAACCGACATAGACTTGCATCATGCGACTCCTCACGTGATCGTCCAAGTGCATACTCACCGCTCATTAAAGAATCAAGGGAGCGTAAGAAAAATCCCTCTCGTTGGCTCAGCACTCTGGGCGTCACATAGACTGGTTAGTACTTCATCTTCTGAGTTTTGTTTCCCACGATACATCGAAGGAGGAGTATGTAAGAGCAATTCCGCTAGCGCTGCAATTAACAAGTGGATCAAAGTAACCACGTCAAATCAAAGCTTAGTTATTCATAGCTTCAGACACAGCTTTCGGGATCGCTTAAGAGCTATAGAAGCTCCAACAGAAATGATTGACCGACTTGGTGGATGGACTAATGGAGCAATTGGGCAAAGGTACGGAGATGGTTATCAACTTGAACAACTTCACTCATGGATGGAAAAACTGATTCGTTAAAGGTCTACATCTTTTTTGATAGTAAAGACAGAGCAATCACGGAACATCGACTCTGATAGAATGCTAACAACGCGAAATTAGAACTTTGACCTAGCACTAATCACTTGTCAGTTTCAGATCGATTACTGATACAGACTTGAAATCTGGATATACTGACTCGACCCTATACATTTCCCGCGCTCTATTATGATCAAAAATTGGATTCTAACCGGAGTTAAGTACATAGGCTCATATGCCGTCTATGTCATCATCATGATTCTAACCCTTATGGGTCTTGTTACTGCGGTACAGTCGTTTACTGGCCCATCTTACTACGAAGAATGTATGTTAGAGAAATTGCATGGAAAGCCTGACTCAGCGAGATATTTCGCCAATGCATTATGCGAGGACCTGCCTGAATACCCATCAGGACGAAAAAAGGATGGCTAATCAAAGTGACAGAATAAATGAACAAGTTCCTACACTGTAGAAAATCATACCGCCTTCATCTGAGCTAGTGAAAGCTGAGAGAAAACAGAGACCTACGAAGTCTTAGGGATCTTAAGTGGTGCCGGAAAGATCCCCTAAGGGTCTTCAAAGCCCTTGTAGCCTGTCTAACTCTCCCTATGTGCCAGGCTATCTGTCGCCTCTTTTTGATTCCCCAAAATACTAACAGGGCGCAAAGAGAGATTGAATTATGTCGCGATATTCTATTGAGTTTAAAGAGTCGGTTGTCAAAA
>Ga0075118_10002492_pt1 | contig 11553 bp, 10 predicted proteins | sample AntAceMetag02UKE_FD_69794 | JGI IMG/M metagenome (GOLD analysis project Ga0075118, IMG submission 69794) | Saline lake microbial communities from Ace Lake, Antarctica - Antarctic Ace Lake Metagenome 02UKE | ecosystem: Environmental > Aquatic > Non-marine Saline and Alkaline > Saline | place...
AGAGCGGGATCTGCGAATGATGAAGACCCTCGAGAAAATTAGCGGAACCTTCCGCAGCGAAAATCACGCGAGATTGTTTGCTGACATCCGCAGCGTCATTTCGGCCACTCGAAAGCAATCGCGTAATCTGCTCAGCACGCGTGGCAAAATGCTTCGCGCCCCAGGAACTCTGCGCGACTCGCTCGTCAAAAGCGCGAAAAACTGACGAAAATATTCCGTCATTGCCTCACCTTATCGGATCAGATGTAATCGTTGAGGCGTGAATACTTACTAAAAAAAATAGATTTATCGTCAATCCCACTCCATAATAAATTCTCCGTTGCCGTTCCTTCATATGAATTTTTTTTTTAAGTCTTGTTTCGTTCGAGCGTGCCGTCTCATTTTCTACCTTCCGGCTGTCGCCGTATTAGTAGGGAGCTCACCTTCTCATGCTGGTCCAGCGAGCGAGTATGTGACCGAAACTACGGGCACCGAGAGTAGGCTCCTACTCCCCGCTTCGGATTTCAAATCATCCGCTTTCGCTGGAAGCACCTATTTCTACGACTCCAACACGACGCAACAAGCAACCGGACCGGGAAGTTCTGTATTTGCCTTCGACTATGGCTTGGCGATTACCAAAGGAAACGAAGCAAGTCGCGGCATCTTTGGTGGGGTTGACTACGCCGGTAACTCATTCATCTACGATGACGGCGCAGCGCGCGCCGGTCGTGATCCTTTTGAGCACAAGTTGGATGCCAACCTCGGGGTAAACGGCGGAAAGACCTCCATTCGCTTCAATACGACCTACTCTCGAAACAACGGCAATTCGATCGACTATGATCGGGTCTCCCGGGAATCACGTCGAGCCCAGAGCAATGATTATTTGTTAGGTCTTTCCGTTGTTCGCACTCTTCCTCACGGCTCGCTCGAGGGGGGCTTCGATTACGCGATGCGTAACTTCGACACGGGGACATTACTCAACGACGAGAATAGCTGGAATGGCGATTTAGCGTGGTTCTTCAAACCCGGGTTTGCTCCGAAGACCTCTCTCGGAGTCGGCCTCGGATTTGGAGAGGATAAATTCGCTCGTAATTCCGACCGGGTATTCTACAGCCCGTCACTCCGAATGCGTTACCGCTTGTCCGCGAAGACTCAGTTACACAGTTCCGTGGGTTACGAGTTCCGGAATGCCGAGGCGATTGGCTCGATTGATAACGATACCCCTGTCTTTGAAACAGGTCTCAGCTGGCAACCCTCGAACCGGACGGGATTTGATTTCCGCTTCTACAAAGAAGTTAGGGGATCCTATTCCAACGTTGGTGAAGAGGTTGGGACCACGGGAGTCTCGCTCAAACTGAATCAAGAACTCCCCGGCGAGTTCAGATTGGGCTCTTCAGTGGGTTTTGAGAACGCAGACTACGTTTCTACGATTGCGGGACCTGCAGCGACTCGCGATGACAATTTTTTCCGGCTCAGTTTAGACTTATCGCACCCACTGCGTCTCACCGATAAACTCGGAGGTGATTGGAGCCTCTTTTACAGTTGCAACAACAACGATTCAAACCTAGCCCAAGCCAGCTTCGACCAGAGCATTGTCGGGATGCGAGTGGGTCTGGCTTACTAGCCTCCCCCTCCCTATTTCCCTATATTCCCTATTTCCCTTTATGAAGACGCCCTTGTTTTTTATTCCCTTTCTTCTTTGTTTGGTCGCATTACTCGCCTCGGGACCGGAAGCGCGAGCCGCGACGATTTCAGGAACTGTTACGGAGGATGCCGAGGCGACCGATGTTGATGAAGCTGCCCCCGGAGTGGAGGGGACCCAGGTTTCTCTGCTCCTTCTGCCGGGTGAAGAGGAAGTCGCAAAGGTAACCGTGGATGAATTTGGAAATTTCGATTTTGGTGATTTGCCACCGGGAGACTATGTTCTCGTAATTCAATATGCTTCCGGGCTCATCGTAACGACAACGCCTTTCGCAATGGGAGGAACGAATCTCGTCTACACAATCCCGGTCGTCACGACAGCGACGCTGCCCCGTTTCACCAATCTGAGTATCGTCAATCCGACCGAGACGCGTGCTCCCGAGGCTTCTCCCTTTGCTCCCTGAGTTCCCCTGAGTGTTTTGCGATCTTTTTTCTTCGGAGATCGCATTGAATAGCTCTCAAGGTAATCGAGTCTATGACACCTAATGAATAATCAGGTTCCAACGTTTTGCTGTCGTATTCTCGCGGGTGTCTTGTTAATGGCTCCCCTTTGGGCATTTAGTGCGGCGGACGAAAATAACGTTACCCTCCTCAAAGAGGGTGACATTGTCAGCGTTAATGTCTTCAACGAAGGATCGCTTACGGGAGCCTTCGCCGTGGGTCCCGATGGTAGCATCGTCTTCCCGCTTCTTGGTGGTGTTGCCGCTATCGGGGACTCGCCTGACCAACTCGCCGCTAAAATCGAGCAACTTCTTGAGAAAGACTATATTCGTGACGCACAAGTGGCGGTAGCTCTAGCCGAAGTGGCGGTGCTTCCACCCAAAACGATTACGGTGATAGGCCAAGTCACGTCACCTGGATCGATTCCTTTCAAAGCTGAGGAGAAAATGGATCTATTTACCGCAGTAGCCGCTGCGGGTGGAATCAATGAACGAGGCAACAGAAATCGAATTGAGTTAAAGCGCCGGGAAGGCAGTGATATCCGGACCCGTACTCTCAGCCTTGAGGGAGACCGGGTCCTGCGGCTCGAAGATGGGGATACGATCATCGTCTATTCGATGCCGATAATCATCGAAGAGAAAGAGAAAATTGAAATGGTAACGCTTATCGGTGAGGTCGCCAGCCCCGGTCAGTTGCCAATGGACCCGCAGCGCCCCTTAGATTTAATCGGTGCGATAGCGATCTCCGGCGGATTTACGAATACGGCGCGCCGTTCAAAGGTAATCGTAAGACGAAACACCACTACCGGAATTCAAACATTTGAAGTCAACGTTTCGAAAATGCAACGAGACCAGTCGCCCCCGTTCATGTTGGCTCCGAATGACACGATCACCGTACCGGAGAGTTTATTTTAAGATAGCTTTACTACCGCCAGCATCGTAGCATCACAGCTTAGTGAATTTCACTACTTGTTATCAACTTCCGTTTTTTTCCAACGTCTAATCGGATTTTTTTCTGATAAATTTTGAGGTAACAATCCCCTTACCTGACCGTCTTTCTCCCCACCCTTTTAGCCAGTGAACACACCGCCCCCTCCAGAAGACAATTACGCGTTTCAAGAGAGCGGTCAGCGGCGACCCGAGGATTATTTGCGATGGTTCATTCGCCGCTTTTGGGTCTTCCTGATCACTTTGCTTGGTGGTCTTATCCTTGGTCTCTACACTTACTCTCTCACTCCTGAAGTCTACGAGTCGACCTCCACTATCGAAATCCTGCGGGTCAAACAGGAAGACGGCGAGGTCGATGAGAAAGAAAAAGTGCGCATGACCGGTCTCGGCGAGATGCTCTCTCTTTCAGAAAAGCTGAAACTCCCCCGTCTTTACGCAAAGATTGCGGAAGGGCCTCACTTCTCTAATCGCGAAAAAGTCGCCCCCGAGAAATTTCTCCTTCCCTGGGAAGAGCCAGCGAATTTTTCCAGTTCCGAGATCAGTCCAGAGGCACTTGGGGGCATGATTCGAGGATGGGTATCGGTGCGATGGCGTCCTGACACCGCCCTCCTCGATATATCAGCACGACATAGCGACCCCGCTATCGCTCAAGACACCCTGACCGGTCTCCTTGCGGCTTATGAGGAATCCACCGAAAGCCGCGTCGCGGGTTCTTCGGAATTTGCGCTCGATTACATCCTCGAGAGTTCAACCGAGATCAAAAAGCGCATCCTCACCTTGGACAAAGCACTCGGGCTCTACAACCGTTGCACCGAACTCAGCGATGAGATCCGAAGCGCGGAGCGACAGATTACAGAGATGGAAAAGCGCTACCTTCCGAAGTGGCCCGCTCTAGTCGAGGCAAGCCAGCTCCATTCTATTCTCAAAGACCGTTTCGCGCAGGAACTTCAGCGAGTCATTAATCTCTCCGAGGAGGAGCAATTGTTTTGGGAGGAAAATCGGGAGATGCTCGCGGCCCTTAACGAGCGGGTTGAGTCGGAAATTCAGCTCGTCGGGACTCGATCCAACGTCCTTGATCGGGAACTGGAAGCTGAACAGCAAATCTATGACAGCCTTATCACCAAATTAAAAGAAGGGAACCTTTCGAAGGGATTCGCCGGGAAGCAATTCGACGTCGTGCAGCCGCCTAATTTTCCCTCCTACCCAACCGGACCGGACAAGAAGAAAATTCTTATCAAATACACCGCGGGCGGCGCCGCGCTGGGGATCGGTATCATTCTTTTTCTTGGGTTTCTTGACCCCTCGCTGCGAACCGTCTCGGAACTGGAGCTTCTCACCGGTCTTCCTGTGATCGGGGCACTCCCTGCGATCAAAGAATCGGAACGACCGAATTCGATTGTTTTCATTGATGATGCCGAGACTCCGGTGATTGAAGCGATGCGGACGCTTCGCGCGGGCCTGACTTTCCTTGGCACGAGCAAAGAGCGCTGTTCTTTTCTCGTCACCAGCGCTGTTCCCGGAGAAGGCAAAAGCTTTGTTGCCTCCAATCTTGCTCTCGCTTTCGCGCTTCAGGGAGATCGGACTCTTTTGATCGACGCTGACCTGCGGCATCCCGTGCAATCCCACATTTTCGGCTACGAGCGAAGGCACCCGGGTCTCTCAGATCATCTTTCGCTGGGCACTTCTTTAAATAGCCTTCTGAAGCGGACCAAGCTTTCGGAAAATCTCTTCCTTCTCGGGGCGGGAAGTCATTCCGCCAATCCCTCCGAATTACTGGCAGGTGTCGTGCTTCCTGAAATGATCACTCTACTCACCAACCATTTCGATAGAATTATCATAGACTCTGCTCCCTTGGTTCCGGTGAGCGACACGATCCCTCTCGCAAGAACGGCCCAGTCTGTCGTCCTCGTCACGAGAATGGGGAAGACCCCCAAAGGGGCAATCAAACGAGCCCTGCGTATTTTGCAAATGAACCATTCTGAGCCAATTGGCATAGTCGCGAATGGACTGCCTAAAACGAGAATGCAGGGATCCTATGGATACTATTACTCTTACTCCGGTGGTGGCGATTACTCAGGATACGCTTCCGATACACTGGACGATTCAGAGACCGGAATTCAGGAGCCTATCCTGCAAGCCAATCCTAAGACCACTAGAAAGGCACAAGGGTAGCCGCCGCCTAGCAGGTTACCTGATATGCAATCTGCTTTTGAAAACTATTTCACGGTCTTTTCCACTTAGTCCTTTGTGATGAGATTGTCTGGTCTTCCTCAACGAGGATGGTGGTGGGTCCACCTTCCTCTACTCGCGGCCCTTCTCTATACACCCCTCGCTTTTGGTGGTACGACACCGCATTCGGTTCTGATCGCGGACGCACTCCTCGGCCTCGGATTTCTCGTTGCGTTCGTGTCTTGGCTTACCACTCGTAGAATACCCCGGATTCCTACCACCTGTATTGTCGTTCTCTCCCTCCTCACCGTTTACGGACTCCTCCACTGGATCAACCCCTCCTCACGTTACCTCCCCGTAACCTCACAATTTCAGACCCTTCCCGGTTCTATCAGCTGGCTCCCCGCCACAGTCGACCAAGCCGCGACGGGGTCAGTGATAAGGCACCTCGGTGCCCTCCTCCTCGCATTCATCGTCTTGTTGGACCGATGCGCTCACTCCCGCGATCGATGGCTCCTCCTTCGCGGAATCGCGATAAGTGGCTCTCTCGTCGCCCTCATCGGCATACTCCAGAAGGCAGGCGGCGCCGACGCGATGCTCTGGACGACACCGGAGCGTTCCGGGAATCTCTTTTTCGGCGCCTTCCGTTACCACGCTAATGCCACTTCCTTTCTTCTCCTCTCCTGGCCTGCTGCCCTCGCCGTTTGGCTGAAGACCGACTCATCGAAACCTCGCTCACTGCTTGCTTCACTCGATCTCGCCGTTCTTTTCTTTCTCGTGGCCGCTCTTTTCGTTAACACTTCCAAGGCAGGCCACTTCCTCGGGGCCATCAGTATCGCTTTGGCACTGATCCGTTTTCGCCACCGTATCCTCTCGGCCACCGCCTCCTCACGACCTGTCCTAATCATCCTCGGCCTTCTCAGCTTGCTCCTTCTCGCAGTCATGGTCGCGCCCGCTTTTTTTCTCAGTGAAGGGAGATGGTCGGAATTTTTTTCTCATGCTGGCAGCCTCCATGGTCGTCTTGCCGTCTACCGCGCCTGTTTCGGTGCCCTCGACGAATCGGGGCTCTTCGGAACCGGCCCGGGGACGTTTCTTCTTGTATTCCCTTACTACTCCCTTGACTTCAAAGAACAGATCACGAAGACCTATACCCACGCTCATCAGGACTACCTCGAGGCGCTCATTGAATGGGGGTGGTTGGGATTTTCGGGATGGCTTGTTCTTGTCGGAGGCGGGATCATCACGGCATTGCGAAAGTGCGCGAAGGATCGCCGCTCAGCGCATCAGGAGATCGCCACCAGCGTCGCCCTCCTCGCTCTTCTCCTTGTCCTTGTCCATGCTTTCTTTGACTTCCCCTTGCAGATTCCCGCGATTCAGCTGCCATTCATGGTTTTTCTCGCGATCGCCTGGGCTCCGCGACGATACGAAAAAGCCCGCGCAAGGCGGGCTCGACACTGACTTGAAAATTTGGTTTTCTTTGACGGTTTTTTCAGTTCTCACGAGGTAGATTAGAAGAAGCCTCTTGAGCTTTTTTGCTACGATTAGCGGAACGCTCCTCGGTTAATCCCAAAGCACGGGCCAATACGAACACAAAGAGAAACGTGAGGCCAAGGGAAAAGTAACCGCTCACGTCATGTAATTTCTGAAGCTCCGCCTGTGTATGGGAAGCCGCATACTGGACTAAGGAAACGACCCGTAAGCTATTGAAGACAAAAGCCGCCGCGAGGCTTCCAATGAAAAGTACAATTCGCGATCCCAGCCCCAGTCGAAGAAATTCGCCCAGGACGAAACCGGCAAACATACTGCTTTGAAAGGAGCGTATCCCACTGCACCCCTCGCTGACCTGCAACGATTGACCGGCGACGAACAGGGTCTCGCCTGCCCGGGTAACGGGAAGACCCAACATTCGATTTGAGAAGACCGCGAATTCGGTCACTCCACTTGTCAGGCTATCGATAACGACATGCTCGACACGAGACGGTAAGGGGATCGATAACCAAACGAGAATCAGGCAGGGCAAAAATCCGCTCGCCGCGCCGCGGCCCATGACTCGTCCTAAGAGCCACCAGCAAAACCCGAGGACGACTGCCCCGTGCAGGTAGAGTGGGAGCCGCCATCCCGAGTCCACCAATTCGACGAGACGCAGAAAGAAGACGAGGATCAGGGTCAGTCCTCCTAATACCCACGTGATCGGAGCCCCCGCGACCGCGTCCCAGCCTCCTTTTCGAATTGCGTTTTGACTGTTGCTTTCGCGCCAACGCTGCAGAAAAAAAACGGGGAAAAGCAGCGGCACGAGCAAGCCATAATCGTAATAAGTCCCGTCGAGCCAACTAGGTAGCAAGGCGTAGAAGAACTGCGCTACCAGGGCGAGCGGGAAAATCAACAATCGTAGCGACTTTTTTTCGTCGCGGTCTTTTTCCCGGGGCGCGTTGATGACCTCCTGCAACGTCTTAATTTGTTTCATTCGGAGGACACTTCGATAGAGAAGAACTTAGAAATCACAATACTTCAATGAAAAAACTAATCGGAAAAACCTATTTCAGTCGGACAGCTCGATTCCGGCAGCGTTAAGCTGCGCCTCGAACCATTCTCTTTCCTGTTTCATGATACGGCCCCAATCGATTGAAGCAGCCAGTTTTTTCGCCTCCGGAATCCGATTCGATCTCGCAAAAGCCAGCGCGACGACGGCTTCATCGCTTGAGCCGTTCACTTTGTCTACCGGCAGTGAATCAGCGAGTGCGAACGCCTCCTCCTCGCGATTCCCTTCAAGATAAGCGAGGAGCAAGGTTGAACGAAAAGTCTCGATCTTCGGATAATTACGAACCTGATCTTCAAGACGCCCGATCAGCTCAGAATCGATCCGCCCCTGCAGCACCTGCAGCCAAACCACATTATTTAAAAGCTTCGCGTTGTCCGGTTCCGAAGCAAGGAGGCCTTGACTGACTCGCAAGAGGTCACTGCTCTCATCCTTCGAGACAAGATGTTCAAATACGAAAGAAACCTCCTCCGCCGACAGCGGAATCGAGGAAGGACGCTTGAGGGCCTCCACCACCGCGCGATTTCGAATCTCTACGTTTTTGGACTGGGCCGCCAAGCGGGCCATCGTCAGAAGAGAGCTTCGCCCTCTAGCGAGTGATGCATGCTCGAGGGCTCGCTCCCAGAGAGCTCGCCCCGCTGACCTTTCCCCCCGCGCTTCCGCAACAATGCCTCCTAGCGCCAGAGAAACCGCAGAGTCCAAATTCGAAGGCCGATTATCCAAGAGAGAAGCGGCTTTATCCCAGTCCTCCTGAAGAATCGAAGCCCGCACATGCAAGAGGAAGAGATCAATATTTTCCAAAGCGGCCTCTTCGGGACTGATCGCGAGGAACAGGTCGGGTTTCTTCAGAGAAAGAAGCCAATTACCAAGCGCCACCGGGGCGTCCGTCCGCCACCGCACGACAGAGGCCGCGATGCGCTCCGCCTCACGATCCGGATCAGCCTCGTTCTCAAGTTCGGTCGCGAGGAAGTAGGCCGAAATCGGAACTTCCGTAAGCTTCGCAAACGCTCCGAGACGTTCCCGGGCATCCCCGAAACGTTCCAAGGCACGCTCCTCAGGGGGGATACGGCGAAGAAGCGCGAATGCGGCGAACGCCACCCGCGGTTCGGTTCCGACCTGAAAGAGCCCATCGATAATCTCTTGCGCCCGTTTCCGCTGGGCTCCTTCAGGCGAAGTCAGCCGAACGAGGGCATCAGCCGCAAAAAGCAGGTCCCGGGGTTCGTCGCGAATCGAGCAGAGCGTTTCAATATACTTCAGAGCCTCGAGAGGTTCGTTCCGGGCGAGGAAGTAACGGGCCCCCAGTTCGAGTATTTCAGCCGAATCCCAGTCGGAAGCAGCGATTTTCGAGAGATACCGCCCCGCAGTGACGAGGTCTCCCGCATCGAGGAAGAGCCTGATTCCTTTTTCGCGATCATCTCCTGTGCATTCAGGATGGCCCAGCACCGCGCGAGCCACGCCAAGAACTTCAGGAGACCGGGTTTCCAGCGCCGAGCGGAAAAGCTGACTCAGAGCCGTGTAGTGACCCGCGCGCAGCTGCCACGCAGCGAGAGCAAGACGGCCCGATTCCTCCCAGTTTTCCTTTTCGCCGGCCTCGCGACTCTTTTCTATGAGCGATTCGGCACGCCACGACTGGACCCCTGAGATAATGCCGCGCCGCTTCCAAAAGGCGAGGCTCGCGGCAAGCGCGCCAACAAGAATCAGTATGAGTAATTTAGTGTTCCACGACTTCATCAATCCGTATGGACAAGTTGAGAATAAATCGAATTGGCCTGAGCTCGCTAGGCATCGCGATAATCGACGAGATTGCGATCAACGGCAGAGACGCCAGCTCAACCCATAATCTTTACGCGCCATTGCGGGAAGACCGCTAACAAAAATTCTGACTGACCCGCTTACGCTACCAACAGCTCGCCTCGACGTTTCCATGCCAGAAGGAGCCCGGCACCTAGGACAAAACTCAGTAAGAACCAAGTACGCGGCTCCGGAACTGCTGAAACAGACATCGACGTAATGTTGAATCCGGTCTCGTCCCCGTTGTTCGGATTCATACTGGAACGAAACCCAACCCACAGGCTGTCAGCACCCGAAATATCAATGGATTCCCACAATTGATCACGCGCACCCGCAGTAGTAGTTACATTCTGTTCAGTGGCATTATTGAATTTATAGAACCACTCAAGCGAATTCAAACTAACGCCCCCGAACTGGGTAGCGGTAAGATTGATATCAACTGAATCTATACCGGTAACACTTATTTGAATCGAACTACCAGTTACATCGCCTCCCCAATCTTCGATTACCACGACTCCCCCAGCCGTTATAAATCGGTTTTCGGTTAAATCTGCAAAAGGAAATGCGCTCGACGCCTCGGTCCCCCTTTGTGCTCCATCATAAGTGAGATCAAAACCATTAGTGGAGTCAGCGTTAGACCCACTCGCGCTCCCACTACTATCTGGAATACCGCTACCTCCGGCGTTGTAGGTGTAACCCACACCATCCGTGCCGAAATCAGCATCATAAATAACCAAGGCCGCTTCTGAAGCAACGACAGTGACTCCAAAAACCAATGCTAATATTGAAAAAATCTTTGTCATTTGGAACGCTGAGTCGAGGCGGTCATTCATTTTCATACAATATTAAAGTAGTGGTAAAATGACCAGCGAAAGAATAAGTTAGACAAGAACACAGAAGTAGCGACTCCTTGGAATCAAGGCCGAAATTTACGCCGAAATCACAGGCGTGTAAAGCCAGATGCGTGATAAACGGGGCATTAAATAAGTCGCAGGCTTTGAACCCACCGCTCGAATAATCCCAGACTGACGCATGGAAATTTGGGCTGAAAGGCCCCTTGGCATGAGGATTAGGCGAGTGTTTCTATAGCCGGTGCGAGCTGCGAACCCCCTACCTCAAAGGCTTCGGTGCTTATTTCAGCCACATTGCGTTGCTCGTATAGATCATGACGCTCACCCTGAGCCAGCCACCGCCCCTCGATATCCTTGAAGCGCTACCGAAAAAGGGCGCGATGCAGTAATACTCGAGTACTTTGGGGAATCTGTTCAACGAGCTTAGAAAGGTGGCTTGTCATTTTAAACGCTTCCCGCTCTTTCTCTTAACCAACATCAAGACTCCTCTCTTCCATGCCGCCACACTCAGTCACCGCAAGGAGTTTCGCGAAATCACGATCTGATCGGCATTGGATCGATCTCTCGGCAGTTTCTTTCGAGGGGTCCCGTTCTTTCGCGATTTCAAGATAATTGGAACCCGCCATCTCGAAGGTAGAGTTCTCTCAGCAGATCAACGCTGATCCGCTCTCGCGGAAAACTTCTCAGCAATATTGTCGAGCCTAGCAGCCCATTAAACTCCTCCGATTTTTGGATTCGGCGACGTTTTTTCTATTGATGTATTTTACAAAGCCATTGTGCCATGGAGTTGCGCGATTTTCCGGCATAGATCGTCTCCGCGATCAGTTCGCGCTTTCTCTGATTGAGAAGTTAGGATTTGATAGACACAATGATCCCAATCCCAGCGTGAGGCTAAGAGCGATCCTTGCGCTCAGTTCAACAAAAAAGGTTCGCCGGGACTTCACAACAAGTGATCACCGCGACTTCTCTGCGTGCTCCCCCTCCGCGCTCCTCAAATGACTTTTCGCGCTACCCCCGAATCGCGAAATTATCTCCTATCTCCTATCTCCTATCTCCTATCTCCTATCTCCTATCTCCTATCTCCTATCTCCTATCTCCTATCTCCTATCTCCTATCTCCTATCTCCTATCTCCTATCT
>Ga0075118_10002498_pt1 | contig 11541 bp, 12 predicted proteins | sample AntAceMetag02UKE_FD_69794 | JGI IMG/M metagenome (GOLD analysis project Ga0075118, IMG submission 69794) | Saline lake microbial communities from Ace Lake, Antarctica - Antarctic Ace Lake Metagenome 02UKE | ecosystem: Environmental > Aquatic > Non-marine Saline and Alkaline > Saline | place...
ACCAGCAGCTCCCGCAGTCAGCCTTGGGCAGTAAAGCGCCCTTGCAAGCCATGAAGGACTGGCACAAACTCAAACCAGAGTTGTTTAAAAAACAGCCATACTACCTGCCGGGATGTGACAGTTAGGGGCAAAACTTTTTTTAGCTATTTTTCAATATATCACAAAATATTCTGATCTAACGTTTTCAATCAACAACATCGTTTTTGACGGAAGTGAAGCTCGACCTCTGCAGCGCGCGGAGACAATCCTCACTAAAGAACCCGATACTATTCATTGGATCAGTGAATACGTCGGCGAAGATGAAGTCTTTTACTACATTGGCGCGAACATCGGGGTGTTCAGTCTCTTCGCAGCAAAGAATAAAACCTGTCGCGTGCTGGCGTTCGAGCCCATGTGTACGAACTACGATTTGTTGAACAGAAATATTTATCTGAACAAATTGAGCGACAAAATCCAGGCCTTCAATCTTGCGTTTGATGATCAAACCCGCTTCTCGACATTACACCTTTCGGCATTTTTAGCAGGTAAATCTGGTCACACGTTTGCACCGGAAAAAAACGTCGTCAGCGCATTCGAACAAGGCATGTTCGGGATGACGATCGACACATTCGTCTTTGACTACAATCAGCCGTTCCCCAACCATATAAAAATTGACGTCGATGGAAATGAACCCAGGATCATTTCCGGTATGAAAAGAACGCTCGCAGACAGACGATTGAAGTCAATTGCGGTAGAGGTATTGCCAGATAAACGCCCGGAAGATTCTCAAACCATAGACACCATTGAGAAGGCCGGCTTTGAACTTTTGCGCGATGAGGCTTATGTGAACCCGCATGCGGCCATATTTAAAACGGCCAGAAATTATTTCTTTGCACGCAAAGAAAGTGAAAATGCATAGCCTGCAAACACATCTAGGCGACAAATGGAGAACATGATGGATTTTTTCTTAGATCCAGCAATCAAGCGAAAATCACAGCATATATCTGGTGCTCTAGGACGCGATGCGCACGGGCGCGCTCCATTGCCTGGCGTTGTCGAGGTTAGCGAGTCCGGTACCTGCAATCGCAAATGCTCTTTCTGCCCGCGAAGTGATCCTAATTACCCGGACATCAAAGAGTTTATTGTGCCGTCTCTTGTACAAAAGCTCAGCGCTGAATTAGGTCAGCTCGGATTTAGTGGCATTTTTCTTTTTTCAGGCTTTGTTGAGCCTCTGCTCGATAAAAATATTTATGAGCACATTAAAACCGTATCAACAAATATGCCGAACGCACGGATCGAGATGGTAACCAACGGCGACGTTCTGAACAAAGCGCGTTTGTCGAAGTTGTTTGAAAGCGGCCTAACGACCTTACTTATTAGCGTATATGACAGCGCAGAGGATGCAGCACGACTTGAGCAAATGTGCATCACCACCGGGCTCTTAGAACAACAGTACGTCATTCGCCATCGTTACCTTCCGCCGGAGGAGGATTTTGGCATTACGCTCAGCAACCGAGCCGGCGCCATGTCCACCGCCGAGTTCGTTATTGATGATGCTGTTGAGCCGTTAACCGAGCCGTGCTTCTACCCCAGCTATACTTTTTTCATGGACTATAACGGGGATGTCTTGTTGTGCCCGCACGATTGGAAAAAGGCGAGAGTTGTCGGCAATATGACCGACCAATCCTTTTCGGAAATATGGCTTGGGGAAAATTTCATGGGCGCGAGAAAATCATTGAAATGCGGCGATAGAACGAAAGCCCCATGCCAACGGTGCGATGTGAAGGGCACGTTGATCGGAAAAGAACACGCAGATGCCTGGGAAAATTTCAGCGGACACAGCGAGCCGCAGAACAACGATGCCTAGCGTCTTTATCACAGGTGCGAGCTCCGATATCGGCCTCGCTATCGCAAAACGATACCTTGATGCCGGGTATCATTTGTTCGGACACTATAGAACAGAAAATCCAGCACTGCAGGCGTTAGCGGAATGCTATGAAAATGTGACCTTAGCGAACGGTGATTTTTCGACCCTTGAGTCTCTTGAGGATTTTATTTCAGAAAACCGCGCTCGGGTTCACGCGTGCGATGTCCTGATCAACGTCGCAGGGGGTTTCTTTGCAGGCGGATTTCAAGCTCTCAATGCCGAAACATTTTTTGCAGCCATCAAAACAAATGCATGGCCGACGTTCCGGATAATCCAGGAAGTCGCGCCACATATGCAAGAACGTGGCTGGGGACGGATCGTCAACATCGGTAGCATCGGAGTAAAATTTCGAGGTGGTAGCAACAGTTTTAACTATGCGATGTCGAAGCACCTTGTCGAGTTCATACCCAATGACTTCAAAAAATGGGCGGCCGACAATGTGTTTATTAATACGCTTCGCGTCGGTGTAACAAATACTAAGTTTCATCAGCGCGACCCTTCAAAGCATCTAAATGATCGGGCAAAAATGATTCCGGCAGCACGCGCGGCAAGCCCCGAAGATATCGCCAGAGCGGTGTATTTTTATGGCTCCGACCAAAATGGCTTTGCGACCGGCGAGACAATTGCCATCGCCGGCGGCGAATAAGTGAATACGCAAATATATCTTCTGTCAGTCGTCTGTGGAAATAAGGTCTAGTGTTCCGCTTAATTAAAAAACTTTTTGCGCTGCCGGACCGAAAAGCGCGAGCCAAGATGCTGCTACTGATCCCAGTGATGGGCATTGGTAGTATTCTTGAGCTGGCTGGCTTAGGCCTGTTGATCAGCTTGGTCAACGTGATGCTGGGGGCAAGCGAGCCATCGTTGGGACCTATAAAGTGGGCCTATAATTTTCTACAGAATTTCGACCTCACAAAGGTCGCCATATTTATCGTCATCTTTGTTATCGCGAAGAACTTCGCTTTAATGGGATTAAACTATCTGACGGCGCGCATTGCTTTTGACGCCTTAGCCTCTTTTTTACTTCGGCTTTACCGCCATTATCTACACCAGCCCTACAAACAATATCTGCAACGAAATACCGGCGAGTTTCTCAATCACCTTTCAAGCAGCGCGCCAATCGGTTTTGATTCTGTGCGTCTTTTACTGGAAACTGTGCTTGAGCTTTTATTGACCTTGTTCACGCTTGGTTTGTTGGTCACCGCGCAGCCAAAATTAACCATCGTCGGCGGCGTCTTTTTGGTCCTGATCGCGTTCACATATCATAAAATCGTTAGTCCAGCATTTCGTCGCTGGGGCGCTGAAGCATACAACTACGAAGTCGTCGCGCTGACGCTGGCAAAAGAAACGTTCAACGCGATCAAAGAAATACTGGTGTACGGCTATCAAGACCATTTCGTGCGACAGTATGGGGAGTCGGTATTCCAACGCAGCCGCCTGCAAAGCCTTACCAGCATCAACCTCAGCGGAAGCCGCCTGTTTCTTGAAAGTATCCTCGTTGTCGGAATTGGTGTCTTCGTCATTTGGTCAGATGAAATAGGCGCCAGTGCGGCAGACAATGCCGCCGTGGTCAGTGTGTTCGGCATTGCTGCGATCCGGCTGTTGCCGTCCGCAAATCGTATCTTGGCAAATATGTCGGAATTGACCAGACGCACCAAAATCATTGAACTGCTCTATGCTGAAATGCTGGCCGCCGATGCGTGGCAAGATAAACTGAACACTCACCCCAAAGACTTTGTACGCGCAGCGCCGTGTGAGACTGCAATCTCTTTGACGCATGTCAGCTATACCTATCCAAGCGTCGACGCGCCATCGGTCGAAGATATCAATCTTGTGGTGAATCGTGGCGATACTGTGGGTCTGGCAGGAGCCTCAGGCGCCGGCAAATCAACAACGATCGAAATTATACTTGGCCTAATTTCACCTCAACTCGGTGAGGTGGTTGTCGACGGAACTCAAGTCACCGACATCAATCCACCGCAAAAAATCGGCTTCGTGCCGCAGTTGGTGTCGGTGATTGACGACACCGTCCGCCGCAATGTCGCGTTCGGTGTTGAAGATGACTTGATCGACGACGACGCCGTTTGGGCTGCGATTGAGAGTGCGCGCCTTGGGGACACAATCCGACGGATGGACTCTGGCCTCGATACGCGATTGAACGAAAAAGGTGTGCGCTTATCCGGCGGTCAGCGTCAACGAATCGGCATCGCGCGCGCGCTGTATCTTAATCCAGGGATTCTAATCCTCGACGAAGCCACATCCGCCGTCGATAACGAGACCGAAGCCCAGATCACCGAATCGATTAACGCGTTTCGTCGCAGCAAAACTATCATCATCATCGCGCACCGACTTTCGACACTGCGCGACTGCGATTACATTTTATATTTTGAGGCGGGCAAAATCGCCGGCAAAGGGTCATTCGAAGAACTGATCAAAACGCAACCCGGTTTCAAACGATTGGTAGAACTGGGCACGTTATGAGCAAGTCAGAAAAAAAATTCGCGATATCGAATATCGCGCTGACGGCGTTTTCGCATCTCGACGAATTGCCAGTGCTCACTGAACTCGGCTTTGCCGGGCTTGAAGTCGCGCCCAGCCGGGTCTGGGAAGATACCTGGCACGGCTTGACGCCGGACATGGTCACAACGTATCGCCGTCACGTAGAAGCGTCGGGCCTGAAGGTCTTGGGTCTACATTCGTTGTTGTTCGATCAAAAAGATATGGGGCTTTTTGCAGAGCCGGAGGACAGGGCCCGCATGCTCGACTTTATGACCCATTTGTCTGCTGTGTGCCGCGACTTGGGCGGCCACACCTTGATTTGGGGTGCCGGGCGATGGCGCCATGGGCTCGGACTTACCGATGCCAACGCGTATGCCGTTGATTTTTTTAACGACCTGCATATCCGCGTCAAAGACCATGAGACGTGCATTTGTTTTGAGCCTTTGGGGCCGAAAGACAGCGATTTTCTAAATTCTGTTATTGATGCAAAAGCACTTGTCGATGCGTTGGCGGTGCCAAGCGTCGGGCTTCATCTAGATGCTAAAGGCATCGCCGAAAACGCAGAAATGACGGCAGATATTGCCGCCTTGGCAAAGCCCTATTTAAAGCACGTCCACGTCAACGAGCCCGGGCTTGGGATTCTGGGCAGCACCGGCGAAATAGATCATCCCGCATTCGCTGAAATACTGAACGGGATCGGCTATAATGGGTTCATTTCTATTGAGCAGCGGATGGTCGACCCGGCCGACGCCTTAGGGCCGGTAAGGCAATCAACGGCGTATTTATCATCGGTCTATGGCAGCAACGGATAACGGAACCGGCATCATGATCCCGTTCAAAGCACCAGATTGGATTCCGGCGGTTGATCCCGGCATGCGCATTTTGGTGACCGGTGCGTCCGGTGGGCTTGGACGTGCGTTGGTCGATATGCTGTTGCGAGGGCCTGACTGCCGAATCGGCGCACACGGGTCTTCCAAGCGCCATCCATCCGACGATCCCCGCGTTATCCATCTGACCCGAGCGTTCAACGGCGCCGACGACTGTGAATCATTGGTGAATGATTTTGTGACTGAAGCTGGCGGCATAGATGCGTTGGTCGTGCTTAGCGGCGGCATTCATTTCAGCGGGCATTGGAAAGACATGCCCGAAGCCGATTGGACACGGGACATAGACGTCAACTTGAACCAGCCGTTCTTTTTGGCGCGCGCTGCCATGAAGCACATGGAAAAGAATGAGCGCGGCGGTCGGATTTTGCTGACCGGCACCGAGTCCGCAATCCACGGCGGCAGTGCCATGAGCTTTCCGTACGCCATCGCCAAACGCGGCACCGAATGCATGGTTGAAGGTCTGGCCCGCGAAGGCGCGCCGGCGGGGATTTTGGTCAATGGGCTTCGATTCGGCTACATCGACAGCGGCTTTCACGGTCGCTGGCACGCCAAGACCGACGCAGACATGAAGGCGCGTGCCGAATTGGTGCCCCTAAAGCGCGCCGGCGATGTCGATGAAGCCGCGGCGCTGATGACGTTTTTATTGTCCGGGTGGGCGCAGTTCATCACCGGTCAAATGATTCCGCTGACCGGCGGCGACTGGCTGTAACGACTTAGACTTAACCGGCGGCTTTGATGTCCGCGAGGCGGCCCGGCGTCAGCCCTTGGCTGTAGGTATTGCGATCCCGCAGGCGCGCTTTCGCCACGGACGCAAACGGCGCATAGGCGGCGTGCAACGCAACCGTTTCCGCCTTTGCATCTGCGCCATCAACAACCGCATGCGCCAACGCCAATGCTTCGGGTGCCAGTTCAGCCAGCGCCAAGCGGTGCACGAGCCAATCGTTAAAGTATAAAGTCCGATCTTCGGAAACCGGCGGCAGGGTGCGGTCCACCCGATGCGCCGGATCATGGACGATCACATTGACGCCGTTCAGCCATCCATTTTCGGCGGCTGCCAATGTCGCTGCGTCTAAGTTGGCCGGATGCGCGTCGGTATAGGCTTCAAACATCAACGCAAAATCAGGGTGACTGGTCAAGAAATCATAGGTCGCTTGGCGCACCGCCGGATAGTTCGCATCATCGATCACGATCACCGCCCCCGGCGCCAGCAATGGCTTGGCTGCCAGCAAGCATACCAATTGGCTGCGATAATCATGCGGCCCATCGACAAAATAGACCGACATTTTTTGGCCGTTGGTTTGTTCAAGTAAACCAGCCAAGGCGACTTCAAAGTCCATGTTGATCAAGTGCGCATTGGTGGTCTCAAAATCGCTCAACCGCTGATCAACGATGCTTTTATTGGTGCCTTCGGGGTCCAGAATGCGAAAGTTGTCGATTCCGAAACACGGCAAGGTCGGTGCCGCCAAGGCCGTCGACACCAAAGTCAGGCCCTGGAACACGCCGATTTCGACATAGCACGAATCATGGCCTTCGGCCGCACGTGCCAAGCGCTGCAATAAGCCAACGGATTTTAAGCCGGAAATGCCGGTCAGTCCGCGGTCACGCGCGTCGATCAACAAAGGGGTCGCTTCGGTTGCGGCAATCGCGTCGCGAACGGCGTCTAAGGACAAGTCGGAAATTAGTGTCACAAATTTTGATCCAAAATAGCTGCGATGTAATGGGCGCGAAAGTCGCACATCCGATCCGTGCTTTCAATCCACACGTGATAGAGCGGGTAACACGTTGAGCATTATTTTGACGCCATCAACACGATTGCCTGAACCCGATGCTTACGATCAGTGGCTTATGATCGGCGACGGCACACCGACTTCGTTGGATATGGCGCGCAAAATGCCAGACGCCGCCCCCACACTAGAGCGTGCGTTCGACTCCATCCGTGAAGACTGGGCGCGGATCGGCAAGGCTCTGCAAGCGCAACCCACTGGCCACCTCGGACACATGCCACATTGCGGCTCTTTCGGCTCAGATTTCGGCATTATGCTGGCGTGGTCGGCTGTTTGTAGGCAGCTCGCAAACGCGCCGCAGCGTTCCCTTGTGGTTTGCGATGACCCATGGATGTTCCGTCACCTCACATCCAATGCAGGCGTGAAAGCCGGAAAACCGCCAGCCATTTGGCGGCTAAGGGCAAAATATTTTGTGCGCGGCTATCTGGCGCGGATAAAGGTGGCGTTGTCTTTGTTTCGAGTCCGTATCGGCACCCAAAGTCTGCGCGATAATATCGCAAGCGGCGACCCGGTCATATTGGTCTACGGCCATCCGAACAGCGATGCCAAAGGACATGATGCGTATTTCGGCGATCTTATGCAGCGCATACCATCGCTGAAACGATTGCTGCATACGGATGCCGGGCTTGGCGTTGTCCGTCGCTTAGGCGCAGACCATCGCACCGCCAGCCTGCACGCATGGGGCCAATTGTCCGCATTATTCAAGGTCCCGCTGCAGCGCTGGCGCGTAAACAGCAACATCGAATCGGGGCAATGGCGCTGGCTGATCGATCGTTCCGCCGCCATCGAAAACAGTGGCGGCGGGCCAGCGATGAATTTCTGGCAACAGCATTGTCAGCGCTCGTTTTTAGCTGAAATGACACCACCCACGATCTGCTGGCCTTGGGAAAACCATTGCTGGGAGCGCGATCTTTGTCGTGCATCAGACGCCAGCAAAACGCGAACCATCGGCTATCAACATACTGTCATCGGGCCGCATCAGTTTAATTACGCTGCAGAAACAAACTACGATGGCAGCGCCAGCCTTCCCGATATCATCGCCTGCGATGGACCCGCCTACCTCGCCGAATTGGCTGCCTGGGGCGCACCCTCGGAACGACTTCAAGATTTAGGCGCACTCCGTTTCACACGACGCGACCCCGCCTATACATCAACGGGCGCGGTTTTTGTCCCGTTATCGGCGATCCGAAAAGCGGCCGAGGCACAACTTCAAGCCGCCAATCGGTTTGCCGAGGCGGGGCATACCGTGTTGGTCAAACCGCACCCGATGTACCCTGTCACCGTGCCGGAGCGTCAAAACCTTTCCGAAACCGACATCGGTCTGGCCGCGCAAACGGGCTTAAAGCTGGTGATTTTTGCGTCGGGCGCATCGGGCCTAGATGCCGTTCTGGCCGGCGTGCCGGCAGTCAGGTTGCAGGTTGACTGCCTGATCTCGATCAATGTTTTGCCGTCGTTCGTCAATATTACAACAACCACGTTGGAAAATTTGGACGCAATCATTGCGCAACCGCTAACACCTATCAACGTGGCATGGGAAAAGATATTGAGCGATCCGGCCTTCGATGCCTGGAACCGGCTTTTGACAGGTGCTAAAACCCCACTCAACACATCGACAACGGAGACCCAAGCACGTGCCCGATAAAGACCTTCGCGTTGCCCTGATCGGCTGTGGTCGCATTGCCGGTCATCACTGTGGCTCGCTCGCCGCCGTTGACGGTATCGCGCTGGCTGCCGTGTGCGATTTGGATATTGCAAAGGCGGATGCCTACGCTGAACAATTCAACGTGCCGGCCTTTCGCGATTATCGCGAGATGCTGCGCAGCGTTGACGACATTGATATTGCCGCCGTCATCACGCCATCGGGCATGCACTATGAGCACGGCATGGAAATGCTGGCCGATTTCGGCAAGCATGTGATCATGGAAAAGCCGACCTTCATGCGCCCCGACCAGCTGACAGAAGTATGGGATGCAGCTCAGAAAAACGGCCTAAAATTATTTCCGGTTTTCCAAAATCGCTACAACAAAGCCGTCCGGCGGGTACGCGAAGGCATCCTCAACGGCGAGCTGGGTGCCGTCCGCTTGGTGTCGGTCCGCCTACGTTGGTGCCGCCCGCAACGCTATTATGATATGGCCCCCTGGCGCGGCACGTTTTCCCATGACGGCGGCGCACTCAGCAACCAAACCATTCACCATGTCGATCTGATGCGACATCTGGGCGGCGAAGTCGCACGGGTGAACGCCACCATGCGCACCTTGGGTGCAGATATCGAGGTCGAAGACAGCGCCGTCGCGACCGTCGAATTCGCATCCGGCGCCATCGGCACGCTAGAAGCAACCACCGCCGCCCGCCCAGACGACTTTGAAGCCTCGATTTCTTTCGTCTGTGAAAACGGTTTGGCCCAAATCGGCGGCATCGCGGTCAACGAATTACAGGTCTATACCCCAGACCCCGATGCCTGCGCCGCCAACAGTGAAGATTTCAAGCGCATCAAAGGGCATGGTGCCGTCTATGGCTTCGGTCACACAGAAATGTATCGGGACATCGTTGCCGACATGACCGGAAGGGCACCCTATCCCGTCAGCCGCGACGATGCGCTGGCGACACTGCAACTGCTGCACGGGTTTTATGCTTCTGACGAGGCCGACGGCTGGGTTGACTTGAAAGATGCACCGCAATCGACGCGCCTCGGTCGGCCCGACGACGAGATCTCGGATTTGTATAGGACACCAAAATCGTGAACACGCCACTCCGCGCCGGAATCGCCGGATTCGGTGTTGTCGGCAAACGCCGCCGCGAAGTGATCGATCAACGGGATGACATGAAAACCGTCGCCGTCTGCGACCGCACCTTAGGCAGCAACGGCACATTTGATGACGGTGTGCGCCATTTTAATACCTACCAAGATCTGCTTGATGAAAAACTGGATGTTTTATTCGTCTGCATGTCCAATGACATCGCCGCCGAAGCCACCATCGCCGGCCTCAACGCGGGTCTGCACGTGTTCTGTGAAAAGCCCCCCGCGCGCAATGTCACCGAAACTCAAGCGGTTGTTGATTGCCATGCCGGCAAGACCGGCCAAAAGCTCAAATACGGTTTCAACCATCGCTATCACGACTCGGTCCAAGACGCGTTGGCGATCTTGCGATCCGGTGATTTAGGCAAAGTCATCAATCTACGTGGTGTTTACGGCAAGTCGCAGTTGATCACCTTTGACCAAACATCGTGGCGCACCCAGCGTGACCTGGCAGGCGGTGGGGTGTTGCTGGACCAAGGCATCCATATGATTGACCTGATGCGTTTATTCGGCGGTGATTTCATCAATGTAAAAAGTTTCGTCTCGAACCAGGTCTGGGGCTATGACGTCGAAGATAACGCGTATGCGTTGATGCGCAGCGACACCGGTGTGGTCGCCATGCTGCATTCGTCAGCATCACAATGGCGGCATCGCTTTATGCTTGAAATCGGCCTGACCAAGGGCGCGCTGACGCTTTCCGGCATCCTGTCAGGTTCGAAAAGTTACGGCGCCGAAACCCTGACGGTGACCTACCGAGGTGAAAACGATTACGGCGATCCCCGCGAAGAAACGACGCGCTACAACCGCGATCCGTCATGGGCTATGGAGGTCGCCGAGTTCGCCGATGCGATCATAAACGACAGCCCGATCAACAACGGATCGGGTGCTGATGCGCTGGCGACGATGCAACTTGTGTACGACGTGTATTGCGCAGACCCTGATTGGCGCGCTACATGGGGCCTCAACCAATCCGATCAGGAGCCAACATCTTGAGCGTTCGTCAGACAGACCGTGCCTTTGGGCTGACGTTTACCGTGGTTTTTTCGATTATCGGTGGCGTCGTTTGGTGGGTAAAACAAGACATCTATTGGTGGCCGTTTATCGTTGCCGGTATCTTTGCCGCATTTGCACTCGCAATGCCCGGTCTTTTACTGCCGCTCAATCGAATTTGGAGTTGGTTCGGCGGTAAGTTCAGCTTATTTAACAACAATATTATTCTTGGCTTGTTTTATGTGCTTTTTGTAGTGCCGTTTGGCGTTGTGATGCGCATTGCAGGGCGAGACCCGATGGCACGGCGAACCAAGCAAGGCACAGAAACCTTCTGGACGGATACCCGCCGCCAACTAACGCGCGAAACGCTGCGCGACATGTTCTGATATCGAGGCCCTAATGCTCTCACTAATAAAAGAATTATTCCGTTTCATGCGCGCTTACCGCAAGTTTTGGATGGCGCCCTTAATCTTGGGCCTGTTGGCGCTGGGCCTGCTGTTGATCGCTGCGCAAAGCTCGGCCATCACACCTTTCATTTATGCGATTTTTTGATCGATGCTGGTCCTAGGCTTATCCGCTTTTTACCATGATAGCGCGGCCGCGCTTGTGCGCGACGGCGAGATTATCGCTGCGGCGCAAGAAGAGCGTTTCACGCGCAAAAAGAACGATGCCGACTTCCCT
>Ga0075118_10002503_pt1 | contig 11526 bp, 10 predicted proteins | sample AntAceMetag02UKE_FD_69794 | JGI IMG/M metagenome (GOLD analysis project Ga0075118, IMG submission 69794) | Saline lake microbial communities from Ace Lake, Antarctica - Antarctic Ace Lake Metagenome 02UKE | ecosystem: Environmental > Aquatic > Non-marine Saline and Alkaline > Saline | place...
CGGGGTGGGTTTGCAGGGTATTGAAGTACTTCGCCATGGCCCCGACGTTCTTGTCGATGGACCACTCGTTATCGTTTAGTACAACGATGCAACGCTTGGTAGCTTCGGCCATGTTGTTGAGCGCCTCGAGAGTGGGGCCGCAGGTGAAAGCAGCGTCACCGGCAACGGCGACGACGTGATTGTCATCGCCCTTGAGATCGCGAGCCGAGGCCATGCCTAGAGCGGCTGAGAGGGCGGTGCCGGCGTGTCCAGCACCGTAACAATCATACTTGGATTCAGTGCGGAGAAGGAATCCGTTAAGGCCCTCATACTGTCGGATCGTGCCGATCTTGCTGGCGCGGCCCGTCAACATCTTGTGGACGTAACCCTGGTGAGAAACATCGAAGAGGAATTTGTCCTCGGGAGAATTGAAAACACGATGCAAGGCGATGCTCAATTCAACAACACCGAGATTTGGTCCGAGGTGGCCTCCGGTATTGGAGAGTGAATTAATTAATTTCTCGCGAATTTCTTCCGCCAAATCCGGAAGATCGGTGGAATCGAGTTTCTTAAGATCGTGGGGGCCTTGAATCTGATCAAGGAGTGGTGTGTTAGAAGAGTCGGACATCGTCGATAGTGGCGGAATCTTCATCGGAGTCATCATCTGATGTCTCCGCAGGAACTTCCGCCTGGAGTTTGGCCTCGACCATGTCGAGGCGTTTGCGGGCTGAAACTAAGGTTTTTTGGCAATAGCCCAAAAGGGCCTGACCTCTTTCGAAGTCTTCGAGAAGTTTGGCAAGTGAGGAGGGTTCGTCTTCGAGGCGCCGTGTGATTTCCTCGAGTTCGTCGGCCGCTTCCTCGAAGGAGCGGGCGACCGTGGTTGACGATACTTTCTTTTTAGCAGGCATTGAATTGGGGCGAAATAGCGACTCCTACTGGAAAATCCGCTTTTTAGAATAGTAAACAATCCGGTTGGGAAAGAGTGGGGTGACCTCGGGATAAGAGGCCATGACTTTCGATAATTTTGGAGTCATCATCGGGAGACCACCGGGACGAAGGAGATTCTCAGTGGTCCCGCGCGCGACCCCGTCGAGTTGCAGGGCGGCGAAGTCATCCAAGGCCCCGAATGGAGTTGGTGAGTAGAGTGGGTTGTTCTCGAATGAGGTCGGGGTGACGAGAATTCCTGCGGTTCCGAGTTCCTGTTCCTCGGCGAGAGATTCGAGGTCTTCAAATTCCTCGACCTTACGTGGGAGCCAAATCGAGATACGATCCGCATACCAGGCGACGGCCCAAGGTTGATCCGAGAAGATGATGTCGCTTTCCTCGGTATTATCATGAAGGGTCTTGCTAAGGAGTGCCGGCCAGTAGGGCGGCCAGACTGCCCGCGCTCTTTGATTCGTAGCCAGTCCCTGGATGATGGCCTGAGGAATCGTGAGGATGAGTGGTCCGGCGCTCAGGATAATCACCAGGAAGAAATGGCCATAGCGCATCAAGATACTGCCGGCAGGCAGTTCGATACGACTCCATAGGATGGAAATGAAAGCCAGGCCATAGGCCGACATGATGGGGGTAAAGAGGATGTGGAGTTGGTTCGGATCGGTGGCTCTATTCGAGAGGCCAAAGATGGCCATCCCGATCGCTCCCATGACCCACATGAGCAGGACAATCCATCGGAACTTGGCGATCGCTTCCCTCTTAAACGGGTGAAGGAGGGCAAAGAAAAAGAGGGGGGCGGCCACGATCGCTCCAAGATTGTTGTAGAGCTGATTGATTTGTCGGAGGGCGTTTGCAGAGGTGGTTATGAGAAAAGAGTTGAGGTTGTAGAGAACCTGGCGGGTTTGGTCATTGGGGTTACTCGTTCTCATGACGGCCTCCTCGGATTCGGTCAGACCACCGTAAAGAGTGAGAAACGCGGTCCCGCCGGGATTTCCGGTCCATTCCATGTTTTTCCCCATGAAATAGAGGCTGAAGAGGAGGAGGACTCCCAGAACCGAGAGGCCAGAAAGACCTTTGGGGCGGAAGAAAAAGGCCGCATAGATCACAAATCCGAGGGTGATCCAAATGGTAAGCCAGTGGGAAAGCGCTAAAAGGGAAAGGAAGATTGCCGCGATGATCACGGATCCCAAAGCGGCGCGGTTCTCGATGGAGGCTTCCAGGGCCCGGTAGATGAAAAACATGGCGCATGAGAAAAGCAGTAGCATGAGCATCTGAGGGAGCCCAGTTTGGGTGAACTTCCACATGAGATCGCTGAGAATCATAAGAAGGGCGGTCACGCCCGCGATCTTGACATCAAATATTCGGGAAATCAGGAGATAGTTGATGCCGACGGCGATGAGAAAAAGAATGACCGCGACAGATGAAATCACTCTGTCGAGTGCGTAGACGGTATTTTTATCCTCCGTCATCTGAAATTTATCGAAGTCATCTCCGCCCACTGCCTTGAGAACCGCCCCATAAATAAATGGGTTGAGAGGGGCGTGGTAGGTGTCGTGGAAGGCATCCAACGGGATTTCCTCATTTTCATTCTTTTCGGCCTGCCAAATCGCGACAGGACGAATGACCTTCGTCGTGGAGTCATTTCCCCGGGCAATCTCCCGGCCAATCTGCGCTTGCTCTATCCCTTTGGCGTGGGTGAGGCCCTTGAAGGTCAGGAACAGGTAAAACATGACCAGTCCAAACAGGAGGACAAAGAAGAGGAGTCGACGGATGAGGACGGCGGTGTCAATACCGCCGACTTTATTGGAACTAGTCATGATAGTTGTTGATCGATAAGCGGAGAGTCGCGAAGTTTTCGTTGAAGGGTACGTCGGCTGATTCCGAGGAGCTCTGCAGCTTTCGTCCGATTTCCGTCCGTCACCCGCAGGGATCCTTGGATGGCCCGTTTTTCGAGGTCATGCAAGTTGAATTCCTCCTTGGGAGCAAGGGCGTTTTTCCCGGAAGGCAAATCAAATTGATGTCCGCCTCCGGTTACGAAGTCAGGAAGATGCTGAATGTCGAGAATGTCTTGATTGGACATGACCACGGCATGTTCGATGGCAGTGCGGAGTTCGCGGACGTTTCCCGGCCATTCATAATTGAGAAGACAAGTCATGGCCGCTTCACTGAGAGGTTTTTCAGGGCGGCTATTTTCCTTCGCAAATTCTCCAAGAAAAGAATTTGCGAGGAGGACAACATCTTCCTTCCGGTCCCGGAGCGGGGGCATGTGAATCCCAAGAACGTTGAGTCGGAAATAGAGATCTTCGCGAAAGGTTCCTTCCTCGACCATTTCGGCTAGGCGGCGGTTGGTGGCGGCAATGACCCGGACATCGATTTTAATCGGGGAATTTGAGCCCACTCGTTCGATGGTTCGCTCTGAGAGGGCTCGGAGGAGCTTAACCTGAGTCTGAGCGTCAATTTCACCAATTTCATCGAGGAAGAGGGTGCCGCCGTGAGCCTGTTCAAAGCGGCCGACTCGGCGTTGCGAGGCCCCGGTGAATGATCCTTTTTCGTGGCCGAAAAGCTCGCTTTCCAAAAGCTGTGAAGAAAGGGCCGCGCAGTTCACCGCGACGAATTTTTCGCCCGGGCGTCCGGAAAGATCGTGGAGGGTGTGCGCGACGACTTCTTTACCGGTGCCAGATTCGCCCTCGATGAGGACGGTTGCGCGAGTTGGCGCGATTTGCTCAATCTTGGCTGCGAGTCTGGCCATCTGCTGGGATCGGCCAATGAGTCGGTCGAGGCCGTGGGATGCCTTTGCTTTGCTCTCCTTGAGGGTTTCGTTTTCGGCGACGAGTTTGACGTTTTCTTTCTCGAGGGTGCGGCTGCGAACCGCTCGTTTTAGGAGTAATTCGACTTCGTCGAGATTGAGCGGCTTTGTGACAAAGTGCCACGCGCCACGGCGCATCGCCTCGACAGCGGTATCGACCGAGCCATAGGCCGTCATCATGAGTGAGACTGGTGGATGGGGGAGGGCGAGAGCGGCATCAAGGACTTCCATCCCGGAATCAGCTCCGAGGCGGAGGTCGGTGAGGAGAAGGTCGATTTCCTCCGACTTGAGAACCTGAGTGGCCTGCCTGAGGTTAGCAGCCACGTAGCAATCGAAGGAATCTTCGAGCGCCATGCGGAGGGCATCGCGGGTGGGCTTTTCGTCGTCGACAATGAGGAGGGTTTTCACGGTAAAATGACTTTAAACTTCGATGGGTGCACTGTCTGCGAGGAGGCGGACCCGTTTGTCGGTTCTTGGAATAAACAGGGTCACCTTGGTGCCGACTTCTTCCTCGCTCTCCACTTCTAATTCCCCGCCGTGCTCACGTAGGATGCGGCGGACGATGAGCATTCCCAAGCCGGTTCCTTCGGCCTTTGTTGTCTTAAAAGGCTCAAACATGGCCCCCATCGTTTCCGGAGAAATTCCGGAGCCGTTGTCAGAGATCGCAAGACTTACTTCGAAGTCCGTCACATGGGTTTGGATGGTAATCTCGCCGGCTTCCTGGTCGACCGCTTGGTAAGCATTGCGGATAATATTATAGAGGGCCTGTTTGATCTGGGTGGGATCGAGGTAGAGGGATGGGAGGTCGGGAGTGAGGTCGAGCGTGACCGAGATTTTGCGGCTCTCCAATTCCGGGCTTAAGGCGAAGAGGCTTTCCTCAAGGAGTTGGTGGAGCTCGGTGGCTTCACGCTCCGGATTGGTGGGACGCATGGCTTGGAGGAATTGCTTCAAGATGGTGTCAAGGCGGCTGATTTCGGTCCGGGCGGTTCCGAGGTGTTCCTGAAGGGGGGCTTGGTCGTCCCCGGGGAGATCGCGAACGCGCCGTTCGAGAAGTTGCAGGTGAAGGGAAAGAGAGTTGAGGGGATTGCCGATTTCATGAGCCACGCCGGCGGCGAGAAGGGTAAGCGCGTTGAGCTTCTCGGACTCCATTTCCTGCTCGGCTTCCGCCCGGGAACGGGTGATGTCGCGAACGAGCATGACGTGGCCCAAATCGGCTTCACCTTCCTCGGCAACCGGGGAGAGGTAAAAATTGAGATAACGGTTTTCGGGGTAGAAGACCTCGAGGTCCCGGCTCACCGTGCGCCGGTTTGACAACATCAAGGCGGTCCAGTCGACGCCACGGACAATTTCCTCGAGCCGTTTTCCTTGAGCCTCTTCAGGCGAGGTTCCAAAAAAACGGCATCCGGCGTGGTTGATGAAGCTGATGCCTCCGGCGGTGTCGAGGAGCAGGACCCCTTCTTGCAGGGCTTCAAAGACCTTTTGAAGAAAGCCTTTTTCCCGCACGAGCCGTGAGAGCAGGGCCTGCACTTCCTCCGGCTCGATTTGGTCGAGCCGTGACAGGATCTTTTCTAAAACCGCCGATTTCAATGCCGCGACAGATTGGCACAATCGCAGAGGCGGTGCAACGCTCCGCATGGATCAAAGTCAAAAGAACTTAAGGGAATGGGCAAAATGGTCTTTAGCGAGTTGGAACGTAAACAGAAATCCGGGCAAAAATACGATTTCCATTTTCGGTGGGCAGGGCGAAGCGCATTTTGGCGGTGTCATTGGGCATATTCGCCTGACTCAGGAAGGTGACACCGTTGGTGGTCCACGTTCTGAGATCAGAGGACACTTCCACGACCACCATGGCATCGTCTGCCCCATGAATGCGCTCGTATTCAAAAATTGCAATGTCCTCGATAAACTCGAACTGTCCGGCCTCGGTGGACCCGGTCGCGTATTCAAGAAGCTCGCGGCTCGTGCTTCCCAGAAATGGCTGGGAATCGCTGGAGCCGGGAGTGCCGCCGGGCTCCTTACTCGAGCGCCAATTCTGAGGAAGCTCGGGATTGGGACCACCTGTGGGGGCGACTAAGACGAGACTGTAGCCAACTCCATCGGCAGTCGCAGGCCATGGCTCCCTGTCATTATAGCGGATGTTTGGATGATGCTTCCGTCCGCTGCGCTGAGAGTCACGCGTTCGCCATTGTTGGCAAGCCGGGAGGTGTAACTTCCTCCGACTGCGAGAGTGTTTCCAAAGGCGGCCTCGAATGCGATCTGATCCGAGATTAAAACGAGACGTTCTCCGGGGGCGAGGGATGCCTGGTCATCGAAGCTGAACGCGATTCCCTCAGTGAAGGAAACCCCTGCGAGGTTGATGCTCTGGGCCGAGATGTTCATGATCTCGATAAATTCAGAGTCGCCATCCTGTTCGGCACTGGGATTGTAATGAATCTCAGAAATGACGAGGTTGGCAGCCGATGCCGGTTGGTCGGTGATGAAGATGGCCTCGTTGAGAGCGCTCCACTCGGTGCCATCGTAAATACGAGCTCTGATCTGGCTTGTGGCCTCAACCGAGATGGTGGCAAAGCTTTGATAACCAAGTTCGAGATCGAAGACCATGTCGCTACTTCCGGCGGTCTTGTTATGAATCTCGACGCAGATGACATTTTCACCTTCAACGAAAAGACTTCCGTCGACTGTAAATGGGTCGAAGACCCCCTCATTCCCACTCGCGGTAGCGAGGGTGTCGGGAGTGATGATTCCTTCGGGCATATTTTCGCGGATGATTTCGGTGCCATTGAGGTAGATGATAGCGCCATCGTCAGCGTGGATTCCGACGAGCCCTTCGCTGATCGAGGCGGCCTCGGAAATCTGGAAGGACTTTCGGAAATAAACGGTGACCTTTCTGGGTCTGGCTTGATTGACTGTGGTGGCAACGGTGGTATTATTAATCCCGCCGAAGCCAAGGGGAGCGGGTGCTGCCGTCCAGCTGCCGTCCTCGAATCCCGTGCCATACCACGAAGAGCCGTAATCTCTTCCGGAGTCATCGAATTTCCAATCCGAACCAGCTTCAATCGCGCTCGTGAAAGCATTGACGATGGTTGCCGACGGGTTGATTGCTTCGCCCCTAAGTCGGGGGTCGGAACCATCAGTGGTGTAATAAAGGTCACCGTCTTGGTGCAGAATTTTAAGCGAATAACCGGCGGGGACTTCGCCGCCGTTTTGGCTGAAAGAAGGGGCGTTGATATCGGGGAAGACATTGGCGTTGCGCATTTGCTGGATGACGGTTTCGGAGCGCGTGGCCGAAAATCCCGTCGCAAGCCAAGCGATGGCATTCTCGAAAGTGGTCGGGGTGTAGAAAGTGCTGTTCGATGACCCCCAGCGGGCGGTCTCGGGAATGACGGTGCGAGCGAGGCGGGCACCGAGTTCGTTGAAGTCAGCCTCCACGCGTTCTTTGGTTAGCATCCCTCCGTTGAAGAAGTGGAGTTGAGCACGATCCGCCATGCGCATCTTAAATTCCGCATTATTTTTGAGGGTCCCAAAGATATTGCCGGGGCCGCCATTATCAATGGTGTTGGCGCTTGGGAGGCGCCGGTTGAGGAAGTCATTGTCCCACATGAAGAACTGGAACTTGGAGCCATCCTCGCGCTTGCGGGCAGCGACCCAGTTGTGCTGGGGATACCAATCGTGGTCGTTACCACCGTAGAAGTTCAGGAGCATGTAGTCGATGTAGTTATCGAAATCCAGGTATTCCCCGATGGCGTCGAAGTTGCCGGAACTGGCGACCATGGTGTTCCAAGTCGTTTGGTATCCCTGGGCAGCGGAGATTCCACTCCGGCCTTTCATGACGTCGTAGTCCTCTTCCTCCCCCCCATAATGAGTGGCCATGTGGTCGGCATTGGGCCGCTCCATGAGATGATATTGGCCATTGTAGACCCCGTTGAGGTAGACATGGACGAACTTGCCGCGAAGCGAAGGGTGGCCCATCTCGAGTTGTCGGTCGAAGTAGTAACGATTCCGAACAAGCGCACCGTTTCGTGGTCTCGGGTATCCCTCGAAAAAGAGGGCATCGTGGCTGCCGTTACGGAGGACGATTTGGTCGAAGCTATCGACGGCGGAGTCGCCGCCGTAGGGAGTGTCGCTGAAGAGATCGAACTTGAGGCGCTTCGGTCCGTAGATTTCCTTGAAACTGACGCGCAGGGCTTGTTTGTCGAAAATGGAATACTGGCCACCGAAGCGCTCGACTCCTGCATTGAGCTGGAATCCCTCGCGACCGTCCGGGAAGATCATTTCGATCGAAACGGGGATCTCGCGGGGATTGGCAATGCTGGGTTCGTTGTCAGGAATAGCTTCTTGAGTGATGAGTGAGATACTGGGGATTTCGAGGAGAGCATCTTTCAGCATCGGGCCCCAGACCGAGTCTTCGGTGATACGGGTTGCCATCTCGGGATGAGAGATGACTTGCGCGGTGAAGAGATAGGACTGGGTGTCGATGTTGGATGGCACGAATCCCGGCTTGGCGGCATAGGCGCGAAGCACGGTGGTCGTTGTGATATCCAGAGTCAGGGTTGGGGGAGTGAGATCGTCGGCAGCGTCAGCCCGGGTGCTTGAGAGATCCGGGTCGGATCCATCGGTGGTGTAGTAAATCGAGGAACCGGGAGTCGAGGAGGTCACGGCGACTTGAAAGACGGCTTCAAAAAAACCGCGCTTGACCGAGAACTTGGTGTCTTTGGCAAAGCCTTGGACCGATTGGTTATTTGCCTCGCCCGGAGTGGGGACGGTGAAATAGGCCGGCTCATTTTGTCCCTGTGGAAATCCGTATGAGACGTTCGTAAACTGCTCCGGATAGGTGGGCGCAAACTCTTGCTGGGTTTCCCCGGCGGGATTGAGCAAGGCGAGATACTCGCCATTTTGAGTGAGTTTGAAATTGGTGTGGAGATCGGCGGAAGGGTCATGCAGATCCGCGCCGGTCGCAAAGACGAGGAGGTAAGCGTCTGGGGCGATGATGGTCCCGGCCGGGAAGGTCCAGCGATCGGGGGTCAGTTCGTCGTCGGTCAGGTGCCATCCGGCGAGGTCCACTGAGGCTGGTCCCGGATTGTGGATCTCGATCCAGTCCGGACTTTCTCCATTTTCGACCGTCAGGGATTCGTCATTACTTGCGAGAAATTCGCTGATGATCGGAGTTCCCTGCGCTTCCAGTTGGGCCGGGGTGAAGATGAGGAAGATCCCGGCAAGAGCCCTGAAAGTGACGGAGGTCTTGGGTTTTGTCAGGAATCGAGGAGGGAAATATTTCATGAATGGACGAGATTTGAGATGATGGTCGCGGTGACCGTGGCACTTGTCTAATCGTTTATTCGATCTCGGGCCTTGCTGCAATTTTCAATTCTCTAACACTGACCTCTCTGAATGAATTTCAGTCATGATCAAAATCGGTCCGCGATTTGGGCCCAAAAAAAAGACCACCCGCTAGTGGTCTTTGGAAAGTTGGAAATGAGTGATTCGACTCACTCTGTATCAGCGGCCATGGCGAGAACTTTATCGTTGCTTGCTCCGGTTTTGATGATCTCACCGTTCACTTTCAGGGAAACGACAAGGCCGAGGAGCTTATCGCGATATTTGCTCTTGGCGCCTTTTGCCATGATCGGCTGCTTATTGAATGCTCCCCACAGACCGTAGGGATCTTCAGTGCGACATCATCCACCGCCGCCGCCGGTGGGCATGACGGGATTGTCACTCCAGAGTTCTAGATTGGCGCTTTTAGTGGTGAGGGTCTCGGTGCTATTGGCCAAGACGAGATCAATGGTGCCTGAGCCGGTCACCTTTTCGATCTTGTTTTGATATTCACGTCGATTGCGCTCGATGAAGAAGGTGTATTCGATCTCCACCTCTTTCAGCATTTCATTGCGGCTGTTTTCGATCGTAATGATATAATTGTGGTCGTATTTTTCGAAGTGCCACTGGCCTTGCGCGGGTTTGTTCTTATCCGTGCGATTGCTGTAGTGTTTGGTCTCGAGGCTGAGGCTTTTTTGGGCCTGAAGAATGGGGGCCTGCGTTTCGACGTATTTTTGGTCTTCCTTTGAGAGGAGGGTGACCTTGAATTCCATGATCTTTCCACGTGGCAGGCGCATTGTTGCTTTCAGGGTTTCGGCTTCGTAGTCGATCAGCTCGCCCCGGAAGGTCTTCTGTCCGTCCTTGCTGCTGTAGGTGCGCACTTCTCCAAACGCTGAGGTCAAGGGGAGGCACGCGAGTAAGAGTATTGGTCGGAGTGTCATCGCTTTGGACGGGAGGATCATAAAAAGAAGGGGGAGGGGCAATCATTAAAGGCGACTTCTTTCAGAAATCGGACCCTCGTAATTTCAGCCGAAGTCACGGTGGCGGGGTGGTCTGAGATTTGTGACTGGTCCGAAGATCGTCTTAATCTTAACGTGGACCATGGTTAAATCGCGACGGGGTTTCTTGATTTCCTCGCTGGGAGCCCTTGGGTTTGCCCTCTTGCTCCAGCAATATCCGGTCAATAGTAGCGCACCGAAGCTGATCACGCTGATGGCGATTCTGGGGGCGTGGGTTGGCTTGACGATTTATTTTTGGCCCCGCAAGAAGCCGAGAATCGTGGTGCTTATGTTTCCGGTGTTGCTGGCGCTCCCATTTATCTTGCCGGGAAGGGTCCTCGATCCCGTGGAATTAAGGCAAGAGTATCTGGAACGATTGTCCGGGTTTGAGGGGACAAAGTATTTTTGGGGAGGGGAGAGCTCTCGGGGGATTGATTGCTCTGGCCTGCCGAGGCGAGCGTATCGTGATGCCCTTTTGCAGTCTGGTTTTCGCTCGGCCAACGGTCGGGCTTTTCGGTCATGGCTTGAGCAATGGTGGTATGATGCCAGCGCGCGGGCATTAGGCGCAGGGTATCGTGATTACACCGTCTCGCTCGAGGTGACGGGAACAATTCGGGGGATGGATTATGAGGGATTGGAACCCGGCGATCTCGCGGTCACGAGCAGCGGGGTCCACATCCTGGCTTACCTCGGAGAAGGTCAGTGGATCCAAGCGGACCCTGGATTGGGAGAGGTGGCGATTCTTGATGGGCGAACCTCGGAAAACCCCTGGTTCAGGGGTCCCGTCACGACGCATCGGTGGAGGGCTCTTGCGGAAGCTCGCTGAGCCTTTTATCTCGATTGGCTCGTCACAAAGCGAGTGAGAAGGGCTCGAAAAAATTCGTAAAAAGAGCATTGGGCCAAACAATCGTGAATCGACCTAATTGGCTCGCCCCCGGAATCTTGGCCCGAAGACGAGGGTCGATGGTCGTGCCTCCTTCGGCCCTGGGCTTGTGATAGACCGACTACTTGTGGCCGTCGTCGGTCTGGTCCTTTTTGCATGAGGCAAGGTAAGCGACGAGATCGCGGGTCTCTTTTTTAGTGAGGAGGGCGGTCATGGGAGGCATCGCGGAGAGCGGCTTGCTTTTGGAGGCAATCTGGGATTTTTTGATCACCTTCGTGATTTCCCCGAAATTGATGACGGCGTTGCCCTCTTTGTCGTCGGGAAGGAAGTTGCCTCCGATTTCGGTGCCGTCCTTGAGGGTGATGATGCCGAGGCCGTAGCCGGGTGCCACTTCGGCACCAGGATTGACGAGGGAGCGGAGGAGGTAGGTGGAGTCATGCTGTTTGCCGATCGCTCCGAGTTCGGGGCCGACATCTCCGCCGACACCGTGCATGGTATGGCAACGTTGGCATTGAGCGGCTCCGTGTTCGTAGAAGACCTTCTTGCCGAGTTGGATGTCGCCGCCATCACGGCAGAGGAGATTCCATTCGGCATTGGGATCGTCGGCGGGG
>Ga0075118_10002504_pt1 | contig 11524 bp, 11 predicted proteins | sample AntAceMetag02UKE_FD_69794 | JGI IMG/M metagenome (GOLD analysis project Ga0075118, IMG submission 69794) | Saline lake microbial communities from Ace Lake, Antarctica - Antarctic Ace Lake Metagenome 02UKE | ecosystem: Environmental > Aquatic > Non-marine Saline and Alkaline > Saline | place...
TCTTCGGTCGCGTGCAGTCGCCAGGTTTCACGCAGCGCGTCGGGTAGGACAGCTCGGTAGTCGTGACCGCCCTGAGCAAAAGTGCCAGGAGTGGGAACGAGCGCGTTAAGCATGTCTAGGAAGGTCATCAGGAAAGTAGAAATTGGCACCCAATAGGTTCCCTGAGGCGCGCCAACCTGTCGAATCTTCTCAGGTCCCAACCAGTCGGGCTTGCGCCAAAGGACTTGGGATCCAAACTTTGGAATCGGGTCGTCACCATTTTGCAGGAGAAGGTATTTGATCGCAGAACGCTGCTCTGCATCTAGATTTTTCCAGTCACGCAGCGTCCGTGGGAGGTAGATGCCAGCTTCGTTCACCTTGGGCGGATCGGCCAGCAAACTCGTTCCCCAGATTTCGTCGCGCCACTTTGTCGCTGCGGGGGTTCCGATCCACAGGGCCGCGTCAATGTCGGTTCCCTGCAGGCCCATCGAGCCCAGTCCTCTCAACATTTCTTCACTTACCTGCGAACCAAGGCTTTCTCCAAATAGAAAGAATTTTGGGCGCTTGGATTTTGGCATCGCGAGTAAACGCTCAACGATTCCTTGGACCACCATCCGGGTTTGGTAGCTGCCTTCGTCGACGCGAGTGAGGGAGAGGGCAGAGGGCAGTACGGAGTATTGAATTGCAGCGGAGGCGCAGTCACCGTGCATTAAGTATTCAAAAGTTTCATTCGCAACGTAGTTCACGTAACCCGAACCAGTGGGCGAAAAAATAGCAAATGCCTTGCGCTCCAGCGCTTTTGTTCGATCAATTTCGCGCAAAAGAACTTGAGCTCGCTCCTCTTCTGAGCTCGCCACTTCCAAGGAAGCGTAGACACGAATTGGTTGCTTAGCGGTCGAAATTTGCATCACGCTGTTGATAGTGGTCGGCGGGAGCGCCATGCTCAACCAACGTGCACCTTCGCGCGTTTGCTTATTCCACGGCAATCCTGACTCCGCCGAGCCGGTCACCTCGGGCGTTGTCGGTGCCTTCTCAAGACCAGGGTCAATTCCGCCACCGCTTTTGCCGAGGAAAGTGTCTGCTTGGGCAATCGCGTACCAACCCACACCGGCAAATATCGCGAGACTGGTCGCCCGGCCCACGAATCTGTGATCCTGTGGCTGGCCGCCTAAAAGAAAACTCGCACCCTTTGAGGTTGCATCGGTTAATGCGGATTCCACAAAAGAAAGCCCTAGAGTCAGTGCGGCAACCCCAGTACCAATCACCGCCGCCTTTGCCGGTGTTACTTCCCGAACTTCGTCTTCAAAGAAGAACTTCCCCTTGAACTCGATCGTCGTTGGAGTTTCACCATAGGTCGCCGAACCAGGGACTGACTTCCACGGTTGCGTTGTCGCCCAAGAACCAAGCCCTACCGCCGTCGCTGCAGCGACATGCGGCCAACCTGGGCCACTTCGCTGATCTCGCGAAGCCACAGTTGCCACCACACTGGCTCCAGCGATCAGCCCAAGTGTCTGTGCGGCTAGGCGCCCGATTGCTCTCAGGTCGGGTTCGTGCTCGCGCCACCTCAAAGCAAATGCGGCTCCCGCACTCACCGCGCCAGCAACTCCTGCCACCGCAAGTCGCCTGGAAGCATTTGGTTCATCGGATCTACCCAAACGGGATGCAACCGAAGTGACGAGTGCGTCACCTGCGCTGTAGGCCTGATAAGCGATCGCAGAGGAGGCCCCCGTGATGATCGCCTGGTCTGTTGACCCTCTGGTCAGCAAGTTCGGTTGAAATGAGCGGCCAATTGCCATTGCTGCTCCAACTATTCCTGCGCTTGCGGACCTGTCCATGCCCGAAGTCTATATATACGTGATGTCGAAAAATAGGGCTTCTACCCTAAAGCGCGAACTTGAGTTCCTACCGATGCATGCCATCGGTTTCAATAGCGAGGTCTAGCAGGTCTTGAATCCCAGTGAGCTCACCGTGACCTGAACCCGGGTCATGTCCATGTTGAAAGTTCCAGTTGCAAAGTCCATGCGCAGCAGCCCATTGGAAAGCCGGTGCAGCCAAACTGCATTACGTCAGCCGGTTGAGTTGGACAAAAACCCGAGCAAGAAGCGCTTTTATGTCAGACTTTCCCAGGAACTGGGAAAGTCTGACATGTAGTGGAGCTGAGGGGATTCGAACCCCTGGCCTTCTCATTGCGAACGAGACGCGCTACCAACTGCGCCACAGCCCCTAGTCGAAGCAGATTAGCAGTGCTAAACCCGAGAGTACTCAGCCGTTTGCTGCGCGCGCTTGGTAGGAAGAGTTAGCGCGAATAATGGGGATTTCCGTTGTTGCATCACTGACGTTGTTGACGGGCTCGCGAACCAGATCATTGTGTTGAGCGGCCCGTGACTGCGCCACCATGTCAACCATGGACTCCCCCGACCAGTCGCCGTTGCGCTCAATATTGCGCGGGACAGCGGTCGCTCGGGGTGCGTTCACGTAGCTGGGCAGAGTCTGGGGAACGGCATCCCAACCGGGCGTCTCTTCCTCGTCCCACGGATCCCAGTTGGCGAAGTCATCAAGTTCCGCTTTCTGAAGTTCTGCACGAGTCAGAGGACGTTCGTAGTCAACTACCTCACGGGGGCTCTCGACTTCGTGGAATTCTCGGTAGGCCCGAGCAGACTTACGAACTGGGGCTTGATCTCGCTTGGACGCTGTGAGCATTGTTGTGACGAGAAATGCCGCGAGCAAGACCCCTGCGCCGATTGGTACAAATGCTGGGATAAATCCAAGGACCGTGCCGATTAAAGCTAAGGCCGTAATGCTGGTGAGCGCAGCAAGGATGAGCGAACGTCGTTTGGCTGCTTGAGCGCGGGCACGATCCCGCGGTGAGGTGAAATCGCGGACGTGGGTTTCTGACTTACCCGACTTGGTGTCTGCACGGTCACCGAGGGAGCGCATCGCCGAGCTGAAGCGGGCGGTTGAGCGGACTTCACTGACCTGGTCTTGACGTTTTAACCAGATCGGGATCAGGACGGCGGCCCAGAGCCCAATGATCACCACATAAATCAATCCGGTCACATGCAAAAGATTAGGTGCAGGCTTCTACTTCCCTTGGCATTGCAGGTTTTTCAATTTGGCGTGTCGCGGAATTTCACAAAGCCAATGTGATCTCTCCAGTCGCCATCAATATGTAAATACCGTGGCCTGTATGACTCTTCGGTGAATCCTGCTTTTATTGCAACCCTTCTCGAGGCCGCATTTTCTGGACGAACATTTATTTCGATTCGATGCAACAACATGGTTTCAAGGCAATAGTCCGCTGCAAGTTCAACGCACTGTGTCATGAGTCCACCTCCAGCGACTCTTTCGTCGATCCAGTAACCAAAGAATGCACCGCGAGATGAACCGCCCCAAATTCCACCGACAGTGATTTGACCGACAAATTTCCCTCCGACCTCAATAGCGAAGGGAAGTGCTCGCCCTTCCCGCGCTTCCTTTTTCATGATCCGCATCATTGCGTTGTAAGTGGGCGGTCTTTGTCCATCGAGTCGACCTTCTGGGGGCATGGTTGCATCCCATTGCTGCAGCCATTGCCCGTTCCGTTTGCGAACCTCGCGCCACGCCCTTCGATCAGAGAATCGCATTGGGCGAAGGGTTACTTCCCCATTGGTTAACGTGACCGGCCAAAAACCAGAAACCGTCATTGCTTCTAGTCGCCAGCGATTTCGCGCTGACAAAAATTGTGCAACCAATCCTTGAGTTCAGGACCAATGTCTTCACGTTCGCTCGCGAGAGTGATTACCGCCTGTAAATAACTGAGTTTGTCGCCAGTGTCATAACGGCGCCCGTCAAATACAACGCCACGAACGCCACCTCCTTGATCCGGTGGCATGGTTGCCAGTACCCGCAATGCGTCGGTCAGTTGGATTTCCCCACCGCGACCCGGGGCCGTTTCTTTCAGGACCGCGAAGACCGCTGGGTCAAGAATGTAGCGGCCAATAATTGCCAAATCACTCGGTGCACTCACTACATCGGGTTTTTCAACGAGGTCGGTAACCGTGACTACCCCGTCGACGGGTTCGCCTTCAACACTGACACACCCATAGAGGGAGATTGTTTCGCGGGGAACCTGCATGAGGCACAGAACTGATCCACCGAATTCGTTGCGTATTGCGATCATGCGATTCAAAATCGGATCCCTTGCATCGATGAGGTCGTCACCGAGTAAAACCGCAAATGGCTCGTGCCCGACATGGTGACGTGCCACAAGAACCGCGTGACCTAACCCGAGTGGGTCTCCTTGACGGACATAATGAATCCGAGCCAAGTCACTTGACTCACGAACGAGAGCTAAACGCTCGAGATCGTTTTTCGACTCAAGCACCTGCTCGAGTTCGTAATTGCGATCAAAATGATCTTCTAGCGGGCGCTTACTTCTCCCGGTCACAAAGAGAATGTCGTCAAGGCCCGCTGCAACGGCTTCCTCAACCACGTATTGGATCGCAGGTTTGTCGACAACCGGCAGCATCTCCTTGGGGGTTGCTTTTGTGGCAGGCAGGAATCTTGTTCCAAGTCCTGCCGCCGGCACAACTGCCTTACGCACTCCCTCGAAAGCCATGGGGAGACCCTACGCCAATTGCGCACGCATATATTCGTGCACACACAAACTCCAACCCAACCGTTCACAACTCTGGCTATAACGGGATCATGGAGACATGACCGGGGAAGATCTCGAATCCAAAATCGCGCTACGATCTAAATTACGAGCGGCCCGCAAATCCCGCGATACGACGGATTCCAGCCACAACGACTCGGTAATCTCTGGACACATTTGGGACCTGTTGGAAACCATCCCGATAACCCACGACAGTGTGATTGCAGCGTATGTCCCGATGCCCTTCGAGCCGCCGGTCAATGATGTGAGATCTCGTTTGCGTGAGTTCGGTTGCACAGTTCTGATTCCAATCGTGAACGGTGACGACCTACTCTGGGCTGCCGACGGTGACGAGCAAACATGGGAACACAATTCATTTGGAACTCTTGAGCCTGATGCAAGTGGAGCCATACCGAGTTCACAAGCACTACCGGCATGCACAGCAATTATTGTTCCGGCCCAAGGGATTGACCAGCAAGGATTTCGCATTGGGCAAGGCAAAGGTTTTTATGACCGCGCATTGTCTAAATTGGCTGGAATGGAAAATCCACCGTTGCTCATCGGTGTCACCTACGAATCCGAATTCTTATTGCACGTACCTACCGAGTCCCACGACCTTGCCGTTGACGTGAGTGTCACCGAATCAACCGTCCGTTGGTTTAACACTCCTGACTAACAAGTAGGTCATTCACTCACTGTTTGCCGGCACCAAAGTCAGCGTGTCAACCGTTGCAGCGCCTACCGCTTCACTACTAAATGCCCAATCGAATTGAGTTCCATCACGCCACGCATCAATCTGATTCGAATAGTTCGAGTTGTAGGCGTGTCCGCTATTTCCAGTCAGATTGACCCATGTTGAATTATTAAAGTCCGCAAGGTCAATGACTTGACGCATGCTGGGGACCCAGGAAACCTCGTAACCTTCCGAAGGCGTCCAGCCTGTTGCATTAACAATGGAATCCCCACCGGAGACTTCAATGGGACCTCGGTTAAAAATCCGCTCAACCGGGCCAACACCGCTGGTGCCCAATGTTTGATTGGTGAGTGTCAGCGTGTGAAGTCCACCCCAGTTCCATCCATTTGGATCACCGCCTTGTAAACCTTCTAGTTCACTCTGGGCTGCAAGCATGGCGGTTTCCAATAATTGATCACGATTCTCGATGACCTGCGTGGACTTGTCATCCCACCAAAAGTCTTCTGGGGTATCCCAGATTGTTTTGATCACCTCCCAGAATCGATCACCACCGCTCGCCGTGATTGACTCGCTATCGGTTGCCGCGTCAAACATGCGCAGCACCATTTGTTTCCACATCGCGTTGAAGTAGGCCGCGGGAGCACTCTGCGCCGGCTGCGTGAAGTCCCAGTCAGAGAAAAGTGCGACAGCGCTTTCCGCGCCAGCGGGAATCGGCACGTCTGTCAGTTTGGGAACCATGAATGCCGCAAGATCGTTGTGGGAATCCATTTGGATTGATCGCATGCGTTCGGGGGTGAGTGCCGCACCGCCTGCGGTGAACGTCTCTATCAGGTCAACGATTCTCTGACTCCGTGAACCATACGCCCAATCGTCGGTTAGGAAATACTCATATTCTGGACCGATCGCGGCTTGATTGGCGGTGACGATCCAATTCTCTGGCGGATTGGAAACTGCCGGTAACGCTTCAAATGGAATGAACCCTCGCCACTGGTATCGCGAAGTCCAACCGGGCACCGGCCACTTGCCGTCATATCCACTTCGAATCGGAATAACGCCCGGTGCTTGGTAACCGATCACACCCTGCTTGTCGGCATAAATCAAGTTTTGGGCGGGGACGCTCAGTAGTTTGGCGGCACCTTGGAACTCACCCCAGTTTTGCGCGGTATTGAGTTCATCGAATGCGTCAAAAGTATTGCGTGGTGTGAGCGCCGTCCAACGCAATGCCACCGCGTAACTTTCCCCACGCGCTGGCACAACCGAGTCGGCCGATGCCGAACCCGGCGCCGGGACAGGTGCGTCTGCTCCCACCTCGGTGAACGTCTCTATTCCTGTTACATCGGAAATTAATGGACCGTCAATTGTTTCTCTGATCGTGATCTCGACCGAATCACTGCCAGCAATTTCGATAGTTTCCTTCCGGGTGATCATGTCGACTTGCTTCCCGTCGAGTAAATACGTATCCCCGGTGACCTTGTGTAGAACAAGATCTGTTACGTCGGGGCCAAGGTTTGTGAAACCCCAGGCAATGTTGTTGTTATGTCCAATAAAAACACCGGGCAGTCCAGCCATGGTCCAACCCGACACGTCGTAATTGCAATCGGGTGAGAATTGATTGCAACGCAAACCCGCTTGGTACCAAAGGCTTGGCATTGCAGGTGCGAGATGCGGGTCATTAGCGAGGATCGGCATCCCTGACTCGGTTTTCTCACCTCCAACTACCCAAGAATTAGATCCGATTCCATCTCCTGACTTTCCCAGCCAGTCGCCCAGACGTGCACTTAGCTTGGCCACGGATTCCAACGCCGAAATTTCATTGTTCCCGTATCGAACGCTCGCACCACTGCCACCTTGAACCGGCTGCGCATCCTGGTCAAAAACTCCGTCAACGACAGCACCGATTTCCACGATCGGACGGTGCTGCGCGAACGGGTAGTCGGGGTAAAGCTTTTCGGTTTCCTCGACACCGACGGATGCGCTCATGATCGCCCGGTAAATCTCCTCTTCCATATTCCCGCGTAAATCCCAGGCCAAAGCTTTGAGCCAAGCAACTGAGTCTGCCGGCACCCAGTCTTCAACCGTGTAGTCGGGATTCTGAAGACTTAGCACCGCATACTCCAAGCTGATCTTGGATCCCTGACGCTCAGCAAGGTACGCGTTCACGCCAGCGCTATATGAGTCAAGAATTTGCAGTGACTTTGGACTCAAGAGCGTGAGTTCTTCTTCCGCGATTTTTCGCCACCCCAACGTGCGCAGAAACGAGTCTGTCTCCAGTTGGCTTTCACCAAACATTTCCGAGAGGCGGCCTGAAGTAATGTGCCGGCGAACATCCATTTCCCAGAATCGATCTTGAGCGTGCACGAAACCTTGCGCATAGAAAAGATCACCAATATTTTCCGCGTAAATATTGGGCACCCCTAGACCATCACGTTTGACGTGAACTGAGCTAGTGAGACCTGCAAGCTCCACCTCTCCCGAAGTCTGAGGGTAGGACTCCCGGACAGTGTGAACGCCGAAGAAAACCACGCCACCAAGCGCCAGAACCAACAGGAGCACAAGGGCTCCGAGAATCCGCTTGATCATCGGATCAAAATACTCACCCTCGTGCGTGAGTGGGGACTAAAACAGTAATTCACTCACAAAAAAGCCAACCCAAGCGGCAAGGACAGGGATGGCGATGCCTACGAGAATAACTATCGCAAGCTTCACGAGGCGATTGACAAGTTCCGCCCCCGAGTCTGTCAACCTCTCGGAGTAGTTGCTCATCGCTAGTGCCCAACCCGAAAATGTTGTGAATGCCCCTGCGGCACCCAGTACGAGGAATAGACGCAAATCTCCTGTGAAGGCACCGATGCTGAACCCCGCCAAGAGTGAGCCAAGTGAATTAATCAAGAGCAAGGTTGCAAGTGGAGATCGCACTCGGCCCACAGTTTGCTCAATGAGTGCCCGCAAGGGGGCGCCAATGAATGCCCCTAAAGCGATTGCGAATACTGCCGTCACGGCTTAACCGCCTTGCGAGCGAGAAGCATTCCAGCCCGAACCGCAAGGAGTCCGGCTCCGACCGTTACCGACAGGTACATGAATGCGGTGAACCATAACTCTTGGTCAACTAGGTCGCCTACCTCAAGTGCCAGCGCCGAAAAAGTAGTAAACCCACCGAGAAAACCAGTGATCAAAAATGGGCGTCGGTATCCCAAAGCTTCCCCTGCCAGTGCAATAGCAAGGATCCCGATCAGTAGCGCCCCTAGAATGTTGACTCCCATTGTGGCCCACGGAAACACGGCATTCCCGTCAGTCAATTCAACACTCGGACTCCCGAGTAGGTTCGATACCCCAGCTCGACTCAGCGCTCCCAGCGCACCACCGATGCCGATCACGGCAAGTCGGTTTACTTCACGCATGAACGCAACCCTAGAGCGCGGTTCTTGCGGACTTTTGCCCTGCATTCGCCACCGCAACCAGGCCTAGGGCACAATTGGCCCTCCGCCAAGTTGAGTGCCAACTTTCTCGCGGACCGGACAACTGGAGGATTGCGTGCCGACCTACGAGTATTTGTGCACCGAATGCGGCACGAACCACGACATTGTGCAATCAATGGCGGACCCAACCCTCACGACCTGCCCTGACTGCGGCAAAGAAACTCTCCGAAAGCAGTTCAGCGGAGTAGGCGTCATGTTCAAAGGGTCCGGCTTTTATCGCACCGACTCGCGGGAGAGCAAGACTGCCACCACACCTGCGACTCCCAAGACTGATTCCTCCGCTGCCACTTCAACCCCTGCACCGGCAGCGACCACCACGGAGAAGACTGCTGCCCCAAAGAAATCCGAATCGAGCTCAGGATCAGCTTCTCAGTCTTAGCAATTCGATCTAGGTGTAACCATGCTGCTGGCCTGTGGATATTCATTGGACGTTCAACGTTTTCCCGCCTAGATTCCAAGCATGCAGGCTAACCCGCTCCTACGACTTCGCACACAACTCAATCGACACCGGCGGATCCTGGGTTCGGTGTCAGCCGCGTTGGCGGTACTCCTCATTTTCGGCTCCATGTCAGCACCGGCCCCAGCCAGCGGACCAGACCTTGTCGTCTCTGGCTTGCCTAAGGGCGCAGTTGCCGTTCCGGTCACTCTTCGGTCCGCAGCGATTGCCGGTGCCGTCCGTGTTGGCGACACGATTGATTTGGTGGTACCCACGCAAGCAGGAACACCCCGAGTGATCGCAACCAACGCTTCGGTCTTGGACCTACCGAATAATTCGGGATTCGGAGCGGCAACGTCAACGGTGATTCTTGTCAGTGTGGAGAAGTGGCAAAGCGCAGCACTTGCAGCCGAGGACTCCAACCAGATTTCACTAGTGATCAATTCGCGTTGACGTTAATGGCATCTCACACGCCGTGGTGTGGTGGAACATTGTCCAAAAACTCTCGGTCGCGCTGATCACCTCTGTTGAAGGCAATGGGAGTGACCTCTTCCACCTGTTCACGGGTTGAACCGCTATCAATCAAAGCGGAATCAACCAGTCTTGCAATCGAGCGAATGTGATCGCGCTGTGAGAGTGAACCCAAATTTATGGTGATTGCATGAGCAGTGAGACTAACGGGGATGCCGACAAGGCTTTTAGTGATCCACTCGACGGTGGTAGCAGGTACAGATTCCTTGAGCACCACCACTACCGTTGCATTCTCCACATAGTCGATTTCAGATATATATTCATGTTGCGCTAACGGGGTGAAAGCCGCCGCAATTTCAAGGCGCATTGAACTTGGCTCGGACACATGTGAAGGGTACTGGCAAAATACTTTTCTATGAACCGCCCGCTCACACCACAACAATGGCGAGCAGCCCAGTCCGAGCACCAAATAAGGGCCAAAACCTTGACACAGGCTCGGCGTGAGCGCCGGCAACGTGGCGAACGCGAGCCTGTTGACGACTTCATGTTCGAGTATTACCCCTACACCCCAACCAAATTAGAAACTTGGTTTCCCGGGGTGGGAGTCTCCCTCGAAGTGGATCAGGATCACACGTTCGATTTGCCCAACTACCTCTCCAGCTCAACCCAGTGCAATCTGGACCCTGCCTATGTTGACAAGCACCGAGCCAGGATCGATTCAACGCTTGAGTTACTTCGGAACACGTCCGGGCGCGAAGGGACCTTTAACTGTTTTGGACTACACGAATGGGCAATGCTTTACAAGCAGGACGACTCAGAAATCCGCCACTTAGATCCACTGCGGGTCAGCCAAAGCGAAATAGCTGGCTTGGTTGAGGAAGTTGGGTTGAGGTGCACCCACATTGACGCATTTAGATTCTTCACCGAAGCGGCGGCTCCACAGAATGCCAATAGGTTCAATCTTGTGCCGACCCGGGAGAATCAAAAATTGGTTGAGCAACCGGGTTGCCTGCATGCGAACATGGATTTATATAAACACTGCATGTGGTTTCAACCCATGATTACAGGTGACCTAGTACTGGACTGCTTCGTGTTGGCCCGTGATGCCCGGACCCTGGACATGCAGGCAAGCCCTTATGACCTGCTCGCCTACGGCTACGAGCCGATCAGAATCGAAGAAGGCGCCGGCCGCGCAACTTATGTTGCACGCCAGCGCCTAATCTCCCAACGATCAGATCAACTCAGAAACCAGTTGATCTCGGTATTTGAATCTACGCGCGCCCTTTCAACATGAAGTTCCAATAGAGCGCAGGTAGTCCGGTTTTTTTGAAGTGATTAAATTCTTTAATCTCCTTCTTCGTGTTAATGAGCGGCAAGCTTGGCTTGGGTTCCATTGTGTAATCAAACTCGCAGAGCAGTAATTTACTGCGACTTGTCGTAATTGGACAGGACGCGTACCCGTCATAACTTCCTTTGAGTGACTGGCCCGCAAGGGAAGCGGTCAAGTTAGTGACGAGCACCGGCGCTTGTTTGCGAATTGCTGCGCCAGTCTTGGAGTTTGGTGTATTTGTTGCATCACCCAAACCAAAGATTTCGGGGTACTTGGTGTGCTGCATGGTGTTCTTGTCGACACTCATGTAACCAAATGGGCTTTCTGGGTCTTCGAGCCCAGAGTCTTTAATCCAGGTGGGGGCGCCCTGCGGTGGGGTCATGTGTGCGAAGTTGTACTCGATTGTTTCGGTTTCGCCGGTTTCATTGTTCTTGATCTCCATTGTGGTGTCTGTCATAGAGGTGACCTGCGAATTGAAGCGGACTTCAATTCCATAGCGAGCAGC
>Ga0075118_10002506_pt1 | contig 11515 bp, 10 predicted proteins | sample AntAceMetag02UKE_FD_69794 | JGI IMG/M metagenome (GOLD analysis project Ga0075118, IMG submission 69794) | Saline lake microbial communities from Ace Lake, Antarctica - Antarctic Ace Lake Metagenome 02UKE | ecosystem: Environmental > Aquatic > Non-marine Saline and Alkaline > Saline | place...
GGGCTGGCGCGCGCAAAAAATCAACCTGCTCGGGGAAGTCTTGGGCAAACCTCTCCGCACGAATCGCCTCAGCTTTGCGCCCTACGAGATTGTTAGTCTGCGACTTGAGAAAGTGGCCGATTAAACGATCCGGAATGATCACAGGATTGTCACCCGCCTGAAATTAGGCTCATAAATTAGACCGCATGTCCGAGACCCAAATCGAAGCCCCGAATAACTGGACCCAGCGAAGCGCTGCTAGCCTGTGGAATCGCGTGAAAGATTTTTCCGGTCTGGGCGGCGAAGCGACTTACCTGTGGCCGCGGTGGATCGTGCTTCGAGCGGTGGGGGTGGTTTACATCTTCGTTTTTCTGAACGTGATCCAAGAAGCGAAGGCACTGATCGGGCCTGATGGAATTTTACCCGCGGCCTCGTTGTTCGATCACCTGCAAAAGTTATTTCCCGGCACCATCGAACCTCTTCTGAGAGCGCCGAGTTTATTGTGGATCAGTTCGGGCGAGGGGATGATCACGGCTCTGGGATGGTTGGGCATGGCAGCGGCCGTGGCCACGGTGTTGAACCTATGGCCGCGCATGGCGCTCTTCGGCTGTTGGCTAATTTTCCTCTCCTTCGTGACGGTATTCGGCGTGTTCTCCCCGACGGTGATCGATCCTCTGATGTTGGAGACAGCGTTGCTCTGTATTCCATTCGCACCAAAAGGACTGCGGCCCGGGCTGGGGATTAGCTCACCGCCTTTGCCGATCGCGACCTTCATGGTGCGCTGGTTGGTCTTCCGCGTGATGTTTGAATCGGGAATGAGTAAATTTTTGTCCGGCGATCCGCATTGGCGCGATCTTACGGCGATGAACGTCATGTATGAGACGGCTCCGTTTCCGACGTTCATGGGGTTTATCGATCACCAGATGCCGTATGTTTACCATCTGTGGGAAATTTTCCTGACCTGCTTCGCTGAATTGGTCGGGCCCATTCTGGCGATTTTCTGCGGTCGTCGTGGTCGCTGGATTGCGATTGTCGCTTGGTTTATGTTGCAGGCCGGAATCCAACTCACGGCGAATTTTGGCTGGCTCAATTTTGCGGCGATTGGGGTGAGCCTGTTGCTACTCGATGATCAAATGTTGATCTCACTGGCCAAGCGTCTGCGGCTTGATCGACTGCAAAACTACCTCGCCTCCACCGCGATTAAGCAACCTCAGCCGGTGCGCAAACCGTGGAAGCTATGGTTGCTCCGCAGCGCGCTGTGGACGCATTTCGTCTTAACGATTTATGCGTTTATCCTGTGGATGACTTTGGGGGCGGTCGATTTCTCTGAAGACAAAAACCGTCCGCTTCGTTACGCCTTCACTGATTTCAAGAGCGTGACTCCTTTCACCCCTTACGCGACATTCCTCAACGAACGTTTTGGCGTGGAGTTTATGGGTTCCAACGATGGTGGAGTCACTTGGCGCGCCTACCAATATCCTCATCTCCCGCAGGAAGAAGATCAGATCGTGGGGCATGTCGCGCCGAGGTATCTGCGTTTTCAGGCGGCCGCCCAGATTATCGGATCGGTCGAGGAGAGGACGCCGACCTTCCCCCTGATTGCGCTCCAACTTCTGCAACAAAATCCGCTGATCATCGATCTGTTTGCGGCTGATCCATTTCCGCAAAGTGAACCGACGATGATCAGAATGCGTCGCTTCCAAATGGAATTTAACGATTGGGCGACTTACCGCGAAACCGGCAATTATTGGACGAAGCGCTACCTCGATGATTACGCACCGATGATCTATATCGATCTTGAAGGTCGCGTGAAACAGGCCTCTTCAGCGTTAGAATCAATTCGCGTGCAGGCCGCCATGGGCAATCCCGGGGCGCAGACATTTCTCGGTTCACTCTATCTCGTCGGCCGCGATGTGGCGCCAAGTGTCAGCGAAGCGAAGAAATGGTTTATGCTCGCGGCTGAACAGAATTACGCCCCGGCGCAGTATCAACTGGGAATATTGTTTTCTGGTAATGCCAACCGCAGCGCTGAGCCGAGAGAAGCCATGCGATGGTTTAGACTTTCCGCCGAACAAGGCTGGCCCGATGCGCAATATCAGCTCGCGCGACTTTATGCGCAAGGGACGGGCGTGAACCAGAATCTTGCGAGCGCGGTCGATTGGTATCGACGGGCTGCGATGCAGGGTCAGTTGGATGCTCAATTTATGCTCGGCGTGAGTTATTACGATAGCCAAGGGGTGCCGCGCGATCTGATCGAAGGCCTCGCTTGGTTTATGGTCGCGGCGGATACCGGGGATGATGCTGCGGCGCAGAATCAAGCCGCGCTTGAAGCAGAAGCGGGTCAGGCTGGAACTCGCACCGCACGAGATCGCAGCGTGGAACTTAAGAAACAGATTACACCACCAGCGCGTTAAGCATACTCGCTGCAGATCTTGTTGTTTCTAAAAATTTCGAAAACTTCAACCCCCCTTCAAGATGACAAAACCTATTCGATACGGAATTATTGGTGCTGGCGTGATCGCCAACGCCATGACGAAAGCGTTTAAGGAAACTCCCGATTCAGTGGCGGTGGCAGTCGCCGATGTGAATCGCGAAGCCGCGCAAAAGTTGGCCGATGCGGTCGGCGTGACGCAGATCTACGCCGACTATCATGAGATGCTCGCTGATCCCGAGATCGATGCGATCTACATCGCGACGCCGCCCTTTCTCCACAAGCCCATGACGATTGATGCGCTGAGGGCGGGCAAGCATGTGTGCTGCGAAAAACCTTTTGTGCTCACGCGGCAAGAGGTCGTCGATGTGATGGAGGTCAACAAGACCGTGCCGCATCTGAAAGTGATCAGCTGTTCGTCGCGTTATCAGAATTCCGGCACCGCCCGCAAAGCCCGGGCGATGATCGAGGGCGGGGAACTCGGCGAAGTCTATCGCGTGCATTTCGAGCACATCACTGAGGGCTACAAGATCGGCACGGTGTTCCCGGAATGGCGAAACGATCCGGCGAAAAACGGCGGTGGCATTTCCTTCGATTGGGGCCCTTACGATTTGGACTGGTTGAGTTTTGTGCTGGGTGATCGGTTCAAGCCCCGCGTCGTCTTTGGCACGATGGGAAATTACTTTCCACTCACCGATCAACGCATCGCTCCCTGCCTGGATGTCGATGGTCGATTGGCGGCGGAGATCATTTGCGACAACGGCCTCACGATCCATTGGGAGCGTCGCGCTGCCGAACACGGTCCCGCGCGTCACAACGTCGAGATTCGCGGAAGCAAGTCCGGCCTGGATCTCACGTTTCTGAGCATGGGCGAAAAACGGAAGCTGCATCACTACGCCTTTGAAGGAGCTGAAGAGCTCAAGGAAACGATTCTGCCGGATGACGAACCGGAATGGGACAAGACCCTGACCTATTCGATTCACGAACTCACTGCCGCCATCAAAGAAGACCGCGAGCCTTCTAGCCGGCTTGAGCACTATCTCTTCATTCAAGGTATCTTCGATGCCTTGATGGAATCAGCGCGCACCCAGCAAGCGGTTCGTATTCCAGAATAATTTCTCATGCCCATCCCCAACGACCTCATCCTTTTCAACAATCACTTCACGGGGCATCGCCGCGACTACCCGTATCGCACGCGTCTCGCGATCGCCGCGGACATTGGTTACAACGGTTACGAGTTTCATCCCATCGAGCCTGATGACGACGCGACATGGGGCGACGCGACCGAAGCCTATCGCGCCAGTGGTCTCACTTCCGCCGGGATGTATGTCCTTTCGAAAGGAGTGACCGATGAAGAGTTTCCGCAGATCGATGCGGAGATAGATCGCTGTAAACGCATCATCGATCGCCTGGCGGAGATCGACCCGAAGGCCTTCGTGAATTTCACGATCATGAGCAATCCGGGTGGAGCCTCGACGCCTGATTATCGCGAAGCCGGATCGGGCAAAGCCGAAGCGCGACATTGGGAACGCTCCTCAAAAATCATGAGCGAAATCGACACGCACATCGCATCGCGCGGGTTGAGCGGCAATCTCTACAATCACATCTGGTTCATGTGCGATACATCGGCGACTCAGTTGCGGTTGATCAAGGAGTCGGGTGCTAAAACCATTCGTCCTGGCATTGCAGCCTTTCACGCCTTTTTCCACCAGGGTGAGCCAGACTTTCTCGAAATCATGGATCAAACCGGCATGGAAAACTTAGGCTACCTTGCGTTGCTCAGTGGTTGGGCGAAACCGGATGATCCGTTTCGCACGCGTCCCCTCGACGATGGGAATATCGATCTCGCCGCCGCTCTTGGGCTCGTCTGGCAGCGTGGTTACACCGGCCCGATAATCACCCAGGCCTACGATCTCGGTGGCGACGCCTACCTGACTGCGAAACGCTCCTTCGATTACGTCCACGAGGTCTACGATCGCTACCAACGAAACCCAGCGTTGAATCCGTATCACGTTTGAAGCGTAAAAGTAGGGCGGGGTCTTTGACCCGCCTTGGAAGTTTTTGATATTCGATGGCGGGTCAAAGACCCCGCCCTACATTCATTCTACCTGCCACATCCCATGAGTCGTATCACTAAAATAGAAATAGGGCGCTTCGACTACGCGGTCGCGGGTGAGTTTAAATTCTTCAAACCGGGACCAGACGGGAAGCTCTCGCGACCCTCGGTGCTCGTGCGATTGACCGACGAGAATGGAATCGAAGGTTGGGGACAGGCCGTGCCCGTGCCCACTTGGACTTACGAGACAGTCGAAAGCACAATGACTACGCTGGAACTCTATCTGGCCGAAGTGGTGCTCGGTCGCGATCCGGCAGATTTCGCGGGATTGCATGCGGCGATGAATACGGCGATTCGCCCCGCGTTTTCCGTGGGCCAACCTCTCTGCAAGGCCGCGCTTGATTTGGCGTGTCACGATCTGGTCGGCAAACAGCGTGGCGTGCCTGCTTGGCAGTTGTTCGAACCGGCAGCCAAAGCACGCGAGGAGATCTTACTGAGCTGGACTGTCGCTTCTCCGAAGATGGCCACCGTGGAATCGCAACTCGCGGAAGGTCGCGAGCGCGGCTACCGCAATTTCAATATCAAGGTAGGGGCACCTCAGTCGGCCGATTACGATATCGAGCTCGCGAAGAAAGTCCGCGCGTTCGCGCCAGAGGGTTTTCTCTGGGCGGATGCCAATACCGGTTATACGCCGGAAGAAGCACTCGCCATCGCGCCGAAGCTACGCGACGTCGGAGTGGACGTGCTCGAATCGCCCATGCCGCCCACGCAGATTCGCGGTTATCAAGCGCTCAAGAAACAAGGCGCGCTTCCGGTGTTGATGGACGAGGGGATTGTCGGCCCCGAAGTCGCCGAAGAATTTACCGCGCTCGATATGCACGACGGGATCGCGATGAAACCCGCGCGCAATGCTGGGCTCTGGCCTTCCGTGCAAATCGTCAGCGCATTGCAAAGGCGTGGATTGACGGTGCTTGGCTCCGGTCTGACTGATCCCGATTTTTCACTTGCGGGTGCGATGCATCTCTTCGCCTGGGCCGGAATCGATAAGCCCTGTGCGCTCAACGGCCCGCAGTTTTTGGCCGATTCCTTATTCGGCGATGCGACTACGCCTCAGGCCGATGTGCTGCCGATGCCGACCGCGCCTGGTCTCGGTTATGATCCTGATGAGCGCGCCGCCGCGTGTTTGCACATAGTCGCGCGACTGTAGGGCGGGATCGCTGGTGAAGCTTAAAGGATAATAACCGCAAAGGTCGCGAAGCACGCTAAGCCCCGACGAGTGGATATTATCTGAAGCACCTTCGCGGGCTTTGCGTTCTTAGCGGTGAAAACAAGCTCATCTAGTAGGCGGCATTTAGAGCCCCTGTATCACAATCACCCTGCGTTCTCGAATTTCGAGTAATCGCAGCCGACGAACATCCCGTCTGATCCGGTGAATTTCTGACGGTGTTCTTCGCGAGGGACGATTTCTGTCTTTGCGCTGCGATAGTGAAACTGCAGCGCGCGACGACGGCGATTGGAATGATTGTCGGCGGTTTCGTGGGGGAGCATCCCGTCGAAGATCATGAGACCGCCCGGAGGTAATTCGATCGGCACAGACAGCGAAGGATCAACATCGTCGGTGGTGATTTCGCAATCGACCTTCGACCAGTAATGCTTGCGCGTTCCGTTGAGATGTCCGCCGGGGATGACGTGCATGCAGCCGTTGTCTACCTGAGCGTGATCGAGGGCGATCCACACTCCGGCGACACCATCGAAGCGATTGACGGAGAAATATGCGAGATCCTGATGCCAGGGTTTGGCTGATCCAATCCCGGCAGGCTTACACAAGGCCATGCTCGAATAGGGGAGATAGTCTTCTCCAAGCACTGCACCGAGGAGGGCGCGCAACTTGGGATGCTTGTTGGCAATCTCGTCGTAGATCGGAAGCTCGTCGGTGAATGTTTGAAACTTGCGAATATTGTCCGCGAGCTCGTCGAGCTTCTCGGGTTGCGCAGCGTATTCGCCCTCGGCTTGAAAAAGAAAATCGGAAGTGCGGCTCTTAAAGAGAAGGCCGTTGCTGTTCTTGGAGGTCTCGCTGAAGCCGGTGTTTACGTGCTCGGTCAGTTCTTCGTTGAACGCGTATTTGTGGACGAGCTCGTTGATCCCACTGGTAGCGGCCGACACTTCTTCGGGAGTGAGCGCATTGAGAAAGGCGAGGTAACCGTCTTCCCTATAATGGGCGATCATCTCGGCATCCGGTTGATCTGGCAGGGTGGGGTAGATATTCGGGGCTTTTGTGTTCACTGCGCGTAATATACCTGAAAATAGGATAATTGATAATAGACGGGTAAGGCTTATCTTTGTATTAATCACGCATGAAACGGATAACGCTCGCAGAGATTGTGGCCTCAGGAGGTGTGCGGATAGCCGAACCGGTGGGGATTGTGCGCTGCGAACCGGTCTGGGAATTCAAGCCCTATTTGTTGAAGGATTATTTGTTTTTCGGCGTGCTGGATGGAGTCGGCCAGGCGTCGATTGAGGGCCGAGAAATGGCGCTGGGGCCGGGCACCTGTTTGTTAATTCCACCCGGTGCGGCCCTGACGGCGGGGCACGATCCCAAACGCCGGCTGCGGGTGTTTTATCTCCATCTTGATTTCCTCAATGCGAAGGGCGAGGTGTTGGCGGCCTCAACCGTGGTCCAACCGATGTTACCCGCGGTGGTGGCCGATCTGACGACGTTTGAGCCACTCGCTCGCCAAGTAGTCGAAGGTCATGCTGCGGGATCAGACACCGGAAAGCTGCAGCGCGACCTAGCGCTGCGTTTGGTGTTGTTGAGCATCGCGTCTGCTTCGCAACACCGGCCGACACGGAGCGATAATTCCAAGCTATCTGAGATCATGTTGGCGATTAGGGAAAACCCCGGTCACGCATGGCCGGTCACCGAAATCGCGTCGCGCGCGGGTTTGTCGGCTTCGCAAACCGCACGTCGAATGCATCAACTGGTCGGATGCAGTCCGCAGACGTTTGTGATTCGCGCGCGAATCGATCGCGCCTGTCGTTTGATGGAGACTTCGAACCTATCCTTGGAACAGATTGCCGAGAGCCTTGGTTACAGTGACGTCTATTTCTTTCACCGCCAATTCAAGCGAGTGTCTGGTGTGCCCCCGGCGGCTTGGCGAAAAGCGCGGTGAGCTGGAAATTAGTGCGAACTATTATTTACGAAAGAGGCCCTCATTCAACCCGCTCATTGCAACGATCGACTTGATGGTGCCTTTGGCGACTTCTCGATGGTTGGGCACCGGCACAGTAACTGTGTCGCCATCAGAGAGTTTGCGTTGCATGATGATGTGACTGCCTGCCTGCCGAACCTTCACGAAATCGTGGGCTGCCATAATACGGCATATTTCGGTTGATGAAAATGGTCGCAGCTTAGGCATGGGCCAGCGTCAATGGCCGCACCCGCGCACCCTGTTTCAGGCGGCGCTTGATTTCTACAGCGCTGGCCGTTTCTAACCAAAGCTCCACTGCTTCGGTTAACATGCGGTGAGCCTCGGTTCGGGTTTTGCCTTGGCTTGCCACTCCCAGTTCCGGGCAACGTGAGACAAACAATACGCCGTCTTTTTCGACTACTGCCGTAAGATTCGGAAGGTCGATTACCTGTCCGTCGCGTTCGATCCAGTTGGTCTTCATGCCTGTAAGAGAGTTTAGGATGCGCCTGACGTCAAGCGATGCGGATTCGTCTGAGGCTGAAGACCTGAGCGAGATCAGAGCATCACTTCGCGCCCGCCGTTTTCGCGGCTTTCGTTGGCGGCTTCGATGAAGCGAATGATTTCGATGGTTTCCTCGGCAGTGACCGGAGGTTGTTTGGTTTGAGCAAACTTCAGGATCTCCTCACCGAGTAAGGTGAAGAAGCCTTTTTTCTCGGTGGCTACATTCACGTGTTCGCTCTTGTCGGCGAAATGCATGAGCGCGTGATATTCGTAATTACCGGTGCGGTTGCCATGCATCGTGCCGATGCGGCCATCGTTCCAGATTCCGGTGACTTGTTCGAAGTTTTCGGTATGAACAGCGCGCACGCTCTTGCAACCGGTGCCCATCGCAGTGAAGAGCATTTCGGTGATGTGGATACCATACCAGAAATAGCCGGGGTTGGTTGGTTCGAGGGCGACGGGGCCATGCACATCGAAACCGGTGACCAGTGGCTTGTTCTCCGGAGTGAGTAACCGAGTAAGTGCTCCGGTGAAGCGCAGCGATGACGAGCTGAAGACCGGCACGTTGTTCGCGGCGGCGATCGCAAAGATTTCCTTGGCGTCTGCGGTGGTGAGCGCGAAAGGCTTGTCGACAAAGACGGGCTTACCGAAAGGAGCGATTTTCTTGAATTGCTCCAAATGCGTGCGGCCATCGAGCGAGGTGTGGAGGATGACATCGCAGGCTTCGCAGACTTCTTCGATGCTGTCCTTGATCTCGACGCCATATTTCTCGCTGAGATCCTTGGTGTAGCCCGGCACGCGACCGATACTCGATTCGATGTCGGGGGAACCGCCCGGCCATGCGGCGACCACCTTGGCGCCTTCGATTGGGTTGTCCGCTTTCGGGTTGTTAAACTCCTCACTGAAGATGACGACGTGGGAAGTATCGAGGCCGATCAGGCCGAATTTGATTTCTGAGGAGCTCATAGGAATACAATTAAGGGGTGAACGGCATCGGTTATAGGTTGGATCGGGTGAGAAGCTCCAGACCGGAGTGTAATTATCTTTCGATATTAGCATCGACGCGTGAATCCCCAAGCTGATGACATATTGCTATGGATGCTTCGCCCCCACTTCCCCGCATTCGACTGCTCGCTACCGGCGGCACGATTGCGGGAGCGCACAACGAGGGTGGAGGTTACGAATCGGCGGCGATATCCACCGAAACACTTCTTGAAGCCGTGCCGGGTTTGGCCGCCGTGGCCGCAATCGAAGTCGAGCAAGTCGCGCACATCGGCAGTCAGGATATGGACGAGAAGGTGTGGCTGAAACTTGCCGCGACTGCGCAACAGGCCCTCGACGATCCGGCCATCGCGGGAGTGGTGATCACGCACGGCACCGATACGATGGAAGAGACTGCGTATTTTCTGAACCTCGTGCTCAAGACCGAAAAGCCCGTTGTGCTGGTCGGTGCGATGCGACCGGCGACGGCGATCAGTCCTGATGGACCGATGAATCTCTACAACGCGATCTGTGTCGCGACCCATCGCGAATCGGCCACCCGTGGGGTGCTGGTGGTTTCGAACGACGAGATTCACTTCGCGCGGGAGATCGCCAAATCAAACACGACGCAAGTGGGCACCTTTAAATCTCCCAATCGCGGACTGGCTGGATTCGTGAATCGCGGGCGACTGCACTTTTTCGGGCCAACCGTGTTGAAGCACACGAGCGCGAGCGAGTTTGCGCCCTGCGAGCTGACGAAGATGCCAAGGGTGGACATCATCTATGCTTACGCGGGAGTGCCGCGCGACCTGATCGACGCCTCGGTGGAAGCCGGAGCACGTGGCATCGTGATCGCCGGAGTGGGTGCAGGAAATATGAACAAGTCGGTTCAGGCTGCTTGCTCGGATGCCGTGAAAGCCGGTGTCGTCGTGGTGCGCAGTTCGCGAACCGGAGGTGGTATCGTGGCGCGAAATATCGAGATCGATGATGATCGCGCTGGTTTCGTCGTCGCCGAAGAACTCAATCCTGCCAAGTCGCGCGTGCTACTCATGCTCGGCCTGAGTCGCGGCCTGAATATGGCCGCGCTCCAATCCCTTTTCACGATCTACTGATCCGTCTGGGTAGAGGCAGGTCTTCGACCTGCCTTTCTTTGCCCCGAAGGCGGGTCGGAGACCCGCCTCTACCTTGACCAAACTTACGTGCGATTAAACTCTTTCCAACAATGCCTTTCACCGATCAACAATTAGCTGCTGCTATCGCGGAAGAATCGCCGCGTTGGAAATTTGTTTCGGGCACACGCTATCGAGAGATGCCGCGCACCTTCGCACTGCAGTTGCTCGCGTTGGCGGCTTATACGGAACCGGATCGCGAGGTCGGCGGGGTTAAGCTCGCGTCGGCCTTGATCGAAAAACTCCATCCACTACTCGGCGGATTGCCAGCTGACGACGAAGAAGGAAACACGCGCGAGCCCGAAGCGCAGGGTGGGATCAGCGGTTGGACGCATGCCGCGCCGGCGTTTACTTTTCTGATCGCGAAACGCATGCCTGCGGTTTGGTCGCAGCTGTCCGATGATGAACGCCATCGCGCCGACCTGATCATGCAGGCCATGGCCGTGGCCGGGCATTTCACGATGGGTGATGCCAACAGCTATCACGTGCTCATGGATGGCATTTCGAATCACGATAAGAGCTGGAATATCAACATCACCGAAGGCTACGTGGATGTGTTGATCGCGGCCGGAATGTATTTCGGCGCCGCTGAGCTGAATGCGTTTTTCAAACAGTTCGATTTCGATCGATTCATCGCCGAGGCGGATCGCATGGGGCTGCGCAACATCGTGCGGTGTTGGACGCACCGTCCGTTTATCCGCGACCTCGTGATGGAGGGCGGACGGTATTCGCGTGAGGGCGGCACGGGACCGGTTCCCGAAGGTGGGATCAGCAGCAACGGGCAAGGGGTGCGCTGCGAGTGCTTCTTTCAAGGATTCGGATTGGACGAATCCTGGTCGATCTTTCGCACGCAATCCACGCGCCAATTTGCCAAAGCCTGCCGGACCGAAGTCGCGGCCCTAGCGGGCGAGAGCACGCGATTATTGCAACGCGAGACTGATGCGAAAGTTTCGCCCTGGGAAGGCCAGCTGGGCATGTGCGTGGAGTTTGAAACGAATGATTGGTATGGCATCCGCAGTTGTCTGACTTACGCCTTCGAGGGCGTGATGATTCAACTCGGCACCGCGGCTTCGATGCGCGTGCTCGGGCTGTGGCCGGATAATGCCGAGGGTCGCTATCTCGAACAGGGCATGGCGGTCGGCGTCTCGGATTTGATGTTCAAGGGACGCGAAGGTTATCGAGGTTGGGCGCACGGCAAAGAAACGATTGA
>Ga0075118_10002507_pt1 | contig 11515 bp, 10 predicted proteins | sample AntAceMetag02UKE_FD_69794 | JGI IMG/M metagenome (GOLD analysis project Ga0075118, IMG submission 69794) | Saline lake microbial communities from Ace Lake, Antarctica - Antarctic Ace Lake Metagenome 02UKE | ecosystem: Environmental > Aquatic > Non-marine Saline and Alkaline > Saline | place...
GGACTCTCAGAAACCATCAGCCTGTTATCCCCGGCGTACCTTTATCCGTTATCGATGACCTTTCCACACAGAATCACCGGATCACTATGACCGACTTTCGTCCCTGTTCGATTTGTTTATCTTACAGTCAAGCAAACATATGCCATTACGCTCTACAATAAAAACTTATTTGAGTTTACCTTTGTACACCTCCGTTACTTTTTGGGAGGTGACCGCCCCAGTCAAACTACCTACCACAGGCTGTCTTTATAAAAAATTAAGTAATTTCAAAAAATAAGGGTGGTATTTCACGTGCGCTTGCGCTCCCACCTATTCTACACAAATTATTTGAAATTACAACCCTAGGTTATAGTAAAGGTGCACGGGGTCTTTCCGTCTAACTGCAAATAGCCCGCATCTTCACGGGCATTTCAATTTCGCCAAGCCTGCGCTGGAGACAGCGGAGAAGTCGTTACACCATTCATGCAGGTCGGAACTTACCCGACAAGGAATTTCGCTACCTTTGGACCGTCAGAGTTACAGCCGCCGTTTACTGGGTTTTCAGTTCGAATGCCTCAGCATTCTTGCCTCTCTTACCAGCACCGGGCAGGTGTCAGTCCCTATACATCTTCTTTCGAATTAGCAGAGACTTGTGTTTTTAATAAACAGTCGCTTCTCCCTCTTTAGTGTCAACGTTTTTAGGTTGCCCCGAAAACGTCACTCTTTCTTCCGAAGTTACAGAGCAAATTTGCCGAGTTCCTTCAGCGCAGTTATCTTGATCGCCTTAGTATATTCTACTCATCTACCTGTGTCGGTTTAGGGTACGGTGTTAAATTTCATGCTATTTCCTGAAAATACTAAAATACTAAAACAAATCACTTAGTTTATAATATCGTTTATATTCTGTCACATTGAAATTTCCTATCAGCTTATACGTTAGTAATTTGCCTAAAGGACCGGATTACGTCCGATTTTTTTAAGTATTGAATCGGAAACCTTAGATTTTCGGCGACAATGATTAAAATACATTGTTTTAGCTACTAATGCCAGTATGCTCGCTTCTGATACCTCCAATTAATCTCATGACTAATCTTCTACAGCTTACAGAACGTTCTGCTACCAATTTTTATTGATTCGGATGTTGTTTTTAGTCTCTATACATTTTAGAAGCAAAGAAACTCGATCAATGAGCTGTTACGCTTTCTTAAAAAGATGGCTGCTTCCAAGCCTACTTTATGATTGTCTTAATTTCTTCACACTCTTATCACTTAAACAACAATTTAAGTCCTTATCAGATAATCTGGGCTGTTTCCCTTTTGACTATAAACCTTAGCGCCTATAGTCTGACTCCACAAAATATTAAAACATATTCGAAGTTTTTCAAAACTAAGTAAGATTAAAAATCCCCCGCATTTAAAAAGTGCTCTACCCTATTTTAACTTATTTGTAGGCTATACTAAAATATATTTCGCAGAAAACCGGCTATACCTGAGTTTGATTAGCCTTTCACTCCTAACCACAAGTCATCCCAATCTTTTTCAACAGAAACGGGTTCGGTCCTCAGATACAATATCTTCAACCTGCTCATGGTTAGATCACTCAGCTTCGGGTCTTATACCTATGACTATTCTAAGCTTTTTAAGACTTGAATTATCTACGCCTACAATTAAATTAAGCTTGCCCTAGATATAAACTTACTGGCCCATTATGCAAAAGGTACGCTGTCACTTTTAATAAGCTCCAACAGATTGTTTGCACCGAATTTTAAGTTCTTTCTATCTCTAAAAAAGTTCTTTTTCACCTTTCCCTCACGGTACTTGTTCACTATCGGTCATTAAAGATTATTAGACTTGAGGGTAGATCCCCAAAATAAACAAATTTATAATTCGTTATAATTAAAAAATCTAATTACACTTTACGAGACTAAGCCTCTCTTTGGGTAATTCAAGTTTCATTAGATTTTTTTTGTCTGAATCGTATTCGCTCACCACTACTAACGATATCTCGTTTGATTTTTTTTTAGGTTACTAGAATGTTTTACTTCACCTAATTTATAAATTTCTAAAAAATAAATTTCTTTATAAGTAATTAGATTTCAAAAAAAAATTCAATATCTACTTATTGCAATACACAACTGAAATATTCTTTAATGCCAAGGCAGCCCTTCGGTGCATTTTTTTTATACCATGTTTCCCGCTTTCGCAGTATCTAATGTCTTTTTAAGAGATAACCGTTGAGTTCAAATTAGAGTTCACGTATAATCTTAAAAAGTTTTTCTGGAATAGAAGGATTTGAACCTTCAATCATTCGTATCAAAAACGAATGCCTTACCATTTGGCCATATCCCAAAACATACTTTGTATGCTATTTATTTTTTATTCCAGCCGCACGTTCCCGTACGACTACCTTGTTACGACTTCATCCCAGTTACAAATTTTATAATGGTTCCTAAAGAAATAACATTTTCATTCAAAATCTAATAGAAATATGATAAAAAGCTTTCTTTGACAGAACTTAAAACAAAACTTACTCCCGGCATGTGACGGGCGGTGTGTACAAGGTCTAAGTACAAATTCACCGTAGCATGCTGATCTACGATTACTTGTGATTCCACCTTCATGTAGGCGAATTTCAGCCTACAATCCGAACACGATAATTTTTAAAGATTGACTCTAAATTACTTTATTGTATAACTTTTTGTAATTATCTTTGTAGCACGTGTGTAGCCCAGTTCATAAGGGCCATAAGGACTTGACGTCATTCTCACCTTCCTCTCGTTCATCACTAGCGGTTTCTTAAAAGTTGTTTTTTTCTATTTCTAGAAAAAACTACCAATATAAGATAAGAGTTGCGCTCGTTAAAGGAATTAACCAAACACCTCACGGCACGAGCTGACGACAGCCATGCAACACCTGTATAAATTTATTTGTTAGTATATCTAAATACCAACGAAATTTTTATAAAAGTTAAATTATAATTAAAATATATTCAAGAACTGGTAAGGTTTTGCGCGTATTATCGCATTAAACCACATGCTCCACCACTTGTGTAGACCCCCGTCAATTCCTTTGGGTTCCAATCTTGCGACCGTACTTCCCAGGCGGAGTGCTTAACGCGTTAGCTTTATGCCAGAAAATATCCCAACATTAGCACTCATATTTGACAGCATAGACTACCAGGGTATCTAATCCTGTTTGCTCCCTATGCTTTCGTTTCATCAGCGTCAGTAAATAGTCTAGATAACCGCTTTCGCCACTGACATTCCTTCATAAATTATTGGATTTTACTCCTATGTATAAAATTCTGTTATCTTCTACTATACTCAAGTAAAAAAGTATTATACGCATTTCTAAGCAACAAACCTAGGATTTTACATATAATCAATAAATACCGCCTATATAACACTTTACGCCCAATCATTCCGGATAACGCTCGCCCCCTTCGTATTACCGCGGCTGCTGGCACGAAGTTAGCCGGGGCTTCTTCTCTAAATAAAGTCATTATCTTCATTAGTGAAAGAATTTTACAACCGACCTATAAGCTTTTACACCCATAGACCTTTTTTGTTTTCCTCATTCACGCAGTATTACTGGATCCCGCTTTCGCGAATTGTCCAAGATTCCTCACTGCTGGCTAAAAAGCCTGGGCCTTGTCTCAGTCCCAGTGTGGCTGATCATCCTCTCAGACCAACTAAGGATCATCGGCTATGTAAGCTATTACCTCACACGATCCGTTTTTAATCCTGTATAAGCTCATCTATTTACAGTATTTAACTTTTATCAGATTTGTCACTGCAAAGCATTCTCTTTTATAGATATGATTATTCCAAATAAATAGGTAGATTCTTATATATTACTCACCCGTTCGCCATGTTTTATGTTAAACATTCGACTAACATGTGTTAGGTATACTGCAAGCGTTCATCCTGAGCCAGGATCAAACTCACGTTTTTTATAAGTTTATGTTTTGTATAAACATTAAAAAATAATTATTAATTAATAAGCTTTTACCGTCAGATAAAAACTAAATTGCAAAGACAGGATTTGAACCTATGACCTCTGGATTATGAGCCCAGCGAGCTACCTAACTGCTCTACTTTACATGTAGAAGAAAAAATCTTCTATTAATACTTATATAGATATTAATTCTTTAACACAGCAATTTGATCTAAAGATATACTACCACGAATACGATAATATATAATTATGATTGCTAAACCAACCGCAGATTCCGCTGCTGCTATAGTTAAAATAAATAAAGAAAATAATTGACCATATAAATCGTCAAAATAAACTGAAAAAATGATAAAGTTCAGATTTAAACTTAGAAGGAATAACTCAACGCACATTAAAATAATTAAGATATTGCGTCTATTCAGAGCGGTTCCTACTAAACCTAAAAGAAATAAAAAAAAATTAATTGTTAATTGTGTTAAAAACATATGGTGTATTTTTTATTTATTAGAGAAAGATACTCTCTCTTTAAATAAGTAGTATTTTTGTTGTAAATATAATTTATAGTAATTATATTTTTTTTTACTATTTTACCGCTCATAAATACTAGTTTTTTGATTTTACTACCTCCAAACATTTTTTTCTTTTACTCTTGTTCCACTAGTCAAAGTAACATAAGCAATGTAAAAGAAAAATAAAGCTGAAAATGCAGAAACGTATGACCCGAAAGATGCTACAGCATTCCAACCTGCAAACGCATCTGGATAATCTGGAATTCTACGAGGCATACCTGCTAAACCTAAAAAGTGCATTGGAAAAAAAGTAAGGTTTACTCCAACGAAGAATAACCAAAAATGAATTTGACCTAAAACTTCTGGATATTGAAGACCTGTAATTTTTCCAATCCAATAATACCATCCTGCAAAAATCGCAAAGACAGCTCCCATAGATAGAACATAATGAAAATGTGCAACAACATAATAAGTATCATGCATAACAGCACTTAAACCTGAATTTGCTAAAATAACACCTGTTAATCCTCCAATGGTAAATAAAAAAATAAACCCAATAACGAATAACATAGGAGTATTGAAGCGAATAGATCCTCCCCACATAGTTGCAATCCAACTAAAAATTTTAATTCCAGTTGGAACTGCAATAATCATAGTTGCAGCTGTAAAATAAGCTCTGGTATCAACATCTAAACCTACAGTATACATGTGGTGTGCCCAAACAACGAATCCTAAAACTCCAATTGAAACCATTGCATATACCATTCCTAAATAACCAAAAACAGGTTTTTTAGAAAAAGTTGAAACAATATGACTAACCATACCAAAACCTGGTAAAATTAAAATATATACTTCTGGATGTCCGAAAAACCAAAATAAATGTTGGTATAATACAGGATCTCCTCCTCCAGCAGGATCAAAGAAAGTAGTATTAAAATTTCTATCAGTTAAAAGCATAGTAATAGCTCCTCCTAATACAGGTAAAGATAATAGTAAAAGGAATGAAGTAATTAAAACAGACCAAACATATAGAGGTAATCTGTGCATTGTCATTCCAGGAGCTCTCATATTAAAAATGGTTGTAATAAAATTAATAGCTCCTAAAATAGAAGCAGCCCCTGATAAATGAAGACTAAAAATAGCTAAATCTACAGAAGGACCAGAGTGTGCTTGAACACTACTTAGTGGTGGATAAACGGTCCATCCAGTTCCTGCTCCAGCCTCAACAAGAGTTGAAGATAAAATTAAGAATAAAGATGGTGGTAATAACCAAAAACTAATATTATTCATTCTAGGAAATGCCATATCTGGAGCTCCAATCATTAGTGGTACGAAAATGTTTCCAAATCCTCCAATTAATGTAGGCATAACCATGAAAAAAATCATTAAAATAGCATGTCCAGTTACAAGAACATTGTAAAGTTGGCTGTTATCTGCTAATATTTGAGACCCAGGTTGAGATAACTCCATACGAATTAAAACAGACATTGTGGTTCCAAGTACTCCAGAAAACGCACCAAATAAGAGGTATAGAATACCAATATCTTTATGGTTAGTTGAAAATAACCAACGAGATGAAAAATAATATATGTTACTTAACATTAACATACAAAACATTTCTTTTTAAAAAACAAACAAATATATAATCCGAAAGAATAAACGAATGAGACGAGATTTGAACTCGCGACTTTTAGCGTGACAGGCTAACACTCTAACCACTGAGCTACTCATCCTATAATAAGTGGGTGACAGTGGATTCGAACCACTAACTTTCTCGTTGTAAGCGAGATGCTCTACCGTTGAACTAGTCATCCACATTATTAAAAAATTATAGGTTAACCTTTAAAAAAAGCTAAAAAATTATCTGAACGAGAAAGTTGCCTTGCTGAAAGTTCAGTTTTTCTTTGACTACTAAAGTTTAAAGTTAAAACAATAGCTCCAAGCATTGCAACAAGTAAAATAAGTCCAGCTAACAAGAAACAAACTAAATAGTAGTTGTACAAACTTTGACCTAAAACATCAATACTACTTAAATTATCTAAATAATTATCGAAATTATAAGCAATACTTGTTTCTGCAAAATTGTTGTTTGAAAATGTTTTTTCTAGTACTAAAAAAATTTGTAGCATTAAAACAAATCCTCCTAAGAATACAAGGGGTGAGTATAAAAAATTGTTTGATGAAAAAACTTTAACGTTTAACATCATAACAACGAATAAAAATAATACTGCAATTGCACCTACGTATACTATAATAAAGATTAAACCTAAAAACTCTGCGTTAAATAAGAATAAAATTCCAGAAGCGTTACAAAAAGCTGCAATTAAAAAAAGAACAGAATGTACAGGATTTTGCGACAATATGACAAAAATGCTACTTGTTAATAATAAAAATATGAAAAAATAATGTAAAGAAACCATATTCTAGTTTAAAAAGTAAAATCGGAATGATGTGATTTGAACACATGACCTTCTATTCCCAAAACAGACACGCTACCAGCTGCGCTACATTCCGAAAAAATTATATAACGAAAGAGGGACTTGAACCCACAACATACGGATTATGATTCCGCCACTCTACCAATTGAGTTATATCGCCAACTCAAAAACAATGGAGATAATCGGACTTGAACCGATAACTTTATGCATGCAAAGCATACACTCTACCAGTTGAGTTATATCCCCGATGAAAAATGCGGACAATGAGATTCGAACTCATACCGTCTGCTTGGAAGGCAGAAGATCTACCATTAATCTATATCCGCGAATTTTTTTAAAAAAATTGTTTAATTTTTTAAAATTCTTACGTCGTAATACCTTTGTGACAATAAATTTATATCTTGTTGAGTAAATGATTCTAAATCTTTTACTAAAACAAAACTATTTAGATAAAAATCTGATTGGACAAAACTATAAAACAACTGATTTTTTATAAATTTTGATGAATTTTGTTTAAAAAAGGTTTGTATTTTTTTATCACCTTTAAAAGTTACAATATCACCTTTCTTCAGAAAAACATTACCCTTAACTTTTTTTGAATTTATCAAAATAAGACCATTATTTATACTTTGGCGAGCATCATACGATGTTGGGAAAAAATTTAACTTCCATAAAAGAATATCAATTCGAAAAATAGACTTTAGCAACAAATTTTCAATAATATGTTTTGTTTCTTTTTTTGAATTCAAAGATTTTTTTAAAAAAGAAACTGAAACTGAATTATCAAATGAACACAAAACTGAATTTTTCAATTGCAGTTTTTCTTTATAATAATTTCTTACTTTTGACCAGTATTTTAACGGAGTTTTCACTGAATATGGATTGATATATCCAACAGTAGATTTGCTATTAGCAAGCAATTTTTTTTGAGTTAGTTTCCACTTTGGTCTAAGAAATCTTAAAACTCTTAGTGGAGTCTTAGCAGGAAGAATTGTGGAACTAGCAAATTTTTTATATTTATTAATAAATCTCATAAAATTTTAATTATTGTTTTCGTTTAAAACTAAATCAATTATAACAAGTAAAAAAATTAATTTTTTAAAGTTTATCAAGTCATTATAAACTTTGTATGAACCAAAATTATTAGACTCTATTTTAGAATTAATTTTATTTATTAAAAATATATTATTATCAAATAATCTTTTTAATAGTTTTTTATCATTTTTAACTACAGTATTAAGTAATAAAAGAGATTGGCTAGAAAGCCTTGAAATTTCTTCTTTTACTAAAAAATCTTTTACTAAAAAAGAGACTTTTGAATCTTTTTTACTTAAAAAAGAATTTATTACAGATAAATATTGTTTGTTTTCAACCAAAACATGAAGAACTTTGTTGTTTTGTTTAGATAAATATTGTAATGAACGAGTAAGTTGTTTGATTGATTTTAATGTTTCAAAAGGATTTAGTGAAGTTGATTTAACTTTATTTAAGTTAATAATAGATTTTGCGTAACGTGAATTTTTTTTGCTATCATTATCTAGAAATAAAAAATCTGAATTTACAATACTTTCTAAAAGTAAAATTTTTTTATTTTTTTTTTGCATTTTATGTTTTTTTAATTTCTTTTAAAACTCTTTGTTCGTTTTTATGCCAAAAACCTTTACCTTTATAGCTATCTGGAAACTTTAAATTTCTAATTCTTTCTACAAAGTTACCAACTTTCGAAGCATCGACTCCTTCGACAGTCAAAATGTTTTTATTGTAAGAGACTTTAACATCTTCATGAGGGATTAAGATTTTCACGATATGACTAAACCCTAGTTTTAACTCTAAGAAATTTAAATCATCTGAAATATTTATTTTGAACCCCAACCCTTTTAATACCAAACGTTTTTTAACAACGTTATTTAATCCTTTCAACCAATTTTCTAAAAAACTTAGAAAATATTCATGCTTTTCTAGATTTTCTTCATTAAAAGATAATACTAAAGAATCTTTTGATTTATTTAATTGAATCGAGGATGGAATTTGTAAATATTTTTTTTGACCTGAAGAAAGTTCTGAAACGAGAATTTTAGAATTTTCTATAGAAACAAAAGAACATTTAATGTTAAAAGGGATTTTTATTTTTTTATTTATAAGCATAAATTTTTTTTTCTAAATTGTAAATAAGAGTACACCTCCTATTTGTTTCATTTTACAATTTAATCCTGTAAGAAAACCTTTATGTGTAGATAAAAATAAAACTTTTTTTGCATTCGAAAGGTTTGAAATATCTTTAAAAGTTAGAAAATGTAAACGAGAAGGACTAGAAACAATTTTTAAATTCTTAAAAATTGATTTGTTATGAAAATATCTTAAAGTAATAGCAATCTTAAACTGATTTTCTAAACCATTTAAATTAACTTTAGTTATATTAAATGATTGTATAAAACCTTCTTTATACAAAAGTTTAACTAAATTTAGGCTTGGTTTACTATACTTTACGTTAATAATTTCTTTTTTCGATAAAGATGCATTCTTTAAATTCAATAGAAGTTTAATTAAATTTGTATTCATAAGTTAATACTTGTTCTTTTAACAAAATTTTATTAAAAGTTAACTTTTTAAAATTTTTATTATGTCCAAAAGTGGATTTGAACCACTGACACATGGATTTTCAGTCCATTGCTCTACCCCTGAGCTACTCGGACGAATAAATTAAAATATATAACACTTTATATATATGTATATATATAGGGTATAAGTATATATATATATAATTGTTATACCTAAATGTTGTTTTATTATACTATTCTTGTAATTTTTTTTTACACCAAATTTATGTATACTTAAAGAGTTGCGTTTATTTTTTAAGTGTAATTTTCTACATTTTACAGGGATTGAACCTGTAACCTACAGCTTAGAAGGCCGTTGCTCTAGCCAATTGAGCTAAAAATGCTTATTTTCTAAGCGTGCTGGGGTTTGAACCCAGGACCATTGGATTAAAAGTCCACTGCTCTACCACTGAGCTACACACTTGATTTCTTAATTATATCGAAGAGGGGACTTGAACCCCTATTCCCTAAGGAATTAGAACCTAAACCTAACGTGTCTACCAAATTTCACCACTTCGATAAGTAATACACTACTTTCTTTCAATAATAAATATTTTTATTATAAATTCTTTTAATTGTGTTTATGTATATAATTGTGTAAACATTATTATTTATGATAAAAATTTTATAAAATTACATATTATAAAATAGTTATGATTTTAGTAAAAAATAAACCGACCACAAACGGATTGAGACACCAAGTTAACATAAAAAAAAGTCTGTTGTCAAAAACAAATAAGGTTTTTAAAAATTCAATTTTTGGTCATAAACAATCAGGAGGTCGAAGCGCTACTACTGGTAGAATAACTGTTTGGCATAAAGGAAAAGGTTGTAAATCTAATTTTAGAAAAATTCAATTTACCAATGCCAAATTTGATAGTATAGTTGTTTGTGTTATGTACGATCCAAAAAGAAACTCTTTTGTTTCGTTAAATTTCGATCTTTCAACTCTTTCTTTTTTCTTAACTTTGTCAACAAATTACGTTTATTCAGGGTCGTTGGTATCTTGTAATTCACAAAAAACCGAATTTAGTCTGGGTAATAGAACTATTATAGATAATATTCCGGCAGGTACTTTGATTCATTCATTAACTAGTTCAAGTAATAACAATAAAACAATTTTTTCTCGTTCTGCAGGAACTTATTGTCAGTTAATACAAAAAAGTATTAGTGAGTGTAAAGTACGTTTACCTTCTGGATTAATTATTACTGTTCCATCAGACTCTTATGCAACTTTAGGTGTTATTTCTAATTTTAATCATAAATTTACTGTTTTAGGTAAAGCTGGAAGAAATAGACTAAAAGGTATTAGACCAACAGTACGTGGAGTAGCCATGAATCCTGTAGATCATCCTCATGGTGGTCGAACAAACGGTGGTAGGCCTTCAGTTACTCCTTGGGGAATTCCTACTAAAGGAAAACCAACAGTAAAAAAAAAATAATTTATGACTAGATCAAATTGGAAAGGTCCTTTTGTTGATTCGTACATTTCTTCAAATCAAAGAAAAAATAATTTAAAAATTTTTTCAAGGAGTTCAGTAATACCAGCAGCTTTAATTGGTTCTATGGTATCTGTCCATAATGGAAAAGAATTTAAAAGCGTAAGAATAACTCGTGAAAAGGTTGGTTTTAAATTCGGAGAGTTTTCATTTACTCGTAAATATACTAATAAATATAAAAATTTAAAAGTTTTAAAAAAAAAGAAAAAATAAAATAATATGGGTCAAAAATCTAATATTTTAACTTTAAGAAAATCTCAAGTTCAACCGAATTTATTTTCTGAAAATTCAAAAAAATTTATAGGTGGTTTTACTTTCTTAAATTTTTTAGATAAACTTCTTGTTAATAAAAATATTTTGTTGACAAACAAAGAATTAAATTTCGAAGGAAATAAAATATTTTTAAATTTATCTCTTTTTTTTAGGTCGAGTAAAATTTTAAACTATCGTAGACGAGGTTTTAATTCTATAAAGAAAGAAAATTCTTTTTACTTTAAGAATATAAAATCACTTTTTAATAATCATTTTTATTTATTT
>Ga0075118_10002512_pt1 | contig 11491 bp, 9 predicted proteins | sample AntAceMetag02UKE_FD_69794 | JGI IMG/M metagenome (GOLD analysis project Ga0075118, IMG submission 69794) | Saline lake microbial communities from Ace Lake, Antarctica - Antarctic Ace Lake Metagenome 02UKE | ecosystem: Environmental > Aquatic > Non-marine Saline and Alkaline > Saline | place...
GCTTTTTGGCAATGGTGAGCGCACCGGTAACCTTGATATCGTGATCGTGGCGCTGAATATGAACAGCCACGGGATTGAGACTGGGTTGGACTTATCAAATCTCTCAAGCCTCCGTGAAGTTTACGAACGGACGACCCGCATGACGGTGCCGGATCGCCAGCCTTATGCTGGGGAATTGGTCTTTACCGCTTTCTCAGGGAGTCATCAAGATGCCATCAAGAAGGGCCTCGACCGGCGCGCCAAGGAAGACGGGAAATTTTGGGGGGTGCCTTATTTGACGATTGATCCTCATGATATCGGGCGCAGCTACGAGGCCATCGTGAGGATTAACTCGCAGTCCGGTAAAGGGGGGGTGGCTTATATTCTCGATCAGGAGCACGGCTATGATTTACCTAAGACGATGCACCCGCAGGTCGGGAAGCGCGTTTACGATCTCGCCGATGAGCGTGGCGAGGAGCTATCGGTCGAGGAGGTCGGCAATGTTTTCTTTCAGGAATTCGTCAATCGGTCCTCCCATATGCTGCTGCAGGATTATGAGCTGAATCACCATGGCTCGGTACGGGGTGAAGTGGCGTGTCATGCCGTTATTGAAGTCGAAGGAACTGAGCGGACCGTAGACGGAATTGGAAATGGTCCCATCAATGCCTTTGTGCAGGGTTTGGAGAAAGAAGGTCTGAAGGACTTTACGGTGACCGATTATCGGTCGCATGCGGTTCGTGGTGGTTCGAATTCGGACGCGGCGGCTTATGTCCAATTGAGAAAGGATGACGGAACGATTCTCTGGGGAGTCGGTTGTGATCCCTCGATTGGGATGGCCGGGGTAAAGGCTCTCGTTTGTGCTTGGAATCTCCTCAGGTAGTGGCCGAGCTTCTTATAAATTTAAGACTTACAAAAAACGCGTTTCCTTCCGGAAGCGCGTTTTTCGTTTTGAGAATGTAAAAGAAGTTTAGTCGATGACACTGACCGGAGTTCCGATCTTGGTTTTGGCGTAAACGGTAGAAACGGCAGAAGAGTGGGTGCGAATACAGCCGTGCGAGGCGTATCGGCTGTTCACGTCTCCTTGGTGCATGCCGACGCCGGTCCGGGTTAGTCGCATCCAGTAAGGCATGCTTGCTCCGAGAAACGTGCCGCCGAGAGGCACGGAGTGCTTACGAGTGTCTGCGTTCGTCTTGACGACCGTCCCGTTGGCGTCCAGGAGTTTTCCATAAAGGTTGGAGCGTTTCGCCCTAAGTTTCTCAGTGATCTTGAAATCTCCGGTCGGGGTTTTGTGTTTTGCGCTCCCGCTCGAGACGCGGTAATCCATGGCGATCTGCTCTCCTACCATAAGAAACCCTCGCTGGGTTGAGAGATCAATACGAACAGCGGTGTTCAAGGAATTGGCTTGTTCCAAAACCGCTTTGTTTTTCCACGTCCGGGTGGTGCCGGGGTAGGAGCCAAACTTAAAGTGTTCGTAGCTTCCCGGAGGATAGGGATTTACGATCTTGGCCGTCTTGATGACGGTTTGCTCGGGGTTCGGGGTCGGTGGTTTGTTGCCACAACTGGCAAGAAACAAACTTGTACTCGCGGCAACGAGCAGGGGTAAGAGTCGAATGATTTTCATCTGGGGGGATGTCTTTTTCTCTGAGGAACGGTTTCATAGAGGTCAATTGAACATAAGGCAAACATTCCTGAAATAAATAGTTGTTAAAAAAACAGCATTTCGATTGACGGAATTAAGAGTTGCTGTTTTTCTAGCATCACCATGAAATTGAAAAAGTGTGTTCGTTCCGTTTTTCTAGGGGGAGCTTTTGCCGGGATTTTGGCAAGTTGTTCGACGTCTGAGCCTAACGCGACGGGACGCATCCCCTTGCATTCCCCTGACCCTGCGGATGCCGTTGTTACCGCGGGTTTGCGACCTGCCCCGGAGGCGAAGAGAAGTGTGAAAGTTGAGCGACCTGGCATTGCGACTGGCTGGGGGCGGGAAGTGGGTTCGGCGATGACGTATACCGATTTCCAGAGGGCGGCCTCGAAGCCTAAATATGTCTCGACGATTCGCTATAATGATAGTGATGGCGCGAAAGAGATGGGTGTGAATCGTAAAACGAGCGGGGGTGGAATGCAGAAAGCGGCTGGTGGGTTGGTGGAGTGGGGGATGTCGAGTGGCTGGGGAATGCTTGATAATCACTGGTGGCGTGGCGGACGTTTCGTGATTGGGAAGAAGGGACGAGAGTATCAACTCAAGATCAAGAATGTTAGTCATGTCCGGCTTGAGGTGGTCATGAGTGTGGATGGGTTGGACGTGATTGATGGCGAGCCAGCGTCGACGAAGAAGCGGGGATACATCATTGGGCCGGGGAAGACTTTGTCCGTGAAAGGATTCCGGACCAGTCAGGAGAATGTCGCGATGTTTAAGTTTTCCTCGGTGGGCGGTTCATACGCCAACCAACGGCATGGCAATACTCGAAATATCGGGGTGGTGGGACTGGCTCTCTTTACCGAGAAAGGCCGCGAACCGGGATCGGAATTTCAGGTCCGTGAGGGTGCCCGGCCGTTTGCCGAGGCTCCTGCGATACGTGCGCGCGATTAGAAAAGATTTCTCAAAAGACTCTTATAAAAAAAACGATACAAACCCTCGCTCTCGGAGTGATCATTTCCGGGCTCGCAAGTTGTGGTGGATCCCGCCCAGTTGGGGTGGTCCCGGATATCCAGGTTCCCGGCCCGGATGTCATTGACGAAAAATAGCGCGAAAGGCGTTTCCCCCGAACCATCAAAGCCGTCCGACCCTTTCCTTAGGGTGGGGCGGCTTTTTGATATGATGAATGGAATGACTAAGGGCGGATTTCCCAGATTTCGCAGACCTGATTGGGAGGGTCCTCGGGGCCGAAACGCTTTCCTTCTCCGAGGTAGACCGCTTGGACGGCTTGTCCCTTTTTCTTGCGGTAGTTTACAATGGCGGCGACGCGGGTGGCGCGTTGTGAGGAAAGTTCCTCGTTCTTCTTGGAGTCTCCGGAGGTGGAGGCGTAACCGACGACGAGGAAGAAGGAGTTCTCGGAAGCTTTTTTTACGACTTCCTCGATATGGGCTTCGTGTTGACGGGCGATTTGAGCGCTTCCGTTTGTGAAGCTGATTTCTTCACGAACGTTCGCTTTGATCTTCTCATTGAAAGTCGTGTAGGTTTCACGGCGGACAAGATGGCTTTCGCTTTCGCCCTTTTTTAGCGCCTGGTAAAGCGCAACGGCACGTGGAGAGAGGCCGTCTTGCGTCACGAAAAGTCGGGTACCGGCGAGATCGGCGATGAGGCGTTGGTTCTCGGCACGCAGGAGGGTGTTATCAGCGGTGAGATCATCCCGTTGGGTCTTGAGGATCGCGTAGGTGTTGGCATCGATCATGTTTTGATTTTGACCGCGGAGCTGGGTGAGTTCGGTTTGGAGGCCATCGCTTTGAGCTTTGGCGAGATCGAATTCACTTTGGAGACGATCTAATTCGGTGCGATTGACGGGAGCTGCGCTTTCTTGGCGGGCGGCTTTCAGATCAGCTTCGAGTTGGCTGACGCGGCGAGCGGCTGCGGAGTATTGCCGGACTTGCTCCTCGAGGTCGATGACCCTGCGGTCGAGGGTGGCGGCGCGTTCGCGGGCGCTCTGGAGCGAAGCCGCTTCGCTGGCGTTGGCATTTACGAGGCGGGCGAGGGCTTCGGTGTCAGATTTAATTTGGGAAACGAGGGCTTCGGGGTTTTGGGTCACTCCGGGCAGGCCTGTGAGGCGCAGTGATTCCTGGCGGGTCTGTTGCTCCTTGATTTGTTTCCGGAGTTCAACGACCTCGGGATTGTCACTGCTCCCTCCATTTTTGTTAAACTGCTGACTAATGACAAGCAGGAGCAGAAGGAGGACGACAGCTCCCATGACAATGCCAATGATGAGATTTTGATTGGAGGTTGGGGGAACGAGGGACTCGTTCTGTTGATGTTCGGTATCTTCGGCCATGGCTAGGTTTTTTGAGGTGTGTGGGTGAAGTTTGGAGAAAAAGGGAAAAATTGAAATTCAAAAGTCGCGAATTACGAGGGAAGATGGGAGAACTCCGCAATGGCAAAACTTCTTTTACTCATGGGGTTGATCCCGGTCCTTATCTCGTTTTTTGCTCGTAAAATTCTGAGCGACAATACGGTCAACGCGGAAAGGGGGGCCGAGGTCTCGATCTCCGGGGGCGAATTGATTGAGCGGATCTTAAAAAAGGGGCAAGCCTCTGATGTCGAGATTCAGATTAAAGCGAGGCCGTTTCGGGTATTGGGGCCGCAAAAGCTGGTGATTTCATCTCAATTGAATGAGTCGAGAAAGGCGCGTGATGTCGCGGAGGCAGGTTTACTGGCAGGACTGGTGTTAATGGCGCGGAAACAAGAAAAAGTGGTCGGGTGGCGGACCTGGGCGGTGAAGTTTGGCTCAGCAATGCCGGCTTTTACGATGATCGTGATGGCTTTTGCGATGCCAAAGCTCGGGGCCGTTTTGTGCCTGGGTGTGGTCGCGGCGACGCTCGGTCTTGCGACTGTCCTGCTCTGGTTGACCCTGCCGGTGGAGCGCGCCGCGGCGAGTGCGGTGGCCGAGATGCTGGAGGAAACCGCCCTCGTTTCCCGAAGGTCGGAGGGTGAGCGGTTGGCGAACCTCGTGAAAGCGCTGGCCTGGAGACGAATTATTCCCGGGGCGATCGCGTGGATCGGCGGGAAATAAACGAGCTTACTTTTTAAGGGTCACCACGATGGCGCGGTGATCGGAGGCTTCGTTCCAGTTATCGCGATCCGAGATGTAGGAAAGCTCCGGATCGACGTCGCGATACACCGAAGGCGAAACGAGGACCCAGTCGAAGCGCGCGTATTGCTGTTGGTAGGACCAGAAATGAGTCCAGAGATGATCGCGGGAATCTTTGACAAAGACATCACCGAGGTAGGTCGGGCTTTGATATTTCCCCATGAGGACGGCGAGGGGAGGCGTCTTCCGGGTATCGTTCATGTCGCCATAGACCACGAGTCGGGCATCGGCATCCTTAGTCATGAGGGCTTCACAATGAGCGCGGGCGAGGCGGGCTTCGTTGAGGCGGATTTCGGCTTGGTCGAAGTCATCGAGTTCGCGCTTCGACTTGAGATGCAGGCCGATGAAATGAGTCGGGCCGCCGGGGAGGTTGATGGTGACGTCGAGAATACCGCGTCCCATCATGCGGTCGCGACCATCGATTTGGTAGGCGACTGCCTTCTGGGAATCATTTGCGGCGATGGGGAAGGCTGAGAGAATGCCGAGGTGGCGGGTGGTATCGGCTCCACCGGTGTGAAGGGCGTGGGTGAGGTCGAGGCCAGCTACCTTGAGGCGGGATTGGAGGTCCTTGAGGTCGTCTGCGGTGCCAATTTCACAGATGCCGAGGATATCGGGCTTTTCTTTGACGATGATATCGACGAGAGCCGCGATTTCCTTGGGGTCCTTTGACGTGAGTTGTTTCCCGCCTCCTTTGAGATACCTCGTCATGGTGAGGTAATTCTCAATGTTGTAGGCCATGAACCGAATTCCCTTGGCCTCGATTGTTGGTGCGATCTTGGGAGGAGTGGGTTTCTGCTGGGGCACAGATTCAGTTGCCGGAGGAACGGGAGTTTTGCTCTCGTTTTGAACTGGGGCGGGTTCTTTAGGCGGGTCGAGAGGCTTTTCTTCGTCTTTACAAGAAAGGCACAGAAAAAACGCTCCGAGGAGAACTCGCGGAGCGTTTTTGAAAATTTGTTTTTTGAGGGATCTCATGATTCTTTGCGGGCTTCCTTGCCCGGAGCTTCTTCAACATCGATGTCATCGCCGCCTTTGCGAATTTCATCTTCGAATTCTTCGCGTGCCTTGCGGAATTCTCCCATGCTTTTACCGATACCGCGGGCAAGTTGAGGAAGTTTCTTCGCTCCGAAGAGGAGAAGAAGGACCAGAAAGATAAGGATCATCTCAGGACCGCCGAGAGTGCCGAGAAATGCAAGAGTCGTGTTCATGGGGGAAGATTAGGTTGGTTTGAATTGGGATGCAAGGGATGAAACGTGAGATGTTGGGGGGACATTTCAGGAAATCTGACGTGCGAAAGTGGTGGCAGGGTGTTTTTCTGGGTTTGTGAAGTTACCGGTGCATGAAGTTGAGGGGGAGATCCGCAAGGCGGTGAGAGCGGAGCAGGGGCGCCTTTTGCTCAAAGCACCAACGGGATCTGGTAAGTCGACGACGGTTCCGGGGATGGTTCGTGGGGAGGTCGAGGGAAAGGTCATTGTGGTGGAGCCCAGGCGGATTGCGGCGAGATTACTGGCGGGTTTTGTGGCGCGGCAGATGGGGACGACGCTGGGACGGGAGGTGGGGTATGCGGTGCGATTTGAGAGTAAGGCGGGGCCGGATACGGAGATTCTCTTTGTGACGGATGGCGTTCTGCAGCGGATGTTGCTGGATGATGCGGAACTGAAAGGAGTGGGGGCGGTGATTTTTGACGAATTTCATGAGAGGCGGCTTTCTTCTGATTTGTCCTTGGCCCGGGTGCTGGATTTGCAGGAAACGGTGCGACCGGATTTGCGGGTGGTGGTGATGTCGGCCACGCTGGAGACGGGCGGTTTACGGGATTATTTGGAGCCTTGTGAGTTGGTCGAGGCGGGCGGGCGGCTTTTCCCGGTGGAGATTGAGCATCGGGGAGAGCGACCGGTGGGGCGGCAGGGCCTGAACCGACATGAGGAGGTTTGGGATCGGGTCGCCACGGCGGTAAAGGCGGAGGCGCGTGCCTTGAATGGGGGCGATCGGATTTTGGTTTTTCTGCCCGGGATGTATGAGATTCGTAAGTCGCAAACTTTGTTGGAGAATGCCGCGGCGATGAATGGCTGGGATATTTTGCCGCTTTATTCGGCCTTGAGTCCGGCGGCGCAGGAGGCTGCGATTCGGATGGATGGATCGAAACGGGTGATTTTAGCGACCAATGTGGCGGAGACTTCGGTGACGATTGAGGGGGTCAAGGTGGTCGTTGATTCGGGCTTGGTCAGGCAGTCGGCTTATGATGTCGCGCGCGGTTTTGATTCGCTGCGTATTCAGAAAATAGCGCGGGCCTCGGCCGAGCAGCGGGCGGGTCGTGCCGGGCGGACGGGGCCGGGAAAATGTCTCCGGCTTTGGAGTGAGAGTGATCACCGGGGGCGTGCGGAGTTTGAGACGCCGGAGGTGCGGCGGGTGGATTTAGCGGAAGCGATTTTGTTTTTGAAGCGGCTGGGGGTGAATGAGGTTGGCGATTTCCGTTGGCTCGATGCTCCGGAGTCGGTTCGGCGGAAGGAGGCTGAGAATTTGTTGGGTTGGCTTGGTGCTCTGGATGGCGAGGGGAAGCTCACCGAGATGGGTGTGGGGATGGCGCGCTTGCCGATGCATCCGCGGCTGGCCTCTCTTGTCCTGCATGGTGCCGAGTGTGCTGGTGAGGTGCTCTTTGTGGCAGCGGCAGTTCAGGGTGAGGGGCTTTTCAAGAAGGGGGATCGCGGGACGAAGTGGGCGGAATTTCTGGAAGGCGAGCCGGGCTGGAAGAATGATTTTGGAGCGGAGTGGTTGGCGATGATGGCGGCCAAGGCGGCCGATTTTCGACCGAGGGATTGTGAAGCGCTGGGGGTTTTAGCGAGAGGAGCGCGGGAAACGTGGAAGACGTTTCAGCAGTTTGGGAGGTTGTTGCAGAAGCAAGGGGTGGAGATTAAGGAGCCGGATTTCCGACAGCGCGGGGAGATCTGTGCGAGGGCGATGTTGGTGGCCTTTGGTGACCGCTTGGCGGTGAGGCGTGATCAGGGAAGTGCCATTTGCCACGTGGTCGGAGGACGACGCGGGAAGCTGCACTCGAAGTCGGTGGTGAAGCATTCGCCTCTCTTTTTGGCGGCGGAAATCATCGAGGTGGAGGGCCGTGAGCGCACGGTGACGCTTTCCCGATGTGTCGAGATTGCTGAATCGTGGATCCCGGCGGGAGAAATCGAGGTGAGTGAAAATGTCGTGTTCGATGAGATCGCGCGACGGGTGGTGGCGGTGAGGCAACGGGTCTTTCGGGGACTGGTGCTGGAGGAGAAACGGGGAGGGGAAGTGGATCCTGATTTGGCGGGTGAGTTGTTGGCGGGGCGGGTCATTGCGGGTGAGTTGGCTTTGAAGAAATGGGATGCCAAGGTAGAGCGTTGGATTGCCCGCCTGGCATTCTTGAGCAAGGCGATGCCGGAGTTGGAGTTGCCGGGCTTTGATGATACGGATCGTGAAATGGCGATCGCGCAGATCTGCGCGGGCGCGACCACTTTTAAGGAAGTAAAGGAACGCGATCCCTGGCGGGTGCTTCAGGAATGGCTTTCAAGTCCGCAAAAGCAGGCTCTGGAGTCCTTTGCACCCGAGAAGATCACTTTGGCAAACGGGTTGGGGACCCGGGTGCTCTATGCGGTGGGGAGTGAGCCGTGGTGTGAGGAGAAAGTACAGCGTCTTTATGGCGTGGCAGAGACGCCTGTCATTGCCAATGGATATCCCTTGGTCGTGAAGATTTTGGCTCCTAATCAACGGGCGTGGCAGGTAACGAGTGATCTGCCCGGATTTTGGGAGAGGGGATTTACGCAGATGAAAAAAGATCTCGCTGGGCGCTATCCCAAACACAATTGGGACGGTCGCTAAGGGCGGCTTACTGCGAGGTCCCAACGATGACCCGACGCCAGTCGCGCCGAAAGTCCTCGTCGCGTGAGGCCAGATCTTCGGCCAGATCTTCGGCCTCATTTGTGAGGCCAACAAGCCAGGCAAAAGCGATGGCGTGTTTTTCGTCGCGAGCGTGTTCTTTTATGAGGCTTTCTGGTTTTAAATCCGACCAGGGGACGACGGTGCCGCCTGCGAGTTCAATTCCGGCGGAATTCCCAGAAATCGGGGACATTTTATTGCCGTCTTTGTTTTCAGCGTTCCAGTTTTTTTGGGTGGCGAGGTCGTTGATAAAAGCGGAGCCATTCCGCTGGAGATACTTCCAAGCCCAGAGGGCTTCGGCGGGAGTTCCCTTGGGTGTGTCCTCAAGAAGAGCTGCGATTTCGTCGAAGCGGCAGGCCCTGGCGTGTTGGGAGAGCAAGGGGGTGATTTTATGCCAGCCCCTGGCTTCTCTGACGACGGGGCCTTTTTGGAATCCTTTCCGAAGGCGGGCGAGGTGGGCTTGGCGGGCGCGGAGATTGTAGAGGGCACGTCCTTTGGTGCGGAGGGTTTTGGTGGCATCGGCCAGCTCTCTGATTGCCCTGCTCGCTTCGTCGGCATTCGTGGGTTCGGGGTAGCTCTTGAGGCGGCTGAGAATTTGAGCATCAGCAAGGTAGACATCGGCAATGTTCTGATAGTTCCGGAACCATGCGAGTTCATCGGGCATGGATGCGCTGCGCACGCTGGCGAAGGAGGGAAGTGCGGCCTCCCATTGCCCTTGTTCCCATTGCTTGAGGGCAAGGGCGAAAGTACTCATCCACGCGACGATGCCCTTTGGTTTCTTGGGGAAATCGTTGGCTTCGGGCGGGGGGATACGCTCGAGGACTTCCGCGAGTTTCCGAAACCGGCGGACGAGGTTTTTTTGACTTGGGAGTTCATCGAGATCAGAGAGAGATTGTGCCACGAGGTTTCGGGCCGCTCCGGGCCGCCCGGCGAGCGCGTTGACGACGGAGGCTTCAAAAGAGGACCAAACCTTTTCCATGCCCTCGACAGTCGGGTCCTCAGAAATGGCGAGCAAGACCCCGGAAGCATTATCATAGTCTCCAGATCCGGCCAATTTCCGAGCGTCCTGCCATCGCTTCTGCATGCTTTTGCGATCCCCGCCGCTGGGATTGAAGTCGATTTCTTCCTCGTCTTGATTTGTGAGGACTTCAGGAGGGGGCAGGGGCCTTGGGCTGTCTTTCGTCCAAGGTTGCCACATTGCAAGGCCACCACAAACTAGGACCAAAAGGGTCGCAAAAACCAAGCCAAAGGAGTTTCTTTTCTGACGCCTTTTTAGCCGGGTTTGGCTGTGGATGGGAGTCGGGGTGGCCTGCCCGATCGTAAGTTTCGCTCGCTCGAGGGCTTGCATCACCTGTCCGTAACTGGCCCAGCGATGTTCGGGTTGAAAGGCCATCATGCGGTCGATGGCCTCTCCGGTATTGGGGCTGATCCAAGGAGCGACTTTGCAGAGTCGGGGGATGGTTTGCTTTGCGCGGCGAAGGATGCTGTTCGAAGTCGAAGTGGATTCGAAGGGTGGGCGACCCGCGAGGGCGTGATACAGGGTCGCGCCGAAAGCGTAGATGTCGCTGCGGAAGTCCTCGATCCCGCGCTCGAGAGCTTCCGGTGGCACGTAGTAGGGCGTCGCCCAAACTTCTGCGGCTTGGGCGCGGCCATCCTGAGTGATCAGGGCGAGGCCAAAGTCGAGGAGGCGGGCGCGTCCGTCTTGGTCGATGAGGATATTCCCCGGTTTGACATCGCGGTGAATCATTCCGGACCTCTTGGCGGCCTGGAGTCCGGCGGCGACCTGGGAGGCGATATCAAGGACCTCGTCTTCAGGGAGAGCGCCCTTTTTTGACATAATCCGCTCGAAGCTCCGGCCCTCCAGGAGTTCCATGACAAGGTAAAATCTTCCGTAAGCCCGTCCTACCGCGAATACTTTGACCACGTTCGGATGACTCACTTGGGCGGTGAGGCGGGCTTCGTTCTCGAAGGCCTGAATGCGAATCTCGTCGTTGCAATACTCCTCGTTGAGGATTTTGATGGCGACTTTGCGATTGAGGGTGGCATCCCAGCCGACATAGATCACGCTCATGCCACCGATGGCATAGCGTTGCTCGAGTCGGTATGACCCAAAGACGCGTTTGACCGTGGACTCTCCCGTGCAGAGCGGGCAGACAACGATGTCGAATGGGCTAAAACTGGAGGCGTCCAACAACCCACCACATCCCTCGCAGGGTTCGTAGCTCTGCGCTTCGGCTGATGGGTCGCTCACTCGGTGACAGCTACGGGGGCGGTGTTAGCGACCTTCCATCATTCCTCCAAGGGCCCCGCCCGGTGCGACACCCTGGGAAGGGTCATTCCAGGGGATGCTGCCGTCTTCGCCGGTGCCCGGCGGCGGGACCGGACGGCGTTCGGCGGTCTTAGTGCTTGCGCAGGAAGCAAGAGCAATGGAGGCAAGCGCTAGAACAAACAATTTCATAAGACGGATCTTAGTCTTTTCCGGGGAAGGGGCAAGGGAGATTTCGCCGAAGCAGCTGATCCTTTCCCCCGAGTGAATATCGTTTGGGAACAGGCGGCTCTCTCGATCCCCTCCCCCCTTCTTTTAGAGATAGGTTTACCGCGATGACGACAGGGCAGTCTGCGACCCCGTGGCAATCTGTCAGAGATCTCGCGAAATGATTTTTTGGAAATTTCTGAACAGATTTAATTTCGAGGAGTCTTTAATGCTGTATCCCGATATGGTCGATCAAGCGCACTTCTCCGTAGAAACAAGCCGTGGCAAGGACCGCTGGGTGGGTGGCACGGGCGACAGCTTGGAGCGTTTCGGCGTC
>Ga0075118_10002514_pt1 | contig 11487 bp, 10 predicted proteins | sample AntAceMetag02UKE_FD_69794 | JGI IMG/M metagenome (GOLD analysis project Ga0075118, IMG submission 69794) | Saline lake microbial communities from Ace Lake, Antarctica - Antarctic Ace Lake Metagenome 02UKE | ecosystem: Environmental > Aquatic > Non-marine Saline and Alkaline > Saline | place...
GCGCTGTATGACCTCATTGAAAACAGCGTGGCAGCAACGTTTTACGATCGTGATGACGCAGGAATGCCACGACGTTGGATTCAACAGGTGCGGCACACAATGCAGACCCTCGGTCCGAAGGTGCTGGCAAGTCGGATGGTGCGCGACTACGTCGATAAGTTGTATGTGCCCGCCGCTAACGCCGCAGCAAAGGCTCACGATGACAATTTCAGTTTCGGTCGCGAACTGAGCGCATGGAAACTACGGGTACGTGAGTTTTGGCCCGAGGTTGCCGTTGAACATGTTGATGTGTCGATTCCTGGTGCTTCACCTGCCCTGGGATCAGCAATACCCATTCGCGCCTATGTGCACCTTGGCAATCTTCAGCCGGAAGATGTTGTTGTCCAAGTTGTTTTCGGCCGCGTCAATGGCGATGACAGCATCACCGACCAGGGAACAAGTGATCTGGTGCCAGCAGAAAGCTACGACTCCGGACGCTGGCGCTTCGATGGGTTGATGGACCTAGACCGGACGGGAGCCTATGGCTATACGGTTCGAGTGCTTCCCAGCCACGAAGGTTTGGTCTCGGTCGCAGACATGGGTCTCGTTGCTGTTCCCCCCAACGTGTCATCGCCCCAGGATGGCGACTTCAGATAGCCGCCCTCGGCGGTGGTTGATTTAGGAGTCTGTAGCTCGCAGCAAGATGCAACTGCGCGGGGCCATCATGATGGTGGAACCCGCTACATCCGACCAGGGCGCGGCACTAGGCCGATCATCGTGGGTGTCCAGGACACGGTGGTATCGCTGACCGTAAGGAGCGCCGGGGAGCGCGAAACTCACATGGGAGTCGCCGGCGTGTGAGATCAGCAGAAACGAATCATGCACATCTGGCGAACCCCCCTCATGCTGGATCCCCGGTAGTGCAATGAGGTCACCGGAGAGGTACATCCCCACCGTTTTCATCCCGGGGTCATGCCATTGATCTTCGGTGATGGCCGCACCGTCAGCGGACAACCAAGCTAGGTCGGGTGCTTCGCCAGCGCTGCGCGGTTCGCCTTTGAAGAAGAAGCGCTGTCGGAAGGTGCGATGGCGCCGACGAATTCCGATCAGTGTCCTGGTGAAGTCGAACAGGTCTCGCTGCCAGTCGGCCCAATCCCAGTCGTACCAACTCACCTCGTTGTCTTGGCAGTAGGCGTTGTTGTTGCCCGACTGAGTGCGACCAAACTCATCGCCACCACTGATCATGGGCACCCCGGTAGACAGCAGCAGGCTGGTGAGCATGTTTCGCATCTGGCGATGTCTTATCCGGTTGATATCCGGATCGGATGTCTCGCCCTCGACCCCGTAGTTGGCAGAGCGATTATCGTCGGTGCCATCCCTGTTGCTTTCCAGGTTGGCTTCGTTGTGCTTGCTGTCGTAGGTCACGAGATCGCGCATCGTGAAGCCATCGTGTGCGGTAATGAAGTTGATGGAGGCAAAGGGGGAGCGACCTTCACTGTTGTACAGGTCTGCCGATCCAGAAAGGCGCCATCCCAATTCGCCCACTCCGGTAGCACCACGCCAGAAGTCGCGAAGGCAATCGCGGTATTTGCCGTTCCATTCCCGCCACATCGCTGGAAATTCGCCCACCTGGTACCCGCCTGGGCCCACATCCCACGGCTCGGCAATGAGTTTTACGTTGCGCAATACCGGGTCCTGCTGGATCGTCGTCATGAAGGTGCCCAGCATGTCGACGTCGTGAAAGGACCGAGCCAGAGCAGATGCGAGGTCAAACCGAAAACCATCCACGTGCATCTGAGTTACCCAGTAACGCAAGGAATCCATCACCATCTGCAGGACGTGTGGATCCGCGACGTTAAGGGTGTTGCCACAGCCTGTGTAGTCCGTGTAGTGGCGACCGTCAGTGAGTCGGTAGTAGCGAGCATTGTCGATGCCGCGGAAACTAAAGGTGGGGCCGTTGACCCCTTCTTCGCTGGTGTGGTTGTACACAACATCAAGAATGACTTCCAGGCCGGCCGCATGCAGAGCCTTGACCATCTGCTGGAACTCCACAACCTGCTCACCGTTATGGCCGGTGGAGCTATAGGCGGCTGCGGGAGCGAAATAGCCGAGGGTGTTGTACCCCCAATAGTTGCTGAGTCCCAGTTCCATGAGGTGGATCTCGCTGGTGAAATGATGCACCGGCATAAGCTCAACAGTGGTGACGCCAAGATCGGTGAGGTGCTTGATGACGCTGGGATGAGCTACACCCGCATACGTGCCGCGTTGATGTTCTGGCACATCCGGATGGGTCATGGTGAGTCCACGCACATGGGTTTCGTAGATGACCGTATCTGTCCACGGAACGGCAGGTGGTGCATCGTTTCCCCAGTCGAATTTGTCTGCAACGACAATGCTGCGCGGCACGAAGGGTGCAGAATCGTGATCCTCCCGCTGCAAATCATCGTTGGCGATTGAGCCAAAGATTGCCTCGTTGAGCGTGACGTCGCCACTGATCGCTTTCGCGTAGGGGTCATTGAGCAACTTGGCTGCATTCCAACGCTGACCCGCGGCCGGGTCCCAATTGCCATGGACCCGAAATCCATAGCGGGTGCCCGGGGTAAGCCCGAGAATGAGCCCGTGAAAAACACCGCGGGTATTTTCGGTCAAAGAGATGGTCTGCGTGGTGGTTGCCCCAGAGCCAGGCCTGCCATCAACGGATAGGTCGACGATGAGGTCAACCCCATCGGCTCCGGGTGCCCACAGCGCGACGTTAGTTCCGGCGGCGTTCCAGGTGACCCCTAACGGATCCCAGTGGCCGGGCCCGATGAGTTTCCGATCATGGGGTGAGGGGGAGGACTGGGGAGGTGTCACCTGCGAAACGCTACAGGCAGTCCGGTGCGCAGGGGCGGCTACTAGGCTTTGCGCAGCTGGTCCTCCAACGAAAGGTTTCCCGGTATGTCCGCAGATGCGCTTGTGCGCCTTGACGTGGCAGACAACGTCGCGACGATCCACCTGCAGCGCCCACCCATGAACGCGCTGTCGGTGCAGATGCAGCAGGAGATTCGTGCCGCGGCTGAACAGGCCTCGCAGCGCGATGATGTGCGAGCCGTGGTGATCTATGGCGGGCCAAAGGTGTTTGCTGCCGGCGCTGATGTCAAAGAGATGGTCGACTGGCCCTTGACCGATGCACTTGTTCGATCCACGCGTCTACAGGCGGCTTTCACCGCGGTCGAGCGCATCGAAAAGCCCACGATTGCGGCCATTACCGGCTATGCCCTCGGTGGTGGGTGTGAACTGGCACTGTGTGCAGATCTGCGGGTGGCCGGAGACAACGCCAAACTTGGACAGCCAGAAATTTTGCTCGGAATTATTCCTGGAGCCGGCGGTACTCAGCGCCTACCCAGACTGATCGGCCCGTCGCGAGCCAAGGATCTGATCTTTACCGGACGTTTCGTCGATGCGGCGGAAGCGTTGTCTATCGGGTTGGTGGACCGTGTTGTGCCCCCTGACGACGTCTACACCGAGGCCCTTGCACTGGCGCAGCGCTTGGCGCAGGGACCACCGCATGCTCTGCGTGCGGCCAAACAATCAATCGATCGCGGTCTCATGGTTGATCTCGATTCTGGGCTGGAGATTGAGCGAGTTCACTTCGCGTCTTTATTCGGCACGCGCGACAAGCAGGTCGGCATGACCTCCTTCATTGAGCACGGTCCGGGCAAGGCGGAGTTCACCGGGCAATGACCGCCGCAGAGATCGCTGAAGCCTTCGCAGATCCCAAACTCGCCAATGTTCTCTATCACGACTGGGAGGCGGCGAGTTACGACGAAAAGTGGAGTATTTCCTTTGACGAGCGTTGCACAACCTATGCGCGCGATCGGTTCGCTCACATTGCCGGTGTTCCATCTCGTCCCTATGCGACGGCTCTAGAAATTGGGTGTGGCACAGGTTTTTTTGCGCTCAACCTCATGCTCGCCGGCATTATCGAATCCAGCGTCCTGACCGATATTTCACCGGGCATGGTGGATGTCGCTGTGCGTCAAGGGCAGTCTCTGGGCTTGTCGGTTGAGGGCCGGGTTGCTGACGCAGAGCGCCTCCCCAGCGACGATCAGCAATTCGATCTCGTGATCGGTCATGCCGTCCTGCACCACATTCCCGATGTCGAGCAGTCACTACAAGAAGCCCTGCGGGTGCTCAAGCCCGGCGGTCGATTCGTTTTTTGCGGTGAGCCCACCGCGCGTGGCGATGTGATCGCACGTCAGTTGTCGCGGGCCACCTGGTGGGCGGCCTCGCGCATCACCCAACTACCGCGGTTTCGTGAGAGCTGGGCGCGAACACCGGCTGACCTGACGGCCTCATCGGCAGCGGCGGCCCTTGAATCGGTCGTGGATATTCATACCTTTGATCCCGATAGTTTGGCCAGGATGGCCATGCGTGCCGGTGCGATTGATGTAGAAACGGTCACCGAGGAATTGACCGCATCCTGGTTTGGTTGGCCCGTGCGCACCTTTGAGGCGGCGGTGAAACCTGGCGCGCTGGGTTTTACCTGGGCCACGTTTGCCTACCGCACCTGGCAGCGGTTGTCGGCTATCGACGAGCGCTACCTGGCCAGGGTCGTTCCCGATGAACTGTTCTACAACGTGTGCATCACCGGGGTTAAGCCCTGAGTTCCCGACACGACCCTCGTCAAGCCCGGTTTCTGACCTGGGCTTCGGCGAAATGGGTGTGGCGTCATCGGGCATTTTCTCCCTGGTATCTCATTCGCTACTGGCGGTTTTTTCTACTTCGCCTGAGATCACCCCACATCGTGACGGAGGGTTTTGTGTTTCTCGGCAAGCGAGTAGAGGTGCACGCGCGCAAGGGATACGGCCGGCTCATCTTGGGCCGCTGGGTACACATCGGCGATGAGAACAGACTGCGCTGCCATGAAGGCACCATGCGGGTAGGGGAGAAATGCGTTTTCGGCCGGGACAACACCGTCAACGGGTATCTAGATATCGAATTTGGTGCGGGCACCATCGTGGCCGACTGGGTGTACATCTGCGATTTCGACCATGTCACCGATGACATTCACGTGTCGATTAAGGACCAGGGAATAGCGAAGTCACCTGTGCGCATCGGACCAGATGTATGGATCGGCACCAAGGTCACGGTTCTGCGCGGCACGACAATTGAACGGGGTTGCGTACTCGCCGCTCATGCTGTGGTGCGCGGACATGTACCCGAATTCACCGTCATGGGTGGCATTCCTGCAGTGCCGCTTAAGAATCGTCAGGTCGCCTACGATCTTGCCCGCCAGCGACGCATAGACGTTGCAGACATTGCACGCAAAACCAAGGTTGCTCTTGATGAAGTTCTTGCTGAACAAGATGTGGATCCCAGACCACCGTCGATCACGTAGCTCCTGGCTACACAATTCTCGGCGCGTTGGCCAGCCCATGTTCGTAGACGGCCGTGGTCGACGAGGCGATGTCGACCCATTGGTGATTAAGCCGAAGTTGTTCATGGGCAGCCCGCAACATCTGCCGCGCAACAGCGGGATTGTCGAGCGTTTCCTGCAGCACTCGGCACAATTGCGCGTCATCGCCAGCAGCAAAGGTGCGTCCCGTCACACCGTCGGTGACGAACTCGATGAGGCCACCGGTGTCTGAAACAATCAGCGGTGCACCGAGCGCGGCTGCCTCCAGCGCCACAACGCCGAATGGCTCATAAAGACTTGGAATAACCACGCAGGCAGCCCCCATCATCAAGGCCGTTAATTGCTCAAGTGGGAGCCAACCCACAAAGTTGACGAGGGATTCAATGCCCAGGGCTGCGGCTCGTTCGACGAGGAAGGATTGCTGGCTGCCCTGTCCGGCGACTACCAGTCGAGCGTTGGGATGGGTGCGCGCGAGTGAGCCGAATGCGTCGAGGAGTGTGTGGATGCCTTTCTCCCACTCCAGTCGTCCACAAAACACCACTAACTGTGGATTCATGTCGGGTAAGGAGTTCTCAAGCGTTGCGTCACCGACGGCGGTTCGCCACACCGACAGATCAATTCCGTTGGGGATCACGCTGATGGGGGCGGTGAAGCTAGCGAAGTAGCGTAGGAGTTCGTTTCGCATGTGCCTCGAGCAGGTGATGACTTCGTCGCTGGCCGATAACAGGGAGTACTCCCGATGATGGATTTCTCGGGATGTATCTGTGGGCAGCCAACCCTGGTGACGACCCTGTTCGGTGGCATGCATCGTTGACACCAGCGGAAGGCGCGCTTCGGTGGCTGCCTGCTGGGCGACTTCTCCGACCAGCCAGTCATGGGCGTGGACCACCTCGAAGGTGTCATCGAGTGATGTCCTTGCTGAGTCCATGGCCTGCTGCATGCTGTCCACCCAGGTCAGCAGGTTGTGTGATGTTAGTTGCTGAAAGGGTGGCCCCGGCTGAACGCGGATGACACGCACACCGTTGCTGTCGGTAACCGACACGGGGGCCGGCTGCTCACCTTCACCGGTGAGCGGAACTCGCGGGTCACGGGCGAGTGTGACGACCGAAACACTCAGGCCTTGGGTCACCTGTTGCTGGGTGAGGGCGTACACGTGCTGGCCCAGCCCCCCAAACACGACCGGTGGGTACTCCCAGGCGAAGTGACATACATGCATTGGGCACATGATACGACGAGGGTCACCCGTGGATCCTAGGCTCCGTTAAGCGAATGATCGCGCATCAACATGACCCCACACTCGATCACGAGATTGTATGTGCTGCAATAGATTTAGGTTTTCTAGTGATAGTGGAATTCCGTGCAAACGTTGTTCGATCATCTGGAGCAAGGCATCTACATCGTTCAGGTGTCCCTCTGCACGTCCGCGCGCGTATTCGGCCGCGCCGTTCTTCTCGATGAGAAATACCCAGTCGCTGGACATGCCCAACAGCAGCGACATGACTGCCTGATCATGCACCTCATCGCGGGCAAGTCGGCCTCGGTCGCTCCAGGATTTGCCAAGCAAAACCGATACTTCGTGGATTGACTCGTCGTATCTGTCCCGTAAATGCTGTGTCGCTGGTGAGCTCCAGACGCCAAAGTCTTTCCCTGACCCCCACGATCCCTCAGCCGGATGAACATGACCGGCGACATCGTGGCGTTGGAGCGCGCCGGCCAAGGTGTCTACGTGAATGCCCGCTTCCGGCAGAAGCATGAGCACCGCTTCAAGCCACTGTGGTCCCTCGTGCCACCAATGGCCGAACAGTTCGGTATCGAAGCCGGCAACTACCAGGCCTCGCTGGCCGTTGTGGTTGTCTGCGTGGTCGAGAAGTTGCTTGCGCACATGCCCTACAAAGTCGACAGCGTCAGCGCGTACTGCCATGGCGGCACGCTCAGGATCGTAGGGGGCCTTGTTCTCGGGTTCGACCTGCTGGCCGGTCACCCGCTTAAGCCTTAGTCCCCAGGTGTGGTCAAAGGTGTGGAAGTCCCGGTACCAGCGGTTTCCCGGGTATCCCCGACGTGGTGACCACACGCGATAGGTCGTGGTGAGATCGCGTCCGAACACCGCGACGTTGGAGTCGCCGACCTGCCAGGGGGCGCCGAGGTACGCCCCCGCCGACTGCAGCGTGGGTCCCTCCAGCATGAGGTGTGAGATGCCGGTGGCACTCCAGGTCGTCTCCATGCCGGGTCGAAACGCGCATTCTGGAGTCCAGATACCGGTCGGGCGCTGTCCGATGCGAAGTTCGGCATCATCCAGCCCGGCCTGCAGGGATGCCGCAGCTAGGTGGTCGGGCAGGTAGGGAGTGAAAGTGTGCGACAGCGGACCGCCCATCAACTCGATCGTGTGCTCATCGGTCAAGTCCCTAAGGACCGGTGAGGCGCCGCGGGACCAATGCTTTTCAAATATCTGCATTGCCGTTCCCGCACTGTTGATTTCCCGTGGAGCTGCATGCCGTCGCACTGGGTCAGCGTCGGTAGCGAGGCCGGTCGCGCGTAGGTGTCGGTCGGCTAACCACCGATGGTGTTCGCTGATGCAGTAGGAATCGTCAAGGGCGGCGGCCAGAACGGGGGTAACCCCGAGAGTGAAAAGATGATGGCGGCCCTGGCTGCCTAGGCGTTGAGCCACGTCCAAAACTCGCGCGTAAGAATCGGCCCACGCCTGGTGCAGCCACTCCTCGCCCACCGGCCAGGTTCCGTGATGGGCCACCCAGGGCAGATGACTGTGTAGGACAAGACAAAACGTGCCGATGTCGTCCGTCGGAGCCGATGACCTTCGCGAAGTCATGTGGGAGTACGTGCGATCGCGACGAGGTCCTGCCAGGCATGCTCATGCGGCTGTGACCAGCTGAGCGTGAAGTCAGCGGCGCTGATCGTGGGCAGCAGGTGTGCGAGTGCCGAGGTGACCGGCACCGGTGGTTCTCCCTCGACCGGTGCACTGTTTACGAGGGCATCGGTGATCGCGCCGTGTTGCATTTCCCATTCACTCAGTCTTTTGCCGTGGAGTACACCACCGATTTCAATATCGCAAAATCCCGCGGCTATGAGCAGACCCATCATCTGATCGGCGTCGAACTCCTCAACGTGAAAGGGATTCACCGGAACCTGTCCTCGCTTGAGTCCGGGGGAGAAGACGGGTCGATTGGGCGTGCTGAAGACCGCGGTTGCGCCCGGGCGCAGGATTTCAGCGCAGCTGCGCAAAAACTGAGGCAGCGACCACAGGTGCTCAATCACTTGAAGGGAGACCAGCAGGTCCGCCGTGGACATGCCCAGGGGCATGTCGGCCAGATTCGCCCGGATGAATTGCACATCTGGATAGGTGTCGGTGGCGTGGCGAACTGCGATTTCGTCGTACTCCAGCCCGATCACTAATGGTGACGCGGCGCGCGCCAGAAAGGCCGGCCCCCAGCCCTCTCCGGAACCGGCATCGATGATGATCCGGGTTGAATTCTGCGTGATCATGGTGTCGGCGATCCACCGATAGACCACGTCGTGGCGAGCAAACCAGTACTCCTCGCCGGGCACATTAGGTACGGTACGTTCACCGGTTAGCGCCAGGTTGCCCATGCCATGACTGTAGGGCCGATGCCACTGACTCCATGCTGAGAGTGCAAAACGCCAGGCCCCGTCTACTATGGGTCTGCAGGGAAAAGATGCGTCCGGTATCCAGTTAGCGCCCGGCCGGACCACAGGACTGACCAGAGGAGATGTACGTGAAGATCGCCGTGTGCGTAAAGCAGGTTCCGGACACTTGGGCTGAGAAGAAGTTGCGCGATGACGACTCCACCTTGGACCGTGAAGCCGCCGATGGCGTGATGAACGAACTCGACGAGTATGCCGTTGAAGAGGCGCTAAGGCTGGCCGAGGCCAGCGGCGGTGAAGTCGTTGTTGTCACCATGGGCCCCGAGCGTGCCGCTGAAACCGTGCGCAAAGCACTGAGCATGGGCGCTGATGCTGGTGTTCACCTTGTTGATGATTCCTTGCACGGGTCTGATGCGCTGGCCACGTCCTACGCCTTAGCCGAGGTGCTCGCCGCGCGCAATTTTGATTTGGTGATTTTCGGTTCTGAATCCACCGATGCGCGCATGAGTGTCGTGCCCGCCATGGTTGCTGAGCGGTTAGGTCTTCCTCAGGTGACCTTCGCCCAGAAAGTTGACATTGATGGCTCTACAGTCGCCATTCAGCGGCAGACCGAATACGGCTATGACGATGTTGAGGCCGAACTCCCGGCTGTGGTGAGCGTGGTGGAGAAAATCAACGAACCCCGCTACCCGTCCTTTAAAGGGATTATGGCAGCGAAAAAGAAGCCGGTCGAGACACTAACCGTCGCCGATGCTGGCCTTGATGCCGCCAAACTAGGCGCGACAGCAGCCTGGACGAAGGTTGCCTCCTTTGCCGCTCGCCCACCGAAGGCCGCGGGCACCGTTGTCACCGACGAAGGTGATGGTGGCGCCAAGATTGCCGCCTACCTCACCGAACAAAAATTTGTTTAACACCAGCGCTATCAACTCCCAAAACACAACGCTAGAAGAAGGATAGGGACGATTCCATGGCAGAGATCCTCGTCGTCGTTGAACAAACCGATGGCACCATCAAGAAGGTCACACTGGAGTTGCTGACGCTGGCCCAGTCACTGGGATCACCCAGTGCGGTGTGGTTGGGCAGCGGCTACACCGATGCGGCCGGAACGACGTTGGCAGAATATGGCGCCGATAAGATTTACGTCAGCGACTCAAGTGAACTGAACGACTTCGTGGTCGCACCCAAGGCGGAGACGCTCGCTGCCATCATGGCTGATGCTGCTCCGGCGGCAGTGCTGATTGCGTCAACCGCTGAAGGAAAAGAAATCGCCGGTCGTCTTGCGATCAAGGCCAACTCCGGTGTCATCACCGATGCGGTCGCTGTCTCAGCAGACCTCACCGCTACCCAAAGCGTGTTCGGCGGATCCACGATCGTGCAGACCACGGTCACCACGGGCACCCCGATCATCACCGTTCGACCCAACTCAACGGCTCCGGTAGCCAAGGCTGGCGCTGGTAGTCGCGTCGATGTCACCGCAACGGTCTCAGCTGCCTCTCGGGGTGCCAAGGTGACCGGCCGTACGGTCGCGCAAAAGGGTGGCCGCCCCGAACTTGCTGAAGCTGCGATCGTGGTCAGTGGAGGGCGTGGCGTGAACGGTGCCGACGGTTTTGGGGTGATCGAGGCACTTGCCGACAGTCTCGGTGCCGCCGTGGGGGCGTCGCGCGCGGCCACCGATGCCGGTTGGTATCCCCACCAGTACCAGGTGGGCCAAACAGGCAAGACGGTCTCGCCTCAGTTGTATATCGCCAATGGCATCAGTGGTGCGATTCAACACCGAGCCGGAATGCAGACATCAAAGACGGTCATCGTGGTCAACAAGGACGCGGAGGCGCCCATCTTTGAGTTGGCCGACTACGGCGTTGTGGGCGATCTGTTCGCTGTGGTGCCCCAACTGACCGACGAGATTGAAAAGCGCAAAGCCTGAGTTGATCGATGGGCATGAGCCCGTGCATGTGCTGAACGCATCGGGAGAGGCGGCTACCATCAAGTCTGTGTCGTCGCCACGTGTCTATTTAGACTACGCAGCCACCGCGCCGCTGCGCCCCGAAGCGCGCGAGGAGTGGTTAGCAGCCAGTGCGTTGCGGGGCAATCCGTCCTCGCTGCACAGCGGTGGTCGGCGGGCACGCCGTGCGGTTGAGGAAGCACGCGAACTCACCGCTCAGGCCCTGCGCGTTCGTCCCAGCGAAGTGGTCTTCACCGCCGGAGGCACCGAGTCAGACAACCTGGCGGTGAAGGGGCTTGCCTGGTCCGGGGGACACCGCCGCGGCATCATTCGATCTCCGATTGAACATCATGCGGTGTTAGACCCAACCGACTGGCTCGCCAAGGACCAGGGTTTTTCCCTTGCTGAGCCGCGCGTCAACTCACTTGGCCGGGTTGACCTTGATGACATGGCACGCCTGCTGATCCAGGTCGATGCCGCTTTGTGCACGGTGATGTGGGCGAACAATGAAATCGGCACGGTTCAGCCGATCGCCGAGATTGCCGCGCTG
>Ga0075118_10002515_pt1 | contig 11486 bp, 7 predicted proteins | sample AntAceMetag02UKE_FD_69794 | JGI IMG/M metagenome (GOLD analysis project Ga0075118, IMG submission 69794) | Saline lake microbial communities from Ace Lake, Antarctica - Antarctic Ace Lake Metagenome 02UKE | ecosystem: Environmental > Aquatic > Non-marine Saline and Alkaline > Saline | place...
TAAAGTCTTTTTGTCAGGGCATTTGTCGTCAAATATCTTTTTTAGTTCCCATACTGGTTTAAATTTCCCTTCATCAAGAACAGAATTGTAAGGAATGTTAATTGAGTTTGGAATATGCCCACTTTTTAAATGTTTTCTTGGTTCTTTTTCGGTTCCATTAAAACGCCCTTTTGAACGAGCGTCAATTAGGTTGAACAATTTGGTATCTACATTATCTAAAATGTCTTGATAGCTTTTTACTAACTCTTTATGTGGCTTAGCTTTAAAGTTTCCTAGTTTATAATGATTGACTTCTCTGCTCACTACTGAAAATCCGTTGTTTATCCATTCAGGAAGCCCTCCGTTTAAGACTGAAATATTATGATGTCCCATTATTTTAAACATCCACCAAACTCTTGGACTTGAATAGATTCCGAGATTATCAAATACTACAATTTTTGAAGTTTGATGGATTCCCAGTTTTTGACATTCGGTCTCAAACTGCTCTTCTGAGGGAAGTGTGTTCGGAAACGGACTATTGCTTTTTGAAAAACTATTTTTTAGGTCAAAGTACCTTGCTCCAGGAATAGTTTTTAAATGATGGGGAGAAATATTTCCTTCTGCTGTTTTTGGTAAACTTGCGTCTAATAAGACCAAATCTTTATCATTTAGATTTTCATTTAGCCATTCTATGGAAATCAATTCAGTCATTTAATATCAATTTTGTGTTATATGCTGATGTTCGTTCTTAATATACTGTATATGACTTATTAGCCAAGTTGATATAAATTTGTTGGTAAGTGATGATTCATCCTAATAACTACTAAACTCCATACTCTTTTAGATTCGGTGTTCTAACATCTTCTTACTATTATTAGCTACCCACACCTTCTTTAATTGTTTCAAACGACTTTGGTGAGATTGTGGATTATTTCTTTGTGATTTATCATTGAGGAAAGAAGTACCTATCGTTTTCCCGACTATATTTGATTTCGATAACATTATAGAGTCTGTTTTGTAAGAGATAAAAAACAGAGTTTTTATATACCTTACTCGAAGACCAACAATATTTAAGCATTCTTCGAATATTAAATATCTTGAATTGTTATTCATTTAAAATTGGGATTGCTATGCGCAAAAACATTCTACTACTTACCGTAATTGTATTCACCACTATAAGCGTATATGCACAAGCGAAAGGTGGTACTGAAATCAATGGGGTTGAATTTTCAAAAGGTGTGAATCTGACAAACTGGTTTCAATCCTCATCTACTAGGCAGATTGATTTTTCCAAATACAGCAAAGAAGACTTCGAAAATATTAAGAGTTTAGGCGCTAATACGGTCAGACTACCCATTCGCTTACATTCGATGGTTGGTACCGCTCCCGAATACAAAGTAGATTCATTACTCTATTTTTTCTTAGACCAAGTGGTTGATTGGGCAGAAGAACTGGAAATAAATTTAATTCTTGATAACCATTCTTTTCATCCTATTATAGCAACCGACCCAAATATAGGTGACATTCTCGTTCCTGTTTGGACACAAATTGCAGCGCACTATGAGCCAAGATCAACGCTGATCTACTACGAAGTATTAAATGAGCCACATGGAATTTCAAATGATGTATGGAATGCAATTCAACTGGATGTGATCAACGCCATTAGAACAGTTGATACCAAACACACCATCATCGTTGGTCCTTCGGATTATAATGGAATTAGAAGTCTACAGTTTATGCCGGAATATGAAGATGACAATTTGATTTACACCTTTCATTTTTACGATCCTTTTGTGCTGACACATCAAGGGGCTAGCTGGACCAATCCTTCTATGGTTGATTTGGGCGGAATTCCCTTTCCTTACGATGCTTCCAATATGCCAAGTCTTCCAGTTTCGTTGGCGGGTACTTGGGTTCAAGGGGCCTTCAACAATTATATAAATGAAGGAAACGCAGAAAAGATCAGGGAGTATTTGGATATCGCTGTTGATTTTGCGGAATCCAGAGGCGTTATCGTATTTTGTGGTGAATTTGGTGTTTATGCGCCAAATAGCGATAATGAATCCAGAGCTATTTGGTATAAGGTGGTTTCGGAATACCTAAATGAAACAGGACATAGCTGGACGATTTGGGATTATCAAGGTGGGTTTGGCCTTTTTGAACCGGGAACCAATGAACTTTTTGATTACGATATCAATGTGCCTTTAGTAGAAGCACTAGGGTTTACTGTTCCTCCACAATCTGAATACGTAGCCAAACCAGAAACGGATGATATTTCAATATATCTTGATTATACCGCTTCTGGAGTTTTTGGAGAACATAATATCAGTACAGGTGACCTCGATTTTTACAATAAAGAATCGGTTAATGAAGGGGCGTTTAGTATTTATTGGACGGGAGCTGCACAGTATAATCATATAGGATTCGATTTTAGACCAGACAAGGATATGTCTTTACTAGTTGAAAATGCATACGAATTGGCGTTTGATGTCCGTGGAATAAATAGTGGGGCATTTGATTTACGTTTTATAGATACAAAAACGGGGGAAGTGGGGGACCGTCCTTGGAGAATGAATATCAAAATTGGGCCTAATGATATTAATTGGGATGGAAGCTGGCAGGAGGTTGTTATTCCCTTAACGCAATTCACTGAAATGGGAAGCTACGATGCTAATACCTGGTTTAATCCACAGGGTGACTTCGATTGGAAAGCAGTAGATGGGTTCCAAATTGTAGCCGAAGATGACGCTTTAACAGATACTGAATTATGGTTAGACAATATCAGGATTCAAGGCTTAGGAGTTAGCACTTCGATCGAAGATGTAGCTGAAAAGCCGAGTAGTTTTGTACTGAACCAAAACTATCCAAATCCATTTAACCCCAGCACAACCATCAGTTTCGAGTTAACAAATTCAGCTTTCACTACGCTAAAAGTGTTTAATTCTCTCGGAAGGGAAGTGGCAACCCTCATAGCTGGAGTGAAATCGGAAGGAGTACATTCTCAAATGTTTAATGCCTCGGGTCTTTCTTCAGGAGTATATTTTTATGAATTGATTTCCGGATCAAGTGTGCAACGAAGGAGTATGCTCTTGATTAAGTAGGGCGGGGGGAGTGCAATTAATCTTGGTAAGAGACAGAAAGCATCCCATTTGGGATGCGGGTGTATAACTAGATTTATAGATCTAGCCTCATTCTCGTAATTTGTGTCATTCATCTCGATATATCTGTTAACGCAAACACTCGATGAACGCTCTATACCTTTGTTGGCTGAATCAGCAATTTCCCCATGCATCGTCATTTAACCTATTATGGATCTTGAATCTCGGTCCTTACCAACGCGAGTAACGGTTCAGGAAGACGAAGTAGTGCGACATTCCAGCGTCCCTATTATTATCGCACTATTCGTTATTCATTAAAACTCTTTGCGTCTTTGCGTTATTCCTTTATGTTATTCATCCAATTCTTCTAGCAGTACTTTTACAGCAGCTTCGATTTGCTCGTCGCGACCCTTAACTACCAATGATTTGGTTTGTGGAACCATTACGTCTGGCATGAGTTCGGTATTTTCTTGCAGCACACCATCCATATCGGCTACGCCAACTTGTGGAATGCCAAAGTAGATGGTTGGGTCAATAAGCGTTTCCCACCACACAGCAGTCATGGTTCCTGGTACAGGCATTCCTACTAATTTCCCAATATTGAGGGCTTTGTACGCAAAGGGGAAACCATGTGCATCGGAGTAATTGCTTTCGCTCATTACCACAACAGAAGGCTTGCTCCATTTATTCATTGGCTCTTTTCCTACATATTGGCCACGAGGTACGAATTGCGCATAATCAACACCGTTCAGTAGTGTGGCTAAATCATCGTGTAACCATCCACCGCCGTTGAATCTGGTGTCTACCACTAGGGCTTCTTTATTTCTATGGCGACCAAATACCTCAGAATATACTTCACGGAAACTTGGGCTGTTCATGCCACGAACGTGTACATAGCCAATGCGACCATTAGATAGTTTTTCTACTTCTGCACGTCTGCTTTCTACCCAACGCTCATAAAGTAAGTTGTTGAAGGCTCCATTTGAAATTGGCTTGATCGTTTCGGTCCATTTCTTACCACTTTTCGGATCTGAAAGACCAAGCAAGACTTTCTTCCCAGTTTTGTGGTTCAACATGCCAAACCAATTGGTATTTGGCAGGATAGTTTCCCCATCAATACTTTCTATGATGTAGCCATTCTTGATGTTTACATCGGCAGAAGCCATTGGGGTTTTAGCTACTATTTCCTTGATCAATAAACCGTTACCGCTATGTTTTTCATCAAAGAAAGCGCCAAGATTTGCGGTCTCATCACCACCAAGATTTGCTCTGTAACCACTTCCCGTATGCGATGCGTTAAGTTCACCCAATAACTCACTCAGCATTTCTGCGAAGTCATAGTTATTTGAAATATGAGGAAGCTTTTTTTCATAATCGGCTCTTAATTTATCCCAAGCAGCGCCATGCAGATCTTCTACGTAGAATTTTTTCACTACTTGTCGCCAAGCATGTTCGAACATATAGGTTCTTTCAGCAGTACGATTTAAGTTCATTTCTGCGGCGAAAGAAATGGTTTTTTTCTTATTCCCATCCGTTTCAATTTTGGTTAATTGTCCACCAGAAATGAGGTATAGATTTTTGCCATCTTCATCAATGGTTAAAGATCCGCTATAGCCACTTAGCTTTAGTACTAGCTCAGTCTTCTCTTCCCGAAGATCATTCATCCAAAGGTCATAACCGCCTTCAAATCTTGCTAAATAGTATAATTTGGTGCCATCTGGCGTTAGAACGGCGTCAGATAAGTTGGAGGAATGAATGGTTAAGCGTTCAATGCGATCTTCTAAACCATCTAGCTCAAGTTTTAAATCAGGCTTAGCTTCTTCTTTCTTGTCGTCATCTTTCTTCTTTTTGTCGCTGTCTTTATCGTCTTTTTCTTCATCCTTCTTAGCAGCGTCTTCTAGCTCTTTTTTGTATTCAGCTTCTTCTTTGCTCAATTTGAAATCAGTATAGGTTTCTGGATCAAAGAATGCAGCATACATATCTGAGTCTGCTCCCCAAGAACCGTGAGAACGAAGTCCATTACGGTCAGAAGCCCATATCATGACTTTCCCGCCCATCATCCATTTTGGCATAGCATCTGTGTAGCCACTTTTGCTCAAATTGATTGGGTCGCTTTTGCCATCAGCAGCCACTAAACCCGCGTCTGTGTAGTTCCAGCCACCTTCTTCAAAGTAATTTACCAAGAACCATTTGCCATCAGGAGACCACATATAATATTGATCGCCATCTGAGTACGAATAGCTGTATTTACTTGGCATTACGGTACGCACTTTCTTAGAATCTAAGTTTATAACACGCAAAGCAACACGCTCTTCAAGGAATGCCACTTCTTTTCCGTCAGGAGAATATGCTGGCTGAAAAGTCTCTTTATCGGTTATTAATAAAGCTTTTTCTGTGATTAAGGTTGCTTGGTGGAAGTATTTTTCCTCTGGATTGCTGAGCATAGCCTCGTAGAGATTCCAAGAGTTATTGCGTTCAGCAGCATAAAGCAATTTTTTGCCATCTGGGCTGAAGCTTACACTGCGTTCTTGCTCTGGCGTGTCCGTAATTCGTTTAGTGGTACCGTACTCAACCGAGGTTACAAATACTTCGCCACGAACAATAAAAGCTACTTCTTTTCCATTTGAGGAAACGGCCATCTCGGATGCACCCGAACTCATAACTTCCCGTTCAATGGCGTTTTCTGTACGATCACGAATTACCGAAATAGCCAATTTCTTAGGCTCCATTCCTTCCTTCATGGTGTACGCAAAACCGTTGTATGTAAAGGCCAAAGTGCCATTGTTTGCTCTACTTAAAAAGCGAACCGGATGCAGCTCAAAATTGGTTAGTTGAACTTGCTCGGCAGGATTACTCAGGCTAGATTTCACCACATTAAACGAGCCAGATGCTTCATTTAGGAAGTAGTAAGTGTCTTCATTTGCACCAAAAACAGGCTCGCGATTTTCCCCAGCAAAAGTAGATAATTGGGTATGCATGCCATTCTTTACATCGTACACCCAAATATCTCTTGTTACAGAAGAGGTGTGATGCTTACGCCAATCGTTTTCGTAACCTTTGCGGTCGTAATACAAGATTTTTGAGCCGTCTTTGGTGTACTTAGCATCTAAGGCGGGAACGGATAAAATTTGGTGAACACGTCCGCCATTTACCGACACTTTATACAATTCTGTTAGAGTACCACTTGGGAATTGCACATTGGAAGCTAAATCCATTATGGAAGCTGAGAATAAAACCTCAGAATCATCAGGTGTAAAACTGTTTGGTGTTTGTGCAGCTGAGTGATGTGTTATACGTGTGGGAATGCCGCCTTTAGCATCAACAACAAATACGTCAAAATTACCGTAACGGTCGCTGGCGAAGGCTAATTTATCGCTTTTATTAGACCACACAGGTTTAAAATCATAAGACGTATTTGCGGTAATGGCTTTTGCATTGCCACCAGTTAGTGCATCTGCAGTGTAAATATCGCCCATATAACTAAAGGCAATGGTTTTACCATCTGGGGAAATAGCAGTGTATCGTATCCACTCTGCTTGGGTGCTTTGCGCATTTAATATTGTTGCTACGAATTGGCTAGGAATTAAGAAAGCCAATGCAAGTAGCAATACGCGTAGATAATGGGTTTTTCGCATAATTCAGAAACTGGGTTTTTGTGATATAATTAGGGATCAGTTGGCTTAAGTGGCCAAACTAATTAACACTAGAAAGTGGTGAATGAAACGCAAATAAGCTAGTTTAAGTATATTGAACATTCAAAGAATTTCTTAAGTCAATTAGCTATGAAAACACTTGCTCCAAAAGTCCGACAGTACGCAAAATATAGCCTTTGGGTTGTGATGTTAATCTGCTTTTTTCAGCCTATTAGAACTGTGCAAGCCCAAGGGTTTGAAGTTTGCATAGAATTAGAAGAGTTGCCAATTGAGCAGCTTTGGTTAAGCCTATTGCCAGCTAACGCTGTTTTACTAGATGTAAGAACGCTGGGGGAAGTAGAAACTGGGAAAATACCGGGTGCAATAGTGAATGATGTAGAAGGGAGAAAGTTCAAAAAGGATATAGAAAAGATGAAATTAAGCCTAGATCAGCCTTTGTATGTTTATTGCCGAACGGGCAGGCGAAGTGGCCAAGCCGTAGACTCTTTATTGGATATGGGATTTGAGCGTGTTATTTGGCTCACAGGCGGATTTACAGCATGGAGCAATGCCAATCGGGAAATTGAAAGGTAGCGCTCTATTGCAGGATTTTACGTTAATTTAGAAGCATAAACCATAAAACCCCTAGTACGTGTGTTTATCGCAGTCAAATGTAATGGAATAGGTTTGAGCTATACTATGTAGGCTTAACTTATAGTAATGGTGGTTTAATTAAGGGTTTTTTAAAAAAAAAAAATTAAATAACAATAATTTCATTCCGTAGAGTTCGCTTTGATTTAAAAATTTACAATATTTAACAAAAACTAGGTACTCCATTACCAAAAACTATTTTACATTCATTTCGGGAATCAAAATTGACGACAAGGTATTTAGCCTTATCAATATGTTTTAAATACATTAAAAAATTAACCACAAGTTGGTTTAGGAAAAAATGGGTTTTACTATATGTTAAACAATATGAACGTAATTCAACGATTTATAACCGGCTTTAGTATAATTTTGGTTTTTGTGATAATAAGCTCGGTGTATGCTTGGTGGTCTAATGGCGTGTTAAATACAGACATTCGATATATAGTTAATAATAATATGGAGCGTCAAAAAAGTATTCAAGATATTCGCGCAGCTGTTGCAGAGCTACGGATGCCGATGTTGGTTTTGACAACTACCAATGACAATGAAGACATTAAAAAGAATACCAAATTGATGAATGACAATAAGACCATCTTATTATCATTAATGAGTACACTTGAAATTGACTTGGAGAATGCAGACGATCAAGCCAAGATGGCTCAGGTAATTCAGAGCACAGATAAATGGATTGAGAATACAGAAGATCTTATTGCGCAAAATCAAAATCCTGCTAGAGCCATTACTGTGACTAAAGTTCAGGGCGCCGCTTCCTATGCCAATCTTAAAACAGACTTGGATGCGTTCAGACAAAATTACCAAAATAAAATGGATTCACGAGTTGGCGCAATGATCACCTTACTAGATCAAGTAAAAGTGCGCTCTAACATTCTTTCTCTTATCGTGATATTTAGCATTATCGGGGTTTCAACGCTGATTTTGATCACCATGAAAAAACGATTTGAAGTTATTGTACAAGGCTTGTCGGATGCCTCTGAGCAGACATCTAGCGCTTCTTTCCAACTTTCTGAAACCTCACAGGTTCTAGCTGAGGGCGGAAGCCGCCAGGCAAGTTCTATTGAACAGATTTCAGCCTCATTAGAAGAGATGACATCTATGACGAAATCAAATATGGGCCATGCTATGGAGGTAAGTACCTTTAGTATAAATAATGCCGATAAAATGGTTGAGGCTATGCAGAATTTGAATCACTTAACGGATTCAATGACAAGTATAGAAAAGTCTTCTAAAGAAACGCGCGATATTATTCGCACCATTGATGAAATCGCCTTTCAAACCAATCTTTTAGCCCTGAATGCGGCTGTAGAAGCTGCTAGAGCGGGAGAAGCTGGAGCAGGTTTTGCGGTGGTGGCAGATGAGGTGAGAAAGTTAGCACAGCGTTCAAAAGAGGCCGCTGCTAAAACAACTTCACGCATAGAAGAGTCTTCCCTTGAAATTGAATCAGGCATGAACTACTTCAATCAGACTAAAGAAGCGTTTAGATCGGTGGAAGAAGGTACGGCATCCATACAAAGCTTGATTGAACAGGTGAAAAGTGGAAGCTCTGAGCAAACAGATGGTATTTTGCAATTAAATCAGGCAATGGGCGAAATTGATGGGGTAGTACAGTCTAATGCAGCTTCAGCTGAAGAGTCTGCCGCCGCTAGTGAAGAACTCTCAGCACAAGCCGAAGAAGTAAGTAGCATTGTTCGTGATTTGGCTGGTTTTATTGGTATAGATATGCAAAAATAATGAAAGCCACTAAAAAAGATAAATAGAAGGTCTAATCAGATTAAACATTCTATAGGAGGTTGCAATTGTGCCTTCTTTTTTATTATATGTTAAATTTTTGTTCCTTTTGGATCTTTTTCTTTTGGTGGTGCTGGTAATGATTTGCTCATTTTCGCTACCAAATTTTTAACATCAGATATATTTTTATCAATGGTAAGTATTTGTGGAATTAAAACGGGCTTTATAGCACTTGAGTATGTTGCCGTTTTTTCATCTGATGACTCTACTTTAAGTAATGTATTATTTTCAGGTAACATTTGGCTAATGATACTTCTGTTGTTTCCTAACCATGCTATTAAATTATTTAAATCGTTGATGACTTCTGCTTGTTTGGCAATTAAATCCTTTCTTGTTTGAATGTTGTCATACAAACCAAATGCTCCAAAAATCCCACCAAGACCAGCCGCAGCTGTACCTAATACTAGTTCTCCAGCTATTTTAGCACCAGTATCTTTTGCTAAACCCATTATTGCTGTTGCCGTATCTGCGTTTCCTGTTCCATTTGCAAGTACCTCTTTAGAGACATCTTTAGAAGAATCTTTAGCAGAAGGTTTATCGCTTGTAGCTACTGCTTTAATTGCAGTTAATCCTAAGCCTGCCCCTGATGCTGCTACGCCTAATTGCCATGCAGTTAGAAAGCCTAACACTGCTACGCCGCCAGCTCCTGCAGTTACACAAGTAAAAGTTACAGCTGTAGCAATTCCTAGACCTATTCCTGTTGTATTTAAGGCTGCACTAACAGCATTAAAACGTTTTAGGCGATCTATCTGTTTTTTGTCTGTAATAGCTTGACTAAAATTTATGTCATTCCATTCTTTTATTACCCCATCTAGAACTGTAAGATGGGCTAAATACTTTGCAAGATTAAAATCACTTTCGTTATAGGTCTGATCATCTAAGGGAGAAAATTGTTCATCTTTAGTAATTGGTCTCCTTTCCTCTTCCTCACCTAGTAAAGGATTACGTGTACCTTCCTCAAGTACCAATTGCGCCGTTTTATTAGAGCTAAAAGCATTTACCATTCTTTGAACAAGAGAAGGTTTATATGCTTTAGATTTTGTTTGAATTGCCTTAGCTCCCATAACATCAGCTTCACGCTCTAGACCAGCATCGTCGTTAATAGCTACTTTCCCTTTTAGCTGTGTAGTTGGTTTTACCCTGCCTTGCTTCTGCTGAACTACATGCCAAGCTTCATGCGGTAGGTGTTTCTCTTGGCCTGACGCTACATGAATATCAGTGCCTTGTGCGTAGGCATGGGCTTGCAGTTGAGCTGGCTTGTGTGAATTGTAGTGAACCTTTACATCATCCATAGGAACACCAGATAAACTTTCTACGCCAGACTTTATATTATCAGGTAGATTCGATGATCCTTTTCTTTGAATGGTTGATTTTGTTGGGTTCCTAAAATTTTCAGCAGCTGCTTTTAACTGGGCTGTATTACTGTCATCTGCAAAATTTTGTGCAAGCTGCGCAATTTTCATTCGGCTTAATGCTGAGCCACGCTTATCCTCAAAGCCAGATAAATCTGAGCCACTATCATTACTGCTAACAGTATTGTCATTAATAGATGGTTGCTTTACGGCAACTTGCGATTGGGCAACTGGACTCATAGGATTAAAAAGATTTTATTTATTGACCGCAATATAATCATTCTTTAAATACCATGTCAAGATTATAGATGAATGGGTATTAAAAGAGTATGAGTAGTAACTATTTAAAGATGAATTTTTTAACCAATGTAAATTCTTAGTTTAGATTGCATATTGCACCCTTTTTTATTTGGAAATCTTAGATCTGTGATAATGTATTTTATGTTGAATGAAATAGCGAAATCAGAGTTATTTGGTACTTAGTATTATAAATGGGGATTACTAATTACTCATGATCTAGATTAAATCGTAGGGGATGGTATTCAATCAATTTGTAGCTATGGGCTATATATAAATTTAACCCTTCCAGAGTTAGTACGGAGTAAAAGCTGCGTTAGCGGCTATTAATCAACATCTTTTTTCTGGAACAGGTACCTACATCTAGCCTAATAACTTATGACTCAATTTTGATTATATGACTGCTCCCCTACTTTTAAAACTGAATCCTATTTAGATTAAATTAATTAATAGTGCTTTATTTATTAACAACAGATATTTAGCTAGCCCAGTTTCTACCTACCAAGACGATAACTCGCCCATTAACCTCGATATCTGTGTAGCCGCATCGTCGTCTGCTAAGGCTTTACGCACTTTATCGGGCTCTCTGCCTAAGGCTCCAAGAATGAGTTCTGCTTCAAATTGTTGAGAAGGTTGCCCATTTACCAGTGCATCCAAAATACCCTCAGCAT